>OJSO01000615.1_pt1 | contig 31404 bp, 26 predicted proteins | sample 1599521 | NCBI WGS metagenome assembly OJSO01 (sample SAMN04168659, study PRJEB22393) | human gut metagenome | biome: human gut microbiome; feature: stool | host: Homo sapiens | collected 2014-05-12 | reverse complement strand
TAGGATGCAGGTGTACAGGCAGCGATGTCATAGCCGAGCATTACTAATTGCCCGTTCACTTTTGGTTTTGCCGTGTATGGGTGGTATATACGTTCAGTTTACCGGTTTCATTACCGGTTGTTCTTTACTTTTTACATCATGTCTGCCTTATTCAGGTGACTATAGCACTGAGGTTCCACCTCTTCCCATTCCGAACAGAGAAGTTAAGCTCAGTCACGCCGATGGTACTGCGTAACAGTGGGAGAGTAGGTAGTCGCCGTTTTTTTAGAGAGAGAAGCCCTTGTATCGGAAGATGCAGGGGCTTTCTTGTTTTCGGGCTATCATTCCGAATAGAGAAGTTAAGCTCATTTGTCTGCCTTGTCTTGTTTGGCTTGCTTTGCTTTTCTTTTCTTTGTTTTGCTTGTTTTCTTGGGGTCAGCAGATTTTTAGTGCGGATTATTCTTATACTTGTGAAGTGTTTTTTCTTTCTTTCTTAGTTTTTAGGATATTATATCGTATCGTCTAAAAGAATGCTATCTCTCCTAAATCCCCCTTAGTACAGAGAATTTACTGTACAGCCAGAACAACACCCCGAACTACATCCCCCTCTCTTTACGTTCTTTTGTTCTTCTGTCTAAAAAATAATATAAAAATAATGTCACAAAAAATGATAGTGTCACCAGACAAACAATCAATTTACCGATAAGTTTATTCTTACTTCTCTTCTTCCTCGTTTTGGAAAACCGGGTTGTTTTTCGTATATTTGTCAGCGAACTGATTTTTTTATTAATATTTAAAGCAAATTGAAGTATGAAAACTAAAGTTTTATTCGCTGCTGTGGCAGTAGCATTTTCTTTCGCTGTAACATCATGTGGTAACAAAAAAGCTGCTGATGCCAATGCTACCGGAGCAGACTCTTGTTGCGCTGCACAAACAGAACAGGTATGTGACTCTGCAAAGGCTTGCTGCCAGGCTGATTCTGCCGTTTGTCCGAAAGCTGATTGTCCGGAGGCCGCTTGCGACAGCGCCAAGTGTGACAAACCTTGTGAAAAGAAGTAATTCAGGACTTGTATCGAACTGAAACATAAAGGAAAGGCGTGCCTGTTTGGTACGCCTTTCTTGTGATATATTGGTGTGATAAATGAATATAATCTTATAAAATGATATTATTTCAGATGAAAAAGTTACTGATTTATTTGTATGCTACAAAATAATCTATACCTTTGCATCATTAAACAAAAAAACAAGATGATTCAGAACTTTACATATATTCTACTGTGTGGTATTATTATTCTACTGGCAAAGTTTAGTGGAAGTGAGTGCTGTGCATAAATATATGTAAGATATAACAATATACGAAAGCCTTTCTCACTTCCCTGTGTGAAAGGCTTTTTTTTATGGAATATGAATTTATAAATACAATGAAGCGATGAGTGATAAATTATTTATTTTCGACACAACGCTCCGCGATGGCGAGCAGGTTCCGGGATGCCAGTTGAATACAGTGGAAAAAATTCAGGTGGCAAGGCAACTGGAAGCGCTGGGCGTGGATGTGATTGAGGCGGGATTCCCCATTTCGAGTCCGGGTGACTTTAACTCGGTGATTGAGATTTCCAAAGCTGTGACGTGGCCTACGATTTGCGCCTTGACACGTGCCGTACAGAAAGATATTGACGTGGCGGCGGAAGCTCTGCAATTTGCCAAGCATAAACGTATTCATACCGGTATCGGTACTTCCGACTCGCACATCAGATATAAATTCAATTCCAACCGCGAGGAGATTATCGAACGTGCCGTAGCGGCAGTGAAGTATGCCCGCCGCTATGTAGAGGATGTCGAATTCTATGCCGAAGATGCCGGACGCACGGATAACGAATACCTGGCGCGTGTGGTGGAAGCCGTTATCAAAGCGGGCGCTACGGTGGTGAATATTCCCGATACCACCGGTTACTGCCTTCCCGGTGAGTATGGTGCGAAGATAAAATATCTGATGGAGCATGTGGACGGCATTCATAACGCTGTCATCTCCACGCATTGCCACAACGACCTGGGGATGGCTACTGCCAATACAATGGCAGGTGTGCTGAACGGCGCCCGCCAGGTGGAAGTTACTATCAACGGTATCGGCGAACGTGCCGGAAATACTTCGCTCGAAGAGGTGGCTATGATTATCAGATGTCATAAGGATATTGATATTGAAACCAATATCAATACGCAGAAGATTTACCCTACCAGCCGTATGGTATCCAGCCTGATGAATATGCCGGTGCAGCCTAACAAGGCAATCGTAGGCCGTAATGCCTTTGCGCACTCGTCGGGCATTCATCAGGACGGCGTATTGAAGAATGTGCAGACTTATGAGATTATCGACCCACACGATGTGGGCATCGATGACAACTCTATCGTACTGACCGCCCGTAGCGGACGCGCTGCCTTGAAGAATCGCCTGCAGGTGTTGGGCGTGTCTCTGGATCAGCAGAAACTGGATAAGATTTACGAAGATTTCCTGAAACTTGCCGATAAGAAGAAAGATATTAACGACGATGATATTCTGGTATTGGCAGGTGCGGACCGCTCGCAGAATCATCGTATCAAACTGGAATACTTGCAGGTGACGAGCGGCGTAGGTGTCCGTTCGGTAGCCAGCATCGGGCTGAACATTTCGGGTGAGAAGTTCGAAGCCGCCGCCAGCGGAAACGGTCCGGTAGATGCCGCAATCAAAGCCCTGAAGAAGATAATAGACCGCCACATGACGTTGAAGGAGTTTACCATTCAGGCCATCAGCAAGGGTAGTGATGATATGGGTAAGGTGCACATGCAGGTGGAATATGACAACCGTATCTACTATGGCTTCGGTGCCAATACGGATATTATAGCTGCGTCGGTGGAAGCGTATATAGACTGTATTAATAAATTTTAATGGTTAGTGATTAACGATTAGTGATTGATAATTTGTAATTAATACTTATTCTGATGAATACATTATTTGATAAAATTTGGGATGCCCACGTTGTACAGAAGGTGGAAGACGGCCCTACACAACTTTACATAGACAGGCTTTATTGCCATGAAGTGACCAGCCCGCAGGCTTTTGCCGGATTGCGTGCCAGGGGAATCAAGTGTTTCCGTCCGGAAAAGATATTCTGCATGCCCGACCATAATACGCCGACGCACGACCAGGATAAACCTATCGAAGACCCCGTGTCAAAGACGCAGGTGGATACGCTTGCCAAGAACGCGGAAGATTTCGGACTAGAGCATTTCGGTATGATGGACAAGAAGAACGGCATTATCCATGTGGTGGGTCCGGAACGGGGGCTGACCTTGCCGGGCATGACGATTGTATGCGGTGACTCGCATACGTCCACTCACGGCGCAATGGGGGCGGTGGCTTTCGGCATCGGTACGAGCGAAGTGGAGATGGTGATGGCTTCGCAGTGTATTCTGCAAACCCGCCCCAAGACGATGCGCATTACCGTAGACGGCAAATTGGGTAAAGGGGTGACCGCCAAAGATGTGGCACTCTATATGATGTCCAAGATGACTACCAGCGGCGCTACGGGCTACTTTGTGGAGTATGCCGGAGAGGCGGTGCGCAGCCTGTCCATGGAAGGACGTCTTACGCTGTGCAACCTCAGCATAGAAATGGGTGCGCGCGGCGGTATGGTTGCTCCGGACGAAACGACCTTCGAGTACATTAAGGGACGCGAATATGCTCCGAAAGGCGAAGCGTGGGACAAAGCGCTGGCATACTGGAAAACATTGAAAAGCGATGAGGATGCCGTGTTCGATAAGGAAGTACGCTTCGACGCCGCCGACATCGAGCCGATGATTACCTACGGAACCAATCCGGGTATGGGCATGGGCATCACGCAGCACATCCCCGCTACCGAGGGCATGGGCGAGGCCGCCAAGGCGTCTTTTATGAAGTCGATGGAGTATATGGGCTTCCGGCCGGGTGAACCGTTGTTGGGCAAGAAGATTGATTACGTGTTCCTGGGTGCTTGCACCAACGGCCGTATCGAGGATTTCCGTGCATTTGCCTCTATCGTGAAAGGCCGTAAGAAAGCGGCGGATGTAGTGGCATGGCTGGTTCCCGGTTCGTGGATGGTAGATGCGCAGATACGCGAGGAAGGCTTGGACAAAGTACTGGAAGAGGCGGGATTCGCTATCCGCCAACCGGGATGTTCGGCTTGTCTGGCGATGAATGATGACAAAGTGCCTGCCGGGAAGTATGCAGTGTCCACCAGTAACCGTAACTTTGAGGGACGTCAGGGACCGGGGGCACGCACATTGCTTGCCAGTCCGCTGGTGGCTGCGGCAGCGGCGGTGACGGGGGTGATTACAGACCCGAGGGAGTTTATCTAAATCAAGGTTCACTACAGAGGAAGAGAGGGGCACGTTTTTTTTCAGACATAAGAACAAAAGAACAGATTTGGCTGCGCTGCATAACCGGCATCTTTCTGCATAGCATATGTTCTTTTGTTCTTATGTCCGAAAAAAATGTAAGTGGAGCAACTGAGGCTCTATGTTCTCTGCAGTGAAGAAAGAACAATCAAATAACAGCAACAATGAAACAGAAATTCAATATCATCAACAGCACTTGTGTACCTCTTCCGTTGGAGAATGTGGATACCGACCAGATAATCCCTGCACGTTTCCTGAAAGCCACTACGAAAGAAGGCTTTGGCGAGAACTTGTTTCGCGACTGGCGGTATGACAAACAAGGCAACAAAATAGAATCTTTCGTATTGAACGACCCTACCTACGGCGGACAAATCCTCGTGGCCGGCAAGAACTTCGGTTCGGGAAGCAGCCGCGAGCATGCGGCATGGGCCATTGCCGACTATGGTTTCCGCGTGGTGGTGAGCAGCTTCTTTGCAGATATCCATAAGAACAACGAACTGAATAATTTCGTGCTTCCCGTGGTGGTGAGCGAACCGTTCCTGAAGGAGCTTTTCGACTCGGTTTTCGCCAATCCCAAAACGGAAGTGGAAGTGAACCTGCCCGAACAGACCATTACCAACAAGGCCACGGGCAAGAGCGAGCATTTTGAAATCAATGCCTACAAGAAACACTGCCTGATGAACGGATTGGACGATATAGATTTCCTTGTAGAGAACAAAGACAAAATAGAATCCTGGGAGAAGAAACATGAAGCATAATCATCCGAAGATAGAAATCATGGACACCACACTCCGCGATGGCGAACAGACCAGCGGAGTGTCTTTCGTGCCCCATGAGAAGCTGATGATAGCCCGTTTGCTGCTTGAAGACTTGAAGGCGGACCGGGTGGAAGTGGCTTCCGCGCGGGTGTCTGAAGGGGAGTTCGATGCGGTGAAAATGATATGCGACTGGGCCGCCCGCCGCAATATGCTGCCGAGGGTGGAAGTGCTCGGTTTCGTAGACGGGCATACGTCGGTGGACTGGATACACGCTACCGGCTGCCGCGTCATTAACTTGCTGTGCAAAGGCTCGCTGAAACATTGCTCCTGCCAGTTGAAGAAGTTGCCCGAAGAACATATCGAAGATATTCTGGCAGTGGTGGACTACGCAAACGTGCAGGACATGGAGGTGAACGTCTACCTGGAAGACTGGAGCAACGGCATGAAAGATTCGCCCGAATATGTGTTCCAATTGATGGACGCATTGATTCGGACCAACATCAAGCGGTATATGCTGCCCGATACATTGGGGGTGTTGAACCCGTTGCAGGTCATTGAATTCATGCGGAAAATGGTGAAACGCTATCCGCACGCGCATTTCGACTTCCATGCGCACAATGATTACGACCTTGCGGTGAGCAATGTGTTGGCAGCCGTGTTGAGCGGTTGTAAGGGGTTGCACACCACCATTAACGGTCTGGGCGAGCGTGCCGGGAATGCGCCTCTTGCCAGCGTGCAGGCCATCCTGAAAGACCATTTCAGCGCTGTCACCAATATCGACGAGAGCCGCCTCAATGATGTGAGCCGTGTGGTGGAGTCTTATTCGGGCATCGTAATTCCCGCCAACAAACCGATTGTGGGTGAGAATGTGTTTACGCAGGTGGCGGGCGTGCATGCCGACGGAGACAATAAAAGCAACCTGTACTGCAACGACCTCTTGCCCGAACGTTTCGGCCGTAAGCGGGAGTATGCGCTGGGCAAGAACAGCGGCAAGGCGAATATCCGCAAGAATCTGGAAGACCTGGGGCTGGAGCTGGACGAGGACGCCATGCGCAAGGTTACCGAACGTATCATCGAGCTGGGCGATAAAAAGGAGCTGGTGACGCAGGAAGATTTGCCGTACATCGTTTCCGATGTTTTGAAACACGGCATGATGGACGAGCGGGTGAACCTGAAAAGCTACATCGTGAACCTTGCCTACGGACTGAAACCGATGGCTACGTTGAAAATAGAAATCAACGGCAAGGAGTATGAGGAGAGTTCCAGCGGCGACGGTCAGTACGATGCCTTTGTGCGTGCGCTGCGCAAGATATACAAGGTGACTCTGGGGCGTAAGTTCCCGATGCTGACGAACTATGCGGTGACCATCCCGCCCGGCGGACGTACCGATGCCTTTGTGCAGACGGTTATCACCTGGAGTTTTGAAGACAAGGTGTTCCGTACCCGCGGGCTGGATGCCGACCAGACGGAGGCGGCCATTAAGGCTACGGTAAAGATGTTGAATATAATAGAAGCTGAATACGATAAATAAGATGTCCAACTATGATTGATAAGAGAATAAAGGATTATTTCGAAAGAAAACCCAATGCAAGCTATCTGTTTTTTGCTTGCATGATATTTTTGTTTCGTGTTTTCTTGAATTGGTATGCAAATGAGCTGCAGCTCGTCACTCTTATGGATGTGATATGGACGCTTATGCTGACTGCGGGATTTGTGACGGGTGACCGTGTTCGCCGCAAGAATAAAGCAATGAAAGATAAGATAGAAAATGAATTGAAAAAGAAATAATAATTATGGACTTTAAAATTGCAGTATTGGCCGGTGACGGTATCGGCCCCGAAATATCCGCCGTAGGTGTGGACGTAATGACCGCCGTTTGCGAGAAATTCGGTCACAAAGTAAGTTATGAGTATGCCGTGTGCGGTGCGGACGCCATCGACAAAGTGGGCGACCCTTTCCCCGAAGCTACCTATCAGGCTTGTAAGAATGCCGATGCAGTGCTCTTTTCGGCAGTAGGCGACCCGAAATTCGACAATGACCCCACCGCCAAGGTGCGTCCCGAACAAGGACTGCTGGCTATGCGCAAGAAGTTGGGGCTGTTTGCCAATATCCGCCCGGTGCAGACCTTCAAGTGCCTCTTGCACAAGTCGCCGCTCCGTGCGGAACTGGTGGACGGTGCGGACTTCATCTGCATCCGCGAACTGACGGGCGGTATGTATTTCGGCGAGAAGTATCAGGACAACGACAAGGCCTACGACACCAATATGTATACCCGTCCGGAGATTGAACGCATCCTGAAAGTGGGCTTTGAGTATGCCATGAAGCGCAACAAGCACCTTACGGTAGTGGACAAGGCAAACGTACTTGCCTCTTCGCGCCTGTGGAGACAGATTGCGCAGGAAATGGCCCCGGACTATCCGGAAGTCACCACCGACTATATGTACGTGGACAATGCCGCCATGCGCATGATTCAGGAACCGAAGTTCTTCGACGTGATGGTGACCGAGAATACCTTCGGCGATATTCTGACCGATGAAGGCTCCTGCATCAGCGGCTCTATGGGCTTGCTTCCTTCGGCTTCCACGGGCGAAAGCACTCCGGTGTTCGAGCCTATTCACGGCTCATGGCCGCAGGCTAAGGGCCTGAACATAGCCAATCCGCTGGCACAGATTCTTTCCGTAGCCATGCTGTTCGAGTATTTCGACCTGAAGGAAGAAGGCGCGCTTATCCGCAAGGCGGTGGATGCTTCGCTCGACGCCAATATCCGTACCCCGGAAATCCAGGTGGAAGGCGGCGGCAAATACGGCACGAAAGAAGTGGGGGCGTGGATTGTGGACTATATCAAACACTAATCTTTATTAAGGAAAGAAAGGGCGAAACGTTTTTTTCCTACCTTTGCGAGGAGATGCGTCAAGAGTACGGCAATAGCGAGCCTGCTTTTGGTGTGTCTCCTCATTTGTGTCTTATTCTGTATAAACTCGGACGAATTATGGCGAAAATAGCGAATAACTTGACGGAACTTATCGGCGGTACGCCGCTGATGAAACTGGCGGGGTACAGCCGGAAGTACGGATTACAACGGGAGGTGGTTGCCAAACTGGAGTCCTTTAATCCCGCAGGCAGCGTAAAAGACCGCGTAGGGCTGGCGATGATCGGAAGAGCGTCGTGTAGGGAAAGAGTGTAGATCTCGGTGGTCGCCGTATCATTAAAAAAAAAAAGAAGGGCTGGCAATGGTGGCGACCATCAAAGGCTATCATCTGATACTGACCATGCCCGAAACCATGAGCATTGAACGCCGCAACCTGCTGAAAGCCCTCGGAGCGGAAATCGTGCTGACGGACGGACTGGCAGGCATGGCGGGTTCTATCGCCAAGGCGCAGGAACTGAGGGACAAGATACCCGGTGCTGTGATTCTGCAACAGTTCGAGAACCCTTCCAACGCCCGGATACACGAACTTACTACGGGCGAGGAAATCTGGACGGATACGGACGGACAAGTGGACGTGTTTGTGGCGGGAGTAGGTACGGGCGGCACGATTTGCGGTGTGGCGCGCGCCTTGAAAAGGCATAATCCGAATGTCTACATTGTGGCCGTAGAGCCTGCATCGTCTCCCGTGCTTGAGGGGGGCGAGGATGCTCCTCACCGCATACAGGGCATCGGGGCAAATTTTATTCCGGCCCTTTACGATGCTTCGGTTGTGGACGAGGTGATTCCCGTGCCGGATGATGAAGCCATTCGTGCCGGACGCGAACTGGCATCCACCGAGGGATTGCTGGCGGGAATATCTTCCGGAGCGGCTGTCTATGCGGCACGTCTGCTGGCGGTGCGTCCCGAATTTGCCGACAAAACGGTGGTGGCCTTGCTGCCTGATACGGGAGAGAGGTATCTCTCTACGGAGTTGTTTGCTTTTGACACTTATCCTTTGGATTAAATGCCGGGGACGGACGTTTGTTTCACCCGGTGGTAGCGGTCATACCGACGGGTGGTAGCACTTGTACCGTCGCGTGGTATTGCCCGTACCACCCTTTGGTACTCTTTGTACCAGCTCTTGGTACTGCCCGTACCACCGCCTGATATTCTTTGTACCCTTGCTTGGTACTTTCTGTACCGGCAGGTGACACGGATACGGGTGCATTAATAAATTTAGAATCATAAGTATGAAGAAACTGATTTTTCTCGCAGTATGTTTATTGGCAAGCGGTATGCCTGCATTCGGGCAAACCTATCAGGAACTTTGCGACCGTGCCGTAACTTATACGGAGCAGGATAGTCTGCTGCAGGCGGAAACGTACATCCGCAGAGCCTTGAAGCTGGAGCCTGCGAATCCTCATAACGCCCTTCTGTTCTCCAACCTCGGTACGATACAACGCCGCCAGCGGAAGTACGAAAAGGCTTTGGAGTCCTATAACTTCGCCCTGAATATCGCCCCGCGGGCAGTGCCTATCTTGCTGAACCGTGCGACCATTTATATGGAACTGGGGCGTAACAACCTGGCACAAGCCGATTATTCGCTGGTGCTGGATTTGGAGAAAGACAACGAAGAAGCCCTGCTGATGCGCGCTTATATCTATATGCAACAGCGTGACTATAAAATGGCAAAGGCGGATTACGAACGCTTGTTGAAAGTGAATCCCACCAGCTACAACGGCTGTCTCGGCTTGGCTACTTTAGAGCAGAGAGAGGGAAAATACGAAGAAGCACTGAAGCTATTGAACACTATGATTGCCGCTAAAGGAGAGAACCGGCAGTTGTCTCCTTCCCAATATGCCATGCTTTATGTGGCTCGTGCCGGAGTAGAAAAAGACTTGCACCATACAGATATGGCACTGGTAGACCTGGAAGAGGCGATAAGCCTGGATAGCTCGCAGCCTGAAATATACCTGATGCGCGGCGAAATCTACCTCGCCCAAAAAAAGAAAGACCTTGCCAAACGCGATTTCGAGAAAGCCATATCGTTAGGAGTACCGCAATCTGATTTACGCAACTTCTTACAACAAACGGGGAAATAGGGGGTAGCGGTTAGTGATTAGCGTTTAGTGGTTAGTGATTAAGTTATGTACAATAAACAGTTAATTGCTAATCGCAAAACACTAACTGCTCACTACTAATCACTTACCACTAATCCTTAACCGCTAATCACTATATTTTCGTATTAGGTTGATAAATTCTTTGCCGTATTTCTTTTTTTTGTGTTCTCCGATGCCGCTGATGTTGCCGAACTCCTCGAGGTTGGTGGGGCGTGAGGTGCTGAGCAAGTGGAGAACCTTGTCGGACAGGACGATATAGGCAGGCAGGGCCTCTTCATCGGCAAGACGTTTTCTTAATTTGCGCAATGCTTCAAAGAGGGCTTTGTTCTCTGTATTGGGAAGTCCTAAGGGTAGCTCTTGGGCGGGGACGGTTTCTTTGCGTTTTCTGCCACGTTTGGTTTCGTTTGCTTCTTCCCGGCGTATCACTACCAATCGGGCGGTGGCTCTGCCGAAGAGGACATCGCTTCCTGCGGAAGTTATTTTCAGATGATTGTTTTCGTTGTAGGCAATCTCGAAGTATCCGAGTTGCAGCATTTGTAATAAATAATCATGCCAGTCGCGGGCGGGAACATCACGTCCGGCGGCAAAGGTTTTCAGTTGCTGATAGCCTTTGCCCACGACTTCGGGCGACATGTTTCCCCTGAGAATATCCACTAAAACGCCTGTACCGATTTGCTGGTCTGTGCGGACAATGGCGCTCAGGGCTTTTTGTACGATGACAGTTCCGTCAAAGCGTTCGGGCGGGTTCTTGCAGACGTCGCAATTGCCGCAGTCATGGTCTGCTATTTCTCCAAAATAACTTAACAATATGCGGCGTCGGCAGATGTCGGATTCGGCGTATTGCTGCATGCGTTGCAGTTTCTCCAGGTTGATGTTCTGCTGTCCGCTCTCGGTAGCGAATTTGGTAAGCAAAATCAGGTCTGCAAGCGAGTAGAACAGTAGCGTGTCACTGGGCAGTCCGTCTCTGCCGGCACGCCCTATCTCCTGGTAGAAACTCTCGATGCTCTTTGGTAAATTATAATGAATAACCCAGCGCACGTTACTCTTGTCTATACCCATGCCGAAAGCAATGGTGGCGCACACTACCTGCACGCGGTCGTTGATGAAATCGTCTTGCGCTTTGTCCCTGAGGGAGGGGGAGAGGCCGGCATGGTAGACGGAGGTGCGGATACCCTGCTTCTGGAGCATCTGCGCCACGGATTCCGTCTTGCTCCGGCTCATGCAATAGATGATGCCGCTTTCTCCGGGATGGCGGGCTATGAAGTCAAGAATTGTCTTGGATTTTTCCTTCTGCTGGTAGCCCCGTTTTACGGTGAGGCTCAGGTTGGGACGGTCGAACGAGGAGATGAACGTCCGGGGATGGTTCAGGTGAAGCTGCCCGATGATATCTTCGCGCGTGATTTTGTCGGCGGTGGCGGTCAGGGCGATGATGGGCACGTGCGGGAACTGCTGGTGCAGAATCCCCATCTGTGCATATTCAGGCCGGAAGTCATGTCCCCATTGCGAGATGCAGTGCGCTTCGTCGATGGCGAAAAGTGAGATGTGCATGTCCCGCAGGAGATAATTGGCTTCTGCAAGCAGCTTTTCGGGCGAGATATACAGCAGTTTCAGTCTGCCTTCCGTGCAGGCACGGCGCAGGGCGGCATTCTCCGTTTCGTCATTGCTGCTGTTCAGCGCACCGGCGCTGATTCCGTTGGCGCATAACGCCTCCACCTGGTCCTTCATCAGCGAGATGAGCGGCGAAACGACTACCGCGGTTCCTTCGCGCAGCAGGGCGGGAAGCTGGTAGCATATTGATTTTCCACCGCCGGTGGGCATTAGCACAAGTGCGTCGTTTCCGTCCAGAATGTGACGGATAATCTCTTCCTGCAGGGGACGGAAACTGTCGTATCCGAAGTATGTTTTAAGCGTTTGTAGCATAAGCAGTGCCGGTATCTTTTTGTCAGGGGACAAAGTTACATTAATTCTTGCATAAAATGCAAAAGGAAGTGGCGTTCAGTCAAATAACTTAATAATTAAGCAGTTGTGTTAAATAAGCTTGTAATTAAACGTATCCTGCTTCTTTTCAAGCTTTTTCGTTGTTTGTGTATTAAAAATATGTACGGGAAAAGTTGCGTATTAAAAAAAAATGTTAGACTTTTGTGTAATCTAAGGGAAACTCCTTTGGATTTCCGTATTTAAACAACCCTAACCAGTTAATTCAATGAGTGATTTAGAAAAGAATGCACAGGAGGAGGCTACAAAGAAGCATCCCTATAACCTGCGCGAAAAGAAAGAAAAGAAGGCTGCCTACCGTTCCTTGATACGGCCGGAACTGGCAGACGAGCTGTACGACAGGATACTGAATATCATTGTCGTGCAGAAGAAGTACAGAGCCCCCAATTACTCTGCTAAGGATTTGGCGAAAGAACTGCAGACCAATACCCGTTATTTGTCGGCAGTGGTGAACTCCCGTTTCGGCATGAATTATTCTTGTTTGTTGAATGAGTACAGAGTGAAAGACGCTTTGCATTTATTGACAGATAAGAGATATGCTGACAAGAATGTTGAGGAAATCAGCACGATGGTAGGTTTTGCCAATCGTCAGTCTTTTTATGCTGCATTTTATAAAAATGTAGGAGAAACTCCTAACGGTTATCGTAAGAAAAATGCAGTGAAAGGTAAATAATGCAGTAAAACTGAATTTATAAAAGGAAATATTCCGCGTCATGTGCTCCGGAATACTTCCTTTTGTTATTTTAATACTAATCAATCTTTTCCAAACACACATGAAAAAACAACTGATTTCCGTAATGGTTGCCGCGTCCTTGCTGACAGCTTGCGGCGGAGCACCGAAAACTACTGCCGAGGCAGAAAAATTTGATTATACAGTGGAACAATTTGCAGACTTACAGATTTTACGCTATCGCGTACCGGAGTTTGAGAACTTGTCTCTCAAACAGAAAGAATTAGTTTATTACCTCACGGAAGCCGCTTTGCAGGGACGTGACATTCTGTTCGACCAGAACGGGAAATATAACCTCAGAATCCGCCGGATGCTGGAAGCCGTCTATACGGGCTATACCGGCGACAAGAGTGCGGCAGACTTCAAGGCTATGGAAGTGTACCTGAAACGGGTATGGTTCTCCAACGGCATTCATCATCATTACGGCTGCGAGAAGTTCGTACCGGGCTTTACTCCCGAATTCTTCAAGCAAGCCCTTTTAAGCGTGGACGCCGCTACACTGCCGCTTGCAGAAGGGCAGACGGTGGAGCAGCTTTATGAAGAGGTGGCTCCCGTCATCTTCGACCCCAAAGTGATGCCGAAGCGTGTGAACCAGGCTGCCGGTGAGGATTTGGTGCTGACCTCGGCATGTAATTATTATGACGGGGTGACGCAGCAGGAAGCCGAAGCCTTTTACAGCGCCATGAAGGACCCTAAGGATGAAACGCCGGTTTCTTACGGATTGAACAGCCGCCTGGTGAAAGAGAACGGCAAGATTCAGGAAAAAGTGTGGAAAGTAGGGGGCTTGTACGGCGCGGCTATCGGGAAGATTGTGTATTGGCTGAAGAAAGCGGAAGGCGTGGCCGAGAATCCTGAACAGAAAGCGGTTATAGCCAAGCTGGTGGAGTTTTATGAAACAGGTGACTTGAAGACCTTTGATGATTATGCCATTCTGTGGGTGAAGGATTTGGATTCCCGCATCGACTTCGTAAATGGATTCACCGAAAGCTATGGCGACCCGCTGGGCATGAAGGCAAGCTGGGAATCTTTGGCGAACTTCAAGGATTTGGAAGCTACCCGCCGCACGGAGATTATCAGCAGCAATGCGCAATGGTTCGAAGACCACTCTCCGGTGGAAAAGCAGTTCAAGAAAGAGAAGGTGAAAGGTGTTTCAGCCAAGGTAATCACTGCCGCTATTCTGGCGGGCGACCTCTATCCTTCGACGGCTATCGGTATCAACCTGCCCAATGCCAACTGGATCCGCAGCCATCACGGCTCCAAATCCGTAACGATTGGCAATATAACGGATGCCTACAACAAGGCGGCTCATGGCAACGGATTCAACGAAGAGTTTGTATATAGCGATGCCGAACTGCAATTGATAGACAAATATGCCGATACGACCGATGAACTGCATACCGACCTGCATGAGTGTCTGGGACATGGTTCCGGCAAACTGCTTCCGGGCGTAGACCCCGATGCGCTGAAGGCTTACGGCTCTACTATCGAAGAGGCGCGTGCCGACCTGTTCGGACTGTATTATGTGGCCGATCCGAAACTGGTGGAACTGGGACTGACTCCGAGTGCGGATGCCTACAAGGCCCAATTCTATACCTATCTGATGAACGGCCTGATGACACAGCTTGTGCGTATCGAACCGGGAAACAACGTGGAAGAGGCACATATGCGCAACCGCCAGCTCATAGCCCGTTGGGTATATGAAAAGGGTGCTGCCGACAAAGTGGTGGAACTGGTGAAGAAGGACGGAAAGACTTATGTCGTAATCAATGATTATGAAAAGGTACGGGAACTGTTTGGCGAACTACTTGCCGAAATACAGCGTATCAAGTCCACGGGCGACTATGACGCAGCCCGTGAACTGGTAGAGTCCTATGCCGTGAAAGTAGACCCGGAACTGCACGCGGAAGTATTGGAACGTTACAAGAAGCTGAACCTGGCTCCGTATAAGGGCTTTGTCAACCCGAAGTATGAGGCTGTGACGGATGCGGACGGCAACATAACCGATGTGAAGGTGACTTATGATGAAGGGTATGCCGAACAGATGCTGCGTTATAGCAAGGACTACTCGGTATTGCCTTCAGTGAACGATTGAATGGTAATTTAGAGATTTTATTGTTTTCTTTTAGGCACGGATTACACGGATTTCACGGAAACGGAAAAAAGGATAAAGTAAATCCGTGTAATCCGCGTAATCCGTGCCTAAAAAAATCATCAGGTGTATTTTGACACACCTCTTTTTTAAGATAAAAGGCTTTTTGCCTCAGGTGATAACCGGAACTCTCATTTCTGAAACTAATGGAACTAAAAGAACAACTCAAAGAAATAAAAACACAGCTCCGCCTTTCCATGAATGGGGCTGTGTCTCAAAGTATGCGTGAGAAAGGTTTGGTCTACAAACTTAACTTCGGCGTGGAACTGCCCCGTATCAAAAGTATTGCTTCTGCTTACGGGAAAGATCATGCCTTGGCGCAGGCACTTTGGAAAGAAGATATTCGCGAATGTAAAATATTGGCGGGATTGCTCCAGCCTGTCGACAGCTTCTTGCCCGAAATAGCGGATATATGGGTGGAGAATATCCGGAACATCGAGATTGCGGAACTTACCTGTATGAACCTGTTCCAACATCTTCCGTATGCTCCTGCGAAGTCTTTTCACTGGATTGCCGCTGAAGATGAATATACGCAGGTCTGCGGTTTCCTTACCATTGCCCGGCTGTTAATGAAAAAAGGCGATATGAACGAACGGGTGGAGAATGAATTCCTTGACCAGGCAATATCGGCGTTCCTCTCAGGCTCTTATCATGTGCGCAATGCCGCGCTGACCGCTATCCGCCGTTTCATGCAGCACAGCGAGGAAAATGCGTTTCAGGTTTGCCGCAGGGTAGAAGGCATGGGAGATTCCTCTTCGGAGACAGAACGGCTGCTTTACAATCTGGTAAAGGAAGAGGTAGCGTTATGATAAAACGGTAAAGTGATAGAGTGCCGGCTACTTTACCATTCTCATCATTAATTTTTCTTTTTTTGTTTGCTTTCCGCAAAAAAGGCTTAACTTTGTTGGCTGTTAAAAAACTGCGCCTTTAAATGGAAAGTCAGAACGTGAAAGATACGGTTAGACAGATATTCACCGAATATCTCAATATGAACGGGCATCGCAAGACTCCCGAACGCTATGCCATACTCGACACTATTTATTCCATAGACGGCCATTTCGATGTTGACACGCTTTATTCGCTGATGGCAGACCAGGAGAATTTCAGAGTGAGCCGTGCGACGCTGTACAACACCATCATATTGCTTATCAATGCCCGGCTGGTTATCAAGCATCAGTTCGGAAATTCCTCTCAATACGAAAAATGCTATAACCGTGATACGCATCATCACCAAATCTGCACGCAGTGCGGCAAGGTTACCGAATTCCAGAACGAGGAATTGCAGCACGCCATTGAGAATACCAGGTTGAGCCGCTTTAACTTGACGCATTATTCGCTGTACATGTACGGCTTGTGTAGCAAGTGCGACCGCGCAAACAAAAGAAAGAAGAAAAATAATAACCATAAGAAAGAGAAATGAAAGTAGACATTCTATTAGGATTACAATGGGGCGACGAAGGCAAAGGCAAAGTCGTTGATGTATTAACTCCGAGATACGATGTAGTGGCACGTTTTCAAGGCGGCCCGAACGCCGGTCATACATTGGAGTTTGAAGGTCAGAAATATGTGCTCCGTTCCATTCCTTCGGGAATCTTCCAGGGTGATAAGGTGAATATCATCGGTAACGGTGTAGTGCTCGACCCGGCGCTGTTCAAGGCGGAAGCGGAAGCATTGGAAGCATCCGGTCATAATTTGAAGGAACGCTTGCATATTTCCAAGAAAGCACACCTCATCCTGCCCACGCACCGCATTCTGGATGCTGCCTATGAAGCTGCAAAAGGAGATGCCAAAGTGGGAACTACCGGCAAGGGCATCGGTCCTACTTATACGGACAAGATTAGCCGCAACGGTGTACGCGTAGGTGATATCCTGCACGATTTCGACAAGAAGTATGCTGTTGCCAAAGCCCGTCACGAACAAATCCTGAAAGGCTTGAATTACGAATATGATTTGAGCGAGCTGGAAAAGGCATGGTTCGAGGGTATCGAATACCTGAAGCAGTTCAAGTTTGTGGACAGCGAACATGAAATAAACGGTCTGCTGTCGGACGGAAAGTCTGTTTTGTGCGAAGGTGCGCAAGGTACGATGCTCGATATTGATTTCGGTTCTTATCCGTTTGTCACTTCTTCCAATACCATTTGTGCAGGAGCCTGCACGGGCTTGGGCATAGCTCCCAATAAGATTGGCGAAGTGTACGGTATCTTCAAGGCATATTGTACGCGTGTGGGTGCGGGTCCGTTCCCGACGGAACTGTTCGACAAGACCGGTGACCAGATTTGTACGCTGGGACATGAATTCGGTTCGGTAACCGGACGTAAGCGCCGTTGCGGATGGATTGACCTGGTAGCCTTGAAATATGCCATTATGGTAGACGGCGTAACCAAGCTCATCATGATGAAGAGCGATGTGCTCGACTCATTCGAAACAATCAAAGCCTGTGTGGCATATAAGGTCAACGGTGAGGAAATCGATTACTTCCCGTTCGATATCGAAGGCGTGGAACCGGTGTACGTGGAATTGCCCGGCTGGCAGACGGATATGACAAAGATGCAGAGCGAAGACGAATTCCCCGAAGAATTCAACGCTTATCTGTCGTTCCTGGAAGAACAGCTCGGTGTGCCTGTGAAGATTGTATCTGTAGGTCCCGACCGCGAACAGACCATCGAACGCTATACGGAGGAATAACATAGATTGACAAATAGACAACCTTACGTACGGGTTACGCGAATTTTGTGGCTTCGATAACGGACTGTATAAATTCGGGTAACCCGTACTTTTTTTATTTATTACCATGAAAACACGTATTATCTCATTATTGCTTCTGTTCTCTCTCTGCTCTTCCGGGAGGTCGCAACCTTATCAGCCTACGGCAGAAAACTTGCAGTCGCGCCAGGAGTTCAGGGACAGCAAATTCGGCATTTTCCTCCATTGGGGGCTGTACTGCATGTTGGCAACCGGAGAATGGACCATGACCAATAATAACCTGAATTATAAAGAATATGCCAAATTGGCGGGCGGATTTTATCCTTCCAGGTTCAATGCAGCCAAGTGGGTGGCAGCTATCAAGGCTTCCGGAGCAAAATATATTTGTTTCACTTCGCGGCATCACGAGGGCTTTTCCATGTTTCATACCCGTTATTCCGATTATAATATTGTGGATGCTACTCCTTTCAGGCGGGATGTACTGAAAGAATTGGCGGATGAATGTCATAAGCAGGGGATTCGCCTGCATCTGTATTATTCACATATAGACTGGTATCGTGAGGATGCTCCGCAGGGGCGTACGGGGTGTGGAACCGGACGTCCGGATCCTTCGGGAGACTGGAATAGCTATTACGCTTTTATGAACAACCAGTTGACGGAGTTGCTGACCGGTTACGGGAAAATAGGCGCAATATGGTTCGACGGCTGGTGGGATCAGGACCGGAATCCCGGTTTCGATTGGCAGTTGCCCGGGCAATATGCGTTGATACACCGCCTGCAACCTGCCTGTCTGATTGGTAATAATCATCACCGGACACCTTTCGAGGGAGAAGATATACAGATTTTTGAGCGTGATTTGCCCGGTGAGAATAAGGCGGGACTTTCCGGACAAGGTGTCAGTAACTTGCCATTGGAAACGTGCGAGACAATGAATGGCATGTGGGGATATAAGATTACGGACCAAAACTATAAGCCGGCAAAAACTTTGATTCACTATCTGGTGAAGGCAGCCGGTAAGGATGCCAATCTCCTGATGAATATAGGTCCGCAGCCCGATGGCGAACTGCCGGCTGTTGCCATGGAGCGACTGGCAGAGATAGGAGAGTGGATGAAAGTGTACGGTGAAACTATTTACGGAACACGTGGCGGCTGTGTGGCTCCTCACCCTTGGGGAGTGACAACGCAGAAGGGAAATAAGCTGTATGTGCATATTCTGGATTTGCAGGATAAAGCGCTTTTCCTGCCTTTGGATGGAAAGCGCGTGAAGAAGGCTGTAGGTTATACCGACCGCCGGCCGCTGAAAATACAGAAATGCCGGGATGGTGTCATGCTTTATCTTTCCGAAGTCCCGACAGATATTGACAAAGTCATCGAACTGCACCTGGAAGAGTAGCCTGCTGCCGGTGAATTGCTAAAACTGTAACCGTTATGTCGGTAAATCTTTAATTCTTCCTAAAAGATGAGGAGAACCGGGAGATAGCTCGCAGTTTCCCTTTATTTTTGGCAGACAATTTGTTATACAAACAGAAACGACACATTATTCATTTATTTATTATTAAAAGAAGAAAATTATGGGAACAGGAATGATAGGCATGCAATGGATTATCTTTATCGGGGTGGCTGTGGTCAGTTGGCTGGTACAGATGAACCTGCAGAGTAAATTCAAGAAATATTCTAAAATCCCCACCGGCAACGGAATGACGGGAGCCGATGTGGCTTTGAAGATGCTGCACGATAACGGCATCTACGATGTAACCGTAACACATACTCCGGGACACTTGACAGACCATTACAACCCTGCCAATAAGACCGTAAACCTTAGCGAAAGCGTTTATAACAGCAACAGCATTATGGCAGCGGCCGTTGCCGCCCATGAGTGCGGACATGCCGTGCAGCATGCACGCGCCTATGCACCGCTTACGATGCGCAGCAAACTGGTGCCTGTGGTTTCGTTTGCTTCCAACATTATGACGTGGGTACTGTTGGGCGGTATCCTGATGCTGAACACTTTTCCGCAGTTGCTGCTGGCAGGTATCATCCTGTTTGCCATGACTACACTGTTCAGCTTCATCACCCTTCCGGTGGAAATCAATGCGAGCAAGCGTGCATTGGTATGGTTGAGCAGTTCCGGCATTACGAATGCCCGCAATCATACACAGGCGGAAGACGCGCTTCGTTCGGCCGCTTATACGTATGTGGTAGCTGCGCTCGGTTCATTGGCAACGCTTGTTTACTACATAATGATATTCATGGGACGCAGAGAATAAGAATGTTCTGTTCCGTAGAAATAGAAAAATGCTTTCTTCATGCTAAATGGAGAAAGCATTTTTTTTCTTAATCAATAAAATACCGTAACTTTGTCATCTGATTTTATAAATGATTGATACGATTATGGCAGCAAAACCAAGTATTCCCAAAGGAACCCGCGACTTTTCGCCCGTAGAAATGGCGAAGCGTAACTATATATTCAATACGATTCGTGATGTTTATCATCTTTATGGTTTCCAGCAGATAGAGACTCCTTCCATGGAAATGCTTTCCACCTTAATGGGGAAGTATGGTGAAGAAGGCGATAAACTGTTGTTTAAGATACAGAATTCGGGTGATTACTTTTCCGGTCTGACGGACGAGGAACTGTTGAGCCGTAATGCCGCGAAGCTCGCAAGCAAGTTTTGTGAGAAAGGTCTGCGCTATGACCTTACCGTACCTTTTGCCCGTTATGTCGTGATGCACAGGGATGAAATCACATTCCCTTTCAAGCGTTACCAGATTCAGCCGGTGTGGCGTGCCGACCGTCCGCAGAAAGGGCGTTATCGTGAGTTCTATCAATGTGATGCCGATGTGGTGGGCAGCGACTCCTTGCTGAATGAAGTGGAACTGATGCAGATAGTCGATACCGTATTTACGCGTTTCGGCATCCGTGTATGCATTAAAATCAACAACCGCAAGATATTGAGCGGCATTGCCGAGATTATCGGTGAGTCCGATAAGATAGTGGACATTACCGTAGCGATTGACAAGCTGGACAAGATAGGGCTGGACAATGTCAATGCCGAACTGAAAGAGAAGGGCATCAGTGATGAGGCTGTTGCCAAATTGCAGCCTATCATTTTGTTGAGCGGTAGTAACGAAGAGAAACTCGCTACACTGAAGCAGGTGCTTTCTGCCAGCGAAGAGGGCTTGAAGGGTGTGGAAGAGAGCGAATTTATCTTGAAGACGCTTTCCGCGCTTGGATTGAAGAACGAAATCGAGCTTGACCTGACGCTGGCTCGCGGCTTGAACTATTATACGGGTGCTATTTTTGAAGTAAAGGCGTTGGATGTACAGATTGGCAGCATTACCGGTGGCGGCCGTTATGACAACTTGACCGGTGTATTCGGCATGGCAGGTGTTTCGGGAGTGGGCATTTCGTTTGGTGCAGACCGCATATTCGATGTGCTGAACCAGCTTGAACTCTATCCGAAGGAAGCGGTGAACGGTACGCAGCTTCTGTTTATCAATTTTGGTGAGAAAGAAGCCGCCTTCTCTATGAATGTGCTTACCCAGGTACGTGCGGCAGGTATCCGTGCCGAAATCTTCCCCGATTCCTGCAAGATGAAGAAGCAGATGGGGTATGCCAACTCCAAGATGATTCCGTTTGTAGCTTTGGTGGGAGAAAACGAGATGAACGAGGGCAAGGTAACCTTGAAGAATATGGAGACGGGAGAGCAGAAATTGATTACCCCCGAAGAGCTGGTTAGCGAACTGAGTTAATAAAAACTGAAATACTATTAAAAAGGAGCCTGTTTGTGCTCCTTTTTTTGTATATTTGTTACGCAGGTGTTGCAGGAATGTAATATTCGGCTCTTACCTTTGCAGTGACAATAAAAGAGGAGGTTTGTATGGTTTCCGTTCAATTTAAACAAGAAAGGCATAATGCGCTGGTCAGTTTCCTGATGATTGTCATAGCGGTGTTGTTTTTGCTTTATATGGGCAGCTCGCTGGTGAACTCTACCCGGACTTTTTGGGAAAACTATTCCATAGAGAATTTATTGGAATGACATTCTGTAGGCAGGGAACGGAAAGTCGGGTTCTATCCGTTTTTTGCAATATTTATCCATATCGGGAATAAATAAAGACAGTTGGTTTATTGCAATTAGCTGTCTTTTTGTATATTTGTGAGTCCGTGTTCCAAACTTTTAATACGGACATGTTTTGTTAACCGTATCATCAACTAAAAACAACCAGAATCATGGAACAAGATTTCTCAATGCATGCCAATCCGTTGGTGGCCAAGCTTCAAAAACCGGCTTCCGAATTTACAAAAGCCGACATCGTTTCTTATATAAAGGAGAATGGAATCACTATGGTGAACTTCATGTATCCTGCTGCCGACGGGCGGTTGAAAACTTTGAACTTTGTCATTAACGATGCCGCATATCTCGATGCGATACTTACGTGCGGGGAGCGTGTGGACGGTTCCAGCCTGTTTCCTTTCATTGAAGCGGGCAGCAGCGATTTATATGTAATACCCCGCTTCTGTACGGCTTTTATAGATCCGTTTGCCGAGCAGCCTACGCTTTCCATGCTCTGCTCTTTCTTCAATAAAGACGGCGAACCGTTGGAAAGTTCTCCCGAACACACTCTGCGCAAGGCGTGCCGGGCATTTACGGAAGTAACCGGTATGGAGTTCCAGGCTATGGGCGAATTGGAGTATTACGTCATTTCGGAAGACAGCGGCATGTTCCCGGCTACCGACCAGCGTGGTTATCACGAGTCTGCTCCGTATGCCAAGTTCAATGAATTCCGTACCGAGTGTATGGCGTACATTGCACAAACCGGCGGACAAATTAAGTACGGGCATTCCGAAGTGGGAAACTTCACCCTTGACGGTAAGATATACGAGCAGAACGAAATCGAATTTCTGCCGGTACGTGCCGAGCAGGCAGCCGACCAGTTGATGATTGCCAAATGGATTATCCGTAACCTTGCTTACCAATATGGATACGACATCACTTTCGCTCCGAAAATAACGGCAGGAAAGGCCGGTTCCGGATTGCATATTCACATGCGCATCATGAAGGACGGAAAGAATCAGATGCTGAAAGACGGCGTACTTTCCGAAACGGCCCGCAAGGCAATTGCGGGAATGATGGAGCTGGCTCCTTCCATTACCGCATTCGGCAATACGAATCCTACTTCTTATTTCCGCCTTGTTCCTCATCAGGAAGCGCCTACCAATATCTGCTGGGGCGACCGCAACCGTTCCGTATTGGTACGTGTGCCGTTGGGATGGTCGGCAAAGACCGATATGTGCATGATTGCCAATCCTCTGGAAGCGCCGAGCAATTACGACACCACTCAAAAGCAGACGGTAGAGATGCGTTCACCGGACGGTTCAGCCGATTTGTACCAACTGATTGCAGGACTGGCAGTAGCTTGCCGCTGCGGTTTTGAGATGCCGGATGCTTTGGAAATTGCGGATAGGACTTACGTGAACGTAAATATCCACAAGAAAGAAAACGAAGATAAACTGAAACAACTGGCTCAGTTGCCCGACAGTTGTGTCGCTTCTGCCGATTGTCTGGAAAAACAGCGTGCCGCTTTCGAGAAATACAACGTCTTCAGCCCTGCCATGATTGACGGGATTATCAGTAAGTTGCGTGCTTATGAGGATAGGACTTTGCGTAGCGAAGTGCAGGATAGTCCGGAAGAGATGCTGAAACTGGTTGAGAAGTATTTCCATTGCGGGTAACGGACAGAACAGATATTATAGTAAAGAACTCCTTGCCGGACGGTTGCCGGTAAGGAGTTCTTGTTTTATAGCCGGTCACCTTTGCCATTTTGTCAGCATTTATCTGCCAAACGAACAGCTTTGCCTTTTGGCACGGTTTTCGTAAGTTCTTTATCGCTTGTATAAAGCAACATTACCATTATAATAAATTGTATAACATATAAAACAAAAGAAACTATGAACATTAAACCATTAGCAGACAGAGTGCTGATACTCCCTGCACCTGCAGAAGAAAAAACAATCGGCGGTATTATTATTCCTGATACGGCAAAAGAAAAACCTTTGAAAGGTGAAGTTATCGCAGTAGGCAACGGAACTAAGGACGAAGAAATGGTGTTGAAGGTTGGTGATACGGTACTGTATGGCAAATATGCCGGTACGGAACTGGAAGTGGAAGGAACCAAGTACCTCATCATGCGTCAAAGCGACGTACTCGCTGTTTTGGGATAATCAATTTATAAATAGTAAACCTGATAAATAGTAAAAACATTATGGCAAAAGAAATATTATTCAATATCGATGCCCGCGACCAACTGAAGAAAGGTATCGATACACTGGCAAATGCAGTAAAAGTAACGCTCGGCCCGAAAGGACGTAACGTAATCATCGAAAAGAAATTCGGCGCTCCCCACATCACAAAGGACGGTGTAACAGTAGCCAAAGAAGTGGAACTGGCCGATGCTTACCAGAATACCGGTGCACAACTGGTTAAGGAAGTTGCTTCCAAGACAGGTGACGATGCTGGTGACGGTACAACTACCGCTACCGTATTGGCTCAGGCTATCGTAGCCGAAGGCTTGAAGAACGTAACTGCCGGTGCAAGCCCGATGGATATCAAACGCGGTATCGACAAGGCTGTTGCCAAAGTGGTTGAGTCTATCAAGAGCCAGGCCGAGATGGTAGGTGACAACTATGATAAGATTGAACAGGTAGGTACGGTATCTGCCAACAACGACCCGGTTATCGGTAAGCTGATTGCAGACGCTATGCGTAAGGTTTCCAAAGACGGTGTTATCACTATCGAAGAGGCTAAGGGTACGGATACCACTATCGGTGTAGTAGAAGGTATGCAGTTCGACCGCGGTTATCTTTCTGCTTATTTCGTTACCAACACTGAAAAGATGGAATGCGAAATGGAGAAACCGTACATCCTGATTTACGATAAGAAGATTTCCAACCTGAAAGATTTTCTGCCTATCCTCGAACCGGCTGTACAGACTGGCCGTCCTCTGTTGGTAATTGCAGAAGATGTGGATAGCGAGGCTCTGACTACATTGGTTGTAAACCGTCTGCGTTCTCAGTTGAAGATATGTGCAGTGAAGGCTCCGGGCTTCGGCGACCGTCGCAAGGAAATGCTGGAAGACATTGCCGTATTGACAGGCGGTGTTGTAATCAGCGAAGAAAAAGGCTTGAAACTGGAACAGGCTACTATCGAAATGTTGGGTACTGCCGACAAGGTAACTGTTTCTAAAGACAATACGACTATCGTGAACGGTGCCGGTGCAAAAGAAAATATCAAGGAGCGTTGCGAACAAATCAAGGCTCAGATTGCTTCTACCAAGTCCGACTATGACAAGGAGAAATTGCAGGAACGTCTTGCCAAGTTGTCAGGCGGTGTGGCTGTTCTCTACGTAGGTGCTGCTTCCGAAGTGGAAATGAAAGAGAAGAAAGACCGTGTAGACGATGCTCTCCGCGCTACTCGTGCCGCTATCGAAGAAGGTATCGTAGCAGGTGGTGGTGTGGCTTACATCCGTGCGCTCGAAGCATTGGAAGGTTTGAAGGGTGACAATGCCGACGAAACTACCGGTATCGACATCATCAAACGTGCCATCGAAGAGCCTTTGCGCCAGATTGTAGCCAACGCCGGTAAGGAAGGTGCTGTTGTAGTACAGAAAGTTCGTGAAGGCAAAGCCGACTTCGGTTACAATGCACGTACCGATGTTTACGAAAACCTGCACGCTGCCGGTGTGGTAGACCCTGCTAAGGTTACTCGTGTGGCTCTGGAAAATGCCGCTTCTATCGCAGGTATGTTCCTTACTACCGAATGTGTGATTGTCGAGAAGAAAGAAGATAAGCCCGAAATGCCGATGGGTGCTCCCGGAATGGGCGGTATGGGCGGAATGATGTAATATCGTTTTCCCTTGATTTCTTAATCATATAAATTGACCGCGATGTCTTGCATAAAGGCGTCGCGGTTTTTTTATGTTGGATAATATTGTTTCCTTTGCATATTCATTTCAACAATAAAACAGAAAAGACCATGAGAAGTTTTGCTTCAGATAATAATTCGGGGGTGCATCCTTTGGTAATGGAAGCGCTGAATAGGGCCAACCGGGACCATGCAGTGGGATATGGTGATGATGTATGGACGGAAGAGGCTGTCCGCAAAATCAGGGAAGCTTTTATTCCGGATTGCGAACCGTTGTTTGTATTCAATGGAACCGGCAGCAATGCTGTTGCCTTACAGTTATGCACGCGTCCTTATAATTCGATAATATGTGCGGAAACTGCGCATATTTATGTAGATGAGTGCGGCGCTCCTGCCCGCATGACAGGCTGTCAGATTCGTCCGGTTGCCACTCCCGACGGAAAGCTGACTCCTGAGTTGGTACGTCCTTATCTTTGTCATTTCGGCGAGCAGCATCATTCCCAGCCGGGAGCTTTTTATATCTCACAATGTACGGAGCTGGGAACTATTTACCGGCCCGATGAAATCCGTGCGTTGACGGAACTGGCGCACCGGCACGGCATGTATGTCCATATGGACGGCGCCCGTCTGGCAAATGCCTGTGCGGCCCTTAACCTTAGTTTCAGGCAGTTGACGGTAGATTGCGGCATTGATATTCTTAGTTTTGGCGGAACGAAAAACGGGTTGATGCTTGGCGAAAGTGTAATTATCTTTAATCCGGCTTTAAAGAAAGAGGCTTGTTTTGTACGCAAGCAGTCGGCGCAGCTCGCATCGAAACTCCGTTACCTGTCCTGTCAGTTTACTGCTTATCTCACGGACGACCTTTGGTTGAAGAACGCTTCACACGCCAATCGTATGGCGCAGCTTTTATATGCCGGATTGAAAGAGTTGCCCGGAGTACGTTTTACGCAGAAAGTGGAAAGTAACCAACTGTTCCTGACAATGCCCCGTCCGGTAATTGACAGCTTGTTGAAAGACTACTTCTTCTACTTCTGGAATGAAGAAGAGAATGAGATACGTTTCGTTACCTCTTTTGACACTACGGAACAGGATATAGAAGAACTGCTACACGCCATTAGACGTTATTGTCATTAAGCGGTATTCATGTTTTGCCATATAAAAAAGCCCCCGAACCTTCACAGGCAAGGGGTTTGACTTAGACCTTTCCCTCTTTTTAGGGGGGGAGGGAAAGGCTTACTGAAAACAAACAGATTTACTTTACCTTAAAATACCTTTGATTGATAACCTTTTAACTAACCTTCTTTATAATGCTGAATTTGTCTTAATACCTATTGCTTCGAGTATGGGGGTAAAGGTATAACCTTTACGTTTCAATGTTTTTATCAATTTATCCAAATAGCTGTTGTAAAATTTATCCGTACGGCGGTTGTCTGTTCCGAAGTGTATCAGCATCAAATGTCCGTTCAGGCCCTCTTTCTTCTCTACTTCCATGATTTTGTTGTAGATGAACTTGCTGCTCCGGTATTTCTGTCCCATATCGGGGGTGGTATAATCTGCATTGCTCATGGTTCCGGGAGTATAGTTGACGAGTTGTATTCCCATATTTTTTGCCCAGGCGGCTATCTCCTTGTTATAATATTCATAGGGCGGAATGTATATCGGGGCGTCTTTATATTCAATACCGGCCTTGCGCATGGTTTCGTAGCTTTTCAGCATATCCTTTTCAAATTCCTCGCGGGTAACCAATAAGGAATCGCGGTTCTCCCACGGCATATAGAGCAGATGTCCGTAGCTATGGCTGCCTACCAGATGTCCTTCGTCGAGCAGCCGTTTTACTATTTCGGGGTAAAGCTCGTAAAATTCGCCGGTAAAGAAGAAGCTTCCTTTGATACCGTGCCTTTTCAGGGTGCTGATAATGGCATCCGCACCGTCAGCCTTGTCGGCTGCTGTGAATACGAGGCTGATTTGTTTTTTAGACGGGTCGGTACGTACGATACCGCCATTGACGTATACATTTTTGTCTGCCGATGCACCTGCCTGTTTCATGCCTTCTTTCTGCATGGCAGAGAGATAATAGGTGAGGCAGGCGGTTCCGTCCATGGTCGGTTCATTGGTGGAATAGTCGTGGAGTGCATCGTGGTATACCATCAGGTCCGGTTGAAAGCGTTCGTAATCCTGTCCGGGCGTACCGGGAATGCCGGTCATGTTTACGCCTCGCAGCCCCTCGAATATGCTGCGGTATACGGGGCCGTCCACCAGTCCGCCTGTCGTATTGCCTACGCCTGCATTGAGCAGGGAGGAGTGGGGTTGCGAAGGGTAATCGCCGTAAAGCGGCAGTTCCACAATCATGCTTGTTCCCCACGGATTACAGCCGAACAGCCAGTCGCGGAGGGCGGCTTCCATTTCGGCATAAGTCTCATCGTCGGTTGTCTCGCGGTAGAGACGGCATTGTGTCAACATGGCAGTAGTCAGGTTGTTGGAACACCAGATGTAGGGAATACCGTGCAGGAAAGGACTTTCGACTGCTTTCTCGTATGTGCGCTCAATGCCGGTGCGCATGTTGCGGATGAACTCTTTGCTGATGCGCGGGTTGTTTACGGTGGCCAGGTGGTAGTGTCCCATGTTCATGAACGGATACCATTGGTAATGGCGGGCGCTGTCGGCACCCATCCACGGAGTGACGGGTTCGCGGCGTCCGTATTCGAGGGCTTGCGACAGGTATTCCGGCTTGCCGGTAGCGTGGTATAGCTCCATGGCTCCGAGTTCCATATCGTCCGTCCAGTTGTCTTCTTCATAGATGTAGGGTGATTTTACGGAAGCGGTCTGGCATGTTCCCGGTTTCTTTACACCTTCCTGATAGGCGGCATCGGCTTTTTCACCGATTTCAGCGGCAAATTCGGGGTAAAACTCTTTCAGTATCCTGGCTCCCAGTGCAAAACAAGCGGCAAACTTGCCGGCTGTACTTGCTACGCCGGTGGTGGCATTGGTGAATTTTCCGCGCACTTGCGGCTCTCCGCTGCAAAAGTAAACGGGGCGACCCTTGCCCGGTCCGTAGCCATAATCCACCTCATCTTTATTGGGCAGGCGCATGCCGGCGTGGTCGCGGTCGTCGGCAATCTGGTTGTACAGTTCGCCCGGAGCGGGATTCATGCGGTTCAGCCAGTCCAGCCCCCATTTTATTTCGTCTACTATATCGGGAATGCCGTTTGCTTCCGGCAGTCCGGCTGCATTGTAGGCATCGCCGAATGCCTCGGGGTTTTCCTGGTAGGCAAACATCATTTGGTATATGGCATTGGCGGAAGTCGTGGTATATTGCAGGTAGTCGGTAGCATCGTGCCAGCCGCCGCGCACATCGATGTGTTGCCCGGTTTTTGTGGGGTGGTACACTATGTAGCCGTCGTGTACGTGGCAACTATCTTTCAAGAACGGGTTGTAACCGCAACGTTGCTGGCGCATGTAGTTCAGCAGGAAGTCGGCTGTGCCGTTATATACCTGCGCATTGATAGGGAAGCGTGGAGAAACTGCTTTTCCCGCTTTCAGGTAATATGTGCCCGGTTCTTGAAAATTACTGAAATCCAACCGGTAAGTACTGCTCATGCTGCCTGATTGGCCGGTGGCTTTGGGCGAAGTAAAAGTGCGTACCGTTTTTCCGGTAAAAGCATCGACCAGTGCGTATTCTTGTACGTCGGTTTTTGTTTCGCTCATGAATACCGCTACTTTAATGGATTGCGGCAGATAGCCCAGTTGGTTGATTCTAATCCATTCGTCTGCCTTACACGGGAGTGCGGCAAATGCAAAAATCAGTGTTAAGAGCCGATAATAACGTTTCATAAAATGTTTTTCATTTAAGGTTGTGGGGGTACTATGTAACAAAAGGTTTTACCTAAATGCAAATAAAGCGGTTTCTATCAATTTTAGGAAGATTTGGTGTAAATTATTAGATGATATTATTTGTCATTTACAATATTTTAGAATGAGACAACCTGTATGGTAGGAGTAATTTTGTCAATAAACCCTTGCTTGCCATATGTTTATGTGATATTGAATATCTTTTTAGCTTTCGTTTACGCATTTTAATTTCTTAAAAACAATGTTGGTGTGTTATTTGTTCTATCCATTTTAGAATACAAAACTTATAAACTATGGCTTACATTGATTATTATCAAGTCCTTGGAGTAGACAAAACGGCATCTCAGGATGACATCAAGAAGGCGTTCCGTAAGTTGGCGCGCAAATATCATCCCGACCTGAATCCGAATGACGCTACTGCCAAAGACAAGTTTCAGGCTATCAACGAGGCCAATGAGGTGCTTAGTGATCCTGAGAAAAGAAAGAAGTATGATGAATATGGCGAACACTGGAAGCATGCCGATGAATTTGAGGCTCAGAAGCGGGCACGGCAACAGGCCGGTGCAGGAGGTTTCGGCGGCTTCGGCGGTGCAGGCTTCGGTGGTCAGGGCGGTGCCGGTTTCGGTACGGACGGGAGCGGTACATACTGGTACTCTTCCGACGGGCAGGAGTTTTCCGGAGACAGTGCAGGCGGCTTCTCCGATTTCTTTGAACAGATGTTCGGACACCGTACACGCGGCGGTGGCGGGGCGAATGCAGGTTTTCGCGGACAGGATTTCCATGCCGATTTGAACCTGTCGCTTCGGGATGCCGCCCGGACTCATAAGCAGATATTGACGGTGAACGGCAAGAATGTCCGCATCACCATTCCCGCCGGTGTGGCGAACGGCCAGGTCATTAAACTGAAAGGCTATGGCGGCGAGGGTATCAACGGCGGGCCTGCGGGCGACCTGTACATTACTTTCGTGATAGCGGAAGATCCCGTCTTCAAACGCTTGGGCGATGATTTGTATGTAGATGTGGACATCGACCTCTATACGGCGTTGCTGGGGGGCGAGAAGTTGGTGGACACATTGGAAGGTCAGGTGAAACTGAAAGTAAAACCCGAAACGCAGAACGGTACGAAAGTCCGTCTGAAGGGGAAGGGCTTTCCGGTATACAAGAAAGAAGGCCAGTCCGGTGACTTGATTGTGACTTATTCCGTAAAGTTGCCGGTGAATCTGACGGAACAGCAGAAAGAAATGTTCCGTAAAATTCAAAGTATGAACTAAAAAGGAGAACGAGTTATGCAGAACGAATTAATTATAGTCAGTGAGTATTGCGACAAGTGTCACATAGAGCCCTCGTTCATTGAGATGTTACAGGAAATCGGTCTGATAGATATCTGGACGGAAGGCGGGGAGCGCTGTTTGCAGTTTGCCCAGTTGCCGGATGTGGAACGTTACAGCCGTATGTATTACGACCTGTCCATCAACATTGAAGGTATTGATGCCATTCATCATTTGCTGAAGCGTATGGAAAGTATGCAGCAGGAGATTTATTCTTTACATAGCAGGTTGAGGCTGTTTGAGGATGTGTCAAGATGATTTTGTACTTTCTTTCAGGCATAGATTATACGGATTTCATTATTTCTGTTTATAAAAAACATGAAATCCGTATAGTTTGTGCCTGAAGATTTATTATCATGTAAACACTCGCGTACATTTATCAAGTTGTATGTTATGTTGGATGATTACTGCTAAACAGCAAGTGTATATTCCAGCATATATTTGCATTTGGACGGCATTTTCGGTTGTTCTCAGAATCCTTTGTATGATCTTTACACATAATGTAGATACTAATTGAAAAGTGCGCCAATATTCCAGTTGAAAATTGCGCCACCAT
>OJSO01000612.1_pt1 | contig 31471 bp, 26 predicted proteins | sample 1599521 | NCBI WGS metagenome assembly OJSO01 (sample SAMN04168659, study PRJEB22393) | human gut metagenome | biome: human gut microbiome; feature: stool | host: Homo sapiens | collected 2014-05-12 | reverse complement strand
GGCTTGAGTAAGCCCTAGAAGGGCATAATACTAGCAAAGCCCCTTAAGGGGCCACGAATGGGTCTGCCAACTGCATTCCTATCTCGTGGCAGGCCTCTCAAGGGGCCTTTTATTTACGCCTTGGTTCCCTTGCTACCCGTAAACGGGTCCGTGAATTCCTTAAGGCTTAACTGGTCTGCAATCTGGTCTTGTTCCAGCTGTCTCTTGATATACTCCTGGATTCTCTGCTTGTTTTTTCCAACAGTATCCACAAAATATCCTCTGGCCCAGAAATGCCGATTTCCATACTTGTACTTTAAATTCGCGTGTCTGTCGAAAATCATGAGGCTGCTCTTTCCCTTGAGATATCCCATAACGTAAGAAATGCTGTACTTCGGCGAAAAACTTATCAGCATATGGATATGGTCCGGGCAGGCTTCTGCTTCAATTATTTCAATATCCTTTTGCTCGCATAGTTTGCGAAGTATCTGACCAATATCTTTTTTGATTTGGCCATAAATCACCATTCTCCGATATTTCGGTGCAAACACTACATGGTATTGACATCTCCATGTCGTATGGCTTAAACCATCTACGTCTTTGTTATTTTTCATTTCAAAGATAAACCTCTCTGTTCCTAGAATGTGGTTGGCAAACCCACACTCTATTCTACGGGGAGGTTTCTCTCTGTCTAGGGCTAAAGCCGTTTTTATTCCACCAGCGAAGCTGGTGGTTGTCGCTCGCTCAAGCTACCCAAATCAAAACCGCCCCGGCTTCCTGCTATGGAAACCGAGGCGGTTCGTTTACTTTATGGGTGCTTTTTCAAACACTCAATGCCTACCAACTGGCATTCAGTTTTTGAAGTTTTAGTCATATCTGTATTTAGAGGACTTTCCGTACACCTTCCGGAGCGATTTTTTCAGACCAATCACTGTTTCTTTGATGATCTTCGCCTCATCGGCAGAGCAATCTGCAAGTTGCTCGGTCATCCAGCTGTCGAACACCGGCTTTGCTTTTTTGATCTCGATGCAGAGCAGCTCATCCGCGGAGCAGTCCAGTGCGTTGATGATGTCGATGAGCGTTTTCAGGCTGGGCACGGAGTTGCCTGTTTCGATATGGCTGATGTGCGTGACCACAACGCCGACCTCATTGGCCAGCTGCTCCTGCGTCATGCCCTTTGCAAGGCGGCAGGCACGGATGCGTTTTCCAATGTCAGCGTAATCCACCATAGTACAAGTACCCTCCGTTTTGTGAAGTGATACTTGTATTGTATGTGCAATCGACCGAGATTGTAATAACCTGAAAGCGCAGTGGACTTATAAATACTGATCGTTCAGAAATACTTTAACTTCCTGCTTTCCGTCAATCGTTGTCACAGCAGTAATGGCATCCGGGCGGAAGGAGTCTCCCGGATAATGCATCTCCAATTTCAGATTGACTTTTTTCCCAGCTTCCACTTCCTGTGCCAGTTTATTCTCAAAATTTTTGAATTCGTTCCGATTTAGTCCAGAATCCTGCGGAATGAGATTTTCCAAATCGTTTGCCCCACCAAAGCGATCTGCAATCGCGTGTCCACGGTCATCTGTGCTTTTTTCATATCCTTTACCGATGTCATGGATGCTGTCTTTAATTTGCAGACGACCATCATGCTCTTTCAGATGCAGGTCTCCTTCGGCTGTAAACAACCTTCCAAGGTGATCGGTAGTATACTCATATCCGTTTCTTTTATACTCTGCATCCGACAAAAGATCCTGCTCCATACGGTACGGCATTCCATCATCGTTATTTTTGTATTCCAGCTCTTTTTCTAGCTCTGCAAATGACTTTTCCGTAGCAGCATCCAGTTTTTCTTCTGGCTTTTCTATCCCGCCTTTCTGTAGACGCTCAAATGACCGTTTGACGACATCATCCAACCCAATGTGCATTTTTGCTTCCATCGGTTTCGCTTCTGAGATTTCTCGCCTCACAGCACACGACCTCCCTGCTGTTCAAAATTCGTCCTTAGATTATCTACAGCCTTTGCATCCGGGTTCAGGCTCATGCCCATGCTTATCACGCTATTCAGCACCCAGTCTGCGGCAGCAGCTTTCAGGCCGTACTGTCCCTGCAACTGTTCCAGAAATTCTTTACGGGGTGTGAACGATTTTTCGGCTACGGCACAGTAATCAACGACCGTGCTGATTCCACCAAAGAAATCAAACACAGCTTTCCGGGTCTTAGCCACATCCAGTTCGCCGCCTGCAAAGACCTGTTCCAGATAGCGGCTGTCCCCTGGCTTCAACATCATCTCATGGCGTTTCAGCCAGAGCTTCAGCTGCTCCATCTCCGAAATGCTCAGCGGTTCCAGCTCTTTGCCCGCTGCCAGTTGTCCAAATACAAACTCTGCGTTGATTTCATGCGGCATTTTTGAAGGCTTGTGGTAAACAGCATTTTCCGGCATGGGATATGCCTCAATCTTGCAGAGCACCGCCTCCGGCCACTCGTTCTGGTAAACGGCAGCTACACCCAGCGGCAGCTTGGACAATTCGTCGATCTGTGCCTCCTTCAGGGCGGCAGACTTGCCTACCAGCTTGCGATCCTCTTCGTCCGGCAGGCGCAGGATGATTTTCGTGTTGGTGTTGCGGATGACCGACATATCCAGCAGGCCGGGTGCCTGGTCTGCAATGATAAAACCCTCGCCGTAAGTACGCATCTCCGCAATGGCGTTGGCCAGCATCTCCACCGACTTGCCCTGCAGATTTGCCCCTTCCTGCGACTGTTCCGCCGACGTCTTGCGCAGCAGATTGTGCGCCTCTTCCAGCACGGTAACATGGCGCAGTCTGCTGTTCATCTCGCTGCCACACATCCGGTATTCCTGCAGCTTCATGACCAGAATGCCCATCAGCAGCGATTTTGTCTCCATCGACCCCACCCGGCTCAGGTCCACGACCACATTGCAGTCAAACAGCTCTGCGTCGCTCAGCGCGTCCTCTGCGCAGAACACACTGCCGTAAATGCCGTTGGTCAGCGACTTCACACGGGTACACAAAGCGCCCACATAATCGCTCTGGGTGTCCTTGGAGTAGTGCGATTCCTCAATGACGCCCGGCAGAATATCCAGCAGGTCGAAGAAGGTCGGGAAAACCCCCTTTTCACTTTCCGAATTGCGTAGGTTCCAACCGGCTTTCTGGTAGCTGCGCTCGATGGCATCCTTCAGCACCGCTGGCATGGCTGCATACATGGGCCAGCAGGCATTGAAGATTTCCACCAGACGGTCGATATGTTCCAGAATGTGGATGTTCTGCGGGAACGCAAAGGGATTGATGCGCAGCAGCGGAGTTTCTCTGGGGTTGGTGCCGAACACCTTTACATCCGCGCGGCTGCCGAACACATTCTTGTACTCGCCCTTGGCCGGTTCCACCACAAGAAACGACGTCCGTCCATCCTTTGTTATCTCGTCCAGAAGATGGTAGACTGCGTTGGACTTGCCCGTACCCGTAGAGCCTGTGACAAAGGTATGGGAGGCCATTGCCTGCCGGTTCAGGATAAGGTCCGCTTTTTCCTCCCTGCCCATATGGTAGATTTTGCCCAGCTCCATCTTGTCCGCATCCGGCACCGTTTCGTCCGGCACATTGCGGCCGAACTCCGCGTGCTCGATGATTGGCAAGCCGTGCACTGAGCGGGTGGGCAAGCCAAGGTGCATCGGAAGTTCCCGACCGCTGACCAGTGTTGCTGGCGTATACAGCAGGCTGTCCGGCGCACCCGCCCACAGCGGACGGGCAAAGACCGGGTGCATGAATCGCTTGAGGTACTCCCGCAGCTGGGCCACCTGTGCCTCATCGTTCTGCCAGACATTCACAGCACCGCTCTCCACCGAGGAGCCCTCACCCACCATCAATGCACGGTAAGTATTGGCCGCAAGTATCGCCGTGGACGGGGTAGACGAAAGGAAATAAGCCGCACATTTATAACAGCCGTAATCCTCGCTTTCCTTGGCGCGCTTGAGCTGGTTTTCAATGCGTTCCAGCAATTCTTCCACCGATTTGTTGCACAGCTCGACCTGCTGGGTACGGCCCATGCCGCGGGTGTCTGTTGTGCCGTGGCTCTCCTGCTGGCTGATGGTGTCCGATGTTCCATGCGACGTCCCATCGGAGGTGCTGTGCGAAGTGCCGGTCTGCTCGGTGGCAGAGTGGCTGGTACCCCACGAGGTGTTTACGCCCATGGAGCCGCCGATGTTCCGGGCAATGCTGTTGAAAGCCGTTCTGGATGGTGCCATGCCTCCTATGGCCCTGCCAGCCGTGCCCAGCAGCGGTCCAATAACAGCACCTGCCACCGGAATCGCAACCGAGGCTACTGCGCCGCCCAGACCCAGAATGCCTGCAATGCCGCCAGCCACCGGCGAGATCTTTGTGACCGAGGTGCCGGAGCTGCTGCCGACACCGCCGTTGATGCCGCCGCTGACCCCTTTCGTTTTCTGGGTGCCATCCGTCACCGAGGAGGACTGGCTCGTGCCGTCCGTTGTGGTCGTGCTGACGGTATCGCTGATGGTGTGGGAAGTCCCGCTGCACAGGCTCTCCATCACAGCCGTGCTCTGGTTCTCGCTATAGGACCATGTGCTCTTGCGGAAGGGCGAAAGACTGCTGTAGAGGTTTTCGTACCCGCTGCGTATCTCCGCCTGCGTTTCCGCCGAGACAGGCTCTGCCAGAAACAGCGCCGTGTACACCTCGCCGTCCATGGCGTCCATAAAGCGCTCGATGCCCTGCACAAAAGCTTTGTCTTCCGTCCTGGATTTATCCCGCAGTGCCGCCACGCAGGACACCGAGGCCACAGCTTCCTGCGTATCGCCAAAGGCTCCGTCCAGCAGCTCTTTTTCCTCCTGCCGCGGAATGCCTCTTGTCTCGGAGCCGGGGAAGTTGGAGCTCAGCACCTTTTGCAGCGCCTTGCTGGAAGTATCCAGGTCGCGGCTCTTCATGTTCTTTTTCAAGGGGTCCTCTCGGACACCCAGATAGATATTTGCGCCGACATTCTCCTCCGGCACATCGATCATCACCGCCAGACTGCAGCCCTGCGCCATGCTGGAATAGTACACCGTAGAAAGCTTCTGGAACATATCCTCGCCCTTTTTCAGGGTCAGTTTCTGCAGCTGGAACAGCTGGATGCACTGGGCAGGGTCCTGCACGTCCAGCATCTGCTGGGAAAGCTCCACCATGCCATAGTTCTGCAGTTCCGTCAGATATTTTTTATACACCAGATGGTCTGCAAGGGTCAGCTGGTCCGTCAGGTCATTCAGCGACCGCTGCGCGGAAAGCTGCTGTTTTTCAAGCACCTCAAGCTCGTCTGCCATGATTTATTTTCCTTTCTGCTGTTAACCCCTCAAAATTTTCCAGAGCAGGGCAGCTCCGCCCAGTGCCGCACTGGCTGCGACGGCAGAGCCAAGGCCGCCGCCTTCCAGTCGCTTGACATCCTTTTCTGCATCTGTACAGCCTTGCTCTGCCGCCTTCTGATACAATTTTATTGCTGTTTCCTTGTCTTTTGGGACACCTTCTCCATATTCGTAGCTTACTGCAAGATTGTACAGAGCATACATATGACCTTGCTCTGCTGCTTTTCGATACCATTCTACTCCTTTAGCGAAATCTTTTTTCACTCCTCCTTCGCCACGTTTATAGTCAAGCCCCAGAATAAATTGCGCCTCTGCAACACCTTGTTCCGCAGCCTTATAATACCACTTTAAGGCTTCCGCATTATTCACCTTTATACCGCCATATCCATGGCTGTAAAATTCTCCAACGATATATTGTGCATCTGCCCAGCCTTGTTCTGCGGCTTTGAGGTACCACTCCATAGCTTTTTTTAGGTCTCTCGCCACTCCCTGTTCCTTATGATAACAACGGCCCAGATTGTACTGCGCCCACGCCCATCCCTGCTCCGCAGATTTGCGGTACCACTCCGCTGCCTTGGCAAGGTCTTTTTCAACACCTCTTCCGCTCTCATGGCAGTAGCCAAGACTGCACTGCGCATCCGCATTGCCTTTCTTTGCTGCTTTCTCATACCATTTCACAGCTTCCCAATGATTCATTTCTACGCCATAGCCATAATAATAGCAATCACCAAGCAGATCCTGTGCATCTGCAGCACCTTGCTCTGATGCTCTCCGAAGCCACTTTACGGCTTCATTATTATTCATTTCTGTGCCTTTTCCATAATAATAACACTTGCCTAATTTATATTGTGCTCCCGCATTGCCCTGCTCCGCCGCTTTCCGGTACCACTCCGCCGCCTTGACAAGGTCTTTTGTTACACCCTCTCCATACTCATAGAAATCGCCGAGTCTACATTGCGCCTGTGCAAGCCCTTGCTCTGCGGCTTTCCGGTACCACTCCGCTGCCTTGACAAGGTCTTTTGTTACGCCTTCTCCATATTTATAGCAGTAGCCAAGATTACATTGCGCCTGTGCAAGCCCTTGCTCTGCCGCTCTCTTGTACCATTCAGCGGCCTGAGCAGGGTCTTCCACTACACCTTCTCCATTCGTATAGCAAACGCCCAGATTGTTCTGCGCTCTTGCATTGCCCTGTTTTGCCGCCTTGCTGTAGCATTCAAATGCCTGCTCCAAGTCTTTTGCGACACCTGTGCCATGAGTATAGCAGTCACCCAGTTTTTTCTGTGCCTCCGCATAGCTCTGCCCTGCCGCCTTACGGTACAGTTCTGCGGCCTTTGCCTCGTCCTTGCCGACGCCGTCGCCGGCCTCATAGCACACACCCAGCTCATACTGTGCTTCCGGGCATTCCTGCTCCGCCGCTTTGGTGTACCACTTCACAGCCGCCACATTGTACGAGAGTGCCGCATACAGCCGCCCGGTCATATACCGGGCCGTCACATTTCCCTGAGTCGCCGCCGCTTCGTACCATCTGCGGGCCTCTTTGTCGTCCTTTTCAACGCCCCGAGCCTGATAATAGCACTCGCCCAGTGCGCACTGTGCCTCGGCATTGCCCTGCTCTGCGGCCTTTTTATACCACACGACCGCATTTTCTTCGTTTTTTTCCACACCCATGCCGTTCTGATAGCACCGTGCCACCTCAAACTGTGCCTCGGGGTGTCCGTAATCTCTGGCCGCTATCATATACTGCTGGAACGCCATTTCGGCATTGCCGGCCTGCTGATTCTTCTTAGCTTCCTGCAGGTAGTCCTGCACAGTCTTCTTTTTTGTTTCCTGCTGTGCTTCCTCGCCCAGGCAGAAGCGCTCCACGCAAGCCATAAATTCCTGCTTTTTGTCCTCCGGGCCGTTGAACAGGAAACTGTACGCGGCATTCTTCTCTTCGTTGAAATCCATCTCCTTGATTTCAGCCCCCAAACCGCCCCACTTCACGCGGCCCGCAGCCGGTTCAAACCACTCCTCGACGGGCTTTGCCTTCACGGCTTTCGGGATTTCCATCGGCTTTCCGCCCACGCGGACAGACTCCAGCTTGTCCGTAAAACACACTTCCACCTGAATTTCGCTCATATTCTATCGCTCCTTATGGTTTTATAATCTTTAATGTAATCTCCCTGACTTCTCACCCACATATCGATGCCCGTCCCGAACACCTCGGCTTCTACAATCCAGCCCTTTTCCGTCACCTGCAAAACCTTTGCCGTGGGCAGCCGGTCAAGCACCGATTCCAGACTTGGCCCGGTATACTCGAACCGAATGGTCTGCAACTCGCCGCCGTACATAAACTGGATGCGCTTGCGCATCTCGCCCTCCTGAAAGCGGTCGGTATAGCGCTGGGCAAAGTGCCGTTCGAGGGTCTTATAGTTCTGGATACGGTCGATGCGGTAAATCGTCGGGGAGTTGTCCTGCGGGTTCCGGAAGTGCTTATCCTTGTCGATGCCCTCAATAAACGCCGCCAGATAGAAATAATACTCGCTGAACAGGATGCCCACCGGCTCGATGGTGCGCACACGGGTCTCGCCATCGTGGGTGCGGCAGTAGGTAATTTCCATAACATTGTGGTTTTCTATTGCCGTACCGATCTCCCACAGGCTCTCGATAAACTTCCGGCCATGCTGCGGCTCGACGTAATGGAAGCGCTCATTGCTGATGAGGTCTTTGACCTGATTCAACCGGTCCAGCGGTGTACAGGCCAGAATGAGCTTGTCCAGAATCGGGAACATCTCCTCCTTGACCATAGAGCGGCTTTCCAGCAGGATCTTGCACACTGCCAGAATCTCGCTGCTGGTGAGGAAGCGGGAAAGCGTATCATCCAGCAGATAGCCGCCCTTTGCGGAGTTGTATAAGATCTCCCGGCGCGGCTCGCTGTCTGCAAAATGATTGCGCAGGGTGTCAAGGTCGCGCTGGATGGTTTTCTCACTGACACCGAAGCGGTCAGCCGTCTGCTGTTTGTTCAGCACACCGCCCTGTACCAGCACCTGTTGGATATAGAGTATACGGTCCAGTCTACTATTACGCACGGTTCATTCTCCTTCTCTGCTCATTGTAACACAACACAACTATCCCTGCAATTCTTTGTATGAACTTTTGTCGTTTTACAGAATTACAAAAAAATTTTGTCTCTTTTGCACAACCCCAGTATACAAAAAAAGATGGACAGACAGCCTGTCCATCTTCTATAGCAGTTTGCGTTTTTAATGCACAAGCAACATCCGCAAACTGCATATCGCAAATATGCCGTTTTGATTGGCGCTATTTTTGAAAATTGCGATAAAAAGTCAAGGTAGACTATTCTTAAATTGCCAGCCTCTTTTGAAGCGATAGGCACTGTTCATCAGCTCGTCTGTGATGGTGTAAAGCGCCCGGCGTGGCGAACCATATCCGTCAATCAGCCCAATCACAATCGCAAGATTCAGCACAAATGCAATGCTCAACAGCACCATCAAAAATTTTTTCATACGTTTTTCTCCCATTTGACTTATTTTTCTGCCCCCATTATACAGATTGGGCTGGACGGTATGGTTGTCCATCCTACACATACCACAAAAAAGGAACACGGCATTCTCATTTTGAATGTACCGTGTTCCTATGGATACGGATTTTCTCTTTGGCCAACGCCATCAGATACTCGTTGATGCCTTCCAAGATGAAATCCACATTTGTCCCTGTCATGGCAATGCTGCCGGACAGGGCTTTTTTGTAGGTCTCGGTGTCGATGTGGTGCTCTTTCAAGAACACCAGCCGGATGCCCTTATGGTAGAGGTCATCGTACAGAGCAAACCCCTCTTCTGCATTTCTGGACATCCGGGACACTGAATCGAACACCACCATATCCCCAGATTTCAGAATCCGGTAGAGCTTCATCCATTCCGGGCGGGTGATGGATGTGCCGGTGTAAGCTTCCCGCACAATATGGGCAGTCGGGTATTCTGCCTTGATGTTGCGGATCTGGCGGTCGATACTCTGTTTTGCAGTGGAAATTCTGCAATAGCCATAAATACTCATAACTCTTTTCTTTCTGTATCAAAAATGCCGTAGGTGCAGAAAAGTATCAATTACAGCGAGATTGGGCAATTTATCTTAGCAGATTGATAACGCTAAAATGACGAACGGCATTTTTAATACCTCTCCGGCACAAGTTTTCTGTTATTCCTGCTTCACATAGGTCTTTATAAATTCTTCCGCTGTGACACATGGCTTTTGATTTTTCTCTGTTCCTCCAAACGGAGTGTAGTTCCAGTCGGTGTCCTCGTTAATATACCGCCGCCCATCGTCCAGCAGTTCCAGCGGTTCCGCAAGGATGATGGTGCCCCAGTGGTTGACCATCACAAAGGGCGCGATCTCACAAGGGATGCCCCGGCACTCGTCATCATGCCGGACATCGTAGGTATACAGGCCATCCGGGACGGTATCCCTTTTGATGCGGATGCTGGTGAACAGCGCAGGCTTTCCGCAAACCGTGATCTCTTCGTAGGGTTCGGTCATTGCATGAAAGGTCATAATCTGTCCTCTCCTTATATAAAGAAGCAGGACAATCCACACGGACTGCCCTGCAAAAGTAAAGGGAGAGCATCCGAAGACACTCCCCCAGTAGATAATTATTTTTTTCTTACCATGCAGCGCTTTTTGAAGAATGCGATGCCATAGCAGAGGATGTCATCATAGTCATCCCGGAAGTCCGCTGCATACATCCGGTCATTGATCTGCTGAATGGCAGTATCACAGGCATCCGGCAGAGCATCCAGAGTTTTGGCATACTTGGCTTCAAAAATTGCCACACGGCCATTGCGGATGTCCTTTACAATAACATCACTGCGCCCCTCGCCATGCTCTTTGTTGGATTCCACCACATAGCCAGCACCAGTAAAGATGCCTGCAAGGAAAGCGTGGTAAAAATCCTCCCGGTAGTCGTGGTAGCTGATGGTCATGCGCAGCAGCTTGGTCATTTCCTTTGTCAGAGCTTCGTTGTTTCCACTCCAGACTGCATCAAACAACGGGCTGCGGTTCCATGCCTTTGCACTGTCGTCAAACCATTTGCTTACAGTGGTTTCAAAAATTTCCCGAATCTCTGCATTGGGAATCATCAGCGCAGCGCAGCCATCCGGCAGCGAATCTGTCAGATCCTTATCCCGCACCTTGGTCAGATAGCCTGTCAGATACAGCACACTCCAAAGATTTTCCTCCGAGGAGTGCAGATAATCGTAGGTCAGGTTTTCTTCAATATGCTGAACGATGGAGCCGCCAGCCATCAGCGTTTCGAGCTTTGTGGTGATATTGTCGCCTGCATAGTCGATGAAGGAACGGATGATGGCGTTATCACTGGTGTTTTTCCAATAGCTTTTCGGCTTCTGTGTTACACCATACTGGAAATCCCGCAGATAACTGATCACGTCCCACGGGCAATAAATGTCTGCATCGCCAAAATGATAGCCGTCGTACCATGTCTTGATTTCAGCAGACTGCGATTCAAGACCAGCATCCTTCAACATTTGATCTACATCTGCCTGTGTGAAACCAAAGGATTCGCTCAACCGGGGAGAAAGAATCGTATCCGAAACGAAATTGTTCGTCCCGGTAAAAATGCTTTCTTTTGCAATTTTCAGACAGCCGGTAACAACAGCAAAGTCGAGCGAGGTATTGTCTTTGAGCGTGGTGCTCATCATAGCCCGCATCACGTCCAGCATCTGCGAATAATATCCGTTGCTGCTGGCTTTTGCAATGGGAACATCGTACTCATCCAGAATGACGACCGCCGACTTTTTGAAATGGATTTCCAGCATCCGGGTCAACAGCAAAAAGCAGCTTTTGGTTTCATCCATAGATGCAGTGCGTCCCAGAATCCGCTTAAAGATGCCTTTGTCATCGTCGGAAATAGCATCGTCATCCAAAAGAAACTGATAATCCTGAAATGCAAATGCCAGTTTCATGCACAGCATTCCATAGGCACTTTCAAAGGTCAGACCGTCCGTGTCCTTGAAAGAGAAAAATACCACAGGACACTGGTTCATCCATTTTTGGCAAAGTTCTGTGTTTTGGGAAATCGCCAATCCCTCAAACATCTGCTTGCTGTCTTTGCGGATGTCCAGAAAATTTGCGAGAGTGCTCATACCAAGGGATTTTCCGAAACGGCGAGGACGAGTGATCAATGTTACTTCAGCGATACCTCCGCTAAGAAGTTCAGAAATTAGATTGGTCTTGTCGATATAATAATACCCGCCTTCTCGAATCTTCTCAAAATTCGAGATTCCAACAGGAAACATTAAATCTTTCATGCAATGCTCCTTTCCGCTCACAGAGGTGAGCTTTCAGAACTTACTACTGTAAGTGTACCATGAAATATAGAATCATACAAGAATCAAGCGACATCGAAATAGAGCAGTTTTATTATGCTACGTTCAATCTGGTGGCTTTATAGCAGTCTGCGCACATCCCCTCATGGGTGGCTGCAAACTCTGCCGCCTGCATGATGGAGCCATCCTTTAGCTTGACCCTCTTGATGGGCTGGTTGCACCGGGCACAGATGCAGGACACAGGCGGCTGTTCCTGCTTCGGGCTAGCGGATCTCGGTTTCGGCTGCTTTTGCGGCTCTGATTCCGGCTGCGGTGCGGCATCTTCCGGCAAATCCTCTCCGGCATAAACGTACAGGCCAAGGCCAAACATAGCAAGGTTCTTCACCAAGCACCGCATGATAGCCTTATTCACATCGAACATGGAGGCTGCTTCTACGGTGCGTTCTTCCATGCCGACTTTTTCACGGCGGCGAGTCTGCGGATTGTAGTCCCATTTCGGAGTGGTGTAGGTGTAAGGGGTGGCTTTCATCGCTTTATTTGCGCCATCCAGTACAGGCAGCCACATTTCGTGCGAAACGCCCTCAATCGTGACCGAGGTATACACCATGAAGCCGGTTATGGGGTCATAAACATAGGGCAGGCCGTTGAATTTTTTGACTTCGTAGCTGGCAGAAGGATACAGCTTTTTCACCTCTGCCCAGGCATACGCCCAGCTTACATATTTCAGTTCCGTGTTGCCGGACTTTTTGACTTCCAGATGATCTTTGAAGTCGATAGCAAATAATTTTACGAATGGATTTTCCGTAGCCATAAGATAACCTCCAAGAAAAAAGGCGGCAGAGAAGCTGCTCTCTGCCGCCATACAATTATGCCGCATGAACGATGGTAAACCTGCGGCTGCTTACATTTTTGCTGTATTGGTTGAAAATGTCCGGCTGCTCTTTCCGCAGGCGTTGGGAATCCACACGCTTGCTTTCGGAGGATACCCACGACACCTTATAACCCGGTGCTGTGCCATAGGCAGCATCCTGCATTTGCAGCTTGACCTGTTGCTCGATAGCCGTTTTCTCCTGTTCCATCTGCTCGATTTGGTCGGAAAGCTCCTGCCGCTTATCCAGAAGTCCATGCAAGGGACTCAGGTCAGCGGTCTTATCCCGGTTGTCCACCTCATACATCTGGTTGATCTGCTGGGTGTCACACTCGCAACCGTTGGGTGCAGGGGGAATCTGGGGCACAACATGGTTCGTCCAGAAAAGTTCTTCCTTATCAATGAGATCAGAAAGCACCTGCTTATCTGTCACGATTTTGTGGATCACCAGCTCTCTGCCGAAAATCAAAGCCGCCACATACCAGCAGTCAAAACCGCTGACAGCCAGATAGTGATTGACCTGAGCCATGTAATGTGCAGGGATTTTTCCATCAGCCCACTTGTCCGCAGAAAAGGGCGAAACCGTTTTGCACTCTAATCCAGCTTTTTGCCCAACGATCAGGCGGTCAAAATCTGCCAGAAGCAGCGGATGCTCCTCGCTCTGGTAAATGGCATTTGCCCGGCGTACCTTCAGACCGGTTGCTTCGGTGAAGCGCTGCGCTACATAATCCTCCAAGTCACGGCCCTGCCGCATGGCCTCGTTGTCGATATTCTCAATGGTATCGCTGATTTTATCGTGGTACACCTGAAATGCAGAGCGATAGGGATTCAGGCCAAGAATGGCACCAGCATCCGTGCCGGTAATGCCGCACTTACGGTAGCGGAGCCAATCTTCTTTGGTCAAATTTAATGTAGATACAAGCCTTCTCATGCAATGTTCAACCTCTCTTTCATCTGTTCTTCTACGATAGAGAAATCATATTCCACCAAGTCCTTGATAATCGTGGAAAACTCATCCACCAAGGTACGGTCATCGTCCAGCCACAGGGCATACAGGAAATCCAGAATGTTCCGCTGCACCCGGAGATGGTTCCAGAAACGCTCGTCCATCTGCTTTTCGGTGCCCAGCGTAATCAAGGCACTGACAATGGTGCTTTTCATCGTGATCTCGTATGCCGTGGTACAAGTTGGCTTTGGAAAATCGGCTTCGATGCTGTTCAGGAACTCAGAAAATTCCCGGACAGCCCGATTGCTCACATCGTTCATACGTCCTCCTTTATGCTGCTGCCAGCACCATCTTGTAGGCTTTGTCGATCATGGGATTGCCCTCTGCGGTGCGCAGGAACAGGTTTTCGTTGTAGTTGCGAGTTTTACGGATGGGGTCTGCATGGGTGGCAAAGTCGGAAACCGCGTTCACGAACCGCCATCCATTCTTGCCGGCCCACTCCAGATCGGGTGCATTATAATAGCGAGCCTTCAAATCTTCCTGCAAGCGCAGGTTGTTCTTCCGCTGGCCATCGGTTAAGTCTTCCGTGATGGGGAAGAACTCGTTGATAAACTCCTGCACCTTGCGGTCAGACAGCTTGATGGTGGTCAGCTCATGGATGCCTTTGCCCAGTTCCCCCATATAGCTGTTGGCAAGCTGCAAGGTTTCACGAGCGTCCTGCACCCGGAGCAGAACATTTTCGGTATGGCGAGCAGTCCAGATGCGCTTTGCAGTACCCAAAGCCAGATTCAAGGTGTTCTGGCAGACCACACGAACCGGGGTCATGGCAACTTTTACACCAGAGCTGCCATCGTGACTGTTGAAGAACACAAGATATGGTGTCACTTCGTCTCCGGCGATGATGTATTTCTCCGGCAGCTTTGCCAGCATCCAGACTTTTTTGCCGCCCTGCAAGGAACCGGCAGTTTCGTAAGTAACACCTTCACCCAGCAAGTCATCGGTGAACTGAAATGCTTCTTCGTTCTGCACAATGCGGTAGCGGTCAGATACCACGCCCAGAACAGCATCATCGGTGCTGCGGACATTGGCGCGATAGCCGGGAATCATAGCACCCGTGCCGGAATAGATGTTGCGGCTTTCCACCTGCAATCCAGACCAGCCAGCTCCAAGGCTTCACGGCTTGCGGGGGCATCCATCACGATACGGCCAAGGCCATGCCAAGGGGTCTCACGGACAGAGAACATCGTTTCAACATTTGCGGGCATAGTAAAATCTCCTTTTCAATGTATTTTGTTCAATCGTTGTTTTCCATTTCTTCAGCGATGCGGACGAGGACTTCCACCAAGACGGTGCCAACTTCTTTGACGATTTCGGACCAAAAGTTCATAAGGCTTTCTCCTTTCTGCGCAGCTGCGCTTTAAAATACGATGGTAATAATGATAGTGATGGTGCGGAATAACAAAGTGCTCACCTCCAGACATGAAAAAGCCCCTGAGTCTTTCGACTCAGAGGCTTTGGATCATGATTATTATATCTGGGTGAAAAATGGAAATTTGAGAAAGCTAAAGAGAGGAATTTATCATAAAAAATTATAATTCAGGACGAATTTGCGCTAAAAGAAGTTGGTCCGCCGGAAGCCACGGAACAGAATCAAGCTCTTCTTTTGTCAGCCAGCGTGCAGCCTCGGCTTCTTTCAGCACCAGTTCGCCGGAAACCACCTCGCACCAGAAGCAATCCATGGAAAGATGAAAGGTCGGATAATCGTATTCAATGGTACCAATCAAATCGCCTACCGCGATCTCGGCATCCAGCTCTTCCCTGATTTCTCGTTTCAGCGCCTGCTGCGGGGTTTCACCCGGCTCGATTTTGCCGCCCGGAAATTCCCATCCGCCCTTATACTCACCGTAGCCGCGGGCGGTGGCATAAATTTTATGTTTCGTCTGAATATCGTCGCAGATCACGGCTGCAACAACGCGAATCATTTTCATGAAAATCTCCTGAATTATTTTTCATAATAGAGTGGACAACCCAGTTTTCTCAATTTGGATTCGATTGCTCCTGTAGAACGTTTTAGAATCAAAGAAATTCGTTTGATGCTGTTCCCCTGCTGGTGGAGCCGCAATAATTCACGTTCTTCTTTTTGCGACCATGCTGTTCCAGCGCGAGAATAACGCTCTGCCTTTTTGTTTCGAGGAAGAGACTTCAGATATTCAGCGGTAGATTCAATGGAGCAATGTTCCAATACGATTTTTAATGCTTCTTGAATTTCTTCCTGAGCACAACTATCATTTTCAGACAGAATCCAACCGGTTAAAGGATTAATACCTTTTGCGAGAGTTTCAATTATGGTGCGAGCCAGCATATCGTCCATAGTATGTTACCCCACGATCAATTTGTTGGTCTTTTTGAGAAACTTTGCAGGGATTGGGCGGTTCAGCCGCCATGTGATATTCATGGGGCGGGAACCTTCGTGCTTGACATAGTTCACCGTGCCCAGATAGGTATACGCTCCTGCACCGCCAAAACGGGCCTCTGCCTTGAACTCGCGCACGAACAGCAGCACCCGGCTTCCTTTTTCCCGGTGATGGATGTAGCGCTGCCCGGTGGCAGAGTTTTCGGCGGTGGTGCTCTGGCTCTGCCAGTGGAACAGGCTTTCGTTAATGGAATAATCCTTGTACATGGTGGTAGGGGAGTAATCCTTGTCTGCCTTGTTCAGGGTCACAAAGAATACGTCCAGCTGCTTTTCCGGCAGCCATTTCACGCCTTCGCGGACGGTGGCGGGCTTCAAAAAGTCCAGTGCTACCAGCAGCTGGTCGCGGGTATAGGTGCAGTGCAGGTCCAGCGGACAATCAAAGCCCACATCCACAGGTTCGTCGATAAAATCAATGCGGTCATATTGATACTGCAAAAGTGCCTGTAGCTCCCCCAGCAAAACGGGACTGTCTGAGAGAGCATACAGGTTATCGAGAACTTCCTCATCGTCCCAGCTTTCTGCGGTCTTGCCCCAAAGGGTCACATAGAACATTTGCAGCATCCGCCGTTCCACCGGCGACAGGACTGCAAAATTGGTGTTGTCCAATTTCGACAGAAGCTCCAGCAAAAAATGGATCCACCTGCGGGAATCCACGACTGCAAAGCGTGCAAGGGCTTTGGTCATAGTTTCTTCCAAGGGTTCTGCAAAATCGGATGCCGCCCCTGCGCGGACGCACAGCCTGCTGAAGCAGACCTTTTTGCTGTAAATCGCACGCGGGTCAAGATGATAGTAGTCGAGGAAGTTCCCAAGTGTCAGGGGCAGACCAGTATCCTCGGTGAAGGCGGCCGCCCGCGCCACAAGCCCGGAGGTGCGGTCATAGGAGGCGCTGATATTATCCAGCACATATTTTGCGGCATATTTCTCCAACTGAATATAGCAGCCTTTAGGTGCAGAGACAAAGCCCTCTTTGAGCTCCCGGCTGACGCTGCGGGTGGTGTTGGAGAGCAGCGCGGCAAATTTCTCTTCGAAATTATACTTCTTGTTCGCCTGCCCGATGAAGTCCAATACGGTCAAGCATTCCTTGTTTTCGGCCAGACGCAGGCCGCGGCCCAGCTGCTGCAAAAACACAGTCAGAGACTCGGTGGGGCGCAGGAACAGCACGGTATTGACTTCCGGGATGTCTACGCCCTCGTTATAGATGTCCACTACAAAAATGAAGCGAATCTCCCCGGAAACGAGCCGCTGTTTGACGGTGTTGCGTTCCTCGTCAGCGCCATGGACGGGATGCCGTGGGTATTAAAGTAGCGCGCCATAAATTGGGCATGAGCAATGGAAACGCAGAACCCAAGCCCCTTCACTTCGTCGATATCGGTGACATATTTCAGGATGGAGTTTACCACAAGGTCAGCGCGGCGCTCCGCCACCATGCCGCTGAGGGTGTACAGGTTGGACAACTCGTTTTTATCGTAGCCGCCGGTGCACCATTTCAGGCTGCTCAGATCTGCCGTGTCAGTGACGCCGAAATATTGGAAGGGACAGAGCAGTTTCCGGTCAATCGCTTCCGGCAGACGGATCTCGGCGGCAATGCGCCCGCCGAAATAGTCCAGAACGCTTTTGCCGTCCATACGTTCCGGGGTAGCAGTCAGTCCCAGCAGGATCTTCGGCTGGTAATATTCCAGCAGCTTCTGATAAGTGGGTGCAGCTGCATGGTGGAACTCGTCTACAACGATGTAATCGTAGAAATCCGCTGCCGTTTTGGCGGCAAGCTCCTGAGAATTGAAGGTCTGGATGGAAACAAACAGATGGTCGATGCTGTCGGCTTTGTGGCTGCCCACATACAGCTCGCCGAAATTGGCATCCTTCAGTACCGCCCGGAAGGTGTACAGGCTCTGCTTCAGGATCTCCTCCCGATGTGCCACAAACAGCAGACGGCAGGGCTGCCCCGGATGCTGTTTGCAGAAGCGCTTGTAATCCAGTGCGGAGATCACGGTTTTGCCGGTGCCGGTAGCGGCCACCACCAAGTTGCGATTATACCCCCGAACGGTGCGCTCGGCATTCAGCCGGTCCAGAATTTCCTGCTGGTAGGAATAGGGCAGAATATCCAGGGTATAGATCCCGCTGTGGTCGGTCTCGCTGTATTTTTCGGCTTTCAGGGCGCGGGTCAGCCGCTCTCGCTGCCCTTCATCGTAATATTCAAACTCGCTGGAGTTCCAGTAGCTTTCAAAGGTGGCTGCGATCTTTTCGATGGTCTCCGGCAGGTCCTTTCGGGTCACCTTGATGTTCCATTCCAGACCGCTGGAAATTGCCGCATTGGACAGGTTGGAGGAGCCTACATACGCCGTAGTAAAGCCGGTGTTCCGGTAAAATACATAGGTCTTTGCGTGCAGGCGGGTACGCTTGGTGTCGTAGCTCACCTTGATCTTCGTATTGGGCAGTGCGCGCAGCTCCTCGATGGCTTTCACGTCCGTAGCGCCCATATAAGAGGTGGTGATGATGCGCAATTCGCCGCCGCTTTGTGCAAACTGCCGCAGCTCGTCCATGATGAGGCGCAAGCCGCTCCACTTGATAAAGGAGACCAGCATATCAATGCGGTCGGCGGAAACGATCTCCTTTTTCAGCTCCGTGTACATCTGCGGCTCATGGATGGCGCCGGTAAACAGGGAACTTTGCGCAATGGAGGTCTCCGGGCGGTCAAGGTCCTTTGCGCTTTTTCCTGTAGCAAGGCGCAGGTCATTTTGCTGCAAAAGCGCAAGAAGCTGCTCTGCCCGCTGGTCAACACCGAGCGCGGCAAAGTCAGTTTCCTGTGTGGTGTTCTGGATGGTGGTCACGATCTGATTTGCCAGCTGGATCTGCGCCTCGATGCCGCCGCCGTTATCCTGTACGTTCTCAAGGCCCTTCTGCACCACATCGGTCAGATACTGTGCCAGTACCTTGGCAGCCTCCGCCGTGTCGATGGGCGCAGTGGACTTGCGGGCTTCCGGGATCTTCGCAAGCTCGCTGTTCAGTGCGTTGTTGATGACCTGTTCATACAGTCCGGGGTAGAGCATAGATGCACTTCCTTGCCGTTTTCTTTTATTATAGCGCCCGGTAAAAGAATATTCAATGATTGAGGGTATGAGATATGCTTTGCGATTCTCTACCACTTAGATCAGGGTGACGACTCGCATGATGTCAGCCTTGCGCAGTTTGCCACAACAATGCATCCTTTCAGTCCGTATTCAGCCAATTTTAGCTCTAGTTAAACATGAGCGTTATCGGGAAGAAAATAACAGTATTTATATTTCGAACAATAGGAGCGGAACCTTGAAAAGAGACTCCACGCTTATTGTTGAACGAGTGGGAACAGTGTATTTGATATACAAAAACCATTCCGAGATTTGTAAGACCTTTGCATTGATTTCGTTCGTTTGTTGGAGTAAAATAAAAATGGCTTGTTATAGACCGCCACCATCTGTGAATGAACGATGCTGAGGGTTACTATGGAATACGTATCAATTAAACAAATCTCTGAAAAATGGGGCATTTGTTCAAGACGAGTGCAGACCTTGTGTACAGAAGGCCGCATCGAAGGAGCACAGCGTGTTGGGCACCAGTGGATCATTCCTGCAGATGCTCCAAAACCAAAAGATGCTAGAGTAAAGAGCGGAAAATACATTAAATCGAAGAATGAAAATGGAGAAGATATAGATGAACAGAAAACCATATAGTGCAGGTGCCGTGAAATTTTCATTCTGGTTTATTGAGTTTCGGAAAACGGTCCAGTTGCTGGCAGAGGGCAAGAGCTTTTCGGAAATAAAACTGCTGAACGAGCAAGAGAATATTTACAGCGCATCCACAAAGGCACGGGCACAGATGATCTACTCTACCGTTACGGCGCGCATAAAGATGCTGGACCCCAGCTTTTACCCGGTTTTCCTGAGCAGCGATATTGCAACGCAGAAGATGTTTGCGCTGGTAGCAGCACTTGCACACGATACGCTTTTCTTTGACTTTGTGTACGAAGTTGTGCGGGAAAAGATGATCCTTGGAGTGGACGAACTGACTGATGCGGATATCCGGGTGTTCTTCAAGGACAAGCAGGCGCAAAGCGAGAAAGTAGCAGCCTTTCAGGACTACACGCTGCATCGGCTGGGAGCGGCATACAAAACGCAGCTCTATGAGGCAGGAATGTTGGACGGAAACAAGGGCAGCTCGCGTAAGATTCTGCGCCCGATTTTGGACATTGCGCTGGAACGCTGGCTGCAAGACAATGGATATGCCATTATGGTCAATGCGCTTACGGGGGTAAGATAAGATGGAAACTGTGAATGGGTGCCTGAGCGACCGGCTGGATGAGATGGAAGCGGCAATCCGGAAAACGTCCTTCCGCAAGGGAACCGGCAGAGCCAACGAGGTGAACTACTGGGTTTTCGACTATCCACCGGAAAAAGAGCTGGAAGTTCGTGATCGAATCGAGTATATGAAAGGCAAAAATGCCCGTGGGGATGATGACTTTGAGCTGGTGGTATTTGATCTCTACGATGTTATCATAGATTTTCTGGCGAAGAAAAACTTTTTGGAAAAGTGCTATGACTTTGAAAAGAAAAATGGAATGGAGCGGATCACCAAAGCGGTTACCAACGCCATGAAGATCAATGACAACGACAGCCTCATCGTGCAGTATATCAAGGAACATACGCCGGAGAACGCCATCGTGTTTTTGACGGGTATCGGAAAGTGCTATCCGATCTTGCGGTCCCATAAGGTTTTGAACAACCTGCATCAGGCATTTGTCCGCTGCCCGGTCGTAATGTTCTTTCCGGGCACCTACAACGAACAGGAACTGATCTTGTTCAACGAGATTAAGGACGATAACTATTACCGGGCATTCCGGCTGGTGAAATAAAGGGAGGATACAGTAGCTATGCAGATCAAGAAGATGTTCCGTAAGGAGATCGACCGTGAACTTCAGGGTGTTATCGTAGTCGGTCAGGGCGCAGAGACCAATGTTGCACAGGAACTGGAAGAGTATGTGGTGACTCGTGAACTGCAGCGGCACTTTGCGGATTTTTTTGCGGCTTATAAAAAAGGTATTCTGGGCACCACGCCGAAAATGGGCGTATGGATCTCCGGCTTCTTTGGAAGTGGTAAATCTCACTTCCTGAAGATCCTGTCCTATCTGCTGGAAAACAGGCAGGTGGGCGACAAGCACGCACTGGATTTCTTTATCGACGATAAAAAGATCACAAACCAGATGGTTCTGGCAGATATGAAGCTGGCAGCAGACACGCCGACGGATGTGATCCTGTTCAATATCGACTCCAAAAGCGAATCCAACAGCAAGGAGAACAAGGATGCCATCGTGAACGTGTTCCTGAAGGTGTTCAACGGAATGCAGGGGTTCTGCGGCTCCATGCCCTACCTTGCGGATTTGGAACGCCACCTTGCTGAGGCAGACCAGCTTGCTGCGTTCAAGGAAAAATTTGAGGATGCCTATGGCGATGCGTGGGAGGATTCCCGGCAGGACTTTGATTTTATTCAGGACACCGTTGTGGAGGTTCTGGTGGAAATGGGCTTTATGAGCGAGCCCGCCGCCCGCAACTGGTGCGAAAAGGCAACAGAGCCCTACCAGATCAGCATCGAAGACTTTGCCAAGCGTGTGAAGGCATATTTGGATAAGAAGGGCAGCAACCATCATGTTGTCTTTTTGGTGGATGAGATCGGTCAGTATATCGGCGATGACTCCAAGCTGATGCTGAACCTCCAGACTGTGACCGAGGAACTGGGCAAGGAATGTCAGGGCAAGGCGTGGGTCATTGTGACCTCTCAGCAGGATATCGACTCCATCACCAAGGTGAAGGGCAACGATTTCTCTAAGATCCAAGGTCGCTTTGATACCCGTCTGTCCCTGTCCTCTGCAAACGTGGATGCCGTTATCAAAAAACGTATTCTGGAAAAGACCGACACCGCAGCCCAGAGCCTGCGGTTGATCTACGACCAGAAGGGCACCATCATCAAGAACCTCATTGTTTTCAACGACGGTGTGGAGAAAAAGCTGTACGCCAATGCGGAGGATTTTGCAGAGGTGTACCCTTTTGTACCCTATCAGTTCAACCTTCTGGCAAGTGTGCTGACCAGCATCCGTACCCACGGTGCATCCGGTAAGCATCTGTCCGAGGGCGAGCGCTCCATGCTGGCACTGTTCAAAGAGTCTGCCATGCAGCTGATGAACGAAGAAACCGGTGCCATCGTGCCGTTCCATAAATTCTACGATGCACTGGAAAACTTCCTTGACCACAGCCACAGCAGCGTGATCATTCGTGCTTACGATAACAGCTACATCAACCCGGAAAAGAAGGAAAAGGACGTCTTTGCCATCAACGTGCTGAAGACCCTGTTCCTGATCAAATATGTGGTGGAGATCGAGGCAAATGTGGACAACATCACCAGCCTGATGATCTCCAACATCGACGATGACCGCCTTGCCCTGAAAGCAGAGGTGGAGGAAGCCCTGAAGGTGCTGATGCGCCAGATGCTGATCCAGAAAAACGGCAGCGTCTATGTGTTCCTGACCGATGAGGAGCAGGAGATCAACAACGAGATTGAAAAAGAAAACGTGGAGATGCCGGAAGTCCTCACGAAGATCGCTGAGATGATCTTTGAGGACATCTTCCCCAGCAAAAAGTACCAGTATCCGGCATTCGGCGGACGGTACACCTTCCCGTTCAACCAGATGGTGGATGACCGCCCCTACAAGGCAAATCAAAGCTACGATATCGGGCTGCGTGTGCTGACCCCGTGGTATGAGGGTGGTGTGGAGGACTCTACCCTGCGGATGATCTCCGGGCAGGGCAAGAAAGTGCTGGTGGCACTGCCCAACGATGACTCCTTCCTGACCGAAATGCGCGCCTACCTGAAGATCGAGCGCTTCCTGCGTAAGAATACCTCGGTACAGCTTGCAAAGTACGAGGCCATCAAGGAAGCAAAGCGGGTGGAGATGCGGGAACGCAACAGCAACGCCAAGCTCTACCTGACCGAGGCACTGAAGGATGCTACCATCTATGTAAACGGTGATGTGCTGCGTACCTCCGGCAAGGAAGTGAACAGCCGCATCAACGAGGCAATCGCTCGTCTGGTGCAGACGGTCTACCATAAACTGTCCTACATTACCGCCCCCATGGGCGAGACCGACATCCGCAAGCTGTTCCGCAGCAGCAACCAGCTCTCCCTCACCTTGGAGGACAGCTCTGAGGCAAATGTCCATGCGCTGGATGACGTTCTGCAATTTATCGGCGGCAACTCCCGGATGCACATGAAGACTTCCATGAAAACCATCAAGGATCGGTTTATGAAAGCCCCCTACGGCTTTGTGGAGGACGATGTGCAGTGGCTGGTGGCACGGCTGTTCAAACGGGGCGACCTTGCCTTTACGGTGAACGGCGAAAGCGTGAACGCCAACAACCGCACCGAGGAAGAGCTTGTGGGATACATCACCAAAAAGCAGTTTGTGGACAAGCTGCTGATGGAGGTCCGTGTCCGGGTGCCGGAAAAGCAGAAAAAGGCTGTCCGCACCATTATGAAGGAGCTGTTCAACGTGCTGCCCACGGCAGAGGACGAGGACACCATGATGAGCGAGTTCCGGCGTTACTGCGAGCGCACCATCACCTCCATCGACCGTCTGGAGCCCCGGTATCAGCTTTACGCCTACCCCGGCAGGCAGGTCCTTGCTGAGGGCAAAAAGCTGATGAGCAGCCTGCTGCAGATCAATGCTCCGCTGGAATTTTTCAAGGAAGTCAGCGATGGGCAGGACGAGCTGCTGGATTTTGGCGAGGACTTTGAGCCGGTGCAGAAATTTTTCAGCCCAAACAGCGAGCAGGAGCAGATCTTCCGCCGTGCACTGGATATGCTGGGCATTTACGATGACAGCAAGACCTATATCGTGAACACCGCACTGGAAGATGTTGTCCGGCAGATGCGCAGCATCGTGGGCATGAAAGCACCCTACCGTGAGATCCCCAAGCTGCCGGAGCTGCGGGAAAAGTTCATGACTCTGTACAACGAAATTCTGGAAGAACAGTCTGCACCGGTGGTAAAGGCCATTAAGGACGACCGCAACCGTGTGCTGGAGGTGCTGAACGACAAGCCCTACAAGGACGCAAAGCACAGTGGTTACATGGAGCGGTTCGAGGAGCTGCTGGACGGTGCCGTGCACTGCAACAATGTGTCGGTGCTGCGCAGCTATCAGGATAAGTCCGATGCGCTGAAGATCCGTCTGCTGAACGAGATGGTAGACGAGGATAACCGCTTGGCACAGCAGGCCATTGCACAGGCAGAAGCGGAACAGAAGCGTCTTGCAGAGGAAGCCCGCAAGCGTGGCGAGACCGTCCCCCAGCCGAAGGAAACGGTAGTGCAGCCGGTCGTCAAGGTGCGCACCACTAAAAATCTCTCCATCAAAACGGTGGCGCGGGCAGCGTCCTGGCGGCTGGAAAGCACAGAGGATGTGGATAAATATCTGGATGCCCTGCGGCAGAGCCTGCTGAAAGAACTTGCCGATGATTCGATCGTGAATGTGGAACTGTAATAGAATGGCGTTGGAGAGAGCAATGGAAAATTTATCGGAAATGGACTTAGAATATAAAAAATGGATTTCTGACATAAGCAGCCGCTTTAAGCAGAGCCAAATCAAAGCTGCGGTTAAGGTAAACGATGAAATGCTGCGGTTTTATTGGCAGCTTGGTAACGAACTCCACGATAAGAAAAACGATTTTTCTTATGGGGATGGCTTTTATAAAACGGTCAGCCGTGATCTTAAAAGAATGCTGCCGGATGTGAAGTCTTTCTCGGAAACAAATCTTCGCTATATGCAGAAGTTTGCGGAGCTGTATGCGATGCCCTCAAATCTTCCCCAGCTTGGGGAAGATTTGGAGCGGCAGATCCCTACAACGCTTTTTGCAATTCCATGGGGACATCATAAGCTTATCATGGACAAGTGCAAAAATGATCCGCAGAAAGCGCTATTCTTTGTTGAACAGGTGATTCAAAACAACTGGTCTCGTGCGGTACTGTTGAATTTTCTGGATACAGACCTTTATGAACGCCAAGGAAAAGCCATCACCAATTTCAAAGCAACACTTCCGGCTGTGCAGAGTGATCTTGCACAGGAAATCACAAAAGATCCGTATAAGTTTGATTTTATCACCTTGACGCAGAGCTACAATGAAAAAGAATTGAAAGATGCCTTGATGGATAACATTCAAAAGTTTCTGTTGGAACTGGGCAATGGATTTGCGTTTGTCGGGCGCGAATACCGAATTGAGATTGGCGATACAGAAAATTTTATTGATATGTTGTTCTATCACATCAGGCTGCATTGCTATGTGGTCGTTGAAGTGAAAATCACTGAATTTGAGGCATCTTATACCGGGCAGCTTGGCACATATGTAGTGGCGGTAAATCATCAGTTGAAAACGGATACCGATGCCCCTACCCTAGGACTGCTTGTCTGCAAATCGAAAGATAACGTAAAAGCGCAGTATGCGTTGGAGTCCAGCAGCCAGCCACTTGGTGTTTCTGCCTATGAGTTATCGAATCTGATGCCGGAAAATTTCAAGAGTTCACTGCCCTCTATCGACGAGATCGAAAAAGAACTTCTGAAAGATACGGAATAAAGGAAAGTGGGAGCCAGCCATGAACAAAACAGCCATTAAAAACTTTGCCATCTGGGCACGGAACAAGCTGATCGCAGATATCTGCTATCGTGCCGGTCTGATGGGCATTACCGAAAAGGGCATTGCAGACCCCCTGCCCCAGAGTACGCTGGATGCCCAGTTCTACGATATTGGCGCAGCGGAGCCTTATCTGGTGGCAGGCGAGGCCATCAAGCAGCGGCGGCAGCTTGTGAGCGCCATCCGGGAGAAAGAGGCCGACATCGATTACGCCACCGCCTACCAGTACATCATGGAGGAGGTTGCCTATACTTGGTTCAACCGCCTGATCGCTGTGCGGTTCATGGAGGTCAACGACTACCTGCCCTCCCACCTGCGGGTGCTTAGCTCCGAGAGCGGCAAGGTGGAGCCGGATCTGGTCACCACCCCCTTTGATGCCGACCTGCCCTTTACCGCCGAGGAAGAAGCCCGGATCATCCAGTGGAAGCAGGATAACAAGCTGGACGAGCTGTTCCGCTTTTTGTTCATCAAGCAGTGCAATGCGCTGAATGAGATCCTGCCCGGTCTGTTTGAAAAAACCACCGACTACACCGAAGTCCTGCTGAACCTTTCGGTGGTGGATCAGGAGGGTGTGGTGTACAAGCTGACCCACGATATTCCGGAAAAGGACTTCAACATCGAGCAGGGCGGTCAGGTGGAGATCATCGGCTGGCTGTACCAGTACTACAACACCGAGCCCAAGGCGGCGGCATTTGCCAAAAACGGCAAAATCACCAAAGAGGAAATCCCGGCGGTGACTCAGTTGTTCACCCCGGACTGGATCGTTCGCTACATGGTGGAGAACAGCCTTGGCCGCCTGTGGGTGGAGGGTCACCCGGACAGCGACCTGCGGAAGAACTGGAAGTATTATCTGGACGAAGCCCCGCAGGAGCCGGAGGTGCAGGCAAAGCTGGCGACGATCCGCAAGGAGTATGCCACCCTGAATCCGGAAGACCTCACCCTCATCGACCCCTGCATGGGTTCCGGGCATATTCTCGTGTATGCCTTTGAGGTGCTGATGCAAATCTACACCAGTGTGGGCTACAGTGAGCGGGATGCCGCCAAGAGCATTCTGGAACACAACCTCTACGGTCTGGACATTGACGACCGTGCCTATCAGCTTGCCTATTTTGCCGTGATGATGAAGGCACGGCAGTACAACCGCCGCATCCTCAACGGCGAAAACACCTGCCACGTCTACGCCATTCAGGAAAGCAACCCCATCAACCGGGCTCACCTCAAGTTTTTTGGGGCGGGCCTTTCGGACTTGGAAAAGAACACCGCCAGAATGCAGTTGGAGGGTCTGCTGGATATCCTGACCGATGCCAAGGAGTACGGCTCCATCCTCAATGTACCGGAGTACAACTGGGCATTGCTGCGCCGGTTTGTGGATGGCATTGACGATGAGGTGCAGATTTCGCTGGAAAGTGCCGGTGTGGAGCAGACCGCCGAGGAGCTGCAAAAGCTCATTGACCTTGGCGAAACCATGGCACGGAAGTATTGGGTCACCTGCACCAATCCCCCCTATGCCGGAACCAGCAACCTCAGCGCCAATGTCAACAACTTTGTCAAAAAGAACTACCCCGATAGCAAAGCCGACCTGTTTGCTGTCTTTATTGAGCGCTGCCGTGCCATGACTGCCGACAACGGCTATCAGGCAATGATCACCCAGCATAGTTGGATGTTCCTGTCCAGCTTTGAAAAGCTCCGAGAAAAGATGATGCTGACCGAAACCGTCAACATGGCACATCTGGGCGCACGAGCCTTTGAGGAAATTGGCGGTGAAGTTGTTCAGACCACTTCCTTTGTGCGTTGCGCAAACCATGTGGAGGGTTATAAGGGTACCTATTGCCGCCTGATCGAGCCGACTTCTCAGCAGGGAAAAGAGGAGATGTTCCTTGCAGGGCAAAACCGCTATACCGCAAATCAGGATGATTTTGCGAAGATCCCGGGAAGTCCGGTGGCATATTGGGTGTCAAGTGCAGTGCTTTCCGCATTCAATGAAAATAGATTCTTAAAAGATATTGTTACGGCTTCCGTAGGAATTCAAACAGGCGATAATGATAAGTTTATACACTTATGGTGGGAAGTGCACGATAGCGACATTTACCTTAAAGCAGCTAGCGTTCAGGATTCATTCCAGAAGAAAAAGTGGTTTCCATATAATAAGGGTGGAGAATTCCGAAAGTGGTATGGAAATGATGCGAGTGTTATAGATTGGAGAAATGATGGAGAAAATATAAAAAATAATAGCCTGCGAACAGGTCATCATTATCAGCAATATGCAGACGAACTGAAATTTAAGCCGTTGATTACATGGTCACGAATTTCCACAGGCGATCCGGCTTTTAGAATTAAGGAAAATGGCTATTTGTCTGATATGGCAGGATTTAGTATGTATTCGGAACGAGTCAATCTTGTGGATTTAATAGCTTTTTGCAACTCAAGTGTGGCTAAAGCGTTTTTGAACTTTTTGGCCCCAACTTTGAATTTTATGATTGGGCCTGTAACGTCCATTCCGCTAAAACCCTTTGAAAACCAAACCAACGCAATCAGAGAAAATGCAATAAGCGCAATCTCAACATCAAAGGGTGATTGGGATTCTTTTGAAACCTCTTGGGATTTTAAGACACATCCCCTCGTGAACATGAGCAAAGGCTTATGGGATGCTACGGCTACTGCCGCAGCTATGGACTACTACTACGGCTACCTGCCGGAGGCAAGCTGCCCGCTGGAAATTTGCTATTTGCTGTGGCAAGGGCAGTGCAAAGAGCGCTTTGAAAAGCTGAAAGCCAACGAGGAAGAACTGAACCGCATTTTTATTGATATTTACGGCTTGCAGGATGAGCTGACCCCGGAAGTGGAAGAGAAGGATGTGACCGTGCGCAAAGCCGACTTGCAGCGGGACATTAAAAGCCTGCTCAGCTATGCCGTGGGCTGTATGTTTGGGCGCTACTCTATTTATAAGGATGGTTTGCTTTTTGCAGGAGAGCCGTATTCTTTGCAGGCGTTTGTGGACAAGCTGAACGACCGTCCCGGAACGGTTTCGGCAGAGGAACTGGAGCGTGCATACCGCAATGAAGGGGTTGTGGTAGACGAGATGTTCTTCCCGGACAAAGATAATGTCATCCCCATCACCGATGAAGAATATCTGGACGATGATATTGTCGCCCGCCTGTGCGACTGGCTGAAGGTGGTGTACGGTGCGGATACGCTGGAAGCAAACCTCGATTATATCGCCAAGGCGCTGGGTAATAAGGGCACCACCAGCCGGGAGGTCATCCGCAACTACTTTGTGAACGACTTTTTCAAGGATCACTGCCAGACCTACTCGGTCACGGGCTCCGGCAAGCGCCCCATCTACTGGCTGTTCGACAGCGGCAAGCAGAACGGCTTTAAGGCGCTGGTCTACCTCCACCGCTACACCCCGGATACCATCGGCACCCTGCGTGTGGACTACCTGCACAAGATGCAGCGTGTGTACGAATCCGAGATCAACCGGATGCAGGACATGATGGACCACACCACCAACGCCCGGGAAGCCGCTGCCGCCTCCAAGCGCAAGGACAAGCTGACCAAGCAGTTGAAGGAGTGCCGGGACTACGACGAAAAGATCAGCCATCTGGCACTTTCCCGCATTGCGCTGGACCTCGACGACGGCGTGAAGGTGAACTACCGCAAACTCCAGACCGCCGCCGATGGCAAGTTCTACGAGGTGCTGGCGGATAGCAAGAACATTATGGCGAAAGAGAAGAGATAATTTGCCGAGAGAGGAGTATTTATGTGTCGATATAATGTTGATGCAACAGATGCACAGATTTTGTTAGGATACTCTGATTTATTTCCGGGAGCTGCTCCAGAATTGATACCGGAAATACAAAAGTTAAATATGCACAAAGCGATTTCTATTATCTCAGAATTGATAGCATTGAGAAATGGCAAAATGAAGCCAATAAATGTATGTGGATATTCCATACAGCTTCCTTATGAAGCGTTCCTAAAAAAGATAATTCTATGTCTTGGCGATGCATCTTGTAAAGATTTAAGTACAAACCCGATTTTTAGGAAAAATCAGCACGTTATTTCGATTCAAATGCTTTTGATACTTCTAAAAAAGATTATAGCTTATGGAAACTATGAAACATTGAATCAGGTTGATTACAAGATCACCGATGCTGATTACGCAAAAATAATACAATTGCAACTTATTGTGGTTGATGAAGTTTGCCAAAATGAAGAGCATAGTTTTGACAGAGGTCATTTTATCTTTTCAACATATCATTTAAATCATCATCTGCCAGATTCTGGGAGATTTCTCCGAATGTATTATATGCTAGAAATCTTAAATAAAGATGCAGATAATTTTCCAGAAGATATAAGGGGCGAATACCGAAACTATTATGACGATTTTTCAACTAAATATGGAATAACGACAACACAATATACTTCGATACTGTTTTGGGAACTTCAACCGTATTATCTGGAAGAAAAACCCATCACTCATATGAGTGCGTGGCGAACAGTTGCTGATACTTATAAAAAAGCAGAAAATAGAGAAATATTTTTAAAAGCATTAGGACTGTTGTCAGCTAAACCCGAAGAACTACGTGATTGGGCAATTGAATCACAAGATCGTCAATGGGATTTTTCAAAATTTTTAGAAGCTCCATTTCTTCAAGATAATGAAGGACGATATATTTCGATTAGTGATTATACTCTCTCAAACGCATTTTTTGAAAAACTTTTTTGGCTAATTAGAGACTGCTATCCAGAAAATGATAGTAGAGCAATGGCTTTTTATGGGCGGTTGTTCGAAAGATATGTTCAAGAAATCGCCCACAATATGAAAAATCCAGATTATACTTTCATAAATGAGTTTTCAATCGATAGTAGAAATAGTAAATCAAAATCTTCTGATGCATACCTTCAAAAAACAAATCGCCTATTGGTTATTGAGGCAAAGGGATTTTCTAATTTAAGTTCAGTAATGGCAAAAAATAGTGCTGTTGATAAAAACAATAGTAAACTTTTTGTGTGTCCAATTTTAGAAGCAGATGCGTTTTGTACAAAGGCACTCCAAAATGGAAGGTTTGCCGATGTGACTGAGATGTATATAGTCAGTGTCACTATGGATAATATTGAAGCAAATCCATTTTACTATGAAAAAATTTTTAAAGAAATCGAAAGCAAAAAGACTTGTACTAAAGTAGTGGGTTACTTTAATTTTAGTATTGCAGACTATGAAATGCTCATGTGCGCTGCAGAAGACGGAGCAGATGTATTTGAACTGCTTAAGGAGTATTTTTCACTGAAAGAACTTCCTCCATTTGGGAATTACTTAAGAGAAAAAATGCCGAAACTGTCTACAATGACAGATTTTATGAAGCACTGGTATAATGAAGCGTGCTCAAAAATGATGTCAATGTTAAAATAATTTCAAGGTATATAATAATGGCCGAATTAAACTTAAAACAAATTATAGACCGCCTGAATGCGGAATTTGTGGGCGATACCCGCAAGCTGGTGTTCTGGTACGATGACAAGGCAGACTTTGCCGAGGATCTGGAAAACGTGGAGCTGGAAAACGCAAAGATCTACCGCCTCCAGCCCGATAACCAGTTCTATACCAAATACTTTCTGGAACGGGTGGACACCACCACCAATTACCTTGTCTACGCCCCGTTCCCCAAGCCCGATGTGCGGGAAAACCACTTGGAGGACACCCTGCTGTACTCCCGGCGGTTCTTTGCCGACCGTGCCTCGCTGCTGTCGGTAGACCTTGGCATTGAGGAAAAGTATAAGCCTATCCTCGAAAAGCACAT
>OJSO01000573.1_pt1 | contig 33071 bp, 28 predicted proteins | sample 1599521 | NCBI WGS metagenome assembly OJSO01 (sample SAMN04168659, study PRJEB22393) | human gut metagenome | biome: human gut microbiome; feature: stool | host: Homo sapiens | collected 2014-05-12 | reverse complement strand
GCAATGCCGATGGCTGCGGTGTGCCCACCATCAAGCCCTGGAACATCGACACCATTAAAGAGAAGATGGCACAGGCCAAGGCTAGCGGCTGCTTCGCCGTGGCAATGGATGTGGATGCCGCCGGTCTGCCCTTCCTCAAGAACATGACCCCTCCGGCCGGCAGCAAGAGCGTGGCCGAGCTGGCTGAGATCGTCAAGCTGGCCGAGCGTCCCTTCATCGTCAAGGGCGTCATGACCGTCAAGGGTGCTCTCAAGGCCAAGGAGGCCGGTGCCGCTGCCATCGTGGTATCCAACCACGGCGGCCGCGTCCTCGACCAGTGTCCTGCTACCGCCGAAGTCCTGCCTGAGATCGCCGCAGCCCTCAAGGGTACCGGCGTCAAGGTCCTGGTGGACGGCGGCATCCGCACCGGTGTGGATGTCTTCAAGGCACTGGCACTGGGCGCGGACGGCGTCCTCATCTGCCGCCCCTTCGTCACGGCTGTCTACGGCGGCGGTGAGGAAGGCGTCAAGTGCTACATCGACAAGCTGGCCGGTGAGCTGGTCGACACCATGCAGATGTGCGGCGCACACTCCATCGAGGAGATCACGCCGGATATGGTGCGGGTCTAAAAACATCGTTTATTAAAAAGCAGACATCCCCCTGAAAAGTCAAAAGATGATTTTTCAGGGGGGACATTATTTTGAAATAGAAAACTTCATTGCTGAATTATAATAGACCTGATATAATTTGAATGGTGGTGTATGGAGAAAACGGGGGTCGGCTGAAAATAAGAGGAATCTGAATATGATTACATTAAAGCAATATACAAATGAGGAAAATCAAATCCTTCCGCTGATTCAAGGCTTTTGGAAGGCACACAGCCACTACGACCAAAGCGGAGAAGAAGCACAGGAAGATTTGACCAACTGGACAAAAGACGGACATATTATTTATTTTATCCAACACGATGAAACCGTTGTGGGTTTTGCACATTTGGGCAGTCGGGGTGGAAAAACAGACTGGTTGGAAGAACTTTTTATTTTGCCAGAATATCAGGGAAACGGCTTCGGCAGTGAAGCAATTCATCAGTTGGAAGAGATTGTAAAGCAGTATTCCGCGTCGCTTTACATTGAAGCTGCTGCCCGGAATGAAGCGGCCATCCGGCTGTATCGAAAACTGGGATACGATTGTCTGAATACCATCACGATTCGCAAGGATTTCCCGGGCTACGAGTACGATGTAGTGCGAAAAGAAAAAATCCACGGGTTAGAGTTTGAGATTCGGAAGGACAAAGACTTCTGATTTGCTAAAATAACAAAGAAAAGCGGCGTCACAGCTAACCACTGTGATGCCGCTTTTGCGTTATCAAAAATTATTTCAGCGTTCCATCCAGCACCTGCTGATAGTACCACGGCTTCGGGGCGTGGAAGGTCTTGCCGCTGAGGAACTCGAAATCGGGCTGGTTGAAGTGGGGCATGGTCAGCTCCCACGCACAGAGGGCCTGATATTTGAGCTTCAGTTCGCGGTTGGCGGTGTTGTTGCCGTACTTGCTGTCGCCGAGGATGGGGCAGCCGATGCTTGCCATGTGGGCGCGGATCTGATGGGTGCGGCCGGTGATGAGCTGTACCTTGAGCAGAGCCAGACGGCCGGAGACGGCGATGGTCTCGTAGCGTGTCTCCACGTCCTTGGCGCCCGGCTGCTTGTCCTCCACGATCTTCACGATGCCGCGGTCGGCGTCCTTGAGCAAGTAGCCGCCGAGTGTGGCGTCCGGGGGCGTGGGACGGCCAAAGGTGACGCAGAGGTAGGTCTTTTTCACCTCGCGGCTCTTGATGGCGGCGAGGAACAGTTCCTCGGCCTCCGGCGTCTTTGCGATGATGACAAGACCGCTGGTGCCGGTGTCGAGGCGGTGGCAGAGGGCGGGGGTGTAGACGTCATTCTCCTTGTACTCGCCCTGCTGGTTGAGGTAGAGCAGAGCGCGGTTCAGCAGGGTGTCGTCGTCGGGACCGTCCACAGCGAGGCCGGCGGGCTTGTTGACGATGAGGATCTGCGGGCAGTCGTACACCACCTGCGCCGGGCCGCGGGCGTTTTTCCACGCCGGGCCGTCCACACGCTTGTCAGCGTCCAGAACATCGTCAAGGATGAACAGCTTGATCTCATCGCCTGCCATCACGCGGGTGGAGAGCGGCTGCTTTTTGCCGTTCAGTTTGATTTTATTTTCGCGCAGGGCCTTGTTCAGACGGCCCGGGTTCAGCGCGGGGAATTGCTGCATCAGATAGTTGTCCAGCCGGGTGGGGGCGAGACATTTGACTTTCAATATTTTCACGGAAGTTCCCTCTCTGAATTAAGAATAGGCTAAGATTTGCTTTTATTGTAGCGAATCCGCCTTCTTACGTCAAGTTGGTTGTTTACTTTTTCAAAAAACAAGAGTATACTGTGCCGGTGCAAAAAGAATTCATCGGAATTTAACGATGGTTTCATCATCAAATCTCCATTTATGGTATAATGAGAGCCTTACATGATTGAAGAGGGAAGAAGGTATTGATATGACGAACGACAAGAAACTGATGCTCCTTGCAGGTGTTCTGGCTCTGGGGATGCTGGCCGGATGCAGCACTGCCAGCGCTGCCAGTGCCGCCAGCGGCATGGCCGGTTCGATGCCCGCCGCCAGTGAAGTGGAAGAGGTGAGCAGCGAAGTGCGCGTCCTGCCCGGCGAAGAGGGCGTCATAATGCCCATCGACCAGGGCAGTCTTGAAGAGATGAAGACCGGTTCCTACAAGTTCGCCGCGAACATCTCGAGCGTGGACACCAAGAAGCGCCAGATGACCCTGACGGTCTACGGCTACGACGCTTACCGCGCCGAGGATGTGGACGCACTGGACGTGGGCAGCGTTTTCAGCACCCATCTGGACGGCGCTGTGGAAGCACAGAACGTGACTGTGGAAAAAATCGAAAAGAATGAAGAGAACGGCACCGTCTCCATCAACGGCGGCATCGAAGCGGGCGGCGTAGACCTCTGGCGCAGCGGCGACATCTACCGCACCGTCACCTACGACGACTACCCGGTCTACTACATGATGGGAGAACTCGTGCTGCCCGTGGACGACAGTGTGACCCTCAGCGACAGCTCCGCCAGCGTGGACGCTGTGCCGGTGGAGACGAGCGGCACCATCGAGGTAGGCAAGGCCGTCTCGGAGGATAAGGACAACTGGACCCCTTACAACACCACCGTCTTCACAAAGGACGGCGTCGTCAGCAATATCCTCCGCATCTGGGTGCCGTGACGCGCGATTTTTGGGAAAACCCGTTGACAAATGGCCTGACTATGCTATAATCTGAAATGAACGCAAAGGAGCAGCATGCCCTTTGCGCGTGAATGGTAATTATGGCAAATGGCAAGGATGGGGCCAGAAGGATGTGTGCCGCCGCCCAGAGAGAACGCCCTTGGCTGAAAGGCGTTCCGGCAGAGCATTTTTTACGCCACCCCGGAGCTTCCGGCGAAACAAACCGGACGCTGCGCAGCGTTACAGCGCACAAAGCGGCAGGAGCGCCCCGGCGGCATTTCTGCAATTTGGGTGGTACCACGGAGCTTTTCAGACAGCCTTCGTCCCTTTTCGGGATGAGGGCTGTTTTTTGTTTTTTGTCAGTCTGCCATAAAAACTGCGTCCGGAGGAGGACGCCGATACACGAGGAGAGATTAAAACTATGCAATGGACCGGTTTGAATGAACTGCGTGACAAGTACCTTACCTTCTTTGAGGGCAAGGGCCACCTGCGTCTGGACAGCTTCCCGCTCGTCCCGAAGAACGACCCCAGCCTGCTGCTCATCAACAGCGGCATGGCACCTATGAAGAAGTGGTTCCTCGCTCAGGAGGAGCCGCCCCGTCATCGCGTGACCACCTGCCAGAAGTGCATCCGCACCCCTGACATCGAGCGCGTGGGCATCACCGCCCGCCACGGCACCTTCTTCGAGATGCTGGGCAACTTCTCCTTCCAGGATTACTTCAAGGAAGAGGTCATTCCCTGGGCATGGGAGTTCCTGACTTCCGACGAGTGGATGGCGATCCCGAAGGATAAGCTGCACATCTCCGTCTACGAAGAGGACGATGAGGCTTACGACATCTGGACCAAGAAGGTGGGCGTTGCCCCCGACCACATGGTCCGTCTGGGCAAGGAAGACAACTTCTGGGAGCACGGCTCCGGCCCCTGCGGCCCCTGCTCTGAGATCTACTTTGACCGCGGCCCCGAGTACGGCTGCGGCAAGCCGACCTGCGGCGTGGGCTGTGACTGCGACCGCTATATGGAGATCTGGAACCTGGTGTTCAGCCAGTTCGACGCCGACGGCAAGGGCCATTACGAGCGTCTGGCACGCCCCAACATTGATACCGGCATGGGTCTGGAGCGTCTGGCCTGCGTGATGCAGGGCGTGGGCAACCTCTTCGAGGTCGATACCGTCCAGAGCGTGCTGCACCATGTGGAGCACATCGCCGGCAAGACCTACGGTGCCGACCCCAAGGAGGACATCTCCATCCGCGTCATCACCGACCACATCCGCAGCTGCACCTTCATGGTGTCTGACGGCATCCTGCCCTCCAACGAGGGCCGCGGCTATGTGCTGCGCCGCCTGCTGCGCCGTGCTGCCCGCCATGGCCGTATGCTGGGCATCACCCGCCCGTTCCTGGTGGAGCTGGTGGAGACGGTCATCCAGTCCAGCGAGAGCGCTTACCCCGAGCTGCGTGAGCACGATGCCTATATCAAGAAGGTCATCGGCACCGAGGAGGCAAACTTTGCCCGCACCATTGACGCCGGCATGAACATCCTGAACAACATGATCGACGGTCTGGAAAAGGCTCACGAGCACCTGCTGAAGGGGCTGGACGTCTTCAAGCTGAACGATACCTTCGGCTTCCCCCTCGACCTGACCAAGGAGATCGCTGCGGAGCAGGGCATCGAGATCGACGAGGAAGGCTTCCACGCCGAGATGACCAAGCAGAAGGAGCGCGCCCGTGCAGAGCGCCTCAAGAAGAACATCTCCGGCTGGAGCGAAGACCTGTTCGGCACTCTGACCGCTGAGCCCACCGAGTTCGTCGGCTACGACACCCTCAAGAGCGACAGCGTCGTTGTGGCTCTGAGCGACGAGGAGACTCTGACCGACGCCATCGCCACCGACGAGCAGGCCAAGGAAGGCGTGCTGGTCGTTCTCGATAAGACCCCGTTCTACGCTGAGATGGGCGGTCAGGCCGCAGACCACGGCGTCATCACCGGCGCTGAGTGCGTGCTGCGCGTGCAGGACGTCAAGAAGACCCCGAAGGGCTACTACGTCCACACCTGCACCCTCGAGAGCGGCATCGTCCATGTCGGCGACCATCTGACCGCCCGCGTGGATAAGGAATACCGCATGGCCATCGCCCGCAACCACACCGCTACCCACCTGCTGCAGGCAGCTCTGCGCGAGGTCCTGGGCGACCACGTCCATCAGGCAGGCTCCTATCAGGACGCTTCCATCACCCACTTCGACTTCACCCACTTCAGCGCTGTCACTCCCGAGGAGCTGGTCCGTGTGCAGAAGATCGTCAACGACAAGATCTTCGAGTCGATGAACGTCACTGTCAAGGAGATGCCCATCGAAGAGGCCAAGAAGCTGGGCGCTATGGCTCTGTTCGGCGAGAAGTACGGCAAGGTCGTCCGTGTTGTTGATATTGAGGGCTGGTCCACCGAGTTCTGCGGCGGCACCCACGTCAAGAACACCGCTCAGATCGGCGGCTTCAAGATCGTCAGCGAGAGCTCTGTTGCTGCCGGCATCCGCCGTATCGAGGCTGTCACCGGCCGCAATCTGCTGATTCGTGCCAATATGCAGGAAGCGATGCTGCACACTGTGGCGAACACCCTGAAGGCAAACAATGTCACCGCTCTGCCCGCTCGTGCGGAGGCTGTCATGGCTGAGAACAAGGCCATGAGCAAGGAGCTGGAGGACATCAAGGCAAAGGTCGCCGCTTCCAAGGTCACCAGCCTGTTCGACAACGCTGAGACCGTCGGCGACGTCAAGATCGCTTCCGCTTACTTCACCGGCACCTCCGGCGACACCCTGCGCGGCATGTGCGACACCATCCGTGACAGTGCCAAGGCCGCTGCCGTGGCTGTTCTGGTGGGCAAGTCTGACGACAAGATCACCATGGCCGTTACCGTGACCAAGGACGCTCAGGCAAAGGGTCTCAAGGCCGGCAATCTCGTCAAGGAGATCTCTGCCATCGCAGGCGGCAAGGGCGGCGGCAAGCCCGACTTCGCTATGGCCGGTCTGAAGGACGAGACCAAGATCGACGAGGCTCTGGCTGCTGTCAAGAGCATCGTGGAGAAGCAGCTGGGCTGATTCTGGAATAAACCTCTCCGTCACGCCTGACGGACAGGCAGAATGATAAAAAATCTGGAAGGAGCGATTCCCATGGAAGATTGTCTGTTTTGCAAAATTGCAGCGGGGGACATCCCCTCGAAGAAGCTCTATGAGGACGAGCAGGTGGTGGCATTCTATGACATCGCCCCGCAGGCCAAGGTGCATTTCCTGGTCATCCCCAAAAAGCACATCCCCTCGGCCGCTGCGCTGACCGAGGAAGACGGCGCTCTGCTGGGCCATGTCTTTGCGGTCATCGCAAAGCTCGCCAGGGAGCAGGGCCTCGACAACGGCTACCGCGTCATCTCCAATGTGGGCGAGGACGCCGGCCAGACCGTCAAGCATCTGCACTTCCATGTTCTGGGCGGCGAGAAGCTGCCTGTCTGATTCCGAAAAAGTAAGGGAGATCGTTGAATATGGCTAAGACTTATACGCTGAATGTCGCGGGCCTGACCCGTGAGCTGACCATCTGCAAGGTGAACGACCACATGGACATTGCGGCCTTCATCATGCTGGGCGACGCCGAGCTGACGGTGGCTGCTGCCGCTGAGCTGCTCAAGAAATGCCCGGATTTTGACATCCTGCTGACCGCTGAGGCCAAGGGCATCCCGCTGGCTCACGAGATGAGCCGCCAGAGCGGCAAGCCCTACGTCTGCGCACGCAAGGGCGTCAAGCTGTATATGCCCGACCCTGTTGTCGTCGAGGACCAGTCCATCACCACTGCTGGCAAGCAGAAGCTGGTCATCGACCGCAAGGAGCTGGACAAGATGAGCGGCAAGCGGGTGCTGGTCGTGGATGATGTCATCTCCACCGGCGGCTCTCTCAAGGCTCTGGACGAGCTGGCTGAGCAGACCCAGTGTACCATCGTGGGTCAGGCCGCCGTTCTGGCCGAGGGTGATGCTGCCCAGCGCAAGGACATCATCTTCCTCGAGCCGCTGCCTCTGTTCCTCCACTAAACCGATATGCGACGCCCGCTCTGCGCGTTCTGCCTGAGTGCGCTGGGTGTGTTAGTGTTGTGCTCATTTTTGCCGCAGATGGGGCTTTTGCTGCCGTCTGCGGCAATTTTTGTTGTCTTCTGCCTGCTGGTCTGGTGGAGAGGCGGGGCCGCGAGAGGGTATGCGGTCTGCCTGCTTCTGGGCGCAGTGCTGGGCGTCGGCATCATGAAAACGACCGGCGCGCGGCTTGCAAAGATACAGGACGCCTACGCCGGAAAAGAAGTGGCCCTCACCGCCGAAGTGGAGAGCACAGGCCGCGCTTACACGGCGGGCCGGGTGAGTGCCGTGCTGATGGTGGAGACGGTGGATGAGGAAGCTGTCCGCTTCCGGATGGAGTGCGCCAGCCTGCCCAAATGTGAGGCCGGAGGCCGCATCCGGGGCCGCTTTTCGCTGGATGTGCCGGATGCCACCCAGCGTCTGGACGACTACGCCGACGGCATTGTCCTCAGCGCGGAATATCTGTCCGGGATGCTTCGTCTTGGGCCCAGCGAAAGCTTCCGCGCCCGGACGGCTCGGCTCCAGGCGGCGCTGAGCCGCGCCCTGCGAAAAGGCATGGCCGAAAACACCGGCGGCGTTCTGGCCGCGATGGTGGTGGGCGACCGGAGCCATCTGACTTCGACTCTCCGCAGTGCCTACCGGGGCGCGGGGCTTTCCCATGTGCTGGTGGTGAGCGGCCTTCACGTCACCATCTTCTGCGGCCTGCTGGATGCTCTGCCCCACAAGGAGCGGGAGCGGAGCCGGGCTTACCGGCGGGCGAGGTCGCTGCTCCGGGCCGGGACAGCCCTTCTGCTGGTGGGCATCACCGGCGCGACGCCCTCTGTCCTCCGGGCGGCGGTGGCGGTCTGGGTCAGCTCCCTCGGCGTCTGGGTGGGAGGCCCGGCGGATACGCTCACCTCGCTGGGCGCGGCAGGCGTCCTCATGTGTCTGGGCAACGGGTACGCGGTCTATGACGTGGGCTTCGAGCTGTCGTTTGCGGCAGTGATGGGAACACTGGCCGGTGCGGAGTGCGCAGGGCGTGGGAGGGAACGCTATTACGACAGAAAGAAGAAACGGAAAAGCCGCCGCGAGAAACCGCTCCGCGCGGTGCTCCTCTTCCGGCGCTTTGCGGGCGGCGTGTGGGACTCGCTCTGCGTCTCCCTCTGTGCCTCGGCGGCGACCTTCCCGGTGCTGGTGCTGCGGGGGATGAGCACGACGGTCTGGGCTGTGGCGTCGGGCGTGGCCGTCCTCTGGCTGGTGGGGCCGATGCTGAGCTTCGGCCTCGGTGCAGCTCTGCTGGGTCTGGCGGCCCAGAATTTCGAATCCTTGCCTTTGTTTGAGATCATCCGCCGCCCGGCGGCCTTCTGTGCCGAAGGGCTGGCATGGCTGATGAACGAGTGGGCTTTCCGGGTGTCCGTTCTGCCGGGAGCGTCCCTCTGGTTTGATGGGACCTATGCCGCACTGGTGTGTCTTGCGCTGATCCTGCTCTGCGCAATGGCAATGCGGCGGCACATCCGACTCCGGGTAGCTCTGCCGACGGTCATTCTGCTGGCAGCGCTGGCTATCGGGCTGGAAACGGCTCTGAGCTGGAACGTGGTGAACATCGAGCTGGTGGGGACCCGAGCCGCGCCCGCTGTCATTATTACGCAGAGGGAGAAGGCCGTCGTCCTCTTCCGGGGCGGCAGCACCACCCGGCGGGCGGTGGAAAGCCAACTGGAAAAGCGGGGCGTAAAGACGGTCGAGCTTCTGGTTGACCTGCGGATGCAGCCGGAAGAACCCTGCCGTATCGAGGCCCAAAAGCGTATCAATGCCGCTGCTCTGGCCGAGAATACCACCCGCCGTGCTTCCTGCGGCGGGGTGGACTTGGAACTTTTCCGCACCCGGCAGGGCTGCATCGTCCGGCTGACCATCGGCGGGCGGCGCTTTGTCACGGAAAGCGGCACCGTCCGTCCTGCAAAGCCCATCCGGGCCGAGTGGCTGCTGGCCTCGTCGGCAAGGCCGGACAATATCCGATACACCGACTGCCTGACCCTGAGCAGCAAATACCGCTGGATGGAGAGAGACGCAGAGCCTGTCTCACGTCTGCGCCTCCGTCTCGAGGGGGGAACGCTTTTCAAAGCGGGCAGAGTATGATAGAATAAAATAATCCTAATACAAAGGAGCCGATCATTTGGCAACGGAAACGAAACTCCGGCAGCTGGCCCAGGGAGGCTGTCCGGTCTACTATTTTTATTCCAGCGAGCGCTATCTTGTCCGGCAGGCCGTGGCCCGGGCGGCAAAGCTTCTGGCCGAGGGTGAGGACGAAGAGACGACCGTTCTGGACGGTGCTGCGCCCGAAATCGAGCAGCTCATCATGGCGGCAGGCACCATCTCCTTCTTCGGGACACGGCGCGTGGTGCTTCTGCCCGAGGTGGACCCCGCCGCCTACAGCGACAAAGACCTCGACGAGCTGTGCGCCACGCTGGCCAGCCTCGAGAATGCCGTGGTGGTGCTGGGCAGCGTGTTCGAGATGGAGCGCAATAAGCTCAAGCTGGGCAAGCGGGCGCAGAAGCTCATCGCCCAGTGTACCAAGGTCGGCTTTGCCGAAGAGCTGGCCAAGCCCAAGCCCTACGAGCTGAAGGTCATGGTGATGGACCGCGCCAAGGCGCAGGACACCACCCTCTCCGAGGGTACGGCGGCGGCCCTGCTGGAACGCTGCGGCGAAGACCCGTTCCTTCTCGAGAACGAGGTGGACAAGCTCTGCGCCCTCTCCGGCTACCAGACCGTGACCACGGCCATGGTGGCCGAGATGGGGACTGTGAGCCTCGAGGCCGATGTCTTCGAGATGATACGGATGATCACGGCGAAAAACGCCACCGGCGCCTGCAAAAAGCTGCAAACGCTTCTCCGCCTGCAGCAGGAGCCCATCCCCATCACGGCGGCCATGATCGGCAGCTATGTGGATCTCTATCGGGTCAAACTGGGCGCAGCCAAGCGGAAGAGCTACAGCACCGTGTTCAAGGATTTCGGCTACAAGGGCAGCGACTACCGGCTCAAGCGTTCTGCCGAGACAGCCAGCCACTACACGCTGCCCCAGCTGGAAGCCTGTATGCAGATTTTGCTTGAGTTGGACAAGAGTCTGAAAAGCCAGCCCGTGAGCGCGCAGACCCTGCTGGAAACGGCGCTCTGCCGTCTGGCGATGGCGGGAGGAAGAAGATGAGCGAGAAACTGGAACTGCTGCACACCGACCGTGTGCTTATCGTGGAGGGCAAATACGATGCGGCCCGTCTCTCTCATCTGACCGACGCCATGATCCTGCTGACGGACGGCTTCGGCATTTATAAGGATAAGAAGCGTCAGCAGCTCTTCAAACAGCTGGCCCACAAAAACGGCCTTATCCTCCTGACGGACTCCGATGCGGCGGGCTTCCGCATCCGCACCTACATCACGAATCTGGTGGGGGAGAAGAACGTGGTGCAAGCCTACGTTCCGGCCATCCACGGCAAGGAAAAGCGGAAGGCTCAGCCCGGCAAAGAGGGGCTTCTGGGGGTCGAGGGCGTGGACGATGCCCTCGTTTTGCAGGCGCTCCGGGACGCTCTGGGCGAAGAAGCTGGCATTTCCCCTGCAAAGCCGGAGGGGCGGCAAATTACTTATACCGACCTCTATGAGTGGGGGCTTTCGGGTACGGCGGGCTCGGCTGAGCGGAAAACAAAGCTGCTCTGCGCTCTCGGTCTGCCGCCCCGGCTCTCGAAAAAAGAGCTGGTGGAAGCCCTCAACCGCCTTTACAGCTACGAGCAGCTGGACGAAATGCAGTCGGAACTGCTCGAAACATGAAAATACAGCAAACTCTCCTGAGAAAAACGTGAAAAAGATTCAAGCAAGTCTTCCGGGAAATTTGCCGTAAGCTGTGATATAATCAATATACTGTGCGCCCGTCGTGGACGAAACGACGGGCGCAGATCTTTGCAAGGTGCAATAAAGGAGACAATCAATGGAACGCGAAAAACTCAAATCGAGACTCGGGTTCATCCTCCTTTCCGCCGGCTGCGCGATCGGCATCGGAAATGTGTGGAAGTTCCCTTACATGGCAGGTCAGGGCGGCGGCGGCGCTTTCGTGCTGTTCTACCTGCTGTTCCTCGTCATTCTGGGTCTGCCCATCATGACCATGGAGTTCTCCGTGGGCCGTGCCAGCCACAAGAGCCCGGTGCGCGCCTATCAGGCCCGGGACGCGCGTATCGTATATACGAAGGTGGAAAACAAAGGCATCTCGGCCAACACCAACGCTGCCGCCGCGCTGGCCGCCGGGGAGTACCTGGCCCTTACCGACCACGACGACGTGCTGGCGCCTCATGCGGTATACGAGATGATGAAGGCCGCTCACGAGACGGGCGCGGCGTTTCTGTACAGCGACGAGGCGTTGTTCACTTCGGACGTGCGCCGGCCCACGGCAGGCCACTTCAAACCGGATTTTGCGCCGGATTACCTCAACTGCTGCAATTACATCTGCCATTTTTCCGTGTTCCAAAAGGCTCTGTTCGACGCTGTGGGAGGGTTGGACCCTGCCTGTGACGGCAGCCAGGACCACGACCTGTTCCTGAAGCTGAGCGAGCGGGCCGTGCCTGTGCATGTTCCCAAGGTGCTGTATTACTGGCGTGTGCACGAGGGCTCCACCTCCGGCGGCACAGGGGCAAAGCCCTATGTGGCCGCGGCGGCCAAACGCGCCGTTGCGGGGCATCTGGCGCGCACGGGCGCAAAGGGCGCGGTGACGGACGGCTTGTTTCCAAGCACCTACAAGGTGGAGTATGCCGTCGAGGGAAATCCGCTTGTCTCCATCCTCATCCCGAACAAGGACCACACCGACGATCTGGAAAAGTGCCTGCACAGCATCTGGACCAAAACCAGCTGGGAGAACTTTGAGGTCATTGTCATCGAGAACAACTCCACCGACCCGGCCACCTTTGCCTACTATGAGGCGGCAGAGAAGCGGTACGACGGGCTGAAGGTGGTGACGTGGCCGGAAAAGGGCTTCAACTTCTCGGCCATCAACAACTTTGGTCGGAAAGCCGCGTCGGGCGAGTACCTGCTGCTGCTGAACAACGACGTGGAGGTGCGGAACGGCGACTGGCTCACCGAGCTGCTGCGGCAGTGCGCCCACCCCGGCGGTGCGGCCATCTGCGGCGCGATGCTCTACTATCCCGACGAGACGCTCCAGCATGCGGGCGTCGTCACAGGTCTGGGCGGCTACGCGGGCCACAGCCATAAGTACAAGAAGGCGGGCGGCAGCGGCTATCTGTTCCGCGCCGCTACCGTGCAGGACTTCTCCGCCGTCACGGGTGCCTGTCTGCTGGTCAGGGCCAGCGTGTGGGACGAGGTGAAGGGGCTGGACGAGAAGTTTGCCGTGGCCTTCAACGATGTGGACTTCTGCCTCCGGGTGCGGGACAAGGGCTATCGCATCGTGTGGACGCCCTACGCCCAGCTGACCCATTACGAGAGCAAGAGCCGCGGCGGCGACGAGAAAGACCCCGTCAAGGCGGCGCGCTTTGCCGCCGAGCAGCAGCGTCTCTACGACGTCCACGGCAAGGCGGATATTCTGGATGACCCCTATTATAACCCCAGCCTGACTCACGACCGGGAGGATTTCTCGGAGAGCGGCGATCTGCGGAACCTCAAAGAGGGAAAAGTGACAGTGAGGTGGCGAAACGCATGAACATCAAAGGCCATTTTGAGACCATCACCCGGCACAAGCTGCTGGTGATGAAATACTGCTTTGCCTGCGGGCTCTACGAGCAGGGCCTTGCCCACGATTTGAGCAAGTACAGCCCCACCGAGTTCATCCCGGGCTGCATCTACTATCAGGGCGACCACAGCCCCAATGAGGCGGAGCGGGAAGCCAGAGGCTACACCTCGGCATGGCTCCACCACAAGGGCCGCAACAAGCATCACCTCGAATACTGGATCGACTACAGCACCACGAAAGCCGGCCTCACCGGCATGAAGATCCCTCTGCGGTACGTCTGCGAGATGGTCTGCGACCGTGTGGCCGCCAGCCAGATCTATCTGGGCAGCAGGTACACCGACGCCTCCCCTTGGGAGTATTACGAGCACAGCAAAGACCACTATCTGCTCCACCCTGAAACGAGAGCGCTGCTGGAAAAGCTGCTCCAGATGGTGCGGGACATCGGGCAGGAGCGGACCTTCGCGTACATGAAGTTCCTGCTGGGCTGCGAAAAGGATTATTGATGGAATGAAAAATGCCGCTGATGAAAAATCAGCGGCATTTTTGTCGGATCTGAGCATTGACAGCTGACTTTTGGCGGTGATAGACTACACACAAGGTTCGGCGCAGAGCCGGGCAGAAAATTTGTTCGTGGAGGGACGGAACATGAAACTGACGAAAAAATTCCTTTCGGCGCTGCTGGTCTGTGCGGCGGCAGTCACGCTGCTGTGCGCTGCGGCCGGCGCAACGGCTGCACCTGTCACTGCGGAGACTCCTGCCCAGAAGCAGGCTGTGCTGGACACCATCAATGCGGTACGCCAGCAGAACGGCCTTGCCCCTGTGGCCGAAACGGCGGACACGGACGCGCAGGCCGACCGGATGGCGGCGCTTTATTTCAGCACCGATGACGGTGACGCTTACGACGCCCAGTGGCTGGCCATCCTCGACACCGAGGTGGAGGGCAAAGTCAGCATCGGCGACTGCTACTCCTACAAGCTGCAAAATGGCGGCTGGGATATAACGGACTGGAACAACATGGACCTGCTGCCCACCCCGGCCTTCAAGCTGCTGAAGAGCGCCGACGTGACGATGGTGGGCATCTCCTTCACCAACGAGGGCGGCGTGGTGCTCCTGCCGTACTAAGATGAGATAAAACGAGAAAGCCCCCGGATGCGGTGCCGCATCCGGGGGCTTCTGTCGTCGGAGAAAAATCAGTCTTCGCTGTTGTCGATCTGGATATAGCGGGGGCCGTGCTTGTCCACAAAGAGCAGCACGCCGGTCAGCGTGACAGCCAGACAGGTCAAAACAGCGAGCATTACTTTCAGAAATTTCATGGTAGACCCTCCTTGACGGCTCAGACCGCACGGCGCGGGATGCGCCTGCGTGTTCGTTTGGTTGTAGTATAACATATTCTTCCCGGAAAGGCAAACGACCGGACTTTGGGAAAAGTTGTGCGATACGAACGAAAAAATGGATGGTTAGCCACAGCTAATCGTTAAAAACAGCCAAGAAATTTAAGGAATTTCCATCATTTTGGCCTTGTTGTCGTTGACTTCCCACCGCAAAATGATACAATAAACATGTTAAGCAGCAACTGTCCCTGTACCAGTGCGCCTGCATGGGCGTGGGGACGGCAATTCAAGCAGAATGGGGGATTTAATTCCATGTTGAACAAGCTGAAACGTGCGGCGCTTGGCGCGCATACGCCGCATGACAAGGCAACTGCTGCAAGCAAACCGGTCCCGATGCCTCTGCCCGCGCAGGTACGCATCCTGATGAGTCAGCATATCGGCGCTCCCGCCAAGGCTTTGGTGAAAAAGGGCGACGAGGTGTTCGTTGGTACCAAGATCGGTGAAGCTGGCGGCTTTGTGTCTGCAAATATCCACTCCAGCGTCTCGGGTACTGTGGCGGCTGTGGAGCCGTTCCGTCTGTCCAATGGCCGGATGTGCGACTCTGTGGTCATCAAGACCGATGGCAAGCAGACCGTAGATCCCGCCGTGAAGGCACCCGAAGTGACCGACAAGGCCAGCTTCCTCGCCGCCGTGCGTGAGAGCGGTCTGGTGGGTCTGGGCGGCGCAGGCTTCCCGACTGACGTCAAGCTGCAGCCCAAGGACCCCGTGGACACCCTGCTCATCAACGCCTCCGAGTGTGAAGTCTGGCTGACCAGCGACACCCAGGAGATGCTGAACTGCGCAGACGACATCGTCCGCGGCATCGAGGCTGTGCTGAAGTACACCGGCATCCCGAAGTGTGTCATCGGCATCGAGAACAACAAGCCCGAGTGCATCGACCTGCTGTGCCAGAAGACGAAGGACAAGCCCGCCATTGAGGTGAAGCCTCTGCCCAGCGTCTACGGCACCGGCGCAGAGCTCATCCTCATTGAGAAGTGCCTGGGCCGCGAGGTCCCGCACGGCGGTCTGCCCGCCGCTGCCGGCGCCATCGTCATGAACGTGACCAGCGTGTCCAGCCTCGGCAAGTATCTGGCTACCGGTATGCCGGTGGTCAGCCGCGTCATCACCGTGGACGGCGATGCCTGCGAGAAGCCCCAGAACCTCATCGTCCCCGTGGGTACTTCCTACGAGGATGTCCTGAACACTGCCGGCCTCAAGGGCGGCGTCACTCTGGGCAAGGTCGTGGCCGGCGGCGCTATGATGGGTCCCGCTGTGCGTGACCTGAGCTACCCCACCACCAAGACCACCTCCGGCCTTATCATGCTGAGCGAAGCGACCGCACAGCCCCCCCAGGTCAACCCCTGCATCCGCTGCGGCCGCTGCGTCGAGTACTGCCCCATGGGTCTGGAGCCCGTGGAGGTCAACCAGGCTTACGCTGCCCGCGACGTCCAGGAGCTGGGCAAGCTGCACGTTGACTACTGCTTCAACTGCGGCTCCTGCACCTTCGTCTGCCCGGCCAAGCGTCCCTGCACCCAGATGATGGGTCTGGCCAAGGCATTCTATCTCGGTGAAATCAAAAAAGGAGGCAATAAGTAATGGATACGAAGCTTATTGTTTCGGCCTCCCCGCACCTGCGCAGTGAGGAAACGACCCAGAGCCTGATGGCCAACGTGATCGTTGCCCTGTGCCCCTGTGTGGTGGCCTCTGCAATCATCTTTGGCGCGCGTGCCCTGCTGGTCACCGCAGTGTCCGTTGTGGCATGTGTGGCCTTTGAGTGGCTGTACTGCAAGCTGCTGAAGAAGGCAAACCCCATCAGCGATCTGTCCGCCGTCGTCACCGGCATCATCCTCGCCATGAACGTGCCTGTGGGCATGCCCATCGGTGAGCTGCTCATCGGCGACTTCGTGGCCATCATCGTGGTCAAGCAGCTGTTCGGCGGCATCGGCATGAACTTTGCGAACCCCGCTCTGGTGGGCCGTATCGTGCTGTTCGTCAGCTTTGCCGGCGCTATGAACAACTGGGTGTTCCCGGATGCAGCGGTCGATCAGCTGTCCTCCGCTACTCCTCTGGCTGTGGCTGACCCCAACAAGCTGAGCCTGCTGGACCTCTTCATGGGCGTCCACGGCGGCGTTCTGGGCGAGACCTGCGCTCTGGCCATCGTGCTGGGCCTGATCTACCTCGTGGTCACCAAGACCATCAGCATCGCCATCCCTGCCGCTTACGTTGGCAGCATGTTCGTGTTCTACCTCATCGCCACCCACAGCGTCCACGCTGCACTGGTGGCTGTGCTGAGCGGCGGCCTGCTGTTCGGCGCTGTGTTCATGGCCACCGACTACGTCACCAGCCCCTTCACCCTGAAGGGCAAGCTGATCTACGGCGTGGCTCTGGGCATCGTCACCTTTGCCATCCGTTACTGGGGCAGCTACACCGAGGGCGTGTCCTTCGCACTGCTGTTCATGAACCTGTGGGTCCCGTACATCAATGACTTGACCCGCCAGACGCCGTATGGCTATGTCAAACCTGCTAAGAAGGAGGCTGCTGGCAAATGAATAAGTCTACTTGGGAAAGCACGGTAAAGCCGGTAGTCGTGCTGAGCATCATCGCACTGGTGGTCAGCTTCCTGCTGGCCCTGGTCAACTCCTTTACTGCGCCTATCATCGAAGAAAACCAGAAGGCCGCCACCCTGGCAGCTTACGTGGACGTCATGCCCACCGTTTCTGACGCCAAGACGCTGGAAGAAGTGACCGGTTTCACCACCGAGAACGTCACCGGCGTCGTCAAGGCCGAGGATGGCAGCATCGCCATCAAGGCTGAGGAGAAGGGCTTCGACGGCGGCATCCTCACCGTCATCATGGGCTACGACACCAACGGCACCGTCACCGGCATCTGGGTGGACGCTTCCACTCAGACCAAGGGCATCGGCTCCAATGTCGCAACCGACACCTTCCTTGCCCAGTTCAACGGCATGGACGGCACCCAGAATATCGCCATCGGTCAGGGCGGTTTTGACGCATACAGCGGCGCGACCATTTCCTCTAAGGCGCTGTTCGCCGCCATCAACGACTGCGTCAACTGCTACAACGAGCTGGCATAAAGGAGGTTGGTAAGAAATGGCATCTGAAAACAAGTCCAAGGTAAGCATCCTTACCAACGGCATCATCATAGAAAACCCCGTTCTGCGTCTGGTCCTGGGCACCTGCTCCTGCCTGGCAGTTACCACGGCAGTCTCCAGCGCACTGGGCATGGGCGCAGCCTTCACCTTCGTGCTGGTCTGCTCCAACATCCTGATCTCGCTGCTGCGCAACGTGATCCCCGCAAAGGTCCATCTGCCCTGCTACATCGTCATCATCGCAGGCTTCGTCACCATCGTCCAGATGGTCATGCACGCCTACATGGACAGCCTGTACACCGCACTGGGCGTCTTCCTGCCCCTGATCGTCGTCAACTGTATCATCCTTGGCCGTGCCGAGATGTTCGCCTGCAAGAACAACGTGGTCGATTCTGCACTGGACGGCGTCGGCATGGGCATCGGCTACACCCTCACCGTCGTGCTGATGGCTACCATCCGCGAGGTGCTGGGCAGCGGCACTTGGCTGGGCTTCCAGGTCCTGCCCGACAGCATCGCCCGCATCAGCATCATGACTCAGGCTCCCGGCGCATTCTTCTGCTACGGCGTCCTGATGGCCGGCTGTGTCTGGCTGGAAGGCAAGCTGGATGCGCGCATCGAGCGCAAGAGCTGCTGCGACATCGACAATCTGAAGAAGGAGGGCTAATAAGATGCTCGTCAAACTCGCTGCTATCTTCTTCAGCATGATCCTTGTCAACAACTACGTGCTGGTGAAGTTCTATGGCATCTGCCCGTTCCTGGGCGTTTCCAAGAAGCTTGACTCCGCTGTGGGTATGTCCGGCGCTGTCATCTTCGTCATGTTCATGGCTACGGCTGTGACCTTCCCGCTGCAGATCTTTGTTCTGAACCCCGCCGGTCTGAGCTATCTGCAGACCATCGTGTTCATTCTGGTCATTGCAGTTCTGGTGCAGTTCATCGAGATCTTCCTGAAGAAGTATGTCGTTGCGCTGTACAACTCTCTGGGCGTCTACCTGCCCCTGATCACCACCAACTGCTGCGTTCTGGCTGTCACCATTCTGGTCGTCGATGACTACGGCGCAGACGTCGAGGCTCTGGGCTTCGGCGCGGCCTACATCGAGGCTCTGATCTGTGCCATCGGCGCAGGCGTCGGCTTCATGCTGGCTATGGTCATGTTCAGCGGCGTGCGCAAGCGCGTGGAGGCCTGTGATCCCCCGGCTCCCTTCAAGGGCCTGCCCATCACTCTGCTGGCCGCAGCGATCACCAGCCTGTCCTTCATGGGCTTTGGCGGCATCGTTGAGAATCTGTTTAACGTGACGCTGTAAAGGAGGAACAGGATTATGAATATCGCATCTGCTGTTATCCTCTGCACCATCGTCGGTGCTGTCGGCGCAATCATTCTGGTCGCCGCTGCCAAGTTCATGGCAGTTGAGGAAGACCCCCGTATCGAAGAAGTTGCCAGCTGTCTGGCCGGCGCAAACTGCGGCGGCTGCGGCTACGCAGGCTGTGCCGACTACGCAAAGGCTGTCGTCATGGACGGCGTGCCTTGCGACAAGTGCGCTCCCGGCGGCCCCAAGGCTGCTGCTGCCATTGCCAAGATCATGGGCGGTGAGGCAAGCGCTGTGGAGAAGAAGGCCGTGGTCCAGTGCCAGGGCAGCTCCGAGCACTGCAAGCCCGCTTACGACTACAAGGGCATCCAGACCTGCGCCGCTGCTGCTACCCTGTACGGCGGCCCCAAGACCTGCTCCTTCGCCTGCATCGGTCTGGGTGACTGCACCAAGGTCTGTAAGTTCGACGCCATCCACATCGTGGACGGTGTTGCCAAGGTGGACAAGGACAAGTGTACCGGCTGTGGTGCCTGCGCCAACATCTGCCCCAAGAAGGTCATCATGATCGACGCCGGCGGCCCCCGCAAGCCCGTCGTTATGTGCTCCAACCAGGATAAGGGCGCTGTCGCCAACAAGCTCTGCACCACCAGCTGCATCGCCTGCGGTATGTGTGAGCGCACCTGTAAGTTCGACGCCATCCATGTCGTTGACGGCGTGGCCCGTGTGGACTACGACAAGTGCAAGGGCTGCGGTATGTGCGCCCAGAAGTGCCCCAAGAAGATCATTCTCTTCCCCCTGAAGGACGATCCGTATCCTCCGAAGCCCGTGGTGAAGCCTGCTGCTCCCGCAGCAAAGCCCGCCGCCCCGGCTGCCGCCCCTGCGGCAGCACCGGAGGCTAAGGCTGAGGCAAAGCCCGAGACCAAGGCTGAATAAGCGCTGACCTCAAAGAGGGCCGGACAGCTGTCCGGCCCTCTTTTTGTGCAGAAGAGCTGCCCCAAAGCCTCTCCCTTTGGGAGAGGTGTCACCGCAGGTGACGGAGAGGGCAAGGGCGCTGACAAAGAAAAATACGCACAGCGATAGTATCGCTCTGACAAAGGGGATGCTTATCGCTGCGCAGCGGCTCTGTCGTGACGGGCTTGCCCTCTCAGGCGCTCACGCGCCAGCTCTCCCAAAGGGAGAGCCTTTTGCAGAAACTCTAGTTGCATAAAACCCGCGAAGCGCTATAATGGGATAGGATACAACGCGCTTACGGCAAGGCGCGGACGGAAAAGGAAAAACGGAAAGAGGAATCGTATGGAACAAAAGAACACCCGCCTGCGGAACGTGGGCTTCATCACCTTCTTTTTCAGCGGCATCTGCGCCATTTCCAGCGGCGTGGTGGTCAGTTTATTGCAGGAGCAGTATGGCTTCGCCTACGGCATGACCGGAACCCTGCTGTCTCTCATGAGCATCGGCAACCTGCTGGCAGGCTTTCTCATCGCCATGCTGCCCGGCAAGCTGGGCATGAAGCCCAGCATCCTGCTGCTGACCATCGGCTATGCGCTGGGCTACGCCATGATGGGCCTCAGCGGCGCGGTGGCTGTGCTGGCGCTGGGCTTCTTCCTCGTGGGCATTGCCAAGGGCAGTGTCATCAATACCTGCACCATCCTCGTCAGCGACAACTCCGCTGACCGCACCCGGGGCATGAACCTGATGCACAGCTGCTATGCCTGCGGCGCACTGCTCTGCCCCTTTTTCATCGCGGCGGCAGGCAAGGTGAGCGGCTCCTTCGCCGTGCTGGTGCTGGCTGTGCTGGGTCTGCTGCTCTGGCTGGTGTATATGGGGACTCCCTTTGCGGGCAGGGGCGCGGGCAAGAAGGAAGTCACCGATTGGAGCTTCCTCAGATCCATCCGCTTCTGGCTGCTGACCGGCCTGCTCTTCTGCCAGAACGCCGCTGAGCAGAGCGTCACCGGCTGGATGGTCACTTACTTCAAGGGCAGCGGCATCATCGCAGGCGCACTGGCGGCCTATACCGTCACCGTCATGTGGGGCGCGACCCTCGTGGCACGTCTGCTCATCGCCTTCGTGTTCCCCTTCAAGCGGCCCCGCAAGGCCATGGTGGTCATGGGCGTGAGCTGCACCATCTTCTACATCCTGCTGGTGCAGGCCCGCAGCCAGGGCGCGGCCATTGCGCTGCTGTTCGCCTTTGCCTTTGCGATGGCGGGCATGAACCCCACCGCTGTGGCCAGCGCAGGCCGTATGACCAGCGTGACCAGCATGGGCATCATGCTGCCGGTGGCGGCCAGCGGCGCGATCCTGATGCCCTGGGTCATCGGCGTCGTGGCCGAAAGCGCCGGTCTTGCCGCCGGTATGATGACCAACATCGTTCCCTGCGTGGGTCTGGTCATCTTTGCAATTCTGGTTGCACGTTTGCCGGAAGAATAAAAATAAGAAGTGCAGCTGTATCAGCTCTCTACGGAGGGAGGTTATCTGATACAGTTGCACTTTTTTGACGCTGATAAGTTGAAAATCGAACTGTATCAGCTGATACAGTTCGGGGGTGCTTGATACAGTTGGAAGTGTATCAGAAGGCCGAAGTGTATCAAGTAGATACACTTCGAAAAAGATACATAGATAAATCAAATAATTGGAACTGTATCACTTATTCTCCCGCAGTAGTGCCGATGCCTCTTGCCTTTGCGCTGAACTCACAGCCGCAGTAATCCTGACGGTAGAGGCCGTATTCCTCCGAGAGCTGTAACGAGCGCAGATAGCCGTTCTGCTTTTTGAAGTCGGAGGGCAGGTGCTTTACGCCGAACTCCTGCTCCAGCTCCTGCCCGATGGCATTGATGCGCCTGGCGTCCTTGTGGGGGCTGATGGAGAGGGTCGTGGTGAACCAGTCGAAGCCGTGCTCGGCGGCATACTGGGCCGCACGGCGCATCCGCAGCCGATAGCAGACCGTGCAGCGACTGCCGCGCTCCGGCTCGTTCTCGAGGCCCGCGACAGCGGAGTAGAACTCCTGCGGGTCGTACCGGTCTTCCACTACCGTCACCCCCAGCGGGTGGGCGGCGGCGGCGAAGCGCTCCAGCTCTTCGCCCCGGCGGTGGTATTCTTCGGCGGGCCATGTGTTGGGGTTGTAGTAGAGCACGGTGATGTCGAAATACCGGCACAGCCGCTCCAGCACGGCGCTGGAACAGGGGCCGCAGCAGGCATGGAGCAGCAGCCGGGGACGGGTGCCGCCCAGAGTTTTCAACACTTCGTCCATCTGCTGTGAAAAATTGAGTTGGTTTGACATAAGAAAAGTCCTTTGCTATACTGAGATGTAGCGATTGGATAGAGCGTTAAGCCTCTCCCTTTGGGAGAGGTGTCACCGCAGGTGACGGAGAGGGCAAGCCAGAAAAGACAGAGCCGCAGTGTAGCGATAAGCAGGCCCTTTGTCAGAGCGGTATCATCGCCGCGCTGGTGTCTCCTCCTCAACATCCTTGCCCTCTCAGGCGCTCACGCGCCAGCTCTCCCAAAGGGAGAGCCTTTTTTAAGATGCGCTTTCCGTGCTGGAAGCCTCCTGCTCCCCTTCTGCGCCTGCCTCAGAGGAAGCCTCTGCCTCCCCTGCGGCCTCGCTGGAAGCGGTGCTCTCGGCTGCGGCCTCCGAAGAGGCTGCGGCGGAGTCGGCGGCGATGTCAGCGTCGTTCACGCCGCCCACGGTGGTGACGCCGGTGAGCTGCTGTGCGCAGCTGACGGCGCGCTGTATCTGCGGGTCCGTGTCGAGGGTGTAGTCATAGTAGCCGATCTGCTCGTCGGCAGTCAGCGGGCGCTCCACGTCCACGGTCAGGCCGGTGCCGTCGAAGCAGGAGCCGTCGCCGCAGATGAGCTTTGCCACCGTGACCACGACAGCGCTGCCGTCCGAGAGGCGCTGGGGGCTGCTCTGGATGGTGCCTTTGCCCATCGTGGTGCTGCCCACGAGGCGGGTGCCGCACAGGGTGCGCAGGCTGGACGCAAAGAGTTCTGCCGCGCTGGCGGTGTTCTCGTTCACGAGGCAGACGGTGGGCTGGCTGATGACCGAGTCGCCGGTGCTGCTGCCCAGCAGGGTGCGGTTGCCTGCCTTGTCCTCCGCGTAGGCCAGCACACCTTCCGGCGCGACGAGCTCGATGCAGCTGATGGCATCGTCAAGGATGCCGCCGCCGTTGTCGCGCAGGTCGAAGATGAAGCTCTGGGCGCCGCTGGCGGTCAGGCTGCGGAGCGCAAAGTCCAGCTCACTGGGGGTGGAGTTATCGAACTGCCAGATCTTGATATAGCCCACATTGCCCTGCACCAGCGCGGAATCGACGCTGTTGGCCGTAAAGCCGGAGTGGGTCAGATCGGCGGTGTGCTGGGCGTTCTCGCTGTCCAGCCAGCCTACATTGACGCTCGTGCCGCTCTCGCCCCGGAGTTTGTTCTGGACAGCCTCCACGCTGCCCAGACTTTTGATGTCTGCGCCGTCGATGGTGGTGATGTAATCGCCCCGCTGGAGGCCGGCCTCCTTGGCAGGAGACTCGTCATACACTTTGATGACCTTGGCGTAGCCGGACTGGTCGATGGCCAGCTCCACGCCAATGCCCATCAGCTTGCCGCTCTGGGCGTTGAGCAGGTCGGTGTAGGCCGAGGCGGTGTAGTAGCGGGCGTACTTGTCGCCGGTACCCAGCAGATAACCGGCAGTCAGACGGTCGTACAGCACGGTCTCGTCGATGTCGTAGTAGTCGTTGGCGCGCACATAGCGGTCTACCTCGGCCACCTTGTTGTACATGCTCTCCTTTTCCTTCACGCTGGTGACGGTGTGGTCAAACAGCCGCATCGCCATCAGCATCGTGATGGAAAAAGTGACCGTCATTGCCAGAATGACGATGGTCACGGTCATCCCTACGGAAATTTTGCGGTTCATTCAGTGTCCTCCCCCAGTTCAGACCAAAAACATCAGGATGACACTGCCCAGTACCGACAGCAGGAACACTCCTGCCAGAATCAGACAGCCCACCCGAAGGATACGCTTGCGTTTTTGCTCGTTCATTTCGCCTTGTGGCCTCCTTTGACCCCTCGACTTCAATTACAGTTGTATTATCTTATCGGAATATAACCGCGGGGATTGACCGCATTGGCCTTGGAGCCGCCCTTCCACACCTCGAGATGGAGGTGGTTGCCGGTAGAGTTGCCGGTGGAGCCCACATAGCCGATGAGGTCGCCCTGGTTGACATACTTGCCCGCCGACGTTGCCACCGAGCGCATATGGCCGTAGAGGGTGGAGTAGGCGTTGCCGTCTGTCATTTTGCCGTGATAGATGATGACATAGTTGCCATAGCCGCCGCTGGACCAGCCGGCCACCTGCACATAGCCGCTGGCGGCTGCGTAGATGGGAGTGCCTGCGGGGGCGGCAAAGTCGATGCCGGCGTGGAGCTTGTTGACGCCGGAGACCGGGTTCTTGCGCCAGCCGTACTCGCTGGAGATGCGGGTATAGCTCTTGAGCGGGCAGATAAAGCCGCTGAAGCTCAGCTGGGGCTTGCTGGCCGCTGCCGCTGCGATGAGCTTCTGGATCTCTTTCTTGACGGCCTCGTAGTTCATCTCGTCCGACTCGATGGCCGCCTGGGCGTTCTTCTGGGCCTGCTGGGCCTCAGCGGCGCTCAGACGGGCCTCCTTGACGCTGTTGTTGAGCTCGCTCTGCTTGGACTGCATCTGCTTGTTCTGGGCGTCCAGCTCAGCCTTTTTGTTCTGCAGCTGGGTGCGCTCCTCCACGAGCTGGGTGCGGTCGGCCACAAGGGCTTCCTTCGCAGCCTTCATGTTGTCGAGTATCTCAGTGTCCTTCACCGAAATGTCCTGCATGACCTCATTGAAGGTCAGAAGCTCGTACAGATCGTTCACAGACTGGAGCATGGCGACGCTGCCGCCGTCCCGCAGCTCCTGCATCGCGGCCATATGGCTCTTGAAATCGTCCCACTGGTCGGCGATCTCCTGCTCTTTCCGGGCGATCTCATTCTGCTTGGCGGTGATCTCCTGCTCTTTGACGCCGATGCTGTTCTGCACCTCGGAGATCTGGCTCTTGAGGACGCTGATCTGGCTCTGGAGCACCGAGACTTTTTCCTTCAGCTCAGACTCGAGGGCCTTGGCAGCAGCTTCCTTCTTTTTGGCGTCGTTCAGCTCCGTCTTATGCTGCTTGATGGACGCAGAGATCTTGTCCAGCTTGTTCTGCAGCGAGCTCATGCTGGTGGCCGCACTGGCCGGGTAGACCGTCACGCTCAGCACGAGGCAGGCGGCGGCCAGAAAGGCACAGGCGGCGCGCATCATGGCCGAATGGCCCGACGGCTTTGCGTGGCGGGGCGGATGGTGCAGGACAAAGCCTGCGGAATGCTTGTCATGGTACACAGTAGGCCCTCCTTACACGTTCAGGTGCTTTCGGATGGAGAACATACTGCCCAGACCGCCCACCAGAGCGCCACCCGCGAGGCTGTAGGTCAGGATGGTGGGCCAGACATTTTCCAGCGGCACCAGAGCCGTACCCATGAGCATCTGCCACAGGCCGCCCAGCGTGGGCGACAGCTGAACGATGTAGGCATAGCCGCCGATGGTGGCAGCTGCCGTCAGGATGCCGGAGAGCAGGCCCATGGTCAGGCCCTCGATGACGAAAGGCAGGGTGACGAGGGCGTTGGTAGCGCCGACATACTTCATGATCTCGATTTCACGGCGGCGGGCAAAGACGCTCAGCCGGATGGTGGTACCCACCGTGATGATGCTGACAGCCATCAGCACCAGCACCAGACCACGCCCGACCTTGGTGACAGCCTGCTGGACCTCCACAAAGGTCTTGGTCATCTCGATGGGAGCCGTGACGCTGTAGACGCCGCTGATGTTCTCGAACTGCTTGCTGATGGTCTCCATCTGGCTCAGATCAGACAGGGAGACGCGGTAATTGGCCTTAAAGGGGTTGTCGTTCTCGAACTCGTTCAGCAGGGCGGCATAGTCGGACATATAGCCCTTGTACTGGTTGAGGACGTCTTCTTTGGACATATACTGCACCCGGCTCACACCTGCGGTGCCGCTGAGGGCATTGCCCACAGACTGGATGGTGGCGTCATCGGCCTCGGGGTCCACGTAGACCACCATCTCGTTCTGGCTGCCCAGATAACTCACCATGCTGTCCACATTGACTTCAATGAGGCTGGCGAAGATGTTCAGGGTCATGCAGACGCTGAGGGAGGCGATGCAGGCGATGGTCATGGCCCAGTGCTTGCCGAGGTTGCGCACGCCGCGCCGGGTAAGGAACCCAAACGTAGAGATTTTCATACGTGTACCTCCTCGCCGAAGCTGGCCGGAACATCGGAGATGATGCGGCCCTGCTTCAGGGTGATGGTGCGGCGGTTGAAGCGGCGCACCAGTTCATGCTCGTGGGTGACGACAAGCACCGTGATGCCCATCTCGCTGACACGCTCCAGCAGCTCCATCATCTCAAGGCTCAGCTCGGGGTCGATGTTGCCGGTGGGCTCGTCCGCAATCACCAGCTTGGGGGCGTGGGCCAAGGCGCGGGCCACAGCCACACGCTGCTGCTCACCGCCGGAGAGCAGGTCGGGGTAGACCTTTGCCTTGTCCTCCAGATGGACAAGCTCCAGCATGTAATTCACGCGTTCCTTGATCTGCTTGTGCCCGATGTTGGTAACATGCATGGCAAAGGCAATGTTCTCGTAAACGGTCATGGTGGGGATGAGCCGGAAATCCTGAAAGATGATGCCCATCTGACGGCGCAGGTAGGGGATCTTGCGGCGGCGCAGGCGGGCAACATCCTGCCCGTTCACCAGCACGCGGCCCTCGGTGGGGGTCTCCTCGCGCAGGATCAGCTTGAGCAGGGTGGATTTGCCCGCGCCCGAGTGACCCAGCAGAAAAACAAACTCGCCGTCATCCACATGGAAGTTGACATCCTCCAGGGCAGGCTTTGCGTTGTGCTTGTACTGCTTTGAAACGTGTTCAAAATCTATCATGCGTTTTTCGCTCCCAATAATTTTCTCCAAACCAAAAAGAACCGGCCAGCATCGGTTTCGAGCGGCCGGTTCTGCGCCGACGGCTTTGCGCCGCAAGCGGTTGCTTAATATTTGGCCGGGTTGTTGGACAGGTACTTCTTGACCATCAACGCCACCTTAAAGACGATGGCATCGTCGAACTCACGCAGATCCAGACCGGTCAGCTTTTTGATCTTTTCCAGACGATACACCAGCGTGTTGCGGTGGACGAACAGACCGCGGCTGGTCTCGGAGACGTTCAGGTTGTTCTCGAAGAAGCGCTGGATGGTGAACAGGGTCTCCTGATCCAGGCTCTCGATGCTGCCCTGCTTGAACACCTCGCGCAGGAACATCTCGCAGACAGTGGTGGGCAGCTGGTAGATCAGGCGGGCAATGCCAAGGTTGTCGTAGCGGATGATCTGCTTCTCGGTGTCGAACACCTTGCTGACCTCCATGGCGATCTGTGCTTCCTTAAAGGAAGTAGCCAGGTCCTTCACGTTGGCGATGGGGGTGCCGATGCCCACGACAGCCTTGATGTAATGCTCGCCGGACAGGGTGTCCACGATGCTGGCGGCCAGCTTCTCCATATCGGTGCGGTCGATGCCCTTGCGGATCTCCTTGACCAGAACGGTATCCGTCTCGCTGATGTTGAAGACGAAGTCCTTCTGCTTGTCGGGGAACAGGCTGCTCACCACGTCGTAAGCGGAGATGTCGCCGCCGCTGGTGACGCGGACGATGAACACCACGCGGGAGACGTCGGTGGCAAAGTGGAGTTCACGGGCCTTGGCGTAGATGTCGCCGGGCAGGATGTTGTCCAGCACCACGTTCTTGATAAAGTTGGCCTTGTCGAACTTCTCGTCGTGATACTGCTTGATGCTCTGCAGGCTGATGGACAGCACGGCGGCAAACTGGCCCGCAGTCTCGTCCGCACCTTCCACAAAAACGGCATAATCGTTATGCTTTGCGCTGGAGAACTGCTGGTAGGTGTAGCCATCCCGCACGAAGCGGTCACCGGCCGTCAGACGCTCTGCCATAAAGCCCTCGCGCACCTCGCCGATCAGATTCAGCTCCGAGCAGGAGATGACAGCGCCGGTCTCATCCACCACGCCGACCACGCGGTCGATCGCGTCCTTCATCTGGTAGATCACGCTCTGAAATACTCTATTGGCCATAAATGGATACCCCTTTTCCTCTCTTGTGCAAACCGCAGGTGGGCGGGATTGTGATTTTTAACAATTTCGCCGCATTACATTTTATATTTTACACAAAAGAATTTACTTTTGCAACATATTTCACCAAAAAAAATTCTTCTTTCTTGTTGAAATTATCTTTCGGGGTCATTTTCGGGCCAAAAAGGGCCTTTCTGCGTGGTTCTGAGGGCTATTTTACCGGTAAAATGTGATACTTTTTTGAAAACCGGGTGAAAAGCAGTCCTTTACCCCGTGGTAATTTTCGCCACCTCGTCGGCTGTCAGCTCCCGCCACTGGCCCGGGGCAAGGCTCTCGTCCAGCGCAAGCCCGCCGATGGCGTCCCGGTGCAGGGCGTTGACGCCCGCACCGTAGACGCCGAACATCCGCTTGATCTGATGATACACGCCCTGCCTGAGCAGGACGCGGACCGTCAGCCCGTCGGGGGTGAGGGCGGACACTTCTGCCGGCGAAAGGGCCGTGCCGTCGGCAAGGGTGACGCCTGCGGCAAAGCCGGCCTTCATCTCTTCTGTCAGCGGGGTGTCGATGACGACGGTGTAGGTCTTGGAAACATGGCGTTTAGGCGCGAGGATGTCGTGGGCAAAGCCGCCGTCGTCCGTCAGCAGGACGAAACCGGTGCTGGTCTTGTCCAGCCGCCCGGCCGGGAACAGCTCCCGCCGGGGATAGGCATCCCCCACCAGATCCACGACCGTCGTGTCCCGCTTGTCGGTGGAGGCGCTGACGACGCCCTCGGGCTTGTTGAGCATAAGGTAGACGAACTGCCGGTAGGCCAGCGCCTTGCCGTCCACCGCCACGGCGTCCGCCTCTTTCAGCTGGGTGTCCCCTTTCCTGCAGACCGCGCCGTTGACCGTGACGCGGCCTTTCGCCAGCAGTGCCTTCGCCTCGCTCCGGGTGCATTGGGCCGTCTCGGCTAAATATTTATCGAGTCTCATGAAAACTCCTTCTGTGTGCAGAAAAGAGGCCGTTGCCTGCGGCAACAGCCTCTTTTCCTGTAAAATCACGTTTAGACGCTCAGGTTTGCGTGCTGTTCCACAGCATCCGGGTTGGCGTCAAAGATGGGCTTGAGGATGTGAGCAATGAACTCCTCCACCTGCTGGGGAGCGCGGCCCACAAAGTTCTCCGGCACAAGGCCCGCCACGATCTCCTCCTTGGTCAGACCAAAGGCCGGGTCGGCGGCGATGCGGTCCACCATGTCGTTGGGCAGACCCTCTTCCTTGACCTGCTTGCCGGCGGCGATGGCGTGCTGGCGCAGACGCTCGTGCAGCTCCTGACGGTTGCCGCCCTTTTCCACAGCCTGCATCATGATGTTCTCGCTGGCCATGAAGGGCAGCTCGGCCATCAGGCGGCTGCGCACGACCTTCGGGTAGACCACGAGGCCGTCGGTGACGTTGAGCATGATGTTCAGGATGGCGTCGGCGGCGAGGAAGCCCTCAGCCATGGCAACGCGCTTGTTGGCGCTGTCGTCCAGCGTGCGCTCGAACCACTGCGTACCGGTAGTGAAGCTGGGGTTGAGCACATCCACCATCAGGTAGCGGCTCAAAGCGCAGATGCGCTCGCAGCGCATGGGGTTGCGCTTGTAGGGCATGGCGGAGGAACCGATCTGGTTCTTCTCAAACGGCTCTTCCATCTCCTTGAAGTTGGCCAGCAGGCGCAGGTCGGTGGCAAACTTCATGCAGCTCTGGCCGATGCCGGCCAGTGCGTTGAGGATGAAGGCGTCCACCTTGCGGCTGTAGGTCTGGCCGGACACCGGGATGACAGCCTCGCTGTCGAAGCCCATCTCCTCAGCGATGGAAGCATCCACGGCGCGGATCTTGTCGGCGTCGCCCTTGAACAGCTCCATAAAGGAAGCCTGGGTGCCGGTGGTACCCTTGACGCCGCGCAGCTGCAGGGTAGCCAGACGGTGGTCGATCTCGCTGAGGTCCATCACCAGCTCGTTGGCCCACAGGGTGGCGCGCTTGCCCACGGTGGTGGGCTGGGCGGGCTGGCAGTGGGTGTAGGCCATGCAGGGCATATCCTTATACTCCTCGGCGAACTTTGCCAGCTTTGCCAGCACGCCGATGAGCTTCTTGCGCACCAGCTCGAGGCCCTGACGCATCACGATGATGTCGGTGTTGTCGCCGACATAGCAGCTGGTGGCACCCAGATGGATGATGCCTGCCGCCTTGGGACACTGCTGGCCGTAGGCGTAGACATGGCTCATGACGTCGTGGCGCACCAGCTTCTCCCGCTCGATGGCGACTTCATAGTTGATGTCGTCCACATGAGCTTCCAGCTCGGCCACCATCTCGGGGGTGATATTGGTCAGGCCCTGCTTCATCTCGGCCCGGGCCAGCGCCACCCACAGGCGGCGCCAGGTGCGGAACTTGTTGTCGTCCGAGAAGATGTACTGCATCTCATCGGAGGCATAACGGGTGGAAAAAGGGCTGATATAACGGTCATGCTGAGACATTGGTTGTTTCCTCCTGAAAATGACTCCCCCAGTCGCCTTCCGGCGACAGCCCCCTCGGTGAGGGGGCCTTTCAGCCTCCCTCTCTGAGGGAGGTGGCATCGCGTCAGCGATGCCGGAAGGAGTTTTTTTCCTATTTTACCATCAAATCTTGAAATAGTCCACGCCGCCCTCGAAAATAGGCTGATACTTGTCGCCGGTGACGTTCTTGTACAGGTACTCGCCGCTGCGCTCCGAGTGGCCCATCTTGCCGAACACGCGGCCGTCCGGGCTGGTGATGCCCTCGATGGCGAGGACGGAGCCGTTGGGGTTGTACTTCATGTCCATGCTGGGGTTTCCGTCCTGATCGACGTACTGGGTCGCGATCTGGCCGTTGGCGATGAGGGTGTCCAGCACGCTCTGAGGTGCCACGAAGCGGCCCTCACCATGGCTGATAGCCACGGTGTGCTGGTCGCCTACGCTGCACTTGGACAGCCAGGGGCTGCCGGTGGAGGCGATGCGGGTGCGCACCAGCATACTCTGGTGGCGGCCGATGGTGTTGAAGGTCAGGGTCGGGTCGCAGGCCGTGATGGGGCGGATGTCGCCGTAAGCGGCCAGACCCAGCTTGATGAGGGCCTGGAAGCCGTTGCAGATGCCCAGCATCAGGCCGTCACGGTGCTGCAGCAGGTCGCGGACTGCCTCGGTGACCGCAGGATTGCGGAAGAAGGAGGCGATGAACTTTGCGCTGCCGTCCGGCTCGTCGCCGCCGGAGAAGCCGCCGGGCAGCATGACGATCTGGCTGTTATCGATGGCCTTGACCAGTGCCTTGCAGCTCTCGGCCACGTCGGCGGGGGTCAGGTTGCGGATGACCAGGATCTCCGGGTCGGCACCGGCGCGGGCAAAGGCCTTGGCGGTGTCGTACTCGCAGTTGGTGCCTGGGAACACCGGAATGATGACCTTGGGCTTTGCCACACCGATCTTGGGTGCGGCGGGTGCGGTCAGCTTGCCGTTGATTTTTTCCACGGTGGGGCCTGCCTTGCGGTAGGGGTACACAGGCTCCAGCTTGCTCTCCCAGATTTCCTGCAGCTCTGCCATATCCAGCGTCTCGCCGCAGCTTTCAAAGGTATACTCCCTGGTGGTCTCGCCCAGCAGCTCGCCTGCGGGGGAATCAGAGACCATTTCCAGCACGATGGAGCCGTACATGGGCTCGAACATCCGGTGGGTGGGCATATCAGCGCGCATCTTGAAGCCGATGCGGTTGCCCAGGCCCATCTTGAACAGGGCCTCGGCAATGCCGCCGTAGCCCACGGCGCAGGCAGATGCCACCATGCCCTCTTCGATCATCTGCTCCACGATCTTGTAGTTTGCCTTCAGGGAGAAGAAGTTGGGGCAGCCGGTCTCGGGGTCCAGAATGGGCCGGATGAGGACAACAGTGCTCTCGGGCTTCTTGAACTCGGTGGAAACCACCTTGCTGGCCTTGCCGATGGCAGTGGCAAAGGAGACCAGCGTGGGGGGCACATCCAGCTGTTCAAAGGAGCCGGACATGCTGTCCTTGCCGCCGATGGAGGCAATGCCCAGACCCATCTGGGCATCCAGAGCACCCAGCAGGGCGGCCAGCGGCTTGCCCCAGCGCTCGGGCTTGGTGCCCAGGCGCTCAAAGTACTCCTGGAAAGTCAGGTAGGCATCCTCATAGCGGAAGCCGGAGGCTACCAGTTTGGTGACACTGTCCACCACGGCCATCCGTGCGCCGATATACTGGTTGGCGCTCATCAGGTAGGGGTTGTAGCCCCAGGCCATGCCGGAGCAGGTCTTTGTCTCGCCGTGGGGCACGGGCAGCTTTGCCGCCATTGCCTGCACGGGCGTGAGCTGTGTCCGGCCGCCGAAAGGCATCAGCACCGTGCCCGCGCCGATGGTGGAATCGAACCGTTCGGACAGTCCTTTTTTGCTGCAGGTGTTCAGATCGCTCATCAGCGCGGTCAGTTTTTCCTCAAGCGTGCCCTCCGGCGCTTTGCAGGGCGCCACGCTGCGTGCCGGCACGCGCACGTCCATATGCTTCTCCGCGCCGTTGGAGTTCAGGAATTTGCGCTTGATGTCGCAGATGATATTGCCGTTCCAGCGCATGACAAGGCGCGGCTCCGCCGTCACCTCGGCCACGACAGTGGCCTCCAGGTTTTCCCTGTTGGCTGCGGCAATGAATTTCTCCGCGTCCTCCTTCGCCACCACAACGGCCATGCGCTCCTGGCTCTCGGAGATGGCAAGCTCGGTGCCGTCCAGCCCGTTATATTTTTTCGGTACGGCGTTCAAGTCAATGGAAAGGCCGTCGGCCAGCTCACCGATGGCGACGGAAACACCGCCCGCGCCGAAGTCGTTGCAGCGCTTAATCATCCGCGTTGCTTCCTTTGTGCGGAACAGGCGCTGCAGCTTGCGCTCCACGGGCGCATTGCCCTTCTGCACCTCTGCGCCGCAGGTCTCCAGGCTCTCCAGCTTGTGGGCTTTGGAGGACCCTGTCGCGCCGCCGCAGCCGTCGCGGCCGGTGCGGCCGCCCAGCAGGATCACCACATCACCCGGTGCGGGCACTTCCCGGCGGACATGGTCGGCCGGAACCGCGCCCACCACC
>OJSO01000556.1_pt1 | contig 33576 bp, 24 predicted proteins | sample 1599521 | NCBI WGS metagenome assembly OJSO01 (sample SAMN04168659, study PRJEB22393) | human gut metagenome | biome: human gut microbiome; feature: stool | host: Homo sapiens | collected 2014-05-12 | reverse complement strand
CACCTGCTGCGCACTTTTCACTCCCGCCAGCGCCGACATCGCTACAGGGGCAAAAATCGCCAGATAGATAAGCAAGATCTTGGAGGTTTCACCGATGCCAAACCAAATGACCATCAGCGGTAGATAGGCCAGGGGCGGAACCGGACGATACAGCTCAATGATCGGATCGAGAATGCCGCGCATCGTCGGACTCAGCCCCATAGCGATTCCAACCGGAACGCCCAGCAGCACCGCCGCCAGCAGCGCGATAACAATACGTGTCAGACTCGCCGCCAGATGCTGCCACAGGGTGGCATCCATAAATCCCTGCGGACCGGCAATAACGATCAGCTTTTGTAAAACCTGTCCCGGTGGCGGTAAAAACAGCGGACTGACTAACTGCAGCGCCGCCACCGTCCACCACAACGCCAAAATGACGGCCAACGTACCAAGGCTTAAGGTAATCTGCCGCGAGAACGGCCAGCGCCAGTTGAGCGCGCGCTGGCGACGGGGTTTATCATTAATCACCACGCTCATGAAAATGCCTCCCGTTGTTCAAAGACTCGACCTAACACGTACTCGCGCATGGCGATAAACTGCGGATCGGACTTAATGCTGCGACTCGACTCTCCAGCCACAAAGCGACGGGCGAAATTCAGCGGCAGACGCTCCAGTACCCGGCCTGGGCCTGGCGACAGCAATACCAGCTCTGTCGCCATAAACACTGCTTCTTCAATATCGTGCGTAATCAACAGCACCTGTTTGCCAGTCTCATGCCACAGCTTCAGCAGCAGGGTTTGCATCTGCTCACGAGTAAAGGCGTCGAGCGCGCCAAAAGGTTCATCCAGCAACAACAACTGAGGATTGGCCGCCAGCGCCCGCGCAATGCCGACGCGCTGCCGCTGTCCGCCGGAAAGCTGCCAGATAAAGCGTTTGCCCGCGTCCTCCAGCCCGACTTTCTGCAACATCTCCAGGGCAATACGCTGACGCTGTGGTTTATCCACCCCCGCCAGCTGCAGACCAAAAGCCACGTTGTCCTGCACGTTACGCCAGGGCAGCAGACCTTCATTCTGGAATACGACCCCGCGATCTGCCCCCGGACCGTCAACCCTGTTTCCCGCCAGCGTGATGCTGCCATGCTGATACGGCACAAATCCGGCAATCAGATTTAACAATGTGGTTTTCCCGCAACCAGAAGGTCCGAGTACCACCAGCAGCTCACCGCTATCGAGCGTCAGGTTGATATCCTCCAGCGCCGGTTTTCCACCGTAGCTGGCGGCAAGATGAGAGATTTGCAGCATCAGCGCCTCCTTATTTATTGCACGAAGCGATCGGTCACGTACTGGCTGTAATCCGTCGCGACAGCGGGGACTTTGCCCTGCTCTTTGAGGAACTGCGCGGTGTCGATAATGGCTTTGTTCACCGGTCCGTTCAGTTCGGCAGTCTGCTGTTGCGGTGTCAGGTAAGTGTTACCTTTCACCAGTCCCGGCACATCCGCTTCCGGCACGCCGCTTAAACGCGACAATTTGCTGATATTCTCCGGCTGCTTCAGCCACTCATCGGGATTAGCGATATAAGGTTGCTGCGCATCGATAGCGCTTTTGGCAAAGGCTTTCACCACCTCAGGATGCTTCTCGGCAAAATCTTTGCGTACCACCCACACGTCCAGCGTCGGTGCGCCCCACTCACCAACCTGCGATGAGTCGGTTAACACCTTGCCGTCTTTTTCCAGCGCATTGACCGCAGGAGCCCAGACGTACGCGCCGTCAATATCCCCGCGCTGCCATGCGGCAATAATCGCAGGTGGTTGCAGGTTCACAATCTCCACCTGACCGGGTTTAATCCCCCAGTGTTTCAACGCCGCCAGCAGGCTGTAATGGGTGGTGGAGATAAACGGCACCGCAATACGTTTGCCAATCAAATCTTCCGGTTTACTGATGTTTTTCTTCACCACTAGTGCCTCGGAGTTACCAAGCTTTGACGCCAGCAGAAAAACTTCAATGGGTACTTGCTGACTGGCGGCGACCGCCAGCGGGCTGGAGCCAAGATTACCGATCTGCACGTCGCCGGAGGCTAGCGCCCGGACGATGCTCGCGCCGCTGTCGAATTTGCGCCAGTCAACGGTAGCGCCGCTCTCTTTGGCAAAAGTATTATCCGCCTGCGCCACTTTGGCGGGTTCGGCGGAGGTCTGATAAGCGACGGTGACGTTCACCGCCTGCGCCTGAAATGCGATGAATGCCAGTGCACCGAGAAGTGCGTTACGCGATGAAATAGCCATGATTGTCTGCTCCCCTGTCTTGTTATGGAGGCAGTATTTCGTTGCGGCACAATTTGATAAAGGAATTAAAAATTCTGGCTAAGAACAAAGCGTTTTTAGAAAAAAAGCGGCAATAGTTAGCGATTTCGCTCATTACAGATGGAATTCGTAGGCCTGATAAGCGCAGCGCCATCAGGCACTGTTGCCGGATGGCGGCGCAAGCGCCTTATCCGGCCTACAACACCCGGCAAATTATTGCGATTTTGTTACATTCGTTACATAACTACACCTGGATGATTGCCAGCGCGGCGCTGACCGGCATCATAGACGCCATTATCAGGCAAGAGAGTAAAATCATGATTCATGTTGTGCTGGTGGATGACCATGTGGCGGTGCGTTCCGGCTTTGCGCAATTACTCAGTCTCGAAGACGATCTCAACGTTACCGGTCAGTACAGCAGCGCAGCGGAGGCCTGGCCTGCACTTCTGCATGATGACGTCAACGTTGCGGTGATGGATATCGCCATGCCGGATGAAAATGGTCTGAGCCTGTTAAAACGACTGCGGGCACAGAAGCCCGGTTTTCGCGCCATCATTCTCAGCATCTATGACTCACCCACGTTTGTGCAAAGTGCGCTGGATGCCGGCGCCAGTGGCTACCTGACCAAACGCTGCGGACCAGAGGAGCTGGTGCAGGCGGTACGATCGGTCGGTATGGGCGGGCATTACCTGTGCGCCGATGCGCTGCGGGCGCTACGCGGCGGCGAACAGCCCGCGCAGGTACTGGAAGTACTGACCCCACGCGAGCGCGAAGTGTTTGAGCTGTTGGTCAAAGGCGACAGCGTAAAAGAGATCGCCTTCAAGCTCGACCTCAGCCACAAGACGGTACACGTTCATCGGGCGAACGTGCTGGGCAAACTGCAATGCCACAGCACCATCGATCTGGTGCATTTTGCCCTCGACCACCAGCTATTAACGGGGCATTAATGTCGCGTAGCCTTCGGCATTGGGTTATTTCTCTGTTTATTCTGCTGGCCTGGGGATCGGGCTGGTTGATGCTGTGGACGCTGGGGTTTTACCTGACCCACAACGGCCAGCAGGCGGCGCTGTTCCTGCCGCACGGCGTCTATCTCGCGCTGCTCATCCTGCTTTCTCGCCGTTACTGGCCCGCGCTGGTACTGCCGCCGGTGCTGATGTTGTTCTGGCTGCACAGTGAGCAATTATTGAATGGCTATATCCTGCTGGCCGCGCCGTTTATTAGCCTGATTCCGGCAAGCATCGGTCAGTCATACTGGCACCGTTTCCCCCTTTACTGGCAGCGCTTAACGCTGCTGCTGGCCGCGGTGACGATCACCTCATTGCTCAATACTGCCCTGCTTTCACCGTTTATCCAAAGCCCGGCAACGTTAATTGGCCTGGCGTCATTTACCGGCGGCGTGCTGCTGACGCCGTTTGTCTATCTGATCTATGAATTTTTGCGCCAGCAGCACCGCTATCATTTGCTCGGGCTGGATACCACCAATCCCCCGCTGCGCACCTCGCTTATCATCTGGTGCAGCCTGTTTTTTATTATTGGCATCGGCACCCAGATGGTGTTGTCGCCGGAGATCGAGCGCCTGTTGCTGATCGTGGTGTTCTTACCGAACGTGGTGATGGCGTGGAAATTTGGCTGGCAGGGCGGCGTGTTGTCCGGATTGCTCGGCAGTATGATGATCACCATCGCCCGGCAAATCGGCGTCGGGTTCAGTAATTTACTGGAGCTGGAGATTTTCCTCGCCACCCAGGCGCTGCTCGGCATAGGGCTGGGGATCGCCATCAGCCGCCAGCAGCATCTGGCGCAAAACCTGCACCATTATCGCCAGCGTCTGGAAACTGAACTGGCGGCGCGTCGCGCGCTGACCGAACAGCTGATCCGCACCGAAGAAAACACGCGCAAAAGCCTGGCGCGGGAACTGCACGACGAAATTGGTCAGAACATCACCGCCATTCAAATTCAATCACAACTGGTCAAACGCGCACCGGGTCGCGAGCAAACGCTTGAAGCGGCAAATCAGATCAACGACCTGGCCCGGCGTATTCACCACTCCACCCGCCAGCTGCTGCGCCAGCTGCGTCCACCCGCGCTCGATGAACTGTCTTTTAAAGATGCACTACATCATCTGGTGAATGAATTTGCTTTTGCTGAACGGGGCATTCGCTGTCGCTTTGATTATCAGCTAGAGAATACGCCAGAAAACGAAACGGTGCGCTTCACGCTGTATCGCCTGTTGCAGGAGTTACTCAATAACGTCTGTAAACATGCCGATGCCAGCGATGTGTCGATTACGCTGCGCCAGCAGGAACATAGCTTGTTTCTGGACGTCGCTGACAATGGCGTGGGTATTCTGCCAGAAAAAATTCCCGGTTTCGGTATCCAGGGAATGCGTGAGCGGGTCAGCGCCCTTGGCGGTGAACTGACGCTCGAATCAAGCAACGGCACACGGGTAATTGTTAACCTGCCCACAAATTTGCAACAAATCAGCCGCTAACCAGGAAAAAGTCTTAGCCACTCTGGACTTTCTCTCATCCTCTTTTGCTTTCACTTTCCTATAGTCAGCACAAACGGAGACTGCCATGCATACACGCTCAGCCAGCGAAACAGATCAACAATACCGGGCGCTACGCCCTCGGCTGCTGATGTGTATGGTCATTGGCTATGCCGCGTTTTATCTGACGCGTAAAAGTGTCAACTACGTCCTCCCGGCGCTACAAACGGACCTCGGTCTGGATAAAGGCGATATCGGCCTGCTGGGGTCGCTGTTTTACCTGACCTATGGCCTGTCGAAATTTACCGCCGGGCTATGGCACGACAGCCACGGACAACGCGCATTTATGGGCATTGGCCTTTTCGCCACCGGTGTTTTGAATGTGCTGTTCGCCTTTGGTGAATCGCTGACGCTGCTGCTGGTGGTCTGGACGCTGAACGGGTTTTTCCAGGGTTGGGGCTGGCCGCCCTGCGCCCGACTACTGACCCACTGGTACTCGCGCAACGAACGCGGATTCTGGTGGGGCTGCTGGAATATGTCGATCAACATTGGTGGGGCAGTTATCCCGCTGATTAGCGCCTTTGCCGCCCACTGGTGGGGCTGGCAGGCAGCGATGCTGGCACCGGGGATTATCAGCATGGCGTTAGGCATTTGGCTCACTCTGCAACTGAAAGGCACGCCCCGGGAAGAGGGATTACCGACGGTTGGGGAATGGCGGCATGACCCGCTGGAGCTGCGTCAGGAACAGCAAAGTCCGCCGATGGGGCTGTGGCAAATGTTACGTACCACCATGCTGAAAAACCCGATGATCTGGCTGCTCGGCGTGTCGTATGTATTGGTCTATTTGATCCGCATTGCGCTCAACGACTGGGGCAACATCTGGCTGACGGAAAGCCACGGCGTGAATCTGCTCAGCGCCAATGCCACGGTGATGCTGTTTGAAGTTGGCGGTTTGCTGGGGGCGCTGTTTGCCGGATGGGGATCGGATCTGCTGTTCAGCGGTCAGCGTGCGCCGATGATTTTGCTGTTCACGCTGGGGCTGATGGTCTCCGTCGCCGCGCTGTGGCTGGCGCCGGTGCACCACTACGCGCTACTGGCAATGTGTTTCTTTACGGTGGGCTTTTTTGTGTTTGGCCCACAGATGCTGATTGGCCTCGCGGCAGTGGAGTGCGGACACAAAGCGGCAGCAGGTTCAATTACCGGTTTTCTCGGGCTGTTCGCCTATCTGGGGGCCGCGCTGGCGGGTTGGCCGCTGTCGCTGGTCATAGAACACTACGGCTGGTCGGGAATGTTCAGTTTGCTCTCGGTCGCCGCTGTCTTTATGGGTTTATTGCTGATGCCACTGCTCATTGCAGGCATTACCCCTTCTCTCAGTCAAAGGATAAAACAATGAAACTGACGCTTACCTCTACACTAATTGCCTCTGCTCTGACGCTGGCAGCCTTCAGCAACGCAGCTCAGGCGCAGGGCCGTCTGGTGGTGTATTGCAGCGCCACTAACGAGATGTGCGAAACCGAAACCAAAGCCTTCGGTGAAAAATATGATGTGAAAACCTCATTCATTCGCAACGGCTCGGGCAGTACGCTGGCGAAAGTGGATGCCGAGAAGAAAAATCCGCAGGCGGATGTCTGGTACGGCGGTACGCTGGATCCTCAGTCCCAGGCCGGGGAAATGGGCCTGCTGCAGCCGTATAAATCACCCAATCTCGAACAGATCATGGAGAAATTCCGCGATCCCGCGAAGGTGAAAGGCAATCTCTCCTCGGCGGTTTACGTCGGTATTCTGGGCTTTGGCGTCAATACCCAGCGCCTGAAAGAGAAAAACCTGCCGGTGCCAAAATGCTGGAAGGATCTGACCAAACCGGAATACAAAGGTGAAATCCAGATTGCTGACCCGCAAAGCTCCGGTACCGCCTATACCGCGCTGGCGACTTTTGCCCAGCTGTGGGGTGAAGATCAGGCCTTTGACTACCTGAAACAGCTCAACGCCAACGTCTCTCAATACACTAAATCAGGCATTGCCCCAGCGCGTAACGCCGCCCGTGGCGAAACGGCGATTGGCATTGGCTTCCTGCACGACTACTCGCTGGAAAAAGAACAGGGCGCACCGCTGGAGCTAATTTCACCGTGCGAAGGTACTGGCTATGAGATCGGCGGCGTTAGCATTCTGAAAGGCGCGCGCAACCTCGATAACGCCAAACTGTTCGTTGACTGGGTACTGTCAAAAGATGCCCAGGAACTGGCGTGGAAGAAAGGTAAGTCCTATCAGATCCTGACCAACACCACCGCCGAGACGTCTCCTAACTCGCTGAAGCTCGACGACCTGAAACTTATCAATTACGACATGGATAAGTACGGCTCGACCGATGTGCGTAAAGCGTTGATCAATAAGTGGGTCAGCGAAGTGAAGATGGGTAAATAAACCTACATCGGCGATCATTTGCCGGGTGCGGCGTAAATACCGCATCCGGCCTGGAATACCGGAACCGCTATGTCACACACACTTGCACTCCATCCCGTGAAAAAACGGGATGCGATATTTCTTTGGGTTTTGCTTGGCTGGCTGGCGTTTGCCCTGATGCCAAGCTGGAGCCTGGACTACGGTCTGCTGGAATCGACAGGCGAGGAAATACTCGCCGCCTACGGCTGGTCACAGTTCAATATCAGTTGGTTATGGTATCTGCTGCCGAGCCTGCTACTGGTGCGTCCGTTCCATGAGGCCAGGCGCGAACAGCGCGGCCGCCATTATCTTGATGCGGGCTGGGCTTTTTTCTGTATGGCGTTTATCGTCGCTAGCGCGACTCTTGAGGGGCGTGGCTTAGGCTATGCCACCATTGTGTTGTTTGTGGCACTTGGCGCGATCATGACCCTGGCGCTCACCCGTCTGGAATGGCTGGGCGGCGACCGTTTCGTCATCGGTTCGCTCACCGCGATTGTCGCGCTAATCGGTATTTTTATCGTCTGGCCGAGTATCGCTATTTTTATTCCGATGTTCACCAACGACGTCGGGGAATTTGCCCCGCTGGCGTTTATGAATGTGCTGTCGCAGGCACATATCATTCAGGTGATCCTCAACTCGATTATGCTGTCGATTGCCGTCGGCATCGGCTGTACCTTCTTTGGTCTGGTACTGGCTATCTATACCACCCGGATCGCCAGACGCAGCGCCATAATCGGACGTATCTTCTCGATTTTGCCGATCGTCACCCCGCCGTTTGTCGTGGGTTTAGGCGTCACGCTGATGATGGGACGCTCCGGCTACATCACCGAATTTATGGTCGAATGGTTTGGCTTAACCAACACCAACTGGCTGTACGGTTTTACCGGCATCTGGCTGGCGCAGGTGCTGGCCTTCACTCCGATGGCGTTTATGATCCTCGACGGAGCAATTAAAACCATTCATCCGTCGCTGGAAGAAGCGTCATATACCCTGCGTGCCAGCCGCTGGCAGACCTTTAACGGCGTGTTTGTCCCGCTACTGAAACCAGCACTGGCCAACGCCTTTTTGATTGTGGTTGTGCAGTCGCTGGCTGACTTTAGTAACCCGCTGGTGCTCGGCGGTAACTTCGACGTGCTGGCAACGCAAATCTACTTCTACATCACCGGTTCGCAGCTCGACTACCAGGCCGCCAGTACGCTGGGTGCCTTCCTGCTGCTGTTCTCGCTGCTGGTGTTCTGCGTGCAATATATGTGGATTGGTAAACGCTCATACGTCACCGTTTCCGGTAAATCCTACCGGGGCGACGTGCAGCCGTTACCTGTGACGTTGGTATGGAGCGTGGTCGCGCTGCTGGCGGTGTGGATTGCCTTTAACGCCCTGTTGTACGGCAGCATTTTCTACGGCAGTTTCACCGTTAACTGGGGCGTGGACTACACCCTGACGTTAGCGAACTTTACCAAACTGTTCGGTCAGGGGATGAGCGACGGCGCATGGCCTTCACTGCTCGACACCCTGCTCTACGCGGGTATTGCCGCTCCGATCACCGCCATCTTCGGCCTGCTGATCGCCTGGGTAGTCGTGCGCCAGCAGTTTAAGGGCAAAAAGACCATCGAGTTCACCACTATGCTGTGCTTTGCCGTTCCAGGCACCGTCGCGGGCGTTTCGTACATTCTGGCCTTTAACAGCGCCCCGGTGTACCTCACTGGTACGGCGGCGATTGTCATTATCTCGATGGTAATGCGTAACGTCCCGGTCGGTATTCGGGCGGGTATCGCGGGCTTAGGCCAGATCGATAAATCACTGGATGAAGCCTCGCTCAGCCTGCGCGCCGGTTCGCTGCGTACCATTACGCATATCCTGCTGCCGCTGCTACGCCCGGCGATCCTTTCGGCGCTGATTTACAGCTTTGTGCGCGCCATTACCACCGTCAGCGCCATTGTGTTCCTCGTCACGCCGGATACCCGCGTAGCGACGGCCTACATCCTTAACCGCGTGGAAGACGGCGAATACGGTGTGGCGATTGCCTACGGTTCCATTCTGATCGTGGTGATGCTGGCGATTATTTTCATCTTTGACTGGCTGATCGGTGAATCACGTACCTCCCGTTCAAAAGCCAAAAACCAGGCGTAATGGAGCGCACTATGACTCAGAAAAATTTCGTTGAACTGCGCAACGTCACCAAACGATTTGGCAGTAATACGGTAATCGACAATATCAACCTCACCATCCCACAGGGGCAAATGGTGACGCTGCTCGGTCCGTCCGGTTGTGGCAAAACCACCATTTTGCGCCTGGTCGCCGGGCTGGAAAAACCGAGCGAAGGGCAGATTTTCATTGATGGCGAAGACGTCACCCATCGCTCAATTCAGCAGCGTGATATCTGTATGGTGTTTCAGTCCTATGCCCTGTTCCCGCATATGTCGCTGGGAGAGAACGTTGGTTACGGCCTGAAGATGCTCGGCGTATCCCGCGCTGAGGTGAAAGCCCGTGTCAAAGAGGCACTGGCGATGGTCGATCTGGAAGGATTCGAAGAGCGCTATGTTGATCAGATCTCCGGCGGTCAGCAGCAGCGCGTAGCGCTGGCCCGCGCGTTGATCCTCAAGCCGAAAGTGCTGCTGTTTGATGAGCCGTTGAGTAACCTCGACGCCAACCTGCGTCGCAGCATGCGCGACAAGATCCGCGAACTGCAAAAGCAGTTTGATATCACCTCGCTGTACGTCACCCACGATCAGAGCGAAGCCTTTGCGGTTTCCGATACCGTGCTGGTGATGAACAAGGGGCACATCATGCAGATCGGTTCACCGCAGGATCTTTACCGCCAGCCCGCCTCGCGCTTTATGGCAAGTTTTATGGGTGACGCCAACCTGTTCCCGGCCACCTTCGGTGACCAATACGTTGATATCTACGGCTACCACCTGCCGCGCCCGCTGCACTTTGATACGCAAGGCGAAGGCATGGTCGGCGTGCGCCCGGAAGCGATCACGCTTAGCGATCGTGGCGAAGAGAGTCAGCGCTGCGTGATCCGCCACGTGGCCTATATGGGCCCCCAGTATGAAGTCACGGTGGAATGGCACGGGCAGGAGATCTTATTGCAGGTCAACGCTACGCGTTTACAGCCGGACGTCGGCGAGCAGTATTATCTCGAAATCCATCCGTACGGCATGTTTGTTCTGGCGGATGCGGCATAACGTTTTGTGGCTTTGTAGGCCGGATAAGGCGCTTATGCCACCATCCGGCAATGCCTGATGCGCTGCGCTTATCAGGCCTAAAGTGAACGATGTAGGCCCGATAAACTCTCAGCTTCGCGCTTTTAGCGCGGCGATATCCGCAGGCGTGGTGCGACAGCACCCGCCAATCAACCGTGCGCCAGCGGCCTGCCACTGCGGCAGATAATCCGCCAGATGCGCACAATGCTCACCGTGATGATGCCAGGTTTTGCTCACGGCATCATACTGCTCGCCCGAGTTCGGATACACCACCAGCGGCAGCGCCGTTAAACCGTGTAAATGCTGCAACGCAGCGGTGGTGTTTTCCAGCGCAATGCAGTTAATACCTAGCGCCACCACCTGCGGATAACCCGCCAGCAACGCAACCACGTCACGCAGCGGCGTGCCGTCGCTCAGGTGCTCGCTGTCGCGCAGGGTAAATGAAAACCACGCCCGCGCACGCGGATATGCGGTCAATAACTCAGCCAGCGCGCTAATTTCGGCAAAATTTGGCAGGGTTTCACAGGCCAGCAGATCGGCCCCGGCATCCAGCAAGGCTTCCACGCGCGGGCGGTGAAACGCCTGAAACTCTTCAGCGCTACGTTGGTAATCACCACGGTATTCAGAACCATCCGCCAGATACGCGCCGTAAGGCCCGACCGATCCTGCTACCAGCAGCGTGCCCGCCTGGGGGTTCTCAGCCAGATACGCTTCACGGGCTTTACGCGCCAGCTCCACGCTTTTGCCAATCAGCGCTTTCGACTGCGCTTCATCCAGATCTCGCGCGGCAAAGCCCGCCGGCGTCGCCTGATAGCTGGCGGTGATCGCGCACTGCGCCCCCGCCCGGTAGTAATCGAGATGGACTTCGCGGATAAGCTCCGGATTTTCGACCAGCACTTTGGCTGACCACAGGCTATCGGCTAAGTTACAGCCACGCGCTTCCAGCTCCGTCGCCATCGCACCATCGAGCAACAGGAAATCCTGTTTATCGAGGATGGCGCTTAACGGATTATTCTGCGACATGTTCGGGCTCCTGTTTGGCTTTACGCGGTTGAGTAAGGAAATAAGCACCATAACACACTGCCACAAACGGTAACCCGCACCACAGCGCAATTCTCTGCGCTGGATCGAATGCCAGCCCGACACAAGCCACCAGACACAGCACAAATCCCAGTACCGGCACCAGCGGATACCACGGCGCGCGATAATGCAATTCACTCAATGCCTTACCCTGCTGCAGATGACGGCGGCGAAAGACGAAGTGTGAAGCACAAATGCTCAGCCACACCGCCACCACCGCAAATCCGGAGATTGCCGACAGCGCGACAAATACCGTATCCGGGGCCACCACGCTGGAAAACAGCGCCAGCACACCACCGAGCATACTGACCGACAGCGCCGTCAGCGGCACGCCATTTTTCGTTACTCGCGCAAAACAGGCCGGTAGCGTACGTTCATTTGACAGCGACCACAGCATGCGCCCGGAGGCATACAGCCCGGAGTTCGCCGCGGATAGAATAGCCGTCAGGATCACGAAGTTAAAAATATCGGCGGCGTAAGGAATCCCCACCTTCTCAAACACCAGCACAAACGGGCTTTTCTCCACGCCCGCCTGCTGCATCGGGATCAGCGCCGCCAGCACAAACACGGTGCCGATAAAGAAAATAATCAGTCGCGCGATAGTGGTACGAATCGCTACCGGAATGACCTTGCGCGGGTTTTCTGTTTCCCCGGCGGCAATACCGATAAGCTCGGTTCCCGAAAAAGCAAAATTCACCGCCACCATCGTCATCAGGATCGGTAAGCCACCGTGTGGGAACCAGCCTTCCGCCGTGATATTACTCAGTCCAGGCGCGGGCGAGCCATCCTGCATCGGGATAAAACCAAAAATCGCCGCCCCGCCGAGGATGATAAAGGCGATGATAGTGACCACTTTTACCAGCGAGAACCAGAACTCCCCTTCGGCAAAAAAGCGCGTGGAGATGACGTTCAGGCCAAAAATAATCGCGCAGAACACCACACACCAGACCCAAACCGGCACCTGTGGAAACCAGTACTGCATACAGAATCCGGCGGCGGTAAAACTCGAACCCAGCGCTACAGTCCAGGTCAGCCAGTAGAGCCAGGCCACGGTATATCCCGTTGCGGGGCCGAGATAACGCGCAGCATAAACGTGAAACGCCCCGGTCTCCGGCATCGCGACCGACAGCTCGCCCAGACACTGCATAACCAACCAGACCACCAGCGCGCCAATCAGATAAGCCAGCAGCGTTCCCGCCGCCCCGGTAGTGGAGATGATGTACCCGGTATTGAAGAATAACCCTGTGCCAATCACGCCGCCTAAGGAGAGCATTATCAGGTGACGCGTTTTCATTGTGCGCTTCAGTGGCGCATTTTGTTGTGTTGTTTGCATATAACCTTCTAAACGTATGGACATCTAAACATCCAAAGAAGGTTTGTTATACCGCGTTTGTTAACAGAATGCAAAGTCAACCCTGCACCAGGCGCAGATGCCCGCGCCGGGCGCTTAATATCGGATGGGGATTAATAATCAAATACAAAAAAGGCCGCCAGCTCATAACGCCTCCGTTGCCAGGCTTTATGTAAACTCTGGCAACGTCCTCACCGACTGGCGTTCACCCGGAAGTGGGAACCGTATCTCCCAGCTCATACTACCGAATGAGCGCTTAAGCACCGCTGGCAGGGATCGGCATCTGCGATTTGCGGCTCATCAGAATAAATACCGCCAGCCCTGCCAGCAATATCCCCGGCGCAGAAGCCGCCATCACCCCTACCGTTCCGGTGCCGAGCGCTAACATTTTTCCTGCCAGCAACGGACCACTCATCGCGCCCAGACGACCGACGGCGACGGCGGTTCCCACGCCGGTGGCGCGGATCTGCGTGCTGTAAAACAACGGTGCCAGCGCATACAACACGCTTTGCCCACCGGTGGCAAACATCCCCGCCACAAATCCCGCCATCAGCATGCCGCTCAATGACGATACCGTGCCCAGCGCCAGCAGTGATGCCAGCATCCCGGTGTAGATCAAAAGTGACATCACCACCGGACGCAGTTTGTCCATCAACGCCCCGAGAATTAACGTCCCGCTGGCCGCGCCGATTTGCAGAGCAAACATCACGCCTGCTGCCTGCGAGGGCTGAAAGCCCTGCTCTACCAGCAGCATCGGCAGCCAGTTGATCAGCATATACACCACCAGCAGGGTGAAGAAATAGCACAGCCACAGCAGCAGCGTGGCTGTCGCGGTGGTTGGTGCAAACAGAGCGCGCAGCGGCGCGGCAGCCACCTGCGTTTGTTGGGTATAAACCTGTGATTCCGGCAGCCTGCGCATTAAAAGCGGAACCAGCAGCAGCGGGATCACCCCGCCGACCCAGAACACGGTTTGCCAGGCAGAGGCCAGACCGCTAAACCCGAGTGCTGCCGCCAGCGCCGCGCCAATCGGCACACCGCAATACATCAGGCTCACCGCCGTACCACGAAAACGCGGGCCCGCCGCCTCAGAAGTCAGCGCGATCAGATTCGGCAACGCCGCCCCCAACCCAACACCGGTCATCAGGCGAGCAAACACCAGCGATGAGAAATCCCAGGATATCGCCGTCGCCAGTGAGAACAGGCCGAACAGCGCCACGGAGGCAATAAGAATGCGTTTGCGGCCATAGCGATCGGCCAGCATGCCGCCCACCAGCGCGCCGGGCAGCAGCCCAAGAATGCCCGCGCTGAAGATCCAGCCCATCTGCATTTTATCCAATGCAAACGCATGGGCGATACCGACGGCAGCGATCCCGGCGGCCTGTAAATCCAGCCCTTCCATCAGGGCGACTAAAAAACACAGCCCGACGGTCAACGTCAGGCGGGATGAGGATGCGGGGGTACGGGTAGTCATAAGATGTACCTCTGAGGTCACGATGCAGGTGAATCGCGGCTGATACGTTGCCAGCCGCGTAATCATTTTTATTTTCTGTTGCGCAGATCCAACGCCACGTCGACGATCATATCCTCCTGGCCGCCAACCATCCGGCGTTTGCCCAGCTCAACGAGAATATCCACCGCGCTTAAGCCATAACGCGCCGCCGCCGTTTCACAGTGACGCAGGAAGCTGGAGTAAACACCAGCGTATCCCAGCGCCAGCGTTTCGCGATCGACTCGTACCGGTCGATCCTGCAACGGACGCACCAGGTCGTCAGCGGCATCCATTAACGCATAGAGATCGACCCCATGCTGCCAACCCAGTTTATCCGCGGCGGCAATAAATACTTCCAGCGGCGCGTTACCTGCGCCCGCGCCCATTCCCGCGAGGCTGGCGTCGATTCGGTCGCAGCCCTCTTCCACCGCCGCGATAGAGTTCGCCACGCCAAGACTCAGGTTATGGTGAGCGTGCATGCCGGTTTGCGTTTCTGGTTTCAGCACTGCTTTCAGGGCGCGGAAACGGTCACGGATATCGCTCATGTTCATCGCACCGCCAGAATCCACCACATAAATACAGGTCGCACCGTAGCCTTCCATCAACTTTGCCTGCTTTGCGAGATTCTCCGGCGTGGTCATATGGCTCATCATCAGAAAACCAACGGTGTCCATTCCGAGCTCGCGGGCATACTGAATATGCTGGGCGGAAACATCAGCTTCGGTACAGTGCGTTGCCACACGAACCACCCGCGCGCCAGCCTGCCAGGCATTTTTCAGATCGTGAATAGTGCCGATTCCTGGCAGCAACAACGTCGCGATTTTGGCGTGCTTCACCACATCCGCCGCCGCTTCAATCCATTCAAGGTCGCTATGTGCGCCGAAACCATAGTTAAAGCTGGAACCCTGCAAACCGTCGCCGTGGGCCACTTCAATCGAATCCACGCGGGCATCATCCAGTGCTTTGGCAATCTGGCGGACATTTTCCAGCGAATACTGATGACGAATGGCGTGCATACCGTCACGCAACGTGACGTCCGAAATATAAAGTTTTTTACCGTTCATGCCGCTTCTCCTGCCTTGCGCGCCAGTGACTGGGCCATTTTTTCCGCTGTCGCCAGCGCACTGGAAGTCATAATGTCGAGGTTGCCCGCATAGGCAGGCAGATAATGCGCCAGACCGCCGTTTTCAGCCCGGAGAACTGCCCCACGCCCGGTAAATTGACCGGTTTATCCTGCGGGATGACTTCAAACTGCACGCGCTGTTTCAGGCGATAACCCGGTACGTAAGCCTGCACCGCCTCAGCCATTTCATTGATTGAGGCTTCGATATCATCTTGTGAAGCTTCGTCGCTCAATACATACACCGTGTCACGCATCATCAACGGTGGCTCTGCTGGGTTAAGCACAATAATCGCCTTCCCTTTTGCCGCGCCACCCACCACTTCAATGGCGCGCGAAGTGGTTTCCGTAAATTCATCGATGTTGGCACGCGTGCCGGGTCCGGCAGATTTACTGGCAATAGAAGCGATAATTTCGGCGTAATGAACACGCGCCACGCGTGAAACTGCCGCTACCATTGGAATGGTGGCCTGGCCGCCGCAGGTGACCATGTTGACGTTCAGTTGAGCGACGTTCTCCTCGAGGTTAACCACCGGCACGCAGTAAGGGCCGATGGCAGCAGGCGTCAGGTCAATTAAGCGAATATCCGGTTTCGCTTCGCGCAAAGCGGCATCGTTTTTCACATGCGCGCCCGCGCTGGTCGCATCAAATACAATGTCGATATCAGCAAATTCAGGCATGTTCATCAGCCCGATCACCCCTTCATGGGTGGTGGCGACGCCCATACGCAAAATTTTAATCATCAGATCGGTGCCAATGTTGCCTGAACCGATAATGGCGACTTTACGCTTACTCATGACAGACTTCCTTTTGGGGCTGCGCTTGAAAATGTCGCAGCAACTGAACCTATGCCTTCGATATGGGCTTCAAAACGATCGCCCGCATTCACCGCCACCATCGGACCTAATGCCCCGGTAAGAATGATATCTCCGGCGCGCAGCGGTTCACCCAGACTGGCCATTTTGCGTGCCAGCCAGACGGCGGCATTAAGCGGATGTCCCAGGCATTCGCTGCCGCGTCCGCTGGAAACCTCTTCGTTATTACGCGTCATCTTCATGGCGCAGTTTTTCAGGTCTAACCCCGCCGGGCGTTGCGCCGGACCGCCGATGACATACACCCCGCAGGAAGCGTTATCTGCCACGGTATCGACAAACTGAATCGACCAGTCGCGAATGCGGCTCCCCACCACCTCCAGCGCCGGAAGTACCCATTCAATGGCGTTATACAATTCGTCGAAGGTGATATCGGTTGCGGGTAGATCGCGGTTCAACACCAGTGCAATCTCCGCTTCAATGCGGGGTTGCAGAACACGGGAAAAAGGAATGGTTTCATTATCGCCATAACACATGTCGGCAAATAATGTCCCGAAATCCGGTTGATCAACGCCCAGTTGTTGCTGCACTTTCGGATGCGTCAGCCCCACTTTGCGCCCCACCACGCGACGCCCCTGCGCAACGTCATGTTGCACATTGATGTGCTGAATGGCGTAGGCCGCTTCAGCGTTATCGATACCAATCAGATCGCGCAGCGGCGCAATCGCTTCGCCCTGCTCTGCGGCGCGGCGTAAATCCGCCGCCAGTTGCTCAAGAGTATGCTTCGTCATGACCGTTCCTTAAGGGCGTGCGAGGAAATTCAGCACCAGTTGATTGAAAGCGTCGGCATGTTCCCACTGCGCCCAGTGACCACAGTCGCGGAAGATATGCAGTTCAGAACCGGCAATGCCGGACAGCAGACGCAGACCCGCATCCATCGGCACAAAGCGGTCGTTGCGCCCCCAGACAATCAGGGTTTGCGCTTTGATTTCCGCCAGACGTGGGCCAAAATCCGGGAACTGTTTCGGATTGGCTTCCAGGTTCTTAACGAAGTTTTCCAGGTGATCGCGGCGCGACAGCATATTATTCAGGCGCGCTTCAAACAGGGCGTCGGTCAAATCGCTGGTATCAAAAACGAAGATATCCATCATCAGCTTCAGGTTTTCGATAGTCGGCTGACGATAAAGCTGATTCAGTCGCTTAATACCTTCGGTTGGCATCGGCGTAAACAAACTCATGCCGCCCGTACCGCCGCCCATCAGCACCAGTTTGCCGACGCGCTCCGGCCAGTTAAGAGTGAACGCCACAGAACTGTGGCCACCCATCGAGTTGCCCAGCAGGTGGATTTTGGCGATATCCAGTTGATCCACCACGCTTTTCAGGATTCGCGCATTAAGATCCGATCGCGAACCACTATTAACGATCGAATCGCTCTTACCCCAACCCGGACAATCCAGCAGGATCACCCGATAGCCCGCCTCTACCAGCGGATCGATATTGCGGCTGAAGTTCGCCCAGCCAGTAGCACCCGGGCCGGAACCATGCAGCAGGACAACGGTTTCGTCGCCTTGTCCGCAGTCATTAAAATGGATGCGCAGCGTTTTACCCGCTTCTTCTACATTCAGAAAACGGCTGGTGGCGGCTTCGGTTTGTGGCTGATAACTCATCATCTTCTCCTGCATATTCAGTTCTCTGTTCTGGCGCTTAACGAGCCAAATCCGGCAATCCACTCCGGGATTGGGCGGTAATAACGCCCTTCGCTACGCCAGTTGCCAAACGCAGAAATAGCGGCAAAAGCGGCGACCCAGGTTTTGATTTCATGTGTCGACTTTCCGGCAATGGCGGAAAGCTCTTCGTTACTGACGGCATCCAGTTCCTGTATGCGTCCCTGCTCCAGCAAAGTCATGAACTGGTTATCCCAAATCGGGTTGAGCGGATGCAGCGTTCTCTGATCCTCAACAAACTTCTCAGCGGCGCTAATCACCCGTTGCTGACGCAATTCGCGCTCACTGGCGGGTAAATCTTTCCCGCTCCCCAACAGACGGTCGCGCATATGGGCATCGGCTTTCGCCAGTTCGGGCACCGGCGGCTGATGGGAAAGCCCACCGGAACCCAGGAACAGCACGCGTTTATTGAGAGTACTGGTGAAACGTCCAATGGCTTCCCCCAACATGCGGGTACGCTGGAAACCGGGCAGCGGCGTGGCGACACCGTTGATGAACACCGGCAGTACTGGCACCTTATCCAGCCCACCGAGCAGGAACTCCAGCGGCTGGGCGAACCCGTGGTCCACCTGCATACAGTAAGAAACGGCAAGATCGATCCCGCTCTTCATGACGGCATGCGCACAGGCCTCCGCCAGCTCCACAGGCACGGGCAGCTCTCCTGCCGCACTGCCGAAATCACCAATTGCCGTCGCTCCAACGCCTAAACAGAACGGTGGCATCACGTCATAGAAAAAGCCGTTGTAGTGATCTGGCGCAAACAGCACCACCAGTTCAGGGGAGAAAGCCGCAATACGCTCGCGGGCGCTGGCAATCACGCCATTGACCTCATCGAGTACCTCTTGTGCCGGGTCGACATACCCCACCAGCGGCGAGTGGGAAAGACAGTGAAGATAAGCGTGCATATCAGGCTACCTTTTCGACAGAAACGTCGGCATCAGGGCGGGTCAGCGTCATCACCGACGCCAGTTTATTCAGGGTCTTGCCCAGGGTTTGCGGAATGGCGGTGGCGGCAACAAAGCGATCCGGGCGCATCACCACCAGCGAAGCATTGTGTTGCGCGAACCAGCTACGCAGGCGACCTTGCGTATCCCCCACGCGTAGTACGCCGTCGTGGTTATCCTGTGCGGTATGAATTTGCACTTCCGGCACCACCTGAATGAAGCGTGTGCCCAACGCGCGCCACTGCTGGATTTGCTCGTCGCTCATCCCCCACAGTGGATTGCATCCCCAGCCAATTACCGCGAAGTTCGCGCCGATCGCGTTATCGAGTAGCGTCACGTCGCCGTTTTCCAGCGTGACTTTCGGCTGAATAAACATCTTGCCGACCGGAGAGTGCTTCGCTTCGCCCTCACGCACCAGCGCACCGCCGTAATATTGCGGCATCGGCTTGAAGCGCATTTCGAGGAAGTAGCGTTTTACTGGCGGCAGATAATTCAGCAGCCAGGAAACGCCGTCACGTAACGTACCCTGCCAGCGTTTCGGCGGAGCCAGCACGTTGCCCGCCGTCACGGACAGGTCAATCATCGCTTTGGCGTGATCGCGACGTTCTTGTTGATAGGTATCGAGCAGCGCATCGCGGGCTTTCCCCTGGATAACCAACGCCAGTTTCCATGCGAGGTTAAAGGCGTCGCGCACACCACTGTTATAGCCCTGCCCCTGCCACACCGGCATGATGTGCGCGGCATCGCCCGCCAGCAGTACGCGATCAATACGAAAACGTTGCGCCAGTCGCGCGTTGTGGGTGTAGACACGCTGGCGAATCAATTCAACATTGTCCGGATTAGGCAGCACTTTGCTTAACAGCTTGCGCATATTTTGCGGCTCACGCAGCTGTTCTTCGGTTTCTCCCGGCATCACCATAAATTCAAAGCGACGTACCGCATGAGGCAGCGCGGCAGAAACATACGGGCGCACCGGATCACAACACAAATAGATATGCGGCGTACTTAACGGATCGTTGGCGATATCTACCACAATCCACTGATTTGGCGCAGTTTTACCTTCAAACGGCACATTCAGGGTGCGACGGACAAAACTTGCCCCACCATCACAGGCCACCAGCCACTGGGCTTTGACCGTTTCCCGCTGCCCTTCTTCCGTTTTCAGGTGCAAGGTCACTTCGTCATCTTGCTGGCTGAAGGCCTCCAGCTCGCGGGAAAACAGGCAGCGCACATTCGGAAAACGCGACAATCCTTCCAGCATCACCGCATCGACCTGAGGCTGAATAAAGGCGTTACGGCGCGGCCAGCCAAATTCATCGGTCATTGGCTGAATATCAGCAAAACAGCGACCTTTTGGGGTGAGAAAACGCATCGCGTGCCACGGCGTAGTGTGCGGCAGAACATTATCGACCAGGCCAACCGACTGCATGGTGCGCAGCGCCTCGTCATCAATACCAATCGCACGCGGGTAGTCGATCAACTTATCGAGTTTCTCCACCACCAGCACGTCAATGCCCATCTGGCCGAGATAGTTCGCCATCATCAGCCCGACCGGACCGGCACCAGCGATCGCCACCTGAACGCTATGGTTAACAGCAGGCTGGATGTCAGGGTGTTGTATTGCCATTCCAGTACCTCACGACTCGGACAAAATGCCGTTGCGCGCACAGTACAGCGCAACTTATTTTGTTAAAAACATGTAAATGATTTTTTATTGTGCGCTCAGTATAGGAAGGGTGTTTTCGGCTACAATCAAAACATGCCCGAATGTGCACCAGGTGCACAACGTTGTTTTAACTATATAAATGTCAATTAATATGCAGAACAATGAGCAGACGGAATACAAAACCGTGCGCGGCTTAACCCGCGGTCTAATGTTATTAAATATGTTAAATAAACTTGATGGCGGTGCCAGCGTCGGGCTGCTGGCGGAACTCAGCGGCCTGCATCGCACCACTGTGCGGCGACTGCTGGAGACGTTACTGGAAGAGGGATATGTCCGGCGCAGTACCTCCGATGACAGTTTTCGTCTGACCATCAAAGTGCGGCAATTAAGCGAAGGATTTCGTGACGAACAGTGGATTTCTGCACTGGCGGCCCCGCTGCTGGGCGATCTGTTGCGCGAAGTGGTATGGCCGACAGATGTGTCCACGCTGGATGTTGATGCAATGGTGGTACGCGAAACCACCCATCGTTTCAGCCGCTTATCTTTTCACCGGGCAATGGTCGGGCGACGGTTACCGCTTCTGAAAACCGCCTCGGGCCTGACCTGGCTGGCCTTTTGCCCGGAACAAGAACGCAAGGAATTAATCGAGATGTTAGCCTCCCGCCCCGGTGATGACTATCAACTGGCACGAGAACCGTTAAAGCTGGAAGCCATTCTGGCGCGCGCGCGCAAAGAGGGGTACGGACAGAACTACCGCGGCTGGGATCAGGAGGAGAAGATCGCCTCTATCGCCGTACCGCTGCGCAGTGAACAACGGGTGATTGGCTGTCTGAATCTGGTGTATATGGCGAGCGCAATGACCATCGAACAGGCAGCGGAAAAGCATCTTCCGGCGCTGCAACGGGTGGCAAAACAGATCGAAGAAGGGGTTGAATCGCAGGCTATTCTGGTAGCGGGAAGGCGAAGCGGCGTGCATTTACGCTGACACCATCGAATGGCGCAAAACCTTTCGTGGTATGGCATGATAGCGCCCGGAAGAGAGTCAATTCAGGGTGGTGAATGTGAAACCAGTAACGCTATACGATGTCGCAGAGTATGCCGGTGTCTCTTATCAGACCGTTTCCCGCGTGGTGAACCAGGCCTGCCACGTTTCAGCGAAAACGCGGGAAAAAGTGGAAGCGGCGATGGCGGAGCTGAATTACATTCCCAACCGCGTGGCACAACAACTGGCGGGCAAACAGTCGTTGCTGATTGGCGTTGCCACTTCCAGTCTGGCCCTGCACGCGCCGTCGCAAATTGTTGCGGCGATAAAATCTCGCGCCGATCAACTGGGTGCCAGCGTGGTGGTGTCGATGGTAGAACGAAGCGGCGTCGAAGCCTGTAAAGCGGCGGTGCACAATCTTCTCGCGCAACGCGTCAGTGGGCTGATCATTAACTATCCGCTGGATGACCAGGATGCCATTGCTGTGGAAGCTGCCTGCGCTAATGTTCCGGCGTTATTTCTTGATGTCTCTGACCAGACTCCCATCAACAGTATTATTTTCTCCCATGAAGACGGTACGCGACTGGGCGTGGAGCACCTGGTCGCATTGGGTCACCAGCAAATCGCGCTGTTAGCAGGCCCATTAAGTTCTGTCTCGGCGCGTCTGCGTCTGGCGGGCTGGCATAAATATCTCACACGCAATCAAATTCAGCCGATAACAGAACGGGAAGGCGACTGGAGTGCCATGTCCGGTTTTCAACAAACCATGCAAATGCTAAATGAGGGCATCGTTCCCACTGCGATGCTGGTTGCCAACGATCAGATGGCGCTGGGCGCAATGCGCGCCATTACCGAGTCCGGGCTGCGCGTTGGTGCGGATATCTCGGTAGTGGGATACGACGATACCGAAGACAGCTCGTGTTATATCCCGCCGTTAACCACCATCAAACAGGATTTTCGCCTGCTGGGGCAAACCAGCGTGGACCGCTTGCTGCAACTCTCTCAGGGCCAGGCGGTGAAGGGCAATCAGCTGTTGCCCGTCTCACTGGTGAAAAGAAAAACCACCCTTCCGCCCAATACGCAAACCGCCTCTCCCCGCGCGTTGGCCGATTCATTAATGCAGCTGGCACGACCAGTTTCCCGACTGGAAAGCGGGCAGTGAGCGCAACACAATTAATGTGAGTCAGCTCACTCATTAGGCACCCCAGTCTTTACACTCTATGTGTCCGGCTCGTATGTTGTGTGAAATTGTGAGCGGATAACAATTTCACACAGGATACAGCTATGACTATGATTACGGATTCTCTGGCCGTCGTATTACAACGTCGTGACTGGGAAAACCCTGGCGTTACACAACTTAATCGCCTTGCGGCACATCCCCCTTTCGCCAGCTGGCGAAATAGCGAAGAGGCCCGCACCGATCGCCCTTCCCAACAGTTGCGCAGCCTGAATGGCGAATGGCGCTTTGCCTGGTTTCCGGCACCAGAAGCGGTGCCGGAAAGCTGGCTGGAGTGCGATCTTCCTGACGCCGATACTGTCGTCGTCCCCTCAAACTGGCAGATGCACGGTTACGACGCGCCCATCTACACCAACGTAACCTATCCCATTACGGTCAATCCGCCGTTTGTTCCCACGGAGAATCCGACAGGTTGTTACTCGCTCACATTTAATGTTGATGAAAGCTGGCTACAGGAAGGCCAGACGCGAATTATTTTTGATGGCGTTAACTCGGCGTTTCATCTGTGGTGCAACGGGCGCTGGGTCGGTTACGGCCAGGACAGCCGTTTGCCGTCTGAATTTGACCTGAGCGCATTTTTACGCGCCGGAGAAAACCGCCTCGCGGTGATGGTGCTGCGCTGGAGTGACGGCAGTTATCTGGAAGATCAGGATATGTGGCGGATGAGCGGCATTTTCCGTGACGTCTCGTTGCTGCATAAACCGACCACGCAAATCAGCGATTTCCAAGTTACCACTCGCTTTAATGATGATTTCAGCCGCGCGGTACTGGAGGCAGAAGTTCAGATGTACGGCGAGCTGCGCGATGAACTGCGGGTGACGGTTTCTTTGTGGCAGGGTGAAACGCAGGTCGCCAGCGGCACCGCGCCTTTCGGCGGTGAAATTATCGATGAGCGTGGCGGTTATGCCGATCGCGTCACGCTACGCCTGAACGTTGAAAATCCGGAACTGTGGAGCGCCGAAATCCCGAATCTCTATCGTGCGGTGGTTGAACTGCACACCGCCGACGGCACGCTGATTGAAGCAGAAGCCTGCGACGTCGGTTTCCGCGAGGTGCGGATTGAAAATGGTCTGCTGCAGCTGAACGGCAAGCCGTTGCTGATTCGCGGCGTTAACCGTCACGAGCATCATCCTCTGCATGGTCAGGTCATGGATGAGCAGACGATGGTACAGGATATCCTGCTGATGAAGCAGAACAACTTTAATGCCGTGCGCTGTTCGCATTATCCGAACCATCCGCTGTGGTACACGCTGTGCGACCGCTACGGCCTGTATGTGGTGGATGAAGCCAATATTGAAACCCACGGCATGGTGCCAATGAATCGTCTGACCGATGATCCGCGCTGGCTACCCGCGATGAGCGAACGCGTAACGCGGATGGTGCAGCGCGATCGTAATCACCCGAGTGTGATCATCTGGTCGCTGGGGAATGAGTCAGGCCACGGCGCTAATCACGACGCACTCTATCGCTGGATCAAATCTGTCGATCCTTCCCGCCCGGTACAGTATGAAGGCGGCGGAGCCGACACCTCCGCAACCGATATTATTTGCCCGATGTACGCGCGCGTGGATGAAGACCAGCCCTTCCCGGCGGTGCCGAAATGGTCCATCAAAAAATGGCTTTCGCTGCCTGGAGAAATACGCCCGCTGATCCTTTGCGAATATGCCCACGCGATGGGTAACAGTCTTGGCGGCTTCGCTAAATACTGGCAGGCGTTTCGTCAGTACCCCCGTTTACAGGGCGGCTTCGTCTGGGACTGGGTGGATCAGTCGCTGATTAAATATGATGAAAACGGCAACCCGTGGTCGGCTTACGGCGGTGATTTTGGCGATACGCCGAACGATCGCCAGTTCTGTATGAACGGTCTGGTCTTTGCCGACCGCACGCCGCATCCGGCGCTGACGGAAGCAAAACACCAACAGCAGTATTTCCAGTTCCGTTTATCCGGGCGAACCATCGAAGTGACCAGCGAATACCTGTTCCGTCATAGCGATAACGAGTTCCTGCACTGGATGGTGGCGCTGGATGGCAAGCCGCTGGCAAGCGGTGAAGTGCCTCTGGATGTTGGCCCGCAAGGTAAGCAGTTGATTGAACTGCCTGAACTGCCGCAGCCGGAGAGCGCCGGACAACTCTGGCTAACGGTACGCGTAGTGCAACCAAACGCGACCGCATGGTCAGAAGCCGGACACATCAGCGCCTGGCAGCAATGGCGTCTGGCGGAAAACCTCAGCGTGACACTCCCCTCCGCGTCCCACGCCATCCCTCAACTGACCACCAGCGAAACGGATTTTTGCATCGAGCTGGGTAATAAGCGTTGGCAATTTAACCGCCAGTCAGGCTTTCTTTCACAGATGTGGATTGGCGATGAAAAACAACTGCTGACCCCGCTGCGCGATCAGTTCACCCGTGCGCCGCTGGATAACGACATTGGCGTAAGTGAAGCGACCCGCATTGACCCTAACGCCTGGGTCGAACGCTGGAAGGCGGCTGGCCATTACCAGGCCGAAGCGGCGTTGTTGCAGTGCACGGCAGATACACTTGCCGACGCGGTGCTGATTACGACCGCCCACGCGTGGCAGCATCAGGGGAAAACCTTATTTATCAGCCGGAAAACCTACCGGATTGATGGACACGGCGAGATGGTCGTCAGTGTAGGTGTTGAAGTAGCGAGCGATACACCGCATCCGGCGCGGATTGGCCTGACCTGCCAGCTGGCGCAGGTCGCAGAGCGGGTAAACTGGCTCGGCCTGGGGCCGCAAGAAAACTATCCCGACCGCCTTACTGCAGCCTGTTTTAACCGCTGGGATCTGCCATTGTCAGACATGTATACCCCGTACGTCTTCCCGAGCGAAAACGGTCTGCGCTGCGGGACGCGCGAATTGAATTATGGCCCACACCAGTGGCGCGGCGACTTCCAGTTCAACATCAGCCGCTACAGCCAACAACAACTGATGGAAACCAGCCATCGCCATCTGCTGCACGCGGAAGAAGGCACATGGCTGAATATCGACGGTTTCCATATGGGGATTGGTGGCGACGACTCCTGGAGCCCGTCAGTATCGGCGGAATTCCAGCTGAGCGCCGGTCGCTACCATTACCAGTTGGTCTGGTGTCAAAAATAATAATAACCGGGCAGGCCATGTCTGCCCGTATTTCGCGTAAGGAAATCCATTATGTACTATTTAAAAAACACAAACTTTTGGATGTTCGGTTTATTCTTTTTCTTTTACTTTTTTATCATGGGAGCCTACTTCCCGTTTTTCCCGATTTGGCTACATGACATCAACCATATCAGCAAAAGTGATACGGGTATTATTTTTGCCGCTATTTCTCTGTTCTCGCTATTATTCCAACCGCTGTTTGGTCTGCTTTCTGACAAACTCGGGCTGCGCAAATACCTGCTGTGGATTATTACCGGCATGTTAGTGATGTTTGCGCCGTTCTTTATTTTTATCTTCGGACCACTGTTACAATACAACATTTTAGTAGGATCGATTGTTGGTGGTATTTATCTTGGCTTTTGTTTTAACGCCGGTGCGCCAGCAGTAGAGGCATTTATCGAGAAAGTCAGCCGTCGCAGTCATTTTGAATTTGGTCGCGCGCGGATGTTTGGCTGTGTTGGCTGGGCGCTGTGTGCCTCGATTGTCGGCATCATGTTCACCATCAATAATCAGTTTGTTTTCTGGCTGGGTTCTGGCTGTGCACTCATCCTCGCCGTTTTACTCTTTTTCGCCAAAACGGATGCGCCCTCTTCAGCCACGGTTGCCAATGCGGTAGGTGCCAACCATTCGGCATTTAGCCTTAAGCTGGCGCTGGAACTGTTCAGACAGCCAAAACTGTGGTTTTTGTCACTGTATGTTATTGGCGTTTCCTGCACCTACGATGTTTTTGACCAACAGTTTGCTAATTTCTTTACTTCGTTTTTTGCTACCGGTGAACAGGGTACGCGGGTATTTGGCTACGTAACGACAATGGGCGAATTACTTAATGCCTCGATTATGTTCTTTGCGCCACTGATCATTAATCGCATCGGTGGGAAAAATGCCCTGCTGCTGGCTGGCACTATTATGTCTGTACGTATTATTGGCTCATCGTTCGCCACCTCAGCGCTGGAAGTAGTTATTCTGAAAACGCTGCATATGTTTGAAGTACCGTTCCTGCTGGTGGGCTGCTTTTAATATATTACCAGCCAGTTTGAAGTGCGTTTTTCAGCGACGATTTATCTGGTCTGTTTCTGCTTCTTTAAGCAACTGGCGATGATTTTTATGTCTGTACTGGCGGGCAATATGTATGAAAGCATCGGTTTCCAGGGCGCTTATCTGGTGCTGGGTCTGGTGGCGCTGGGCTTCACCTTAATTTCCGTGTTCACGCTTAGCGGCCCCGGCCCGCTTTCTCTACTGCGTCGTCAGGTGAATGAAGTCGCTTAAGCAATCAATGTCGGATGCGGCGCGAGCGCCTTATCCGACCAAAATATCAGGGCGGAATGATCGCAATGAACATGTCGATGACAGAAAGAATAAAAGCAGGCAAGCTATTTACCGATATGTGCGAAGGCTTACCTGAAAAAAGACTTCGTGGAAAAACGTTAATGTATGAGTTTAATCACTCGCATCCATCAGAATTTGAAAAAAGGGAAAGTCTGATTAAAGAAATGTTTGCCACGGTAGGGGAAAACGCCTGGGTAGAACCCCCCGTCTATTTCTCTTACGGTTCCAACATCCATATAGGCCGCAATTTTTATGCAAATTTCAATTTAACCATTGTCGACGACTACACGGTAACGATCGGTGATAACGTACTGATTGCACCCAACGTTACTCTTTCCGTTACGGGACACCCGGTACACCATGAATTGAGAAAAAACGGAGAGATGTACTCTTTTCCGATAACGATTGGCAATAACGTCTGGATCGGAAGTCATGTGGTTATTAATCCAGGCATCACCATCGGGGATAATTCTGTTATTGGCGCGGGTAGTGTCGTCACAAAAGACATTCCACCAAACGTCGTGGCTGCTGGCGTTCCTTGTCGGATTATTCGCGAAATAAACGACCGGGATAAGCAATATTATTTCAAAGATTTTAAAGTTGAGTCTTCAGTTTAAATAAGCAAAATTACCTGGTGCGCTCCGCTTATCAGGCCTACAATTTCAGTGATCTACGTAGGCCGGATAAGGCGTTCACGCCGCATCCGGCATAAACTACGCTCGCGGTAACCCAGCCGATTACCGTTTGTAATCGATGGCTTCTGGCTGCTCCAGATATACGGTGGTTTGTGCCGGTTTTGTGCTGGCAATCACCTTGCCGCCACGTACCGAATAGCGCACCGGAACCTGACGGCGCAGCGCGTCAAACCCATTTTCAGCCGGCAGGATAATCAGGTTGGCGCTGTTTCCGGCGGCAATGCCGTAATCCTGCAAATTCAACGTTCTGGCACTGTGGTGGGTGATTAAATTCAGGCCGTCGTTAATCTGCCCGTAGCCCATCAGCTGGCAAACATGCAGCCCCATATGCAGCACTTGCAGCATATTCGCCGTTCCCAGCGGATACCACGGATCGAAGACATCATCGTGACCAAAGCAGACGTTAATGCCGGACTCCAGCATCTCTTTAACGCGCGTGATGCCGCGACGTTTTGGATACGTATCGAAACGTCCTTGCAGATGAATATTGACCAACGGGTTGGCGACAAAGTTAATACCGGACATTTTCAGCAAACGGAACAGGCGCGAAGTATACGCCCCGTTATAGGAGTGCATTGCCGTAGTATGGCTGGCGGTGACTCGCGCGCCCATGCCTTCACGGTGCGCCAGGGCAGCAACGGTTTCGACAAAGCGTGATTGCTCATCATCAATCTCGTCACAGTGAACATCGATGAGACGGTCGTATTTTTGCGCCAGGGCGAAGGTTTTATGCAGCGACTCCACGCCATATTCACGGGTAAATTCAAAATGCGGAATCGCCCCAACAACGTCTGCCCCTAAGCGTAACGCCTCTTCCAGCAACGCTTCACCATTGGGATACGACAAAATCCCTTCCTGCGGGAAGGCGACGATTTGTAGATCAATCCACGGCGCAACTTCCTGTTTCACTTCCAGCATTGCTTTCAGCGCAGTCAGCGTTGCGTCCGAAACATCGACATGGGTACGCACATGCTGAATGCCGTTGGCAATCTGCCATTTCAGCGTTTGCCATGCGCGTTGTTTCACATCGTCATGAGTTAATAACGCTTTGCGCTCGGCCCAGCGTTCAATGCCTTCAAACAGCGTGCCGGACTGATTCCAGTTCGGTTGTCCGGCGGTTTGCGTGGTGTCCAGGTGAATATGCGGCTCCACAAACGGCGGTAAAACTAAACCTTGTTCGGCATCCAGGCTGTTTTCAGTTACGGGCATCACGCCGGATTGCGCATCAATGGCGCTGATTTTTCCGTCGTGAAAATGAATCTGCCACAGCCCCTCTTTGCCGGGTAACCGGGCGTTAATAATTGTTTGTAAAGCATTATTCGACACTGTTAGCCTCCACATGCGTCATTGCTGCTGTCGTTTTACGATTCAAAATCGGGTTAAGGATCAGATAGCTCAGCGCGCCACCTAATACCGCGTTGACCGGAACAATTCCCGGTAACCAGTGGCCTGCGGCAATCCCCAGCGCGACAGCCAGAATCGCCACCCAATTGACACTCATCATACGCGTGGTCGCAAAGTGCTCATAGCGGCGACGGTTCATCAGATAATCAGCGATGATCACGCCGCCCACCGGAGGAATAGCTGCCGAAAGGAAGGTCAACCAGCCGACAAAATTGTTATACAGCCATAATGCGCAGACCGTACCGATAATACCGTTAATCACCGAAAGGGTTTTGCTCGACATACCGGTAATGTTGGCGAAACCTAAACCCGACGCATAGAGCGCGTTATCGTTGGTGGTCCAGATATTCAGCCCCAGCACCACAATCGCAGGCAGCAGCAGGCCCTGAGCAATCATCACATCAGAGATATCCGCCATCCCCAGTGCCGCAGCGCCCGCTGCACCGAAAATAAACATCAACGAGTTGCCGAGGAAAAAGGCCACCATCGCCACCAGCACCGCCAGTTTGGCATTACGACCAAACCGGACAAAGTCAGCGGTGAGCGTGCCCGCACTGATAAATGACCCCACAACCAGCGCCAGCGCGACATTGAAATCTAACGGTTGTGCGGGAACGACCGCTTTTAATGCGTCCAGGCCGCCCATGCCGTTAACGGCCAACCACACGGAATAACCGCCAAGACAGGCGATAGCCGGAACCGCAATCACCGAAAGAACTGTCAGCGCCGAAATGCCAAAGAAGACGGTGACGGTCATCAGTAAACCGGAGACGGCAATCAGCAAATTAATATCCAGCCCGGTTGCCTTGCCCACCGGAATAGCAAACATCGCCACGCCAACGCCAAACCAGCCAACCTGGGTGCCGCCCAGCAGCAGTGAAGGCAACCATGAGCCTTTAACACCAAACGAGAAGCGAGCAAGAAGATGGGTGGTCAGGCCGGTTTTTGCGCCAATGTAACCAAGAAATGAAGTGTAAATACCGAGGAGAAGATTACCGATGAGAACTGCGAGGAAGAAATCATGATAGCTAAGACCGGTTCCGAGAGTGCCGCCGGTCCACATACTGGCGGAAAAGAAGGTTAATCCCAGCATGACGAACGTCAATGCCAATACCCCTTTCCGCGCCGACTGCGGGACTGGCCCCTGGCTAAAGTTGTTATCTTGCGACACGAAATTCCCCCTTTTTGCTGTTTGAAACCCAAAAAATCCGCCGCATTCTATTCATCTGAAGATAAAAAGCAATCGTTTTCGTATGGGGATATATTTCTTATATGAATGAGTACAAAAAGGCGGGGGAAACTTATCTGTGTAAAAACAGTGGGTAGGCATGATAAGACGCGTCAGCGTCGCATCAGGCATCTGCGCACGGTGTCGGATGCGGCGCGAGCGCCTTATCCGACCTACTCTTCCATCGCCTGGCGGATCTGATCCAACGACGCCGGATCATCAATGGTCGTCAGATCCCCCGGATCGCGTCCTTCGCAAATCGCCTGGATCGTGCGGCGCAGCATTTTTCCGGATCGCGTTTTTGGCAATTGCGAGACAAACCAGACGTGCGCCGGACGGCCAAAGTTGCCAATCTGGCTGTCCACCAGCGCCATAATCGCCTTCTCTTGCGAGTGCGCCACCTCACGGTCTTCCAGACTGTCGCTCTCTTTCGGAATGACAAACGCCACCGCCACCTGCCCTTTCAGCGCATCTTTCACCCCAACCACCGCCACTTCGGCAACGCCCGGATGACTGGAGATACTCTCTTCAATCTCACGCGTACCCAGCCGATGTCCGGCAACGTTAATCACATCATCAGTACGCCCCAGGATAAAGTGATAACCGTCAGCATCGCGGATGCCCCAGTCAAAAGTGGCGTACACCGGACGGGAAAACAGCGACCAGTACGTCTTCACAAAGCGGTCGTCGTCGCCCCAGATGGTCTGAATACAGCCTGGCGGCAATGGCCCCTCCACCACCAGCATCCCTTTCTCATTGACGCCACACGGTTCGCCGGTGACTTCATTGAGCAACTGCACGTTATAGCCATACATCGGCACGCCGGGGCTTCCCAGACGCGTCGGCCTGTCATCCAGACCGCGAGCAATCGCCATAATCGGCCAGCCGGATTCGGTCTGCCAGTAATTGTCGATGACCGGCACATCCAGCGTATTGCTCACCCAACTGGCGGTCGGCTCGTCCAGCGGTTCTCCAGCCAGATAGAGCACTTCCAGCGACGAGAGATCGTGTTTGCGAATTTCAGCGGTAGGGAATTTTTTCAGCACGCGAATGGCGGTCGGCGCTGAGAACATCCGGCTAACCTGATATTTCTCGACGATTTTCCACCACACGCCGCAGTCCGGCCAGGTCGGTAATCCTTCGTAAACGATAGTCGCCATCCCCGCCAGCAGCGGCGCGTAGACGATATACGAATGCCCCACCACCCAGCCGATATCCGAAGCACAAAAGAACACACCGCCCGCTTTGCCGCCAAAAATGGTTTCCATCGAGGTCGCCAGCGCCACCGCATATCCGCCGACGTCACGCTGCACGCCTTTAGGTTTGCCGGTCGTGCCGGAAGTGTAGAGAATGCAGGAGGTTTCGTTGGATTCCAGCCACGCCATCGGTACCCGCGCGCCGATGTGTTGATGGCGCAACGACGCGAAATCGACATCCCGCCCGCTGACGCGTGCCATTTTCGCCAGCCCGCGATCCACCAGTAAAACGTGGCGCGGCTGATGCTGTGCCTGACTTATCGCATCGTCGAGCAATTTTTTATACGGAATGATTTTACCGCCGCGCGCCCCGGCATCAGCCGAGACAATCAGCACCGGTTTAGCGTCATCAATTCGCGCCGCCACGCTGTGCGAGGCAAATCCACCAAACACCACCGAGTGAATAGCACCAATGCGCGCGCAGGCCAGCAGGGTAATATGCGCTTCGGCAATCATCGGCATATACACCAGCACCCGATCGCCACGCTGCACGCCCAGCGAGCGCAGCATTGACGCCACCGCATTCACTTCGTCATGCAGTTGGCGGAAGGTAAAGGTACGCTCTTCCTCTGTTTCCGAAGAGACGGCAATCAATGCCAGCGCCTCTGGCTGTTTCTCCAGTCAGCGATCGATAGCGTTGTGACACAAGTTGGTTCGGCCTTCACAAAACCAACGGGCAAACGGCGGGTTGCTGTGGTCGAGCGTTTGCGTAAAGGGCGTCTGCCAGTCAATACGCCGGGCCTGCTCGGCCCAGAACTGCTCCGGTTCGTTAATCGAACGCTGATAAAATTCGCTAAAAGACATAATGCTCTCCTGTTGAACTTACGCCTTACCGCCGTTTACTTAAATGACGTACAGGTCGAGATACTCATTGACCGGCATCTGTTCCAGGCGAGTTCTGTCGAGAGAAACCTCCAGAATGCGCTGCTGCTGGCGAGTCGGGAACTGGCGCGCGAGATTGATTTTGAATTTATCGACCAGCTTCGGAATGCCATCCTGACGGCGGCGAGCATGACCAATGGGGTACTCCACCACCACTTCTTCAAAGCGCGTGCCGTCGGTGAACTCAAGGGTTATGGCATTGGCGATGGCGCGTTTTTCCGGGTCGTGGTAGTCAGCGGTAAACGCCGGATCTTCAAAGCAATTGATCTTCTCGCGCAGGGCGTCGATGCGTTTATCTTGCGCAACGTTGTCTTCGTAATCTGCCGCCGTTAAGCGCCCGAACAGCAGCGGGATCGCCACCATGTACTGAATGCAGTGGTCGCGGTCTGCCGGGTTATTGAGCGGCCCTTTTTTGTCGATGATGCGAATACAGGCTTCGTGGGTGCGAATGGTCACTTTTTCGATATCCGCCGCCGTTTTGCCTGCTGCCTGCATCTGTTCATAGAGCGTCATCGCCGCTTCAACTGCTGTCTGGGAGTGGAACTCCGCCGGGAAGGAGATTTTGAACAGCACATTTTCCATAACGTAAGAACCGTATGGGCGCTGGAAGCGGAACGACTCACCTTTAAAGGAGACGTCGTAGAAGCCCCACACCGGCGCGGTCAGAGCTGACGGGTAACCCATTTCGCCGGTTTTCGCCATCAGTGCCAGACGTACCGCGCGGGAAGTGGCATCGCCCGCCGCCCAGGATTTACGCGTGCCGGTATTCGGCGCATGGCGATAGGTGCGCAGCGACTGACCATCTACCCACGCC
>OJSO01000544.1_pt1 | contig 34035 bp, 31 predicted proteins | sample 1599521 | NCBI WGS metagenome assembly OJSO01 (sample SAMN04168659, study PRJEB22393) | human gut metagenome | biome: human gut microbiome; feature: stool | host: Homo sapiens | collected 2014-05-12 | reverse complement strand
CGAACCCGAGAAGTGCTGTCCGACAAAAAGAACTATCGGTAGCTTGCTATCGTAGCCATAGCTGAATGAAATAACAGAAGTATATCCAAATGAAAGACTTTTTCTACTTGCTTAAGGCTCCGACTTGAACTGTCGGAGCCTTTTCGCTATCCATAAATGCTCATAAATAAAACCCTTGAAAGCCTCAGCCTTCAAGGGTTTTGTTGGCGCAGACGGTGAGATTCGAACTCACGTGCGGTTGCCCGCAAACTGATTTCGAGTCAGCCCCGTTATGACCACTTCGATACGTCTGCATATATCCTGTAATATCTTCCGACATCACAACGATAATATTATACACCAAAAAAAGAGCTTTGTCAATCATTTTTTATCTTTTCCTGTTCCGAAAGCTCTTTTGAATATGCTCAGAAGCAAAAATATCATAATTATATCAAGTGCACCGAGCAGTATGCTTACTACAGGCATATCCTGCACACATTTTACCGCAACTATAGCCATTATCGCAATTATCACGGTAAAAGCAAGCAATGCCGGCACACAGCAGATTATCCTTAACGGTTTCGTCAGTCTGTGAACTGTTCCTGTATCGATAAGTATATCACATAACAATCTATAATGAGATTCGAATTACTTTCCTCCTGCGATTTCCGACAGCTTCAGCGTAGCGTCAACGCTTATCTCACGGCTCTTGTAAATGCCCTTGTCGGCAAGCTCAAGCGCCTGCTTTGCATATTTTATTGCCGCCGCTTTATCTCCGCTGTTCATAGCTTTTTCCGATAATGCTATACAACAGCGTGCCGTTATCGCTTGCCCCTCGTCCTCGAATTCACTGCCGTTGAGTTTTTCCGCCGCCTTTATGCAGGCAGAATAATCGCTTTTCTTGTACAGCCGCTTTACCGTTATAAGCTGTTGTGCGTTTCTGTCGGGATCTTCCTCGCCCTGCACCTCGTCGGATATAAGACTTCCTGCAGGCAGATCAAGCCGCCCTGCCAGATATTCAAGCGTTTTCACGGACGGGCAGGCATTTCCGCTTTCGATACGGCTGAGCATATTTCTTGTAATGAACGTTCCGACAAGCTCGGATTGAGTCATCTTCTTGGCAAGTCGTGCTTCTTTAATTCTTTTTCCCAGTTCTTCAGAATTCATATTTTCACTCCTTCCGCATTGATAAAGTATTGATCGTTCAGACGGTTACGGATAATTACCTTTAAACAGTCTCTGTAAATTTAATTTACCTTTTATATTGATAGTTTAGCAGATAGCCGTAAAAAAATCAAGTGCATTTGCCGAAAATTTTTTATCTGCGGTGCAAATAATGTCGCTTTTCTGTGTATTGCACAAAAAACATAGGCTTATATTGTGCAAACTGCTTATTTTTTACAATTGCAAAGTTTGATATTGACATTTCGTTCAAATGTGCTATAATTAAGGTAAATTAAATTTACATAGCAAGATCTGCTATAGGCAGAAAGGATATTGAAATTGAAATTTTCATATAGATTAAAGAAAACGTTATTAAGGGCGGCGGCTCTTTTCTGTGCGGTTTCGACAGCGGTTGCGATGACCGCCTGTTCTGATAAGGGAGAAACCTCCGCAGTACAGCTTTCTCCTAAGGAAACCGTTGAAAAGATATTCACGCTTGCAAAAAGCAAGGATTATGACAGTCTTGCGGAGTATTGCCGTACCTTCTCTAAAATGAGTATGGAGCTTTATTTTACCGATACAGGCACAGATTATGACGCAAAATGGCTCTCACGATATTCCGCTGCCTTAGCGTCTATATTCGATAATTATGTTACCTATGATAATCTGACCGAAAAGGCTGACAAGGAAACCAGAACAGGCAGTGTCACAGGTACCTTTACCGCTCTTGATATGGAGAAGTTCAACGAAAAGACCGATTCAAAGATAAATTCGGAATTCAAGAATGACTACAATGCACAGATGGATTATATAGACAGCGTTATAGGCGACAAGGAGTTCAAATCGAAAGAATTCGAGTATACTATCGAGTTCAAATATGTAAATGAGCAATGGACGCTGACCGACAAGAATTTTCTTATACTTCTCACGTTGGGCTATTACAACAAGTGACAGACCCGACATTCACGGAAGGCCCGTGAAAAATGTTCTGGCAGCAGTATTATATGAAAAGAAAGGGTGGAAGATATGTTTGAATGGTGGAATTCGCTCGGTATTACAATGCAGGTCTTTTACTGCATAGCCATCCCCGCAACGCTTATTATAGTGATACAGACTATCCTGCTTATGATAGGTATAGGTCACGGAGGAGAAGGCATTGAGTTCAGCGACACGAGCGGAATAGACGGTCTTGGAGATGTTCCCGATATGCCTGCCGATGTTCCTGCGGACATACCGACGGATATGACAGCTCACGCAATAGAAGGGTGCGACCATATGACGACCGGCGACGGCTCGAATCCGGCGGACTTCGGCACAATGCAGCTTTTCACATTGCAGGGAATTATGACATTCCTGTGCGTATTCGGCTGGACGGGTATTATATGTACCTCGCTCGGACTTCACGTTGCGATAGCTATAATAATTGCGCTTGTGCTGGGATTTCTTGCGATGCTCGGAGTCGCAAAGGTGCTTCAGCTTACAAGAAGGCTCACTCAGGACGGAAGCCTTGACGTGCGCAGGCTGCTCGGTGAAAAGGGCAGGGTATATATCCCGATTCCCGCAAACGAAAGCGGAGAGGGAAAGGTGACAATAGCGGCGGGAGAGCGTTTCATAGAGCTTTCGGCTGTCACCGATGAACAGGAAGAAATCCCCACGGGAACGCAGGTGCGGATAATAGACGTGCGTGGCGATGTCGTGGCGGTTGAAAAGGATAAATAAGCAATAAAGCAATTTCTAAGTTACAGGAGGAAATATTCATGCAGCCCGAAATTTTAATTGCAATATGCGTTGCGGTAGTTATCGTATTCGCATTATTGATGGGTATCTTATCAAGATACCGTAAGTGTCCCTCGGATAAGATACTTGTTATCTACGGTAAAGTCGGAAGCGACAAGAACGGTCAGGCAAGAAGCGCAAAGTGCGTACACGGCGGTGCGGCATTCATTATGCCCATCATCCAGTCATATCAGTTTATGGACTTAACGCCCATATCTATCAATGTAGACTTGAAGAACGCACTTTCAAAGCAGAATATCCGTGTTGATGTACCCTCAAGATTCACAGTAGGTATTTCGACAGAGCCGGGTATAATGCAGAATGCCGCTGAGCGTCTGCTCGGTCTGAGAATGAACGAGATACAGGAGCTTGCTAAGGATATCATATTCGGTCAGTTACGTCTTGTAGTTGCTACTATGGAAATTGAGGAGATAAACAACGACCGTGACAAGTTCCTTGTTGCCGTATCAAACAACGTTGAGATTGAGCTTAAGAAGATAGGCTTACGTCTTATCAACGTTAACGTAACAGATATTAACGATGAGTCAGGATATATCGAAGCGCTCGGTAAGGAAGCTGCCGCAAAGGCTATCAATGATGCGAAGAAATCCGTTGCCGAAAAGGATCGTGACGGTGAGATTGGTCAGGCTAACGCACAGCGTGACCAGCGTATACAGGTCGCTGCCGCAAACGCTCTTGCTATCAAGGGTGAGAACGAGTCCAAGATTGAGGTCGCTCAGTCTGAGGCTTTAAGACGTGAAAAGGAAGCGGAATCAATGCGTCTTGCTACAGCCGCAGAAGCTGTTCAGGCAGCTAAGGCAAAGGAAGAAGCCTACATAGCACAGCAGCAGGCAGAACAGACCCGTGCCGCCCTCGAAACCGCAACTCAGCAGGCAGACGTTATCGTTAAGGCTAAGATTGCCAAGGAGCAGGCTGAGATTGAGGCAGAGGCAAAGGCAGAGGTTGCACGCCGTACCGCAAAGGGTGAGGCTGACGCTCTGTTTGCAAAGATGGAAGCACAGGCACGAGGCGCTCAGGAGATACTCGTAAAGCAGGCTGACGGTATGAGAGAGCTTGTAAATGCCGCAGGCGGAAACGCAGACAGCGCTATCAAGCTGATTCTTGCAAACAACATGGAAGAGCTGATGAAGATTCAGGTAGAAGCTATCAAGAACATCAAGATAGACAAGGTAACCGTTTGGGACGGCGGCTCAAAGGGCGAAAACGGCAAGACCGCCACAGCCGACTTTATCAGCGGTATAATGAAAGCTGTTCCGCCTATGGGTGAAATGTTCAACCAGGCAGGTATGGAGCTTCCCAAGTTCTTAGGCGAAAAAATAGACGACCCCAAAACCCTCGACAGCTAAGTGGCGAGTCGCCACTGACAATTCCGCCTTTGGAATTGTCTGAGCTATTCGCAGAATAGCGAAACGGCGGACGGCAATGTGCCGCTTCAAGTTCCGCCTTTAATACTGTTGCAGTACAGCTTAGGATAGCGAAACGGCGGGATTACACAAAGCAATAATCAATATAAAGCGGTCACGCTGGCAAGCTGTGACCGCTTTTATATATTATTATCACACACCCCTTCTCCCCGCATAACCTCCCAAAACCGCACTATCCCTTGCTTTGCAATATCACACTTGCCTCCCTTGTCAAAGGGAGGTGGATTGACGGCAAGGCACAAGCCTTGATATTATTGCTTTCTGCTTGCGATATGTCAAACATTTTTATGTTGCAAACTTTTTTGCCGTCAAGACGGAGGGATTGCCTCACCTCCGCCCTTTGCCCCACACCAACCCTTCCAAAACCGCACTATCCCTTGCTTTGCACTATCACCCTTGCCTTTAAATGAACGCTTTGTTGGCTTTGCGTCCATGCAAAGCCTTTGGGCGTTCAACTTCGGGCATCCATGCCCGCCCTCGAAAAAGGGGAGGTGGCACGGCTGAAAAAAATTTTTGGATTGCTGTACAGTATTCAGATAGTCCTGCCTTTACGATTCTGAAACTATTCCGAGCCGTGACGGTGGGGATTGGGTAGATTATAATATCAAGTGCAACACAAAAAATATGGACATCATACTCACTTTCGTGTAAAATGTAATTACCACAAAACAAAAGGCACGGAGGTAGAGTATGAAGTCCTATACACATTTTACACTATCTGAACGAAATTGTCTACAACAATTTTTGTCAGAAGGAAAAGGAGTACGAGAAATTGGAAGGTTGATGGGCAGAAGTGCTTCATCAATAAGCAGAGAAATAAAAAGAAACTGTAAAAATAAAAAGAGATATAATGCGTGGTGGGCAACGTCACTTTACATATACAGAAGAAAGAAGTGTGTAAGGAAACACGTCATCCGACCGGACACCAAACTTTATATTTACATTCTTGAATGTTTCAAATGCTTTTGGTCGCCTGAAATTATAGCGCATAAGTGCAAACAACAAGGTTTTAGCGTATGTTGTGCATCTATATACCGGGCATTAAAGGAAAACAGGCTTCAAGGTTTGTCAAGGAAAACTGCTCTGCGACGTCACGGAAAAAAGTATATCGGCAATCGCAAGAAATGCAATACAATTCACCCGGTTCACACTATTCACGACAGACCGGCAATTGTAGAAACAAAATCCCGTATAGGCGATTTTGAAGGCGATACGGTTTATGGCGGTATCGGTAAAGGTTGCGCTGTTACTTTTGTTGACCGAAAAAGTAAGCTACTTGTTGGTTCAATAGCAATCAGTCGAGAAAGAAATACAATCAGAAAAGCTATCTCCAGAGCTTTTGAACTTATGGAAGTTCCTATGCCGATTGAAACAATCACGTTGGATAACGGTTCTGAATTTGCTGATTTTCTCAATATCGAAAAAGATTTAGGCACAACAATCTATTTTGCTGATTTGCACTCTCCTTGGCAACGAGGTTTAAACGAAAATACAAATGATCTTTTACGTTTCTTCTATCCTAAGGGCACTGATTTTTTAAGTGTTTCCGAAAAAGAATTCCAAAAAGTTATTCATTTAATCAATAGTCGTCCTCGTAAATGTCTTGGCTATCTTTCCCCTCTCGAATTTTTGTCTAAAAAGTGTTGCACTTGACTTGACACTCTACCCTGCTCCCCATCCGCACCATCATTGAGATTTTCCGCACTATCCCACGAAAACCGCCAACACCCTTTCCTTAAAATGAACGCTCTGTTTGTTTTGCATCCCTGCGATTGTGGTCGCAAAGCCAACAAAGCATTCTTGTAGGGATAGAGAACCGGCATTTTTGAAAAAACAGACTTTTTCTACAAACTAAAGCGGTCACGGCGGCAAGCTGTGACCGCTTTTGCATAATATCAAAATTCGATATTGAAGGGCTTACTATGGAACGCAGTCATATAGACGTGAGATTTGCTTATGAATATGGCGATAAATCGCTTCCGAAAATAAAAGAGCTTGTTTGCGAAAAACCGGACAGCCAAAAGAAAATAATACCGGAATATCTGAGAGAGCATTGTGTAATCTGCTGTCCCGGTACAGAGCGTGACATTATAAATCCCGACGAAATTATCGGTTACGGAAACATCTATTCGGATGGGCTGTACTACTGGACTGATGTTTTTATAAATTATGTAGACAAATACAATGTTCCTGTTCCGGCTGAATTCAGAAAGCGTATAATGAGCAATTACGAGTCAAGACGTAAACGTCATATGTTACTCAGAATGGTGAACCGTCTCGAAATATACAATGAGGCGGCTTATGACAAACGGTACAGAGTGTGTATTCACAGAAACGGTCTTATTGAATACAGAGATTTGTTCCAAAGCAATGATGACATTCTGTTTCGGATAAATAAAGAAACGGCAGGTCATATTATTAACCCGGCGGCTTCTGAATTGTTTTGCTATGATTCCGATAATCACGGTAAAGCACTTATTGACGGATACCACTGGAAACTGACTTTTATGCAAAACGAAAGAATCATTGATATAATCGAGGGAACAAACGGAGAGGATAACCGGAGATATAATCAAATAAAGTCGGTAATAGAATTTGCGGAACGGTTTATTCCATATGACTTAGGTTCAGCTTATATGTGTATAAATTAAAAGCACTTTAGACTTCATAATATATCAACAAAGTTCGGTAAGCATCCGGCAATCACTCTCACTATAGTTGAAATCTTCTCAACAAACGAGCTATAGACAAATCTGCTGAAATCGAATATTATTATAGCAGGAGCTCCAAATGAACAGTACGGAGGAAAACACTATGCTAAATCTAGGGCTTAAACTTGGCGAAAACCTAAAGAAATTCCGATTACAGCGTGAGCTTACACAGGAACAGCTTGCTGATGTTCTAGGTGTGTCGGCACAGGCAGTGAGCCGCTGGGAGAACGGAACGACTTATCCCGATATAACGCTATTGCCGACTATTGTGAGCTACTTTGAAATTACTCTTGACGAGCTTATGGGAATGGAGAATTGGAGGAGCGAGGAACAGCTAAAAGAATTGCTCGGACAGCTTGAAGAGAATGGCTCAAAGGGCTTGATCTATGAGAATATTCTGCTACTGCGTGATGCGGTAAAAACCTATCCTACAAATTATGAGCTTCAATTCAGGCTTGTCAATCAACTGGCATTCTGTGAATACAAAGACGGTCGGGGATTGTCCGAAGAAGAAAAAATCAGCTTCAATCGTGAGGCTGCCGAAATAGGAAATCGTATTTTATCGCATTGCACAGACGGTGCGATTATTAACCAAACAACTCAGCAGCTTTGCTATATCTATTCAAGTCTCGGAGAAAAGGAAAAGGCGATTGAATACGCTAAGAAGCTTCCAAATATAGGATGTACCGATACAGTAGTTCTCGGGGATTTATATGAGGGAGAACAGCAGAAAACACATCTGAAACGTGCAATAAAGTGGTATACAAGTATATTTTGGTGTGCGTTAATAAATCTGGCTGACCTCGGATACAGGAATGAAACTATGTCCGATGCGGAAAGAATAGAAATAATGAAAAAGGCGCTTGCTATTCTTGAACTTGTATTTGATGACGGCGATTATCTTAATTACAGCGGTACAGTGTCAATTACGCATAGGTATATTGCTGATCTGGCTATGTCTGAGGGCGATTATGAGCTCGCATTATCAAGTCTTGAAAAAGCGGCTCAATTTGCTGTAATGTCAGATACGCTACCCGAAAATGCACGGCACACATCTCTGCTTGTAAATAATCTCGAATATGGTCCGTTCAATACTATCAAGAATTACGATTTCACGGACTGCAAGGAATTGTACGATAAAATGCAGGCGGACAGATATAACGCTATCCGTGATGACAAGCGGTTTAGTGCCGTTCTTGAGAAAATCGGCAGATATTGTTGACAGTCCGAACAAAGAAGTAAAATATAACGGGTATCGGCATTTTACCGATACCCGTTTTCTATGCCTATTGCCTGTCAATCCTCACATCATACCGCCTGAGCCAATATTCTATCTGCAAGAGATATGCGAAAATCTGCGGCGAGGTCATAAGCTGACCGTACCAGTTGCCCTCAAACAGTGTCGGATCGTCGCACAGCCGTAACAGCTTTTCACGGCTGACAATCTCGGTAAGGCGGCAATCCTTGTCGGCAAGCACCGCCCTCATCCTGCGGATAACCTCGGCAAGATAGGTTGGATTGTGGGTCTTTGGATACGGCGATTTCTTGCGCCAAAGCACATCGTCGGGCAGTATGCCTTTCATCGCACGGCGGACGATGCCTTTCTCCCTGCCGCCTGCCGCCTTTATCTCCCACGGAATATTGAAAGCGTAACGGGCAATCCTATGGTCGCAGAACGGCACTCTTACCTCAAGCCCGTGAGCCATGCTCATTCTGTCTTTGCGGTCAAGCAGGCATTGCATAAACCAATAGAAGTTCAGCATGAACATCTCACGCATACGTCTGTCCTTGCGGCTGTCGGTGTCGAGATATTCGGTGTTCTTAAGCGTTTCGTTACAGCAGAAGTTGACATAATCATTCGGGTCGATGTCACCCAGTATCCCCTCGCAGAGCAGATCCGCACGGGATGCGGTCGAGCAAGCCCACGGGAAGCCCGGTTTGTAGAGAATTTCCTCGTTGTGATACCATGGATAGCCGCCGAAGATTTCATCTGCGCACTCGCCGCTGAGAGCAACGGTGAAATTACCCTTGATAGCCTTGCAGAACAGGTACAGAGAGCTGTCCACGTCTGCCATTCCCGGCAGGTCACGGGCATAGGTTGACAGCTCCAGAGCGTCGGTCAGAGCGGGTGTATCGACCTCGACATTGATGTGCTTAGAGCCGATGAACGCTGACATTTTCCGTATCCACGGTGCGTCCATATCGGGCTGGAATTTACTGCTGTGGAAGTTCTTGTCGTTGTCCTTGTAGTCGATTGAATAGGTGGTGAGCTGTCTGCCGTTTTGTTCAAATTCTTTGGCGGCAACGGCGCTTATGATACTGCTGTCAAGACCGCCCGAAAGCATTGTACAAAGCGGAACATCGCTGACAAGCTGGCGCTTTATGGCATCGGTCAGGAGGTAGGCTATGTGCTGTTCGGTTTCCTCGGCGGTTTCCTTATGGGGAAGGGCGTGGAGCGACCAGTAGGTGCGCTTTCTGAGGCCGCATCGGCAGTACATGGCACACTCGGCGGGGCGAAGCTCCCTGATCCCTTTGAAGATGCCGCTTCCCGGCTTTCTCGCAGGACCTAAGAGCATTATCTGAGCAATGCCGTCACGGTCGATCACCGGCTCTATCATAGGGTGGGCGAGGAGCGTTTTTATCTCGGACGCAAAGATAAGACCGCCTGCGTATTCGTAGTAAAACAGCGGCTTCACGCCGATTCTGTCACGGGCAAGAAAGAGCTGTTTTTCCTTTTCCTGCCACACGGCAAAGGCGTATATTCCGTTGAGCTTGTCGAGGCAGGCCTCGCCCCAGGTGATGTATGCCCAGAGCAGTACCTCCGTGTCGCCGGAGGAGGTGAACGAAATGCCCGTAGATTCAAGCTCAGAGCGGATTTCGGCGGTGTTGTAAAGCTCGCCGTTATAGACGATAGTGTAGCTGTCGAGGGCGGTTTTACGGGTCATCGGCTGGGCGCTTCGGGCGGGGTCTATGACGCTAAGGCGGCGGTGGGCGAGGGCGCAGTTATCATCTGTGTAGAAGCCGCCGTTGTCGGGGCCTCTCGGAACCATTGTCTGAGCCATTCTACGCATTATTGCGGCGCTGTCGCACAGCCTGCGGCAATCTATCCAACCTGCTATTCCACACATTAAAAATCACCTCATTATGTAAATTTATGGTATATTATGGTTGATACAAGAGTAGTATATGCTTTGATAATAAATTCCGTGAATGGAAATATCAAGGTGATGATTCGATTACGATAAAAAACTGCGTTTTTCCGCATTACCAAGGGGTTTCGGCAGAACAGACAGAATATGCACAGGTTGATGAATTGTGATGAATTTGAGAATTGAGGGGAAGGCGGGGGAATGCTGCTGTATTTTAACATATAGTTTTCTAAATATAATGATATTAATATATTTAATATTTTCAACGCAATTTGCTGTTTTGCGTGTTAATTTTGTCGGAGCGGACTGCAATTTTGAGCAGTCCGCTTTTGTATGTTGAAATAAAATTTAATGAATCGTAAAACCTGATATTAGTTCACAGCTTTCCCAGTCAACACCTTCATGCATTCCGTCAACAACAAAAATGTCACCACCGCATTTATGACATCCGTCATTCAGCTATTCAGCATGTCACCATCCTTTGATGCTGTACAATCATAGTCAACGTATATTCTTGTAATTTAAGGTTTCTTGCAGAACAGATATAACACTTCTCTGAATTTTGGTAAGCTAATCATTAACATCTCCGATATTCAGGAGTGCTGATATAGTGTCAGCACTCCCATATCTATCTGTTAATAAGGGAACTCAGGTTCAATCTTGAAATCAATATTTGCTGCTTCGAGCTTTTCCTTTATCTCCATAATGTCGATAGCTTTACCACTGAAAATCTCAGCAGGAGCTTTTTCAATCATCTTTTTGGCTTCAATATAGTTGCAACCGGCAATCTCTGAAACCAATTTCAACATATTAGTATTCGCCTTAAACGGAGATGAAAGCAGAATATGATACACGGTTAAATCCGTTTCATACGGTTCAAAGCAAGTTGAAGCAACAGCCTCACCGCAATTATCACATATCCAACTAATGGAATGACCGACCTGCTTAAATCTCATCTCTGCTCCGCAGTTTTCGCAAATCATATTTTCTTCCTCCTTTTGGGATAAAATGTTCTGAATGTACCGGGCGCACTACGATCTTGGACAAGTCTCCCATTTACAGTCTTACCTGCTGTAACATAATATGTTCCTCTTGGTGTTGCCCATAGGATATCAGTAGGTGCTTGTACAGGAACATTCAATTTGTTGGCTAAGTTCTGGGCAAAGCCGGTATCAAGTTTACCGGTGCTACATGATAACAAACGTATTGCTTGTCCTTTATACTGCTTATCCTGCTTAAATAATCTTGCAGCAATTCTATGGTCAATAGTAATCGTTTGACCATTATGCTGAATTTCGATACTTATAGGATTCCCGTGAGCTATAATATCATAGAAGCCGTTTGCGTCAGCATCTTTTCGCCTTTTAATATATCTGCTGAAATCATCAGTGGGCTTCATGTAATCGGTACTACCAAAGGCGACACGGCTCCCCTTAGTACCGTTGAACATACCGCTATAACCCTTACTCATTTCTTAACCCTCCCTGCAAACGCCTTGTTTGTCTTGCTAGGATAGGCAAGAATCGTTATGCCCTGTTCTTCAAGCTCTTTGAAGCACTTGTAATTAGCCGAGCCGTACACGATAATCGTATGAGGATGAAGCCGTCTTACTAACTCTTTCAGCCCTTCCTCAAAGCGTTCACGATCTTCGAGCTTACGGGGACTTCCGCCGACCGTACCGATTGCAACAACGCTGTTTTCAGGGATTCCGTCAAAACAATACCAAATCACTATCCTTTCTGAAAAATTCAGCCAAAAGAACCATTATCCAAGTGGTAACATTTCTCCTGCTATCTATTATACCTTTTGGGACAACATCAAGTCAAGCCGGCAATTACATTTTTGCATTACGCACAATTCCTATTCAAAATGAATTGTGCGCATATACAAATCAGCTGTAAAGCCTACAAGTTGCACCGGGAAAACGTACATTGCAAGGGCGGTGACACCGCCCCGTGTTATGCTTATTTTGTCACGATATTAAGCAGGGACTGATAGCTGTCCACAACATCATAAACAACATTATAATTGCTGACAGCCGTAAAATGCTCTCTCGCACAGTGTGTCTTACCTTTTTCAATATCACGAAGCTGCATCGTAGACATCGAGCCTTTGGTTTCAGGTATGAAATATATGTGCTTTACCTCGCTTTCATAGAAGCGATAGCCCGGTCAGGATTGTACTTGCCTACGGGAGTTGAGATATAAAAACCATTCGGCAGTTATGTAAGAGTAGTCGGAACAACTGATATACCGAATGTTGCAAAGTTTACTGGTTCTGCAGTTTCTGCAAGTGAGGTAAAGCTTGACTGGAGCAAGAATGACAAGGCTACAGGCTACGTTATCGAGCAGTACAAGGGTGGAAAGTGGACTGAAATCAAGGCTGTGGATAATGATATTACCGAAATCACGGTTGAGGGGCTTGCAAAGGGTACGGCATATACGTTCCGCATCAAATCTGTCAAAACGGTTGACGGTGCGGACAAGAGCAGTGAGTATGCAAGCGTTAAGGTTAAAACGGCTGAGTAAGTTTTAAATATCAAGGCCCACCGCTATGGGATTTTCTGTGGCGGTGGGCTAAATTTTACCCTTTTGGGTATTGTAACTTTGCCGAAAGAGTTATACTCTATTATATAGGGAAAGTGTAGTGCAGGGGCGCGGCAGCTTTTAGTTATTTTTTACAATTCAAGGAGGGTTTTGATATGAAATACAGAAAATTAGCAAGCGGATTTGTGGCGGCGGCAATGGCGGTCGGCGTTTTCGCTACGCCGTTCGGAGAGGCGCTTCCTGTCATAAGGGAGAGCGTTGCTGTCAATGCGGGGGCAGAAGTGTACGGAGATTTTGAGTACAGCGTTTCGGGCGATACAGCCGAAATAACAAAATATAAGGGCAGTGCAAGTACGTTGGTCATACCGTCTGAAATTGACGGGAAAACGGTGACCGGTATAGGAAGAATGGCATTTGCAAGCTGTACAACGCTTACTGATGTAACCATACCGGACAGCGTGACGAGCATAGGAGATTGGGCGTTTTCGGATTGTGACGCTATCGTGAACGTAAAAATACCGGACACAGTTACATATTTGGGAGAATACGCATTCAGAAGCTGTAGTTCGCTTAAGAGCGTGCATATACCGAAGGGTATTAAAACAATCGAAATGAGAGCGTTTCTCTCATGCAGTTCTCTCGAAAGCCTGACTATTCCGGAAAACATAACAAGCATCGGACTTGGTGCGTTCAGCTTATGTAAAAAGCTGACTGATGTCACTATACCCGGAAATGTGAAAACTGTCGGGGAAGGCGCATTCAGCAATTGTACCGAGCTTTTAAACGTGACGATATCCGACGGTGTTACGAGCATAGGCAAGAGTGCATTTGCAAGCTGTTATTTGCTGAAGAGTATAACGATAGCTGACAGCGTTACGAGCATCGGAGATGACGCATTCTATTGGTGCAGTAATCTGACAAGCGTCAAGCTGCCGAAGAATCTTGGGAAGATAAACAGTTATACTTTCAGATTCTGTAAAGGGCTTACGGATATAAGCATACCGAACGGCGTTACGAGCATAGACAGATGTTCGTTTATGGGTTGTGAAGCGCTCACAAAAGTGATAATACCGAAAAGTGTGACGGTAATCGACGAGAGTGCTTTTTACGGCTGTAAAACGCTTACTGACGTAACCATACCGGAGGGCGTTACAACCATCGGCGAAGATGCGTTTTGTGGCTGTACGGCTCTGCTTAGCGTAAAGATACCTAAGAGCGTTACAGCCATAGGCAGTCATGCTTTCGGATATAATGAGAGTTATACGAAGACCGCCGGTTTCAAGGTATATTGCTATAAGAACAGTGCGGGCGAAAAATACGCAAACGACAACGGCTTTATCTGTGAAACGGTTTCGGTTACAACGATTGACGCTGTGACGGGTTTTGACGCAGATAAGGTTACGAGCGGTTCTGCTACGCTGAAATGGGATAAGGTTTCCGGTGCGGACGGATATGCGGTCGAACTGTACACGGGCGGAAAGTGGAACGAGGTATTCAGGACTTCCGACAGCAGTGTTACAAGCTGTACTGTAGGTTCTCTCAAGGGCAACTCGACCTACAGCCTGAGGATAAGAGCCTTTGCGGGAACGGCCTACAGTGACTACACAAGACTTGCGGTAAAGACAAAACTTGCAGGTGTTACGGGGCTTAAGGCGCAGGGCGTTACGGCTACGGCAGTAAAGCTGGACTGGGCAAGAAATGCAGGTGCTACGGGCTACATAATCGAGCAGTACAAGGGCGGTAAGTGGACGCAGATCGCAGTTACAAAAAACAATTACACTCTCACCTTTACTGTCAAGGGTCTTGCAGAATGCACGCCGTATTCATTCCGTGTAAAAGCATATAAGAATGACGGCGGCAAGACAAATTACAGCGACTATGTGACTGTCAAAGCGTCAACGCTTTTAGGTACGGTGAAGAACGCCAAGGTCACATTGGTAACAGGCTCGTGGATAACTCTTGAGTGGGCTAAGAATGACAAGGCTACAGGCTATTCTATCGAGCAGTACAAGGGTGGTAAGTGGACGGTAATCGCTACCACGAAGAATAATACCACGCTTAAGTTTACTGTTAAGGGACTTAAGAATGATACAACCTATTCGTTCAGAATAAGGACATATAAGACTGCCGGTGCTTCAAACGTTTACAGCGATTATGTGAGAATCGCAGGCAAGACGAGGATACCGAATGTGGCTACATTCACAGGTTCTGCGGTTTCTGCAAGTGCGGTAAAACTCGACTGGAGCAAGAATGACAAGGCTACGGGCTACGTTATCGAGCGGTACAAGGGCGGTAAGTGGACGGCAATTACTACTACGAAGAATAATACCACGCTTACGTTTACTGTCAAGGGACTTGCAAAGGGCACTACTTATTCTTTCAGAATAAAGTCGTTCAGAAAGACGGGAAGTACGACCGAGTTCAGTGAGTATGCAAGCGTTAAGGTTAAAACGGCTGAGTAAGTTTTAAATATCAAAGCCCACCGCTATGGAATCTCCTGTGGCGGTGGGCTTTGTATATGATAAAAAGTGCTTTATTATGCAGTTTGGGAGGCTTTAAAAGGCGGCTTTTGATAATTTCAAAAATTTTTTCGAAAACCCCTTGATTTTTGTAAATTTATATGTTAGAATAAGCAACGGGTAAACGATTACACGAACGGCGATAAAACGTTGCGGATTGTGATAAGTTATGATAAGCTGTGATAAATCAAGGCAGGCTGAAATGGGTCGTGAAAAGCTGTGATGAATCAAGGCAGGCTGTGACAGGTTGCGATGAGCTGAGAAGGCTGTGACGGTTGTAAAAAAACATAGCAAGTTACAAATTATGCAATAACAGTTTGTGAGGCGTGCGGTGCGCAAAGCGCCGTGAGCAGAGGGTCGTTTAGCGAGAAGCAGCGGGGGAATACCCGTATGGAAAGTAAATTTTGGCGGAAGCGTGACCGCCGTTTTGAAAGGAAAGGTATAATCTATGAAGTATTCAGACGGTTTCTGGATGAACAAGTCGGGCTACGACGTAAACTATGCAACTCAGATCTATGAGGTAAAGGCTACAGACAACTCGATAACCGTATATGCCACTAACCAGTGGATCGGTAACAGAGGAATGACGCTTGGCGGTCCTGTTCTTGAGATCACCTTTACATCTACGCTTGCCGATTCAATCAAGGTTACGATTGAGCATTACAAGGGTGCTGTAAAGAAGGGTCCGGACTTCACATTATATGAGGACACAAACTTCAAGCCTGTTATAAACGAGAAGGACGAGTACTGGGAGCTTGTTTCGAACAAGACTTCGGTAAGAATCGGCAAGGCAGGCGGAGCGTGGGATATAAAATACTTCTATGACGGAAAGCTGCTCACAAAGGAAGGCTGGAGAACAACTTCTTATATCGAAGAACAGCCCTGGCTCACAGACTACCGTATGGAAGGCACAAAGGCGGAGCGTTTCTACGCACACGCATCTACAGACGAGCCTGCAAGAATAAGAGAGATGCTCAACATCTCCGTAGGCGAGAACATCTACGGCTTCGGCGAGAAGTTCTCTACATTCGTAAAGAACGGTCAGACGGTAGAAGTATGGAACAACGACGGCGGTACCTGCTCCGAGCAGACATACAAGTCAATCCCCTTCTATGTATCATCAAGAAACTACGGTGTATTTGTAAATCACCCTGAGAACGTTACATTTGAAGTAGCAAGCGAAACGGTTTCAAAGGTTGCTTTCTCCGTTCAGGGCGAGAGAATGGAATACTTCGTAATGGGCGGTAAGACAATCGCAGACGTACTCGGCGTTTACACAACGCTGACAGGTAAGCCTGCACTTCCTCCTGCATATACATTCGGTCTGTGGCTGACAACATCATTCACTACGAACTATGACGAGGAAACAGTTTCGTTCTTCATAGACGAAATGGCAAGACGTGATATTCCTCTGGAGGTATTCCACTTCGACTGCTTCTGGATGAAGGAATTCAACTGGTGCGACTTCACCTGGGATAAGAGAATGTTCCCCGATCCCAAGGCTATGCTCACACGTCTTAAGGAAAAGAAAATTGAAATCTGCGTATGGATAAACCCCTATATTGCTCAGCAGTCTTCCTTATTTGACGAGGGCGTAAAGAACGGCTACTTCATCAAGAAGACGGACGGCGGTGTGTTCCAGTGTGATATGTGGCAGCCCGGTATGGCTATCGTTGACTTTACGAATCCTGAAGCTTGCAAGTGGTACAAGGCAAAGCTGAGAACACTGTGCGAGATGGGCGTTGACGCATTCAAGACGGACTTCGGTGAGAGAATACCCACAGCCGATGTTGTATACAGCGATGGCTCCGATCCTTACAGAATGCACAACTACTACACATATCTCTACAACAAGTGCGTATTTGAGGTGCTTGAGGAATTCTACGGCAAGGATAAGGCTTGTCTGTTCGCACGTTCTGCTACGGTCGGCGGTCAGCAGTTCCCTGTACACTGGGGCGGCGACTGCTTCAGCCAGTACGAATCAATGGCTGAAACACTCCGTGGAGGACTTTCACTCTGCTTATCAGGCTTCGGCTACTTCAGCCACGATATTTCGGGCTTTGAGGCTACAGGCTCACCCGACTTATACAAGAGATGGTCTGCATTCGGCCTTATGTCTTCACACTCAAGACTTCACGGCAACAGCTCATACAGAGTACCGTGGAACTTTGACGAGGAAGCGTGCGACGTTCTGCGTCACTTCACAAAGCTCAAGGGTCGCCTGATGCCGTATCTGTTCGCTAACGCAGTAAAGGCTCACGAAAAGGGCGTTCCTATGATGAGAGCTATGGTTATGGAATACAGCGACGATCCTGCCTGCTTACCTCTTGACAGACAGTATATGTTCGGTGATAACCTGCTTATCGCTCCCGTATTCAACGAGGAGGGAACCGCTCAGTTCTATCTGCCTAAGGGCAAGTGGACCGATATTCAGACAGGAGAAGTTCTTGAGGGCGGTAACTGGTACGACAAGAAGTACGACTACTTCTCAATGGGTATGTATGCTAAGCCCAACAGCATAATCGCTTACGGTAACTTTGAGCGTAACTTCGCATATGACTATGTAGAGGGTGCTAAGCTCGTTATCTATCAGCTTGAGGACGGCAAGAACACTCAGTGCAAGATCTACGATAAGGACGCTAAGCTCGAGCTTACTGTTATGGCTGAGAGAAACGGCGATACAATCACTGTTACACATACAGCTACAGACAAGCACTTCACAGTTGAAAGTGCAGAGGGTCTGAACGTAGTTATAAGCAAGTAATTATAACGGAATATAAAGGAACGGTCGGCAGATGCCGACCGTTTTGCTTTTCTTGACATAAAAAATGATTAAATATTTTGTCTGACGGCAAAATACGGCGTACTGCCGTGTCGGTTTACACCGACTTGATTTTATGGTATAATTATAGTAACAACTTAAACGGAGGTGGAATCATGACAGATACAGAGATCAGCAGATATATGGCACTGCTCTTAAGGCATAAGCCCGAAATAGCAGGACTTGTACTTGACAAACAGGGCTGGGCGGATGTCGATATGCTTCTGAAATGTATAAGCGAAAATATGGAGCCGGTGAGCTTTGAGCGGTTGTGCGAAATCGTGAAAAACGACAGCAAACAGAGATATTCGTTCAACGAAGATAAAAGCCGCATCAGAGCGAATCAGGGTCATTCGGTAAATGTTGACGTAGGGCTGAAGGCCGCTGTGCCGCCGGAATATCTTTATCACGGCACTGCGACAAGATTTGTCGAATCTATCGACAGCGGCGGGATTATCCGCAAAACAAGGCTTTACGTTCATCTGTCACAAGATACCGAAACCGCAACGCAGGTTGGTAAGCGACACGGCAAGCCGTTTATATACCGTGTAAAGAGCGGAGAGATGGCAAGGGACGGATATGTGTTTTATCTGTCTGAAAACGGCGTATGGTTGACGGAAAACGTGCCTGTGAAGTACCTTGAAAAAACGTGGCAGGATGACGCTTGACTTTTTTGAAAACCGGTGGTACAATATAAAAAGACTGAATAGGGGAGCTTTTTGCTGAGAGAAAGTTCGACTTCGACCCTTGACCTGATGCGGATAATGCCGCCGTAGGAATTTCACGATATTTCTATAGCTTTTATTATCCCCGACTGTATTCAGCCGGGGAATTTTTACGTTAAAGCAGGTATTCGGTTAAATTTATTTAACGGAGGTTTTTCAAATGAAAAACGAAAAGGTACTTACACTTGTTGAGGGAGCGGTGATGGTTGCGCTTGCGACCGTGCTTAGCTTTGTCAAGATCGTTCATCTGCCGTGGGGCGGATCAGTCACTCTGCTGTCGATGCTACCGATAATTGTCTTCAGCATCAAAGAGGTGTGGCAAACGGTCTTGCGGCATCGTTTGTGTTTGCTCTGATACAGTTCATTCAGGGCTGTGCGGACGGGTTATTCGGCTGGGGGCTTACTCCTGTGGCGCTTGTGGCGTGCATATTCATAGACTATATTTTTGCATTTACGGTGCTGGGGCTTGCGGGAATTTTCAGAAAATACGGAATGCCCGGAGTGATTGGCGGAAGCGTTATGGCTATGGGTCTGCGCCTTGTGTGCCATTATATAAGCGGAGTGCTGATATTCGGCTCATTCGGAGAGCTGTGGAACGGCTTTACCGTAAACGAGCCTTGCCTTTACAGCCTGCTTTATAACGGGGCGTATATGCTGCCGGAGATAGTGTTTACTGTTATCGGAGCGGTTGTATTGGTGAGTGTTCCGCAGACGAAAAGGCTGATTTTCAAAAACGTATAAGAGAATGAAAAACCACCGTTGCGGGTATGCAACGGTGGTTTCTGCTGTAGAAAAAGTCTTTTGTTTAATGTGCTTGTGTTATATCGTTCAGCTTAGACTATGATAGCAGGCTACCGATAGTGCTTTTTGCGAGATAGCACTTCCGGAGCGTTCATTTAAAGGCAAGGGTGGTGGCGATTTTTGAGGGATAGTGCGGTTTTGGGAGGGTTGGTGCAACGGGAGGCAATCCCTCCGGTAGTCGCCCGAATTTTTTTCGGGCGACAGCACCTCACCTTTGACAAGGGAGGCAAGGGTGATGGCGATTTTTGAGGGATAGTGAGGTTTTGAGAAGGGCTGGTGCGAGCGATGGATTATCGTTCTTTTGCAATGGTCGTGGGGATAGAGAGGTTCGGTGCAACGGGAGGGGCAAGCAAGGCAAGGATGCCTTAGCGTGTGTGCCCTAAGTTTTGCACGGATGCAAAACCATACAAGCACACACAGACCCTCGCCCTACGAAAAGCGAGATGTGATAGTTTAAATGCAAAACCGTATAAGCACACACAGACGATTGCAGTACGAAAAGCGAGTGTGATAGTGCGGTTTTGGAAGGGGTGATGGAGTGACAATCCCTCCGGTAGTCGCCCGAATTTTTTCGGGCGACAGCACCTCACCTTTGACAAGGGAGACAAGTTTAGTGCGAGGCGAGGGATAGTGCGGTTTTGGAAGGGGTGATGGAGTGACAATCCCTCCGTCTTGACGGCAGAAGAGTTTGTAGCATAAAAAGGGTGGGCATATCGCAAGTAAAACGCAACAAAGCAACAGTTTGTGTCTTGCCGTCAATCCACCTCCCTTTGACAAGGGAGGCAAGGACATAGTGCAGGGCGAGGGATAGTGCGGATGTGAAAGCGTATCGGTGCATATAGATGTTGGCATTACGAAAAGCGGGTGGGATAGTGCGGTTTTGGGAGGGTTGATGCGGGGCGAGGGATGGTGAAATATTTCACTGTGTGGGGTTTAATAATCGGTTTATCGACAGACTAAAACCACCGTTGCGGGTATGCAACGGTGGTTTTGTATATCATGGTTATTTCAGGAAGCCCTCGATTATTTTCTCTTCGGCTTCTTCTCTTGTAAGACCCAGCGAGCAGAGCTTTAATATCTGTTCGCCTGCTATCTTGCCGATAGCCGCCTCGTGAATAAGTGCGGCATCAACATTAGCCGCATTGAGAGCCGGCTGTGCATCGACCTTGCCGTTATCCGCAAGTATCGCATCACAGGCGGAATGGCCTGTGCAACGGTTGTTGCCCTCGACTACGGAGTAAAATGCCTGATGGGAATTTCCTCTTGCAACAGAACGTGAAACAAGGTCTGCGCCGCTGTCCTCGCCGTTAAGCTCGACATGGAACTTTGTTACCGCCTCCTCGTCACCGTCGGTCATTATACGCTCACGGACAACTATCTTTGCGCCCTTGCCGAGTACGGCGGAAGTGCTTCTTGTTGTTCTGTCAACACCTCTGAGCTGTATCGTATCCATCTCAAGATATGAATCCTCGTCAAGAACGCAGTCTGTGACGGGGTCAATTTTTCTGAGTCCTGTGCCTTTGCCTGTTCCGATATGCTTTTCCTTGTAAAGCACTCTTGCACCTTTTTCAAGGAAGAAGCGGTGAATGCCGTTGTGACGAGCCTGTTCCTCGCCGTCATTATGCACGCCGCATCCTGCTACTACAACAACGTCAGCGCCCTCGCCGATATAGAAATCGTTATAAACAAGGTCGTCAACGTCACTGTGGGTAACGCAGGCGGGGATGAATACCGTTTCACCAACAGTAAATGGCTTTACACGGATATTTATACCCGGCTTGTCTTCTTTTGATTCGATAGTGATATTCTCCGACGATCTTCTGCCGGCGCACTTGCTGTCCTCACGGATATTGTATGCGCCCGCAAAGCCCGATACCTCGTCATAATCGGAGATTATCTTAAGCATTTCGGCTGTTGTGCCGTTGAAATTTACGTCCATTATATTGCTCACTGACAACCGCCTCCGTTTCTCTGGGGACATCTGCAGGCGTATTCTCCGCCGAGCAGTTTCGGAAGGACTTCCTCACGGGGTCCTGCCGTGCGTATAGTGCCGTCTGCGACTACTATTATTTCATCGGCAATCGAAAGAATACGCTCCTGATGCGATATTATAACGAGCGAGCCTGTGGTGCCGTTGCGTATTTCTTCAAACGTTTCCACAAGTCTTGAGAAGCTCCAGAGATCTATTCCTGCCTCCGGCTCGTCGAATACCGACAGCTTGACATTTCTTGCGAGCACGGTCGCAATCTCTATACGCTTTGCCTCGCCGCCCGATAAAGCGCCGCTCATCTCTCTGTCGATATATTCCTCCGCACACAGACCGACCTTGCCGAGAAGTGCACAAAGCTCGTTGTGACCCAGCTTTTCTCCTGCGGAAAGCTCAAGAAGATCTCTTACCGTAAGACCCTTGAAGCGTACCGGCTGTTGAAAAGCGTAGGCAATGCCCAGCTTTGCTCTGCCTGTGATGTCCATATCCGTTATATCCGTACCGTCAAGGAGAATCTTGCCAGATGTGCATTTTTCCACACCTGCGATGAGCTTTGCGAGGGAGGTCTTGCCACCTCCGTTTGGCCCTGTAATTACCGTAAGCCTGCTGTCAAGCTTACAGGTTATGCCTTTTATAATAGGTTCTCCGCTTGGAAGCTGCCATTTTACGTCCTGAAATTCCAGCAAAGTAGTTACCCCTTTCATTTTTTATCATATTATCGTACCATATTAACGTGATTATGTCAAGAGGCGGCGGTCGGTATTGAATTTTTTTTCGTTTTGTGATAAAATATTATGAAAATGATATGCGGTTTATTTTTGAAAGGTAGGCATATAGGAATGAAGGTTTCTATTATTGATAACAGCTTGTGTGATTCATCGTTTGTAAGCGATGTGAAGCCTGAGGCAATCAAGGCTTATACGGACGCACTGCACGAGTTCGGGGTAAACTATATCGAAATGACCACAGACAGCTTTATTATGATACCGCCTGCAAGCGATATGTCGAAGATAATACTTCGTATGACCTCGGTGCGTGACCTGCTGTATATAAATTCGTTCGATTTTGCCTATGTTGTCGTGCCTGCATACCTGACCGACCTTATACCGAAAATCGAAAGGCCGGTTATATCGGAGCTTTGTCTGCACGGGTCGGACTATATGAGGGTCACGGAAATGTTTGAAAAGAACTTTGAGCTTGACAAGGTTTCGATGATACGCTTTGTTGACGATTTCAGAAAAAGTCCGCAGGAAATGGCACGGATGCTGGCGGAATACCGCAGGAAATACTACCGTCCGATAGATATATGCCCGACAAACAAATACACGAACGCTGTCAGCGAGGCTATAGCGGCGGTGATAGCGAAAAGCGACAGCCTGACTATGAGATTCGGTGATTACGAACAATATGCGGAACTGCAGGATTACACTGTTTCGCTTGCCACGCTGTTCGGCGTAGCGCCGTCACCGCAGATGATAATGGCGCTTTATAAATGCGGCTGTCTTTATGCGATGATATACGGCAGGCAAGCAAAAAGCACGCTTGACGACCTGAGATCAAGCCAGATTTCGCCGCATTATGTTACTAACGTTGACAAGCCGAAGCCATTTCTGCCGAGTGAGCGGACAAAGACCTCGTCTTACGTTACTCCTCCCGAAACAAAAGAAAAAGAGGGCGGAGAGCTGCTTTACAGCAAGCTGAGAAGTATGATGCTTGACGCAGACAGCGCAGAGGAGCTTGAACAGGAAATCGAGCAGTTCTGTACACAGCTGTACAACAAGTATGGCGACAAGTCCGGACATTGAGCCGCTAAGACTGCAAAACAACTATATGTATAAAAAATCCATAAAAACGCAGGCTATATAGTGCAATATGACGAAATGTTAAGCGGCTGAAAAAAATGCTTTTATTTTTACGGCAGATATGCTATAATAATTTTATACTGTGTCGGTGTGTACCCAAATATCATTCCGACGCACTGTTTTATGAGATACAGAGCCTTAAAGGGCGTTTTATTATATCGAATTCTATATTTTAAATGAATCGAGGAAGTGTGACTTTTGGAAAAGTTTATTATAAAAGGCGGCATTCCGCTGAGAGGCGAAGTGCGGATAAGCGGAGCGAAAAATGCGGCGGTAGCTATAATTCCTGCGGCGATACTTGCAGAAGATAAGTGCATACTTGAAAATGTACCGTCAATCAGTGATGTTGATGTTGCTCTTGAGATACTCTCGAGTATGGGAGCGCAGATAAGAAGGCTGAGTAAGTCGAAGATAGAGGTGGATACGTCAAGGATCAAGGACGGAACGGTACCTTATGAGCTTGCACGCTCCACAAGAGGAAGCAGTTATTTTTTAGGTGCGCTGCTTGGCAGATTCAAGAAGGCGAGCGTGCCGCTACCGGGTGGGTGCGACCTTGGCAGCAGACCTATCGATCAGCATATCAAGTGCTTTGAGGCGCTCGGTGCAAAGACTGATATAAAGCACGGTATCGTTGACCTTTCGGCTGACAGGCTTATCGGTACGCAGATATATTTCGACAAGGTGACTGTCGGAGGAACGATAAATGCGCTTCTTGCCTGCGCAAAGGCAGAGGGGCTGACGATAATTGAAAATGCCGCCAAGGAGCCTCATATAGTGGACCTTGCGAATTTTCTCAACTCTATGGGTGCGGATATTATGGGCGCAGGTACGGACGTTATCAAGGTGAAGGGCGTTTCACAGCTTCACGGCACAGAGTATTCGGTTATCCCCGACCAGATAGAAGCGGGAACGTTTATGGTGGCTGCGGCGGCTACCTGCGGTGATATTACGCTGAAGAATGTTATACCGAAGCACCTTGAGCCTATTACGGCAAAGCTGCGCAAGATAGGCGTTTATGTTGAGATAGAGGACGATACGGATAATGTTAGGGTAGTCGGCAGACCTCATTATGAGGGTACTGATATAAAGACTTCTCCGCATCCGGGATTTCCTACCGATATGCAGCCGCAGATGACAACGCTACTGGCGATGTCGAACGGTACAAGTATGGTAACTGAGAGCATATTCGATACACGTTTCAAGTATGTTGACGAGCTTCGCAGAATGGGTGCGGATATTACCGTTGACAGCAGGGTAGCGGTAGTAAGAGGCGTGGATCATCTTACGGGCGCTCCGGTAAAGGCGAGCGACCTCAGAGCAGGTGCGGCGCTTATCATTGCAGGACTTGCGGCACAGGGCACTACGGAAATCGAAGATATTCACCATATTGAGCGTGGATATGAAAATATGGAAATAAAGCTGAGGGCACTTGGCGCTGATATAGTAAAGCGTTATTATCCCGATGACGAAAAGATGAGAAAGGCACTCTGATGGCAAAGGTTGTTCCTGTATGCTCTTCAAGCAAGGGCAACAGCGTTTTTGTCGGTGACAGCACCTCCGGCGTACTTGTTGACGCAGGATGCAGTTTCAAGGCGCTGAGGGAAGGTCTGGCACTCTGCGGTATACCGTTTGAGGCGGTGAAGGCTGTGCTTGTGACGCACGAGCATATAGACCACACGAAAGCACTCGGACAGATAACGAAAAGAACGTCTGTTCCTGTGTACGCATCGGACGGCACTGCAAGAAAGCTGTTTTCTGACAAGCTGGTAGAGCAGACGGCGGTTATTCATCCGCTGTCGGAAATAAAGAGCGTACCTGTCGATATGGATATTGACTTTTTCCATACACCGCACGACGCTGCGGAAAGCGTAGGGTACACACTGAAGTTTGGCGAGCATAAGGTCGCCTGCTGTACCGATTTAGGCTATGTTACCGATGAGGTGAAGGATAATCTGCTCGGAAGCGACACGGTATATATAGAGGCAAATTACGATCCTGTGCTGTTAAAGGGAAATCCGAAATATCCGCCGTATCTCAAAACGAGGATTTCGGGGGACCACGGACATCTTTCAAACGGCTGTTCGGCTGAGTTTTGTAAGGAGCTTGTCGCAAAGGGTGCGAGCCGTCTGATACTCGGTCACTTAAGCCAGGAGAACAATTCTCCGAAAATGGCGTATGAGGCTGTGGAGAAAACGCTGAAAAACGCAGGAATGTCATGCGGAGTTGATTTTACCCTTGATGTTGCGCCTGTTGTGACACAGGGAAAATACATAATTATCTGATGAATATGCACTGCATTTTCTGCTTGGTGGTAACTTTGCAGTTGTGCGGTGCTTTATTTTTTTATTGCGAAAGGAAAAACTATGGCAGTATATCTTATACTTATGGCACTCGTGCTTGTGCTTGCTTATCCGCTCATCGAGCATAAGCCGAATGTGGTGAAGAAGCTCTGTTATGTTATCGTGACATTCGGAGCAATGTATCTGATAAGCGTGTTCAGATACGGACTTGGAAACGATTATTATTCGTACATCTATATTTTCTGGAATATCAAGAATGCACCCGGACTTTCGATATTCAACTACGGGTATGAGCCGGGCTTTACGATCGTCACAAAGCTGATCTCGATGTTTACCGCAGATGTGAATATAATGTATGCGGTGTACGCACTGCTGATACTTATACCTACGGCGTATGCGATATTCCGTTACAGTGAAAATATATGGATGTCAACGATGATGTTCATATCGCTGACGTTCTTCTACTGCTCGCTGAGCTTTATCCGTCAGTCGATAGCGTTTGCGATCATACTCTGCGCTTACAGATTTATGAAGGAACGCAATCACTTCATGGTGCTGTTGTTTATTTTCTTAGCGTGTCTGTTCCACAGTACAGTAATAGTGCTGATACCGCTGTATCTGATTGCGGCGTTCATAAAGCCTACAAAGATAACCGTACCGATATATGCGATATTGACAGCGCTTGTATATCTGCTTTCGTGGCCGATATTGCGGCTTGCGGTTGTGCTTCTTCCGCAGTACAAGGGCTATCTTGAGCTGAGCTTTATCACGCAGGGCTATTCACCTGTTTATATTATAGTGCCTGCGATAATCACGGCACTTGCGCTTATCGCACATTTCACGGGATACGGAAAGGCATATCCGAAAGAATCGGCACTGTTCACGAACTTTGCGATATTCAACTTTATTATATGGTTTATAGCGACAAAGCACTTTGTTATCGAGCGTTTCTCGATGTATCTGTACATTATGATGATAATGTTCATACCGTCAATAGCAAGGTACTATATGAACTGTGCAAAGGCTTATCTTGCACGCAGGAAAAATCCCGACGCTGTGGTTGAATTCGATAAAACGGTTGACGAGGTCATCCGTTCCAAGCATCCCGAAAAATATGCACATAACGCCGGCACCGAACCCAAAAAGGAAAAAGCGGTTTCACAGCCCGTACCGGAAAAGGCGGAGGCTGAGCTTAGCGATATAGAAAAGGAAAAGCAGAGAATTTTAGCCGAGATCATGGCTGAGGACGGCGGCGACAGCGATATAGCGACAAAGCCCGTTGAAGCTGTGGAAAATAAAAAGCCCGAAAAGCAGAAGAAGTATTCGTCTGTATTCGGAGAGCAGTTTAAGGCTGACGAAAGATATATGCCGAAGAACAGGGTGTTCAAAAAGAGAAGGAACGGTTTTGTAAACTTCGTTACACGTCCTGTTACGATATTTGCGGCTTTCCTTGCTGTAGTAGTTGGTGCTAATCTGTGGTACAACTATTTCGGTCTTACGGTATCGGAGAAGGGTTTCCACGGAGTTATGCCGTACAAGAGCATTGTTCCGCAGTATACGGAATTTGTGCTTTCAAAAGAAAGCAAGGATGAAAAGAATACGAACCTCAGAAGCGAGGATAATTTCCTTAACTATATGTACAGGCTGAAGGAGGGCGAGAATTTCACCGCCATAATCTCGGCAAGAGGAGATGTGACGGGCGGATATAACGACGGCGCTTTATCGGCTGTAAAGGAACTGGGGCTTGAAAAACTGCTTACGGCTCAGAAAAATCAGCGTTATATTGCGATAATAGAAGGCGGTAAGGTAGTCCGTGAGGAGCTGTCGAAAGACAGGATCGATACAGGCGTTATTGATGTACTGGGCTATAAGACGCAGATAATCAGCGACGCAGGTGAATCGATTGTCAAAATGGGCAACAAGAACTACTCGCTCAATGAGCGTGGAATGAATATCGTGGTGCTTGACAACACAACAAGAAACATTGTTGACAAGGTGCGTTTCAAGACGTATTACGTTATGCTGTCGGCAACAAGATAAGGGCGGTAACACTTATGAGAATGAGAAGAAAAAAATACCTTGATGAACGTCTTGACGCTTGCGGCAACGTGAATCTCGGCTGGCTTGTGGATTATGCCGCAGAGCAAAGAGGTGAAACACAGCAGAGGACGCTTGATGTGCGGGAGATATTCGGCAATGATAATCCTGTTCATCTTGAGGTAGGCTGCGGAAAGGGCGGCTTTGCGGTTGAAGCGGCAAGGCGTAACCCTGATATTAATTTTATTGCGGTGGAGATGGCAAGAAACGTAATAGTCAGCGCTATGGAGCTTGCGGTAAAGGAAAATCTGCCTAATCTGAAATTTCTTATGGGTAAAGCGGAGTATCTTGAAAAATTCTTCCCCGAAAATTCGGTAGAACGCATTTATCTTAATTTCAGCTGTCCTTATCCTAAGGAAACGTATAAAAAGCACCGTCTTACTCACCCTGTATTTCTTGAGATATATAAGCACATACTTATACCGGGCGGTGAGATACATCAGAAAACCGACAATATGAAGCTGTTCGAGTTTTCGATAGAGAATCTGTCACAGTGCGGCTTCAAGCTGAAGAATGTCAGCCTTGATCTGCATAACAGCGGATTTGAAGGAAACATTGTGACGGAGTATGAAAAGAGATTTTCTGAGCAGGGATTTCCGATATATCGCCTTGAGGCAGTAAATCCGACAAAATAGGCTTTACTTTTCGTAAAAAATGGTATATACTGAGTATAAGCAAACGGGGTTTTACCCGGAAAGGATGTTTAGTATGAATAAGGCAATGATATTTTTCGGTATTGCGGCGGCTGTCGGTACGGGGTATATTTTAGCTAAGAAATATATAGATAAAAATCCTGAGGCTGTGGCGGCTATGAAGGAAAACTGCAGTGATAAGCTCCACAAGGCTTCGGTCTACTGCACGGGCGCAGTAAAGACGGGCAGTGAAAAGCTCACAAAGAGCGTGAACGAGATCGTATCGGCAGGCAGGGAAAAGAGCGCAGAGCTTATGAAGAAGGCGGCTACAACAGGCACGGCTTTCAAAAACGAGATAAACAATCTCAAGGATATGGTAGTGTCGATAAACAGCGGAGTTGATGTTGATATTTCCGATGTTGACGATGATGCGGACAAGAAGAGTTTTTCCTTTACCGAGGGCGGAGTGGAGGACGAGATAATCGAATCTCCCGAAGAAGGCTCGGAGGCATTATAAAATCCGATAAAGCACAATGAAGTGTCACGGCGGTATTGCTGTGGCACTTTTGCTTTTAATATGTTTTTAAGGAAGTGCGGAGTGATGGCAGATATAGAAATAAGGACGGCAACGCCCTTTGACGCAGAAGAACTGCTCGGTATTTATTCTTATTATATTATAAATACGGCGGTAACGTATGAGATTGATGTGCCGTCTGCAGAGGATTTCAGGCGGAGGATAGAAAAAACGCTGAAGAAATATCCTTACATAGTGGCTGAGCGTGACGGAAGGATTATGGGATATGCATATGCCGGAGTGTTCAAGGACAGGGCGGCTTATGAGCGTTCTGCCGAAACGTCGATATACGTTGATGTGAATGAAAAGCGTCACGGTACGGGAACAGCGTTATATAGGGAACTTGAAAAACGGCTTGCGGATATGGGGGTAAGGAATGCGTATGCCTGCATAGCAAGCACGGATAAAGACGATGAGTATCTGAATCACGACAGCATCAGGTTTCACGAAAAGCAGGGGTATACGCTTGTGGGAACGTTTCATAAATGTGCCGATAAATTCGGCAGGGAGTATGATATGGTGTGGATGGAGAAGATTATAGGGTAGTGGGCGATGTGTTAACGGTATGAAAAACAGCCTTGCGGGTTTCGCAAGGCTGTAAGATTTCAGAAAAAGTCTTTTGTTTAATGTGCTTTTGCTATATCATTCATCTTTGACTATGATAATAAGCTACCGATAGTTCTGTTTATCGGACAGCACTTCTCGGGTTCGCTATTCGAGTGGGTACACTTGTCAATATTAACGAGGGAAAGAACCAAAGCAATCAGGAAAACAACTGCTAAACAATTACAATCCATACCATAGTTGGCTCTGTCAAGCCGAGTAAAAGAAGCTCACCTTTGGCAAGGAAAGCAATTTTAGTGCGAGGCGTGGCGGTGGATGTGCTTTTGAGAAGGTTGTGGGAATGGAGAGGTTTGGTGCAACGGGAGGGGCGAGCCCCTCGCCCTACGAAAAGGGCGTGTGATAGTGCGAATGTAAAAGCATATAAGTGCATATAGATGTTGGCATTAAGAAAAGTTAGTGGGGTAGTGCGGTTTTGGAAAGGGTTGGTGCGGGGCGAGAGATGGTGGCGTGACAATCCCTTCGTCTTGACGGCAGAAAAGTATGCAATATAAAAAAAGTGGGCATATCGCAAGTAAATGCAATAATGTTAAGGCTTGTGCCTTGCCGTCAAGCCACCTCCCTTTGACAAGGGAGGCAAGGACATGGTGCGAGGCGAGGGATAGTGCGAAACAAACAGAGCGTTCATTTAAAGGCAAGGGTGTTGGCGATTTTCGAGGGATAGTGCGTTTTTTTGAAGAGTCAATGTCAGTGCAGTTGTAATGATGTACTCACGAAAATATTAATGCCTTGTCGGTACGGAAAAAGCTTTCAGCAGTGTTGGCGATATGTTTATCGGTACGGATTTAATAATAGTCGGTTTTTTGACAGTCTGAAACAGCCTTGCGGGTGTCGCAAGGCTGTTTGTTATAATATAAGAATGGGGTCATATACCGCAACAGCTGTCGCAGTGGTCGTCCTTTATTTCGCCTACAAAGGGGGTGGGGTCGATTCCCTGTCTTGTGTAGTAGTCGGCAATAGCCGCCTTGATAGCCTGCTCTGCAAGTACGGAGCAGTGGAGCTTTGCCGGAGGCAGACCGTCAAGCGCTTCTACGACCGCTTTATTGGTCAGCTTCAGTGCTTCGGATAAGGGCTTGCCTTTTATCATCTCGGTAGCGATGGAACTTGTGGCGATTGCCGCACCGCAACCGAATGTCTTGAACTTGACATCCTTTATAGTGTTGTCCTCAATCTTAAGGTACATTTTCATTATATCGCCGCACTTTGCGTTGCCGACCTCGCCGACACCGTTTGCATCTTCAATCTCGCCTACGTTTCTGGGGTTGGCGTAGTGATCCATTACCTTTTCAGAATAAATCATCAGTAATACTTCCTTTCTGATAAATCAATGTTTACTTTATTTTGAATGTTTCGCCCTTGACGATGTGATCCCACAGGGGCGACATACTTCTGAGCTTATTTACAATAACGGGGAGAACCTCGAGCAGCTTGTCTATCTCCTCCTCGGTCGTGTACTCTGACATTGAGATACGCAGTGAGCCGTGCGCTACCTCGTGGGGAAGTCCTATGCTCAGAAGAACGTGCGAGGGGTCAAGTGAGCCTGATGTGCAGGCGGAACCGCTCGACGCTGCAATGCCCTGAAGGTCAAGCTGGAGCAGTAAACTCTCGCCCTCTACGCCCTCAAACGAGAAGTTCAGGTTGCTCGGCATACGCTTTTCTCTGTCGCCGTTTAAATGAACACGGTCAATCTTCATTATCTCGTTATATATCCTGTCGCTGAATTTTTTCAGCTTTTCGTTCTTGGAATCTATACCGTTTACGGCATCTGTTATAGCTACGCCGAGTCCTACTATAGCAGGAACGTTTTCTGTGCCGGCACGTCTGCCTCTTTCCTGAGCGCCTCCGTCAATAAGGGGAGGAAGGCGGTATTTCTTGTTTACATAAAGAACACCGCAACCCTTCTGGGCGTGTATCTTATGGCCGCTGAGGGAGAGCATATCTATATTCTGCTCTTTTACGTTGATGTGGACGTTGCCGATAGCCTGTACTGCGTCTGTGTGGAAGATGACACCCTTTTGCTTACACAGCTCGCCGATCTCGGCGATGGGCTGTATCGTGCCTATCTCGTTGTTGGCGTACATTATCGTGACAAGGGCTGTATCGGGGCGGATTGCGTTTGCTACGTCCTCGACTTTAACTATACCGTTTGAATAAACGGGAAGGTAGGTTATTTCAAAGCCCTCCTTCTTCAGAGAATCCATTGTGTGCAGAACCGCATGATGCTCGAATACAGAAGTGATTATGTGCTTCTTGCCTTTTAGTGCCATCATTTTTGCGGTGCTTTTTATCGCCCAGTTGTCGCTCTCACTGCCGCAGCTTGTGAAATAAACCTCGCTGTCCTCACAGCCGAGCGCCTGTGCGACCTGATGTCTTGCCTTGTTTACGGCTATTGCGGAATTTCTTCCGAGAGTGTAGATAGAGGAGGGGTTGCCGTATTCCTCCGTAAGATAGGGCAGCATAGCGTTGAGAACGTTATCGCTTATCTTTGTGGTAGCCGCATTGTCAAGGTATATTGTTGTTTTAAGCATTTATACTATCGTTCCTTTCTTCCTGCTTTATGCTAAATGCCGTTTAACGCACTGTAAAGGGATGCGGTAAAGACGACAGATTTAGTCCGATTTATATTATACACCTAATAGCCTACAAAATCAATAGGTTTAATAAAATTTTTCAAAAAAATATCGGCAGTGAGATTTTTCTCACTGCCGATAAATCAGTTATTCACGATTGTCTGCAAAGGTGAAGGTCGGATTATTCGATTGCAATCACGTTATTGCCTTCAACCTGAGGTGCGGCTTTCGGAACGGATACCTTTAAGATACCGTCTTCAAACTTTGCGTTTACGTCCTTTGCCTGTACGCCGTCGCCTACATAGAAGCTTCTGCTGCACTGACCCTCGTAACGCTCACGTCTGATGTACTTGCCGTCCTTCTTCTCCTTTTCGTCCTTTTCAAGACCCTTGGAGGCGCTGATGGTAAGATAGCCGCTGTCAAGCTTCAGCGATACATCTTCTTTCTTGAAGCCCGGCAGGTCAATGTCAAGCTCGTAGCTGTTGTCTGTTTCACGGACATCGGTCTTCATCACGTTCTTTGCGTGCTTGCCGTAAAGCGGATCGTTCTTATTGCCGAACATTGACGGCATCATAAAATCATCGTCGAAGAAATTGTCAAATAAGTTTTCATTGAAAATTGCGGGTAACATAAGTCATTTCTCCTTCCGTATATCGGACGGTCGGTTTATTATCCGACCGTGTAACTGCTATGTGTGTGCCTGCTGTCGTTTATTCGATAGCGATAACATTATCCGTTTCGACCTGAGGTGCGGCTTTAGGAACAGATATCTTCAGGATACCGTCCTCAAACTTAGCGTTTACGTCCTTTGCCTGTACGCCGTCGCCTACATAGAAGCTTCTGCTGCACTGACCCTCGTAACGCTCACGTCTGATGTACTTGCCGTCCTTCTTCTCCTTTTCGTCCTTTTCAAGACCCTTGGAGGCGCTGATGGTAAGATAGCCGCTGTCAAGCTTCAGCGATACATCTTCTTTCTTGAAGCCCGGCAGGTCAATGTCAAGCTCGTAGCTGTTGTCTGTTTCACGGACATCGGTCTTCATCACGTTCTTTGCGTGCTTGCCGTAAAGCGGATCGTTCTTATTGCCGAACATTGACGGCATCATAAAATCATCGTCGAAGAAATTGTCAAATAAGTTTTCATTGAAAATTGCGGGTAACATATGTCATTCCTCCATTCATTACTAAGCGGTCTGTGCTTTTAAACGCAGTGCCGATCATTTGCTGCCCTTGTACCTTCCGGAGACCCTCTCTCTTTCTTTGTACAACTACATTATAGCACACTTTTTAGCACTGTCAATAGTAGAGTGCTAAATTTCACAAAATCTTCTTAAAAGTATAACAATTTTGACATTTAAGGGCGGAAATGCGAAAAATAAGTGCGTGAATGTTGGGGATATTAATATTGAAATGCAAAAAAGCCCTCTCTTAAGCACGTTGTGCTTAGGGGAGGGGTTTTAGCTTTTAGTGTGGGGCGAGACGGCGGATGTACTCTTGAGAGGGTTGCGGGAATGGAGATGGTCGGTGCAACGGGAGGGGCAAGCAAGGCAAGGATGCCTGAAATGAACGCCCAAAGGCTTTGCAGGACGCAAAGCCAACAGAGCGTTCATAAAGAGGCAAGGGTGATGGTGCAGGGCGAAGGATGGATGTTCTTTCAAAATGGTTGTGGGGATGGAGAGGGTCGGTGCAACGGGAGGGGCAAGCCTGTATAGTGTGATAACATAGTTTACAGAATGTGCAAGGACATAGTTTACATATT
>OJSO01000481.1_pt1 | contig 37100 bp, 34 predicted proteins | sample 1599521 | NCBI WGS metagenome assembly OJSO01 (sample SAMN04168659, study PRJEB22393) | human gut metagenome | biome: human gut microbiome; feature: stool | host: Homo sapiens | collected 2014-05-12 | reverse complement strand
TGTGCGGGCTATTTTCATTCATTGTTCCAACAAAAATCGGAATTTCCTATTATATAAAAAAGAAAGCGCATTCCATCTTAAGAACACACTTTCTTTCTATATTATTCTGTCTCTCTGACTTTCTTTCGAACCGGAAGAATCATAGATGGTGATACAGAAAGTTCATCAATTCCCATCTTCAGGAATGTCTCTGTCAATTCCAGATCTGCTCCTAATTCTCCACAGATTCCAATCCATTTTCCTTCTGCATGTGCATTGTCTGCCGCCATCTGGATCATCGCAAGCACTGCCGGATGATGTGGATCATAGAATGTGTCAAGCTTTGGATTCTGCCTGTCAATCGCCAGTGTATACTGTGCGAGGTCATTGGTACCTACGCTGAAGAAATCAACTTCTTTTGCAAGTTCACGGCTCACCATAACAGCTGCAGGTGTCTCGATCATAATTCCGAGTTCCATATCCTCACGGAATGCGATTCCTTCTTTGTGAAGTTCTTCCTTTACCTCTGCTACAATCTCTTTAATTCTCTTCACTTCCCACACTGCTGTAATCATCGGGAACATAATCGCGATCTGACCGAATGCTGATGCACGATACAGTGCACGCAGCTGAGTTTTAAAAATCTCAGGCTTAGTCAGACAAATACGGATTGCACGATATCCAAGTGCCGGATTCTCTTCTTTATCTAAATTGAAATAATCTGCCTGCTTGTCCGCACCAATATCAAGTGTACGGATGATAACTTTCTTTCCAGCCATATTCTCAGCAACTGTCTTATAGACAGCGAACTGCTGCTCTTCTGTCGGGAATGTCTCATTCTCCAAATATAGGAATTCGCTTCTGAAAAGACCGATTCCGCCTGCATCATTTTTCAAAACAGCTCCCACATCTGAGCTATTGCCGATGTTGGCATAGATATTGATGTGCTGACCACTCAATGTGACATTCTCTTTGCCTTTTAACTGTTCCAACAGTTTCTTTCTTTCCATATCCTCAGTCTGTTTTTTCTTCATCGCAGCGAGTATCTCTTCATCTGGATCGATATAAATCTTTCCGTCAAACCCGTCGATGGCAGCAAATTTACCATCATATTCCGGTTTCAACTCTTCGCCCAAACCGATGATCGCCGGGATATTCATTGTTCTTGCTAAAATTGCTGTATGTGAGTTCGAAGAACCATACATCGTAGCAAATCCCAATACTTTTTCTTTATCAAGCTGGACTGTCTCGCTTGGGACAAGATCATCTGCCGCAACAATGACAGGTTCATCTGTCGCAAATGTAACTTTTTCTGCTCCGGACAAAATATTCAAAATACGCTCAGAAACGTCTTTTACATCCGCAGCACGTCCCTGCATATATGCGTCATCCATTGCTGAAAACATCGCTGCGAAGTTGTCAGCTGTCGTTCCAACCGCATATTCTGCAATCACCTGTTGTGCAGTGATAATATTGATAATAGATTCAATGTAATCTAAATCTTCCAACATCATCTGATGAATCTCAAAGATCATCGCATTCGTCTCACCGACGTCCGACATTGCTTTCTGATACAATTCCTGAAGTTCTGCAACTGCTTTTGCCTTTGCATCTTCAAAACGTTTTACTTCGCTTTCGGTATCTTCCACATGCCATCTTTTGATCTGCTGCTCATTTCTTTTATAAAAGGCAATTTTACCGATTGATACACCGCCAAATACACTTTTGCCAGTTAATGTAATCATAGCTTAACCTTCCTAAACATTATTTTTCTTATAAGTTTTCTTTTAAAAATGTCTCGATTGCTGCGATTGCTTCTGCTTCGTCAGCACCTTCTGCTGTCATTACAATCTCTTCACCGCATTTTACAGCTAATCCCATTACGCCAAAGATTCTTTTTGCATCTGCTTCTTTTTCTCCCTTTTTCAGTTTAATATCTGATTGGAATTTTGCAGCTTTTTTTACTAATAATCCTGCTGGTCTTGCGTGGATTCCTTCACTATCTGTAATTACATAACTAAATTCTTTCATGATTATTCTCCTTTTCTTTTCTATAAATGTTAGGCTCTACCTTTCCTTATTATCTAATATTTTTTACTATTTTTCAATAGTAATTGGTTTTTTTAACAGAATAATTCCAAGCATTGTCACAACAGCACCTATCACTATTGCCGCAAAGAACATTGGGGCGTTTTCCATAATGCCAATCACAAAGATACCTCCATGCGGTGCTCTTGAGCCACATCCGAATGCCATTGAAACCGCTCCTGCCACTGCTGAACCGACGATTGATGGCGGAATAATGCGCAGCGGATCAGATGCCGCAAATGGAATTGCTCCCTCTGTAATGAATGATAGTCCCATAATATAGTTGGTAACAGTCGTCTGTTTTTCACTCTCCGTAAATCTGTTTTTTGCAAATGTCGTGGCAAGTGCGATTCCGATTGGCGGAACCATTCCACCAGCCATAACCGCTGCCATAATATCAAACTGTCCGCTTGCGATTGCTGCTGTTCCAAATACATACGCTGCCTTGTTGAACGGTCCTCCAAAGTCGATTGCCATCATACCACCGAGAACAGCTCCAAGCAGCAATTTGCTTCCTTCTCCCATACTTGCAAGTCCGTCATACAACCATTGATTGAATGCCCCGACAGGTGGATTGATGATAAATACCATGATTGCACCGATCAATACAATTCCAAAGAACGGATAAATCAATACCGGTTTGGTCCCCTCCAACGCCCTTGGAAGCTTCGCAAATACTTTCTTGATAAGAAGCATCAGGTATCCTGCAATAAATCCGGCGAACAGAGCCCCAAAAAATCCCGATGGAATCCAATCTGCCTCGGCTACAAACACCGATGTTCCTGCTTTCGCAAGCAGACCACCAACGATACCAGGCATCAATGCCGGACGTTCCGCAATACTCATTGCAATATATCCTGAGAGGATCGGGAACATCATACCAAACGACACATTTCCCACCAAATTCAAGAATTTGGAAAGTGGATTTCCAGTACCAAAAACATCAGTTCCCGCGTTGGCGCCGTCAAACAAAAATGACAGGGCAATCAGGATTCCTCCTCCGATTACAAACGGCAGCATATGTGATACACCGTTCATCAGACTTTTATAAATCTTTCTTCCGATACTTTCCTGCTCTCCTTGAAATCCGGTCATCTCTTCTTTTTCAGTGCTGTGATAGATTGCAACCTTTCCGCTCTCTGCTTCTTCAATCAGTTCTTTCGCTTTGTGAATTCCATTGGCAACCTTTGTGACAATGACTGGTTTTCCATCAAATCTCGCCATTTTTACATCCTTATCAGCTGCCACAATGATACAGTCACAATTTGCGATATCCTCTGCTGTCAATACATTTTTGTCTCCGCCTGAGCCGTTTGTCTCCACCTTGATAGTATATCCCATCTCTTTTGCTGTATTTTCAAGACTTTCCGCCGCCATATAAGTATGTGCGATTCCGGTAGGACAGGCCGTAACTGCAAGAATCTGATATCCTTTTTTCTTTTGTTGCGTCTCCTTTTCCTCCGTCTCCTCTTCAAACTTTTCTTTTTCCGCCTGATCAATATATCCTAAAAATTCCTCTACCGTAGACGCTTTCATCAGGTTTGCCCGGAAATTATCATCCATCAACAGCATCGAAAGACGACTCAATACCTCCAGATGAATATCGTCTTCTGTATTTGGTGCCGCAATCAGGAACACCATGTGTACCGGCTCACCGTCCAGAGAATCATAATCCACTCCGTCCCGAATAATCATCGCCGCCAGTCCAGGACCACTCACCGCATCTGTCTTTGCATGTGGAATAGCAATTCCTTCCCCGATTCCGGTCGTCCCTTCTTCTTCTCTTGCGAATACACCGGCTCTGTATTTTTCGAGGTCTTTGACATTCCCGCCTTGTTCCATCAGCAACGTCATCTTTTCAATCGTCTCTTTTTTCGTAGTTACGACACCGTTTAAATCAATACTTTCTTTTTTCAATAAATCTGTGATTCTCACGTTACTTCCCTCCTACAATCCAAAGTTCTCTTTTGCTTCGTCTAACAACTTCACAACATCCTCTTTTTCTGCAAGCCATGCCAAAAACGCAGTCGCACTTCCGGTCGCAATTCCCAATTTAAATGCCTTTTCATAGTCTCCTGTATTCAGATATCCTGTCAAAAATCCTGCAACCATCGAATCTCCTGCTCCCACCGAGTTCACCACTTCTCCTTTCGGAGGAAGTCCTTTATGAATCTCTCCATCCTCAGTGATCAGAATTGCCCCGTCACCTGCCATAGATATCAATACATTTCTCGCTCCTTTTTCCTGAAGCTTCTTCGCATAGGTGATAATATCCTCATCCGTCTTTAATATGACACCAAACATCTCTCCAAGCTCATGATTATTCGGCTTGATCAGAAACGGATGATACTTCAGAACATTCAACAACAAATCTTTTGTTGCATCCACCACGATACGAACGCCTTTTGTCTGTAGTCTCTCCATGATACTCTCATAGATATCCTCTGGCAATGTGTTCGGAATACTGCCCGCAAGCACTAAGATATCCCCATTTTTCAGACAATCCAGTTTTTCAAATAACTCCGCAATTGCTGCATCACTGATATCCGGTCCCTGCCCATTGATCTCGCTTTCCTCGTTCGAGTTCACCTTCACATTAATGCGGGTCAGCCCTTCCTTCAGCTCAATAAAATCTGTGTAACACCCAAAGTCTGTCAACATCTTTTCCAACTGCTTTCCGGTAAACCCTGCGATAAACCCAAGTGCTTTGCTCTTAATTCCCAGATTTGAGAGAATAACCGACACATTCACACCTTTTCCTCCAGGAAATATCGCCTCTTTGGTTGTTCTGTTGACTCTCCCAAGTGTCAGGTCATCCACCTGAATCACATAGTCCAAAGACGGGTTAAATGTTACCGTGTAAATCATGCTTCATCCACCTCCACAATGTTTTTGTACTTTTGATAGGTTCCCTGCTTCAGCTTAGTTGTGATTACCTCCGCCTCTTTCAGCTCCGCAAATTTAATAAGCGAAATCTGTCCGATTTTAGAAGAATCTGCAAGAATATATTTTTTCCTGCATTGTCTGAACGCTCTTTCTTTCACAGCAGCTTCATTGAGATCCGGCGTGGTGATTCCATATTCATTGTGAATCCCGTTCGCACCAAAAAATCCTTTTGTGAAATTATATTTTTCCAGGCTTTCCAGTGCTTCCGCTCCGATCAAAGCCTCTGTCTCTTTCTTCAGCTCTCCGCCGAGCAAAAATACTCTGCATCCCTTATGCAGCAATTTTCTTGCATGAGAAATGCCATTCGTCACATAAACTGCTTCCTTTTCTAAAATCTGCTCCACGAGATATTCTGTACTTGTTCCTGCATCGATATAGACAAAATCATCTTTTCTGATCAATCCGGCTGCGTACTTTCCAATCTTTATCTTCTCTTCTCTGTTCAAATCCTGTCTCACAGAAACCGAAGAGTCTTTTGTCATATATTCCATATCGACTGCCGTCGCGCCGCCATGCACCTTAATCAGTTTTTTTCGCTTATCCAGCGTTGTCAGATCCCTTCGTATCGTAGACTCGGAAGTATCCAAAAGCTCTGTCAATTCTGTCACTGTGACACTTTTCTTTTCTTCTACAATATTTAATATCCGGTTAAACCGTTCTTCCGCCAGCATATTTACACCTCTCTTCTAAATCTATTTTAAATTCATTTTCGTTCAAAGTCAATCAATTTCATTCAAAATAGTTCGCAATTTTTCCCTTTATTTTTTATGCATACTGCAAAATCTTTATTGCCATAAAAAAGCCATTGCAAAGCATCATACTTTACAATGACTTTTTTCTTGAAAATTATACCTCAAATAATGGTGTTGACAAATATCGTTCTCCCGTATCCGGCAATATTGCCACAATTGTTTTTCCTGCATTCTCTTCTCTTTTTGCAAGCTCTATCGCCGTGTGAAGCGCTGCGCCGGATGTGATCCCTACCAGTACCCCTTCTTTGTGGGCAAGCATTCTGGAAGCCGCATATGCCTCCTCATTTTCCACCTGCACAATCTCGTCATAAATCTCCGTATTCAAAATTTCAGGAACAAACCCTGCTCCAATTCCCTGCAGACCATGAGGTCCCGGTTTTCCTCCTGATAACACCGGTGATGCCGCCGGCTCCACTGCAACTATCTTCAACGCCGGATTCTGTTCTTTCAAATATTCCCCGGTTCCTGTAATCGTTCCACCCGTACCTACTCCCGCAACAAAGATATCCACCTTGCCTTCGGTATCTTCCCATATCTCCGGTCCGGTAGAAACGGTATGTGCAGCCGGATTCGCTTTGTTTATAAACTGACCAAGAACAACTGCCCCGTCAATTTCTTCCGCAAGCTCTTCGGCTTTTGCAATCGCTCCAGCCATCCCTTTTTTCCCGTCTGTCAGAACAATCTCTGCGCCATAGCCTTGCAGAAGTTTCCGACGTTCTATACTCATTGTCTCCGGCATTGTAAAGATCGCACGATAACCCTTTGATGCCGCAATGGACGCAAGACCAATTCCGGTATTTCCACTTGTAGGTTCAATGATTGTCCCTCCATTCTTTAGGATTCCCTGGCGTTCAGCCTCCACCACCATATTTTTCGCAATACGGTCTTTTACACTCCCCGCCGGATTAAACAACTCTAATTTCACCAGAATCTTTGCTTTTAACCCAAGCTCTGATTCGATATTCTGCACTTCTAAAAGAGGTGTATGCCCAATTAATTCCGTTACATTTTGATATACTTTTCCCATAAGTAATTCCTCCTTCAAATAGACTTCTGCTTTCTGTTTTCATCGGCAAATGATGCCATCAACTGCTTCAATGTCTTCTCCTCCAGCAACTGGTTCACCCGTGTATTAATCTGATCCCAGACTAAAGTTTTAATCGCTTCTTGCACGTCATCTGTTCCCTTCTCTTGTGCATATTCATCTACAATCGAGAATTTTCCTTCCAGTACCTCCAAAACTTCTTTCACTGTGATATCATCAGCCTTTTTTGCCAAACAATACCCCCCGTGCACCCCTTTGAGACTTTTTACAATTTCAGCCTTTCTAAGCACACTAAAGACCTGTTCCAGATAATTCAATGACAGTTTTTGCCTTTGTGCAATACTTGCCAACGCAATTGGCTCTCCATTGTCATGAACTGCCAAGTCTACCAGCGCCCGCAGTCCATACCTTCCTTTTGTCGATATTTTCATAAGAATTTTCCTTTTCCTACCATTTCGCTAAGTATTACATATTTTATGTTATACACCTATTCTCCTGCTCTGTCAACTACCTCTTTTGTAATATCTGCCACTGAGACACTCTCCGTAACACCCAAGATTTCTCTCCACATATCTGCCCAGACTCCTCGTGTCAAGCAATCCTCACACGCAATTCCGCAATTCGTCTCTTTTGTCAGACACTCCACCGGTGCAAGCTCTCCTTCCACAGAGCGAAGCACGTCCAAAACAGTAATATCTTCCGGTTTTCTCGCAAGACGATATCCTCCCATTGCTCCTCTTGTACTCAAAATCAGATTCTCATTCTTCATTGCTTTGACAATCCTCTCTAAATACTTTTCAGACAGACCTCTCCGTGCTGCAATATTTTTCAGCTGCTCTAAATGTTCTTCCGAAGAATGCATTGCAAGATCCACAATTATTTCCAATGCATATGTCCCTTTTGTCGAAATTCTCATATTCTATCTCCTTATTTTCATTGTTACGTCTTATTGTAACCTATATTTGTGCATTTTTCATTATATCTTTTCAAAAACATTGACATTTATATAGAATTATGCTAATCTAATTCAATATTACGCAAGTAATATACAACTTTATTATTTATTTTTATGGAGGTATCAACATGAACAAAGGTACAGTAAAATGGTTTAACAACCAAAAAGGTTACGGATTCATTTCCGACGAAGCAGGAAACGATGTATTCGTTCACTATTCTGGACTTAACATGGAAGGTTTCAAATCTTTAGAAGAAGGTCAGGAAGTAGAATTCGAAGTAACTGAAGGTGCAAAAGGACCTCAGGCAGTCAATGTCGTAAAACTTTAATCAGAATCAAAATGTAGATGTGCCTTTTATTTATGTTTATGTATATAATATATATTTAATTAATATTTAAAAAGCAATTCTTATGCGAAATGATTAGAAAAAGAGCAGAAGTGGTTTTCCCGCCTCTGCTCTTTTACTTTACTTAATTTTAGTCTCTTTTCTTTTTCCGTCCAACCACTGCCATACCAGCTGCCGCCAGCGCTCCCAGACACCATACAGCCGACTGAGGATCCCCTGTTTTCACAGTGTCTTTCTTTTTATCCTCTCCTGCACTCTGATTTTGACTATTGTCACCATCACCTTCACTCTGGTTTTGGCTATTGTTATCTTTTCCGTCATCTGGTTTTTGCTCTGGATCCTTCTTATCCTCTTCCTCAGATACTTTTTCAAGCCGATTCACTGCATCTTCCAACGCTGCTTTTGCTGCATCCACATCTTCCTGTGTTACATTCTCATCCTTCAAAACAGTATCTGCTTTTTTCATTGCCTCCAGAAAATCGTTCCAACTGTCTTTTGTGTAATCGACTTCTTTATATGCTTCGAAGCATTCTTTATACAATTCTTCTAGTTTTGATTTGTCTGCCTCCGGTTTTGGATTTGGTTTGTCCTGAATTGATTCCAACGCCTCTTTCAAAGTACTTGCCGCCGCATTCACATCATTTTGCTCTGCCAACGCATTTTCGTACATTGCCTCTGCTTTCATATATGCCTCCATAAAAGCATCATATCCCTTTGCATCTGCAAATGTCAGACCAAGCTCTTCGCATTTTTCTTCCGCTGCTTTCACTTGCTCTTTCAGCGCTGTCTTGTCCACTGCCTCATACGCTTCGAATTCTCTCAATTTGAACGTATTGTTTCCATTCAGACTTACTCCCTGCATTTTAATGTAACGTGTATGAATCGGTTCTGCAAATGTGATTGTATTGACACTTTCTCCATCTACAGTCTGTAAATCTTTCCACACATTTCCATCTTCTGAGATCTGAATCTTAAAACTTTTCGGCGCTCGATCCCATTGCAGTACCAGCTTACTGATGTCTTGCTCTTCCAGCATATCTACCGCAAATGCGCTGTCCGCATATGCGCCCTCAAAATACGAATCCTTTTCACTCACATCTGTGCCATGCTTTCCAGCCAGAGCATTGCCGTCACCATCAATTGCTTTCCAGCCGACACGAAGTTTTTTCCAGTCCACATCCTGATTGCCGTCACCTTTTCGCTGAGCCGTTCCTGCAGCTGCTGTCCCCTGAGACACATTGACTTCTGTTACTTCTTTTTTCTCTGAAACTTCTTTGATTTTTTCCGGTGACAATGCTTTGTTATATACTTTCAAATTTGCAAGTTCGCCCTCTATCCCTTTTCCTATAGAAGAAAGCGGAAATACAAATGTCGATAGCAGATGCTCATAATCCGTCTCTGAATTCGTAGTTCGCAAAAGTGTCTTTTCTAATTTTCCATCAATGTACAACTTCGTCACCTGCTGCGTCCCGACAATTGTCATCTTCACCGGTTTGTCTGTTGGAATCCGGTAACCAAAGTCCTGTGTAAAGTAAGAACGATTAATCTGTAAGTTCCCTTTGTCATTGATTGACAATCTTCCATCGCGTCCGTCAAAAATATATGTCTCTCCATCAAGATTTCCCTCTTTTGCAAGTCGAAGTTCAAATTGTACCGTGTATGGATAATCCATAGATCGAAGCTCCGTTTGCACCTCTGTATCTCCGTTCAACTGAAGCCACGCTGTCCCAACTTCTTCTTTTATCTTTGCATCCGAAATATTTCCGTTATATCCATTTCCGCTGGCATCATATACTTTTCCATCCTTTACATTTGCAAAATCATAATTCAGCACAAGCCCGGTCTCACTGTCTACATCTGCCCCCAAAGACACGCCCGGTCCCTGCTGTAATCTGTCATACTTGAAACTGTACTCTTCAAATGTCTGTGTCTCATCTGTTCCGCCCCATGTCTTTTCACTCAACACTGCTGCCTGACGCATGATACGTTCAAAATTATCTCTTTCTGTCACACCCATATCTGCAATGTCTGCCCAAAGCGCCGTCTTTGCTCCAAGAAGATTCGGCTCTGACTTGCTTACTTTGCTTCCTGTCATCACTGTCGGATCCCAGTTATTGAACACATGCTCCACATTGACAACATCTCGTTTGTCGCGCCCCGGATTTCCATACAGATGGAACGAATCCACATTGACAACCTTAAATCCCTGCTCGATTCTTTTTTCTGCATTTTCCCAAGAGTTTGCCCAAAAATCAATCTCAATATCGTTGTACGCTTTTGCATCTTCCTGATTAGTGAAGAACTGGCTTGTAGATCCCCACATACGCACTTTCTTGTCATACGACTTCACATTGTCCGCCATCGTGCGGATATATTCCTGAACACCTGGCCGTTCCTGATTATTAATATTCCAGTACTCGTCTGCTCCGATGTTGACCGTGTCACCTAAAAATACATCCTCTTCCAAATACTCATCAAACAATGCATCCATAAATGCAAACGCAGAATCTTTTTTCTCTCCGGTCATTGCAAGCAATTCCCAGTCTTTATCTGCATTGATATTTCCGGTAATCTCCGGAACTGCCTTTCGCGCTTCCTCCAAATGATTTCTCACATATTTTGTAAATAACAATGAGTGCCCCGGTGCATCAATCTCTGAAATCGGATTAATTCCGTAATCCATCGCCAAATTCTGTAAATTCTTGTATTCTTCTTTTGTATATTGCGGCGAACCGCCAAACACTTCGTTGTAATAGTCGTTCTTTTTCTCCGTCGTCTTAAGGCTTGGGAAGGTATCACTTTCCAGACGGAACATACCTTCTACGTTTTCCCAATGTTCGTATTTATCACGGTCTGCATTTCCCGGCACATGTCGGTTATCATTCAGATGAAATTGTACTTCATTAATCTTATAGAACGCCAGCGCTTTCACGATATCTTCCAATGCATCCATCCGGTATGGTGTTCTTGCAATATCAATCATCACTCCACGGACTGCATATTTGGAAAAATCACGGGCAATTCCCTTCGGGAACTTAAATTCATCTTTCTGTGTATAAAATACCTGCTCTAAAGTCATCGCACCGTAAAGACATCCGTTGTATCCATTTCCAATGATGTGGATTCCATCGTCATCTGCCTGCAGAAGATATCCCTCGTCTCCAAGTGTGTATGTATCTTCCACCGCAGACTCAATCAAAATGTCATCTGCATCTGATTCCTGTCCGCTTACAATTGCAAGTCCCATTCCTGTAATCTCTTTCATATCCTCCTGAAACTGTTTTGCAATTTTGTCTGCACCAAGATTCGCCCCATCTTTCACAATGATGCGTGAATTTTTCGTAAGTTTAAATTCTCCATCATAGCCGTACCATTCCTGAATACTCGGAATCACTTTTGGCTCCACATTTTGATTCTCTACTTTCGGGAACAAATCCGTATGTTTCTGAGTCTTTTTCGGGACAGCGACCTGAAAAGACTTCTTTGCCACATCTTCTTCATCTTCTTTATTTACCACTTCCAGCATGATCTCCATGCTTTCGTAATCGTACATATTATAATCACTGATTTCACCATCATCTGTAATTACTTGCGGATATTCACTTCCGACTACGTGAATCTCATAACCTTCCGGCACCTGCGGCAGCGGCACTTCTTTCATATCCGCAGTGATCGTCTCCAGACCTTTGACCGTATCCAGCACTTCTTTTGCACTTTCCGGCTCATACGGAACCGGAACCTGCGTTCCGTTGATCTCGATCTCACGCACAGAGACACTGTTTCCACCTGCCTGCGGATTTACTTTATTAAATTCAAAGCGTACATACCGATCTAATGCTTTCACATCTTTAATTGAGTCCACTGGGTTTGTAACCGTACTGGACGATTGCGTTGTCATCGTCTTTACTGTTTTCCCTTCTGCATTTTTATCAGCTCTTGTCTTTATAACATAGTCTATGGAAAACACTTTTAAATAGAAACTAATATCAATGCTTGTAATCTCTGTCACTTCATTTCCAAGATCCAATTCCAGCCATTGCATCGTTTGTTTCTGATTTTCATCATTTCCCCTCTTCATCTGTGGCGCTGACCATCTAGAGGTGTCTGTTTTCTTATCTCCGTCCACTGCCAAATCCGCCGTACATGACTCCACCCCACTTTCCACTCCGGATGCTGTGGCACGCTTGCCTTTTGCGATATTTCCGGTAACCGCATCTGGATTCTCCGGCTTGTCCGGCTCATTCAGCTCTCCATACACTTCAAACTCATACACACCGATTCCACGGCTTGCCGCATTGTCATTTCCCGATGTAAAACGCAGACGCAAATAACGCGACACCTCCACCGGCTGACCATTTTTCGTCACATCCACTTCTTTCACAATATTTGCTTCATCACTAGAAGGCAGATTCAATGAACCAATTTCCCGCCATGTCGCATCTTCCGCCTGACTGTCCGATGTCTCAATAACAAAGTTTCCATATAATTTTGCAAAGAATTTCACAGTCACCTTTGAAATTTTTGCTGAGTTTCCGAGGTCGACTTCCAGCCATTCCTCTCGAAATTCCTGAATATCACTGCTCTGCCAACGGCTGTTTTGTTTTTCCGTTGTCGTATTATCCCCTTTTCCATCAAATGCCAGTTCTGGAGTCCTTGCTGGATTCTTTCCATCTGCCTCCAGATACCGCGATGCTCGTGCCGTTTTATTCAAAGCGATATTCGTCTGCTCATTTCCTTTTTCCGCCGCCTGTTCTGTCTGAGTATTTTCTGCCGCAACTGATAACATACCAATACCCGAAAGATTTCCCGCCGAAAGTGCCGCCGCCAATAAGATTGCAATTACCTTTTTCCTTTTCAATTTCTTTTTCCTCTCTTTCCTGACCGCTCCAAGCCATTTCGTTTAGTATAACATATTTTCCCTGTTGCACCCATTTATAATTGTAAGTTTTTACTCATGTATTTCGCTTTTATATTTTATGATATGTATATTTTGCATATTATATTGATTTTTCACAAAAAATAACGAGCAGATCCATATACATACACGAATAATATCCTCCTCTGTAAGTCCCGCTATCGCAAAACATCTAATCACACATTTCCCCAAATAAAAAATAGGCTTCGCCTATTCAACTCCCCTGCCCCTCAATCTTGAGGGATAGGGGTTTCTTTTTCTTACTTTTTGCCGCATAATAGTCTTATGAATATATTACAAAGAATCTTTACAGACTACTATGAAGTAATTAAATATACTCTTCATCCCAGAAAGACTGAGATGGAAAATATTGATAAGATGATCAACTGTGGTGATCCTTCTTTTGGTGGTGCTATGTATGTCTGCACCCATTGTAAAAATTGGAAATTTGTTCCTTTCCGTTGCCACAGTCGTTTTTGTCCTACCTGTGGCAATAAATATGCCATGGAACGCACTACCAGTATGTCTTTTAAACTCGTGAATGTGAAACATCGGCACTGCGTTTTTACCATTGATAAAAATCTCAGAGATTTCTTTCTCAATGATCGTTCTCTGCTCAACTGTCTTTTTCACGCTGTGAACAGTGTAATCTCTCATATGTTTTTTCAAATGAATAAATCCAAAAACTTTACTCCTGGTTTTATCATGGTTTTACACACTTTCGGCAGAGATCTCAAATGGAATCCTCATATTCACTGTCTCATCTCGGAAGGTGGTTTTAGCGATGATGGTTTCTGGCGTCATGTCAATCACTTTAACTACACCTATCTTCGCAATGCTTTCCGTACCACTCTCCTGAATGAAATGGAAACAATCATTGGTCCTTCTTTTAAAATGGTGAAATCCAAATGTTACAGTGAACATAAACAAGGTTTCTACATTTATGCAAAACCAAATCTTTGTGACTCAAAGACCGTTGTCAAATACATCGGTCGTTATCTCGGTCGTCCTGTCATTGCTACATCAAGAATTGATCACTATGACGGTGAAACCGTTACCTTTCATTACAATCGGCATCAGGATGATAAATACATCATAGAAACAATCCCTGCCATTGACTTCATCCAAAGACTGATTCGCCACATCCCCGAAAAGCACTTCAAAATGATTCGATATGGTGGCTTATATGCCCGACACAGGGAAATTGATAAAACTCTTTTTCGTGCAATTTCTAAAAATAAGCATCGTATTTATCGAAGTTTCAACCAATGGCGGACTGCCATCCTGCTGTCCTTTGGCTACGATCCTTTAGAGTGTCCTAACTGTAAACACAAAATGGAACTTTTCGAACTTTATTACAATCATAAACGCGTATCTCTCGAGGAACTATATGAGAGAGCAATGTCCAAATCTTTCGGAAAGCGTTCTTCTGCATGATTTCTTTTTTCACGTTCTATGATATAATCCTCTCAAAGGAGGAATACTACCATGAAATCTAATATCGAGGAATTACGCAAAAAATACATGGACAATCCACCAGAAGGAATGACATCTAAGGACATTCGCAATATGAGCGAGGATGAACTTCTGGATATGGATTACTTTTTAAACGAAGATGATTTATTTGCCGATGAGGCCGGTGTAGAAGATTTTTATATCTTCTAACGAGTGTCATCTTGTTCCTATGCCCGACTTTGTGCGGGCTCTTTTTTATTCATAGTTTCAATAAAAATCGAACTTTCCTATAAAGGAAGCAAAAAAAGAAAATCTTTTCTTAAAAAAGCGGTGGCATCCTTTGCAAAAGAAATCGATTAGAGGCTTATCGGTTTATCGAAAATATCATAAAGACTTTGGGGTACGCTGGTCGTTACGCCGATTGGATATCTGTCCAAATGCTTATTACAACTACCGGAAGGCAGATTATTATACCCAAAAATCCAAAGTGCAGACTCAGGTTGTGGAAATTTACCACGAACACAGTGGTGTGGATGGATACCGAAGCACGAGCGTTTATCTAGCACGGAAAGGCTTCCATTACAGCCCCGCAACAATTCATGAGTATATGAACAAAGAGATGGGACTACATGCGATTGTGCGTCCACGAAAGCCAACATATATGCATGGAAAGCCGCATAAAGTGTTTGATAATAAGCTGGCACAAAATTTTACTGCTGATCATGCGAATTAAAAAAGGTGTACCGATTTTACCTATCTATTCTTGAAAAACGGAGAGTTACTTCTTCATAGTGATCAGGGGCGTGCAGTATACATCAAAAGCGTTCATTGAGTATTGTGAATCTGCCCGCATTACACAAAGTATGAGTAAGGCTGGATATCCATATGATAACGCACTGATGGAGAGATATTTCAACACACTAAAGAACGAGTGCACAAACCTATATGAATTTCGAACAGAGGAAGCACTCTATCAGAAAGTGGAGGAATTTGCATATGTTACTTATAATCATGTGCGTCCTCATAGTTTCAATGGGTATCAAATCCCTTATCAGGCTCGGATTTCATAACACAATATTTTTAGCCACAAGTGTTACAAAAATGCTTGACCACTACACACTATACTAAGCACTTACTCACTATCATCGACATGATTCAAAAAATCTTGCATATTCTTGAATGAAGGAATATTTAATGACAATTTCTCATATGATTCTTTTTCGTTTCCAACAAGTTTCATCATATTCTGAAAAACAGGATGTAATTCTTTTTTACCATCTTCAAATAAAAAGAAAAATTCATGAAGTGCTTTTTCATCTACTTCCCTATTGTATCTTTGCCGGTAAACACGGACTAACTCTTTTGCCTCATCAATCTGTTTTTTCTTTCGTTTATTATAATATTCTTCTAAAGAAGAAACAACAACAGCAGGATTACCTGCTACAACAACATTATCTGGAATATCCTTATTAACAAGACTATTAGCACCAATAATTACATTATTCCCTATTTTAGCGCCTTTTAAAATTGTAGAATTCATTCCTATAAACACATTGTTTCCTATTCTAACCTCTCCAGAAGAACCTAGAATTTCTCCATAAACACCTTTCACCACAGCCCAATCATAACCATGAGTTAAAATAGTAACCCCACTTGTTATTTGAACATTATTCCCAATAGAGATTAGCCACGGTCTGGTAACATCAATACATACATTTTGAGGAGCAAAAAAAACCGTTCCCCCCCCCAATTTTCATCCCAATTTTCCGTAAATATGCAACATATGCCTCTGAGCTACATCTGTGTCCAAAAACAATTCTTTTTAAAATTTTTTTAATTAACATATTCCCTCCCTTTTACCAGAACGCTATATTTAAATTAATTCAACAAAGTCCTTCCTCTTGTAAAAGTCTTCAATAACTCCACAAATAGCATCCGATATATTTTTATCAAGATATAAAGTTAGCTTTCCCCTAACCAACTCATCCAGTTCGCCATGTTCTGCTGGGGAATCGCCAATCCGTAACGTGAAAACTCCCGTTCCGGACAATAAAAATGAACAGCATTGACATATTTCCCGTTTATAATTGCGGCAGCAAGCGTTGGAGACACTACACTTCCATGTAACAATGCATGTGGATGACCCTCTTTCAGGATATGTCCATTTTTTTGCTGGCATAGACTCCAACATGATGTTCATCTACCTCAACTTTTGCAGGAATAAAACGGTAACGTTTGGAAATAGCGTCTGGAAGTTGCTTCCAATCATTTTCACCAAATTCAGCGATTAATTCTTCATCTGTCATGTAATGATCAATGATATTTACAGGAAGACCTGACAGATCAGCATCCTTATTACCGACCGTTTTCGGTTTACGAATTGGTCTACCATCCAACGTATTCAATTTTTAATTGCTTGATGCAATAACCTTGACTTTAAACCCAGACTATAATTTGTAAAATTTCCGCATATATTACCTTGCACTATATCTACCACTATTAACAAGAAAATCTCCATATCCTAAATCTGACAATATCTCCATATTAACAAAATTACTATCAGACCATTCAGGATTTGGTATTTTCCAACTTGCAGAATAAACACTCTCTAAATAGCTTTCTGCATTTTCAGGAACTCTTACTTCAACCCCAAGGAACAATTCTGTTCTTGTTTTTTCTACCATATCATAATTAGCTTTTCTTACATGATGTTCATATATGGAATGATAAATGTATCCCTCTTGTCTATAAAAATCATAAATAATACCCCTCCCCTCGATATTTTCATGTCCAAAAAAATCAATAGTTATATCGCCTTTTCTATATGTCTGTTCTCTTATCTTATCATATAATCGGAATTGCCGTATTTTTTCAAAACCATAGCTATTTAGATGTTTTTCAAATTTAAACCAATCAAATTCATCTGAAAGTAAAATTCCATAATCAATATCAATATCCCAGCTAATAAATTGATGATCCCTTATTATACCTAGCAAGGTCCCAAAATCAGCAAAATAGTTAACTCTGTATTCTTTTAAACAACTCTCAACTTCAATAATACATTGCAATCCGTTTTCTGCAAGCCTCTCTTGCTTCTCTGAACTTTCCTTATTAAATTTCCGTTCCAACACATACTTAACGATTTTTAACCGCTTTAAATGCATTTTAATCTCATATAACCCCATTTTCATACCTCTTCTATCTATTTTTTGCAAAAACACTTTTTCTTCTCTTCCAGATTCGATATATACATCGAATTTTTCTCTCTAAAGATATCTTACCACTCAATAATATAAATTTAAAATATTGACTTTGTGCATTCCAATAATCGGTATTTTCTAAAACAATCTCTTCCAAAATACTGGCAGATTTGTCTCCCTTTATATGCTTCCTGATTATATCATAAACATTATGAATCCTCAAATCGTCAAACGACAATAACGATTCTTGAATAAGCCCATGTACTAACTTATCTAGTAATTCTATATCCCTTTTACTTGCTAGTTTCGGTTTAATGATTAAAAATTTCTCTAGGTCGTTACGATATCTCCCACATTCTTCAAACTCACTCACCTTATTATGTGATAGACTATTTTCAACAATTCTATAATTATACATTGCCTCCGAAACACTTATGAATTTTCTACTTCTATCTAATACTTTAGCCATCCAATATGCATCCTCCTTTATATTTCTTTCTTTCGGAAACAATACATCTTGTACAACAGAGCGCACAAACAATTTGTTCATAATCCTATTGCTTATCTTTCCATTCAAAAAAGCAGACATAATCTCATTTCCCATAAAAGTTTGGTCTGTCCAATCCTTAAATTCTTTTACCTTATTCACAGCAAAATTACACTGTGCTATATCAGCATCACCATTTTTTAGCTTCTCATATAAACTTTGGATAAAATGTTCTTCTATCGTATCATCTGCATCCACAAAGGAAATCAAATTACCTAAGCTCATTTTTATTCCAAGATTTCTAGCACTACAGACTCCTTCATTATCTCTATCAAGTAATTTAAACCTACTATCAGTTTCACAAAAAAATCTACAAATACTTCCACTAGAATCCGTACTTCCATCATTAATCATTATCACTTCTATGTTTCTATATGTCTGTTTTCTAACACTTTCTAAACAATCATATAAAAATTTCTCAGCATTATACACTGGTATAATTACAGACACTTTTTCCATATCAAATACCTCACACCTTAAGTACTCAATCTCAATGTTAAAATTTATTTATGCCCTTTTCATTATCTTTCTAACTATATTCCACAGTACTTCATTCCTCATTAATAGTAGCAACACACTATAAACAATAGCAGAGACTAAAACTATGAAAAATATTACCTGAATATTAAAGATTCCACCAAAGAACTTGTTTAAAATAATACATACACTTGTCATCCCTATACACGAAAAAACTGAAGTTAAAATATTTCTATTTAGTAACCTAACCTCACTTACTTTTCTTCCATAATAGACACAGACTATCATCATAACAGCTTCTGAAACAACTGTTGTAAAAGCCGTAGCATTTTCACTCATATATGGAATAAGAATAAAATTTAAGCCTATATTTAACCCCGCACTATAGGCTGTAGCTTTCAATATAATTTTCTCTTTACCACTCGGCAATAATATACATTGATTAAATATCCAGCCTGAAATGCAAAAAATCAATGCTATACTCAAAATTCTTAAAGACGAAATGGATCTCAAATACTCTTTCCCAGAGATAAAAACTACAATCCTTTCACTTAAAATAAAAATTCCAAGCACTATTGGAATGACTAAAACCATAAGTGTATCGTATATCTTTTGAACTGTATCATTAAATTTTTCTGTTTGATTAGTTCCATAGTATAGCGATACTCTTGGAATTGATACTATTATTACAGAAGACAGCATACTTTTTACAATAGTATAAACCTTTGTCGAAACCGAATATATTCCAACTTCATAATCGCCCTTCATAAGTCCTAACATAGTAGTATCAGAATACACATAAATCATTACCGCAACACTAGATGCAAATAGCGTTAGTATCGGTTTTAAATGAACATAACATTGCTTAATATCCACCAAACTTAATTTACAATATTTTTTAAAATTAATAAAATTAAGCAAATTTGATCCCACAGAAGCAAAAACTGTAATTCCTGCATATGCAATAACATCTTCTTCTGTTTTCACAAATATAAAAAGAAATATGATAGATAAAATTTTAAATACTATTCCTCTTAGTGTAATATATAAATATTCTTCATAAATTGAATAAACCCATTCTACACCTATTGTTATAAAAACAATTTGAATACTAAAAACTATAATTAATATAGAATATTTATGTAAACCATTCGAAAACCATAAGCATATGAACAAACAGATATACGATATTACTGTTGACACTACGTTAATTGTAAAAACTGAACTTGCGAAAAAATCAAATTCATCCTTGTTTCCCCGCAGCTTTGTCCCTTCCCTGATAGCATAACTAGATATCCCTAATCCAGCTAACAGAACAAAATAGCCTATAACAGAATTCGCAAAATTATATTCTCCAAGCCGCTCGACCCGTAAAACTCTTGATACATATGGAAATGTAATTAACGGAAATAACAAATCCAATCCATTTCGTATACCATTTAAAATAGCATTTTTTGCTAATGATTTATTTTTCATAATGCCCTCTCCCTGATACTTCCCCCCCTAATAATCTTTAGATTATAAAACGTATTCCCTTATTTTTTTTATAAGGTATAGGTTGTATTTGTCTTCCCTTCTCATCATAATTATTTATCAGTGCTATCGTAACTATCCTCATTGTCCATCCCCAATATTTTACTAAGCCATTTGCCATGAGTAAATTCAGGAAACACAGACAAATCAAATAAAACGCGTATTTGTTACGGCGTGTTATCTTTAAATACGAAAATACAAAAACTGCAATGGCTATAGGTCCAAGTTCAAACATGATTCGAATAAAGTCCATTTCAAATTCATATCCTAAATATCCTACATCTGCTGAATTGATAAATACAGATGTTGTCCCTAAACCATAACTTTGAAACCCTTGCTCTATCACGTACCACAAGCGATATATCCTTGACATTGTAAACGCAACTAAATTAATACCTGTCTTTTCATTAAACCATTGAACCGTAGATGGCTGATATAGGTAATAGACTCCAAAAATCAAAATACACCAAAAAATTCCTGTCCATTTTATGACTCGCTCACTAATTATATCATCCTTCTTTTTCATTAAGCAAATACCTAATAAGACAAGAACCATTAAACAAAATACCCTTTTAAATATCAAAATATTAAGCACTATTGCAAAAACAGCTGAAAACGGTGCTCGTTTCCTATTATAAATAAAATATGCTGCCAGTCCACTTGCTATTTCTGCATAAGTAGAGTTCTCAAAGACTGAATAGGATGATATAAATGATATGGAAAAATAATTTGATAAATCAAAAAAATTAACAACCCCCACTTCAAGAATGTAACCTATCCAAGTCAAAACCAATGCCAATTTCATAAACTCCTGAATTTGTATTGGTGTAAACAAATTAATCATCAAAAACGCAAACATAAATGGTAAGAAAATTTGAACCAACTGCATAGCACTTTCAAAAGAAAATTGTCCCACCCGAAAACTTCTATACAGTGATAATATACCCAATACAATAATCATGATAACAATCACCTTAATTTCTTCTGAAAACATTCTCTTCTTTTTATTCAATGATAGATTTATAAAATTTAACCCTACTGGTACAAGTATAATAATATATTGTACAACTTTTACAATATTATTATCGGGAATTATACCTATACTAATCATTGTTTCACTTATTATCGAAAGCCCAAAAGCTATCCACAATAAAAATTTGGGACTATTTGCTTTAGGAATCTTAATTGTTAACTTCATTTATATTTTCCCCATCTTCTTACATAATTTTTTTAAATCAAGTTCACTATTATCAAAATAACACAACTTTCGTCTTATATACTTTATAAAGCAAAAGTTCTTCAGAGCAACCACAATTCCACTACTTGTTTTTCTTATAAAATATAAAAACAATTCTATTTATATTTTTTTAAGCTGAACAAAAAATAAAATAAATTTGCAAATCTAAATTCAATCATTTTTAAAAAAATATTCTGTTTTATCCCCAATTTTTTCTTTGGATAATTACGTATTACTGTTCTAACAATTTTATCAGAACAAATCTTTTTTATATTTTCTATATGCTCTTTTTTAGACAGCAGAAGATCACTTCTACATTCTTGCTCAATCGACATTTTTATATAAATAAAAAACATTCTATCTAATCTAAAAAAAGTCATATTGTCATATTTTAATGACTCTAACTTATGTTTCATTTCTAAATAAAAATGTTTACTAGCCTCAAACCTATTACTTCTATAACTTGTAGTCAATGAATTATCATTTATTCTGTAATTGTAACCTACATCTGATATTGTGCACACACCATTCGCATATTGCATAAAATCTATATTAAATACTAGATCTTCTGATATAAGTTCTCTTTCTGAAGGAAATTCAACGTTATATTTTTTAATAATTTTAGTATTATAGATAGCACCACACACACACATCTCTATACTATCATGTTGAGCAGGAGAAGATCCTATCATCCTTGGTAAAAGTTTCGTTCTTGCTTCTTCTCCCCAAAAAACCTCATCCCCATATTCCCTATTAAGTACAATGTTCCCCGAATTTGTAACTCTTCTAAATCCACTTTTGCACATATCAACATTATTTTTAACTAACATCCTATGCAAAATTTCAATACATTCTTGATCCAAATAGTCATCTGAATCTAAAAATGTAACGTAATCTCCTGAAATATGCTTTAATCCAGTATTCCGTGCCATTCCGAGACCTGAATTCTTTTTATGGATAACCATAAAATTTTCATACTTTTCTGCATATTCATCACAAATTTTCCCACTAGTATCCGTAGAACCATCGTTTATCATGATAACCTCTAAATCTTTATATGTCTGCTTCAATAAACTCTCCAAACACACTCTTAAATATTTCTCTACATTATATACTGGAACAATAACGCTAATTAACATATTTCCTTCCTTCCTAGTTTCAATGATTTTGCAAAAAATAACACTGTCTTATCCTAATAACTGTCCTTTACAGTTGTAAAAATACTTAATTATAAAAATTTCATCAAACAGATTATAAACTTCTAAATCCATATAAAACGTAACATTTTGGCTTAATAGTGCCCCTTTATTGTAATCAAAAATATATTAAATCACATTTTTATAGGCTAAATTATATCCTTCTAAAAATAATCTATAATCATATTTTTTCACATATTCTTCTTGCGCATTTCGTTCTAACTTCTCACGCAATTCCATATTTGTCAATAATTTTTTCATTCGCTCAGAAAGTTCCTTTACATTATCCTTTTCAAACAGAAAACCATTTACACCATCTTTAACTATTTCATTATTTCCACTAATATCAGATGCAATAATTGTTTTCCCTTGCGAAAAAGTTTCTATTGGAATTAGTGGCAATCCTTCATGCCTTGATGAATGAACTACAAAATCTAACTGACTAATAATCTCTAAAATATTTTTCTGATACCCAAGAAAAATTATATTATTAGATATTTCCAATTTTTCAACGAGAGTTTCCAAATAAATATGTTCCTCTCCCTCCCCAATAATCACACCGACTACATTTGGAAACTCCCTAACAATGTCAGCTATAGCATTTATAAATACATCAATACCTTTTTGTTTTGTTAAACGTCCAATATTTCCTATAAAATTCTTTCCCCTCTTACTTTTTCTCAACATATCCTCGTTTAAATAATTTTCCTGTTCTATTTTTACAGAATTATATATAATATTAATTCTTTCGTCTGGAATTCCATAAACATGAACCAAGTTATTTTTTACACCATTTCCAACAGCCACAATTTCACAGTTCCCCAAAGCATAACGCATTAATTTTCTCTTATCATAAAATATACTATGTGCTGTATATACGTGCTTTACTTTACTCAACATACTAATAATCCTAGCATAGAATGCAGCCATACGATGATGTGTATGGATAATATCAATTTTCTCTGTATGAACAACTTTCCATATTTTATATAGACATACCAACATTAAGAATGGATTTTTTTTGTCTATATCCGACATTACAAAATGCTTTACACCTATTTTTTGCAATTCTTCAACATAATACCCACCACATGATATGACATACTGCTCGTGTTCTTTGTTATCCCGGCAAAGCTGATAAACTATTTTCTCTGCTCCGCCTTGCCCCATGGTTCTAGAAACATGAAGTATTTTCATAATTTTTTCCTTCCAATATATCTGCAATCCTCTCGCTAGCATGCCCATCTCCGTACGGATTGCTCGCATTACTCATTTTCAAATACTCTTCTTTATCATCTAATAATGTTTTAAAATTCTCGTAAATAACTTCTTCAGTAGTTCCAACAAGCTTTAACGTCCCAGCTTCAATCCCCTCTGGTCTTTCTGTTGTATCTCGCATTACAAGAACAGGCTTCCCGAGCGAAGGGGCTTCTTCTTGAATTCCTCCTGAATCTGTTAAGATCATATAACTTCTGTCTAAGAAATTATGAAAATCTACAACTTCTAAAGGCTCTATGATATGAATACGATCATCATCCCCCAAAATATTATTCGCAATCTCGCGAACAACCGGATTCATATGAATCGGATAAATAGCCTTAACATCATCATGTTCATCCATAACTCCGCGAATGGCTCTAAACATATTTTCCATTGGTTTACCAAGATTCTCTCTTCTATGAGCCGTTATCATAATAAGTTTGGAGTCTTTTGCCCACTCAAGTTCTGAATGTGAATAGTCTGGTTTTACTGTCGTTTTTAACGCATCAATCGCTGTATTTCCCGTAATATAAATTGTATCTGCTTGTTTTCCTTCTTTTAATAAATTCTCTTTTGCCAACTCTGTCGGCGCAAAATTAAAATGACTGATAACGCTAACAGCCTGTCTATTAAATTCTTCTGGATACGGAGAATAGTTATTGTATGTACGAAGTCCCGCCTCTACATGACCTACTGGTATTTGTAAATAAAAGCAAGCAAGAGCCGTCGCAAATGTTGTAGATGTATCGCCATGCACAAGTACTACATCTGGTTTCTCTTTTTCTAAAACCGCTCTAATTTTATTTAATATATTAGTAGTCACATCAAATAGAGTTTGTCGCTCTTTCATAATGAATAAATCATAATCAGGTACTACTCGAAATACTTCTAATACTTGATCTAGCATTTGGCGATGTTGCCCTGTTACACAAACGATTGTTTCAATGGCATCTCTTTTTTTTAGTTCATTCACCAATGGACACATTTTAATTGCTTCTGGTCTTGTTCCAAAAACCAACATAACTTTTTTCATATCTTTTCCATATCCTTTACTAATCTTTATAATTTATTAAATCTCATTTTCTTACTTTTTCTTTTATAATTGCATTAATAAAAGTTACATTTCCCACAAAATACCGTTTAAATAATCGTCTAGGCTCTTGCATGACTCTAAACAGCCATTCTAAATTTGTCTTTTGCATCCATAGTGGGGCTCTCGGAATATTCCCTGATATAACATCAAAACTTCCACCTACTCCCATAAACACACTTTTATTTCCATCATTTTGTAGATATTCAATCAAGTACTCTTTTAATGGAGATGTAATTCCTATAAATACAATATCTGGACACAATTTTTTTAATTCTTCCGAAATTTCTTTCCAATCTTGTTGCTTAAAGTATCCATTATGTATTCCTAAAATATTCAAATATTTATGCTTTCCTTTTAAAACCTGTGCCGTCTTTTCTACAACCTGCTGCTTAGCCCCTAACAAATAAATACTATATCCTTTTTTCTCGCTCACATCCACAAGCTTCTGCATTAAATCAATCCCTGCGACTCTTTCCGGCAAAGGCTTTTTCAAAAATCTGCTTGCCAAAACTACAGAGGCTCCATCAGCATTAATAATACCACATCCATTTATAATCTCTTTCAATCTATGATTTGTATTTAATGAATTGATTTTATCTGCATTTACTCCCATTAAATGAAGTGGTTCTTTTTCATTTATATATTTTTCTGCTAAATTTATAGTTTCTTTTTCATCTAACACGTCGATTACTGTATCTAATATTGTAATTCGCCGATTATGTCCCAATACTCGATCCATTTCATACCAACTTCCCGCTATCTATTTTACTTAGCTCTTTCTTCATATACTTGTTTACACATATAAACAAATTTCTACATTATCCTTTACTAATACTACCTTTTTCATCTAAATATGTCAACCACTACTTAAATTCCAGCATGAAGTACACGTAATATACTTCTTTCCCATAATACATTTTTCTAATAACAGATAATTAGATATTATCTGTTATTCATCATATCACATATCCCTTTCTTTTTCCATTCTTTTACCAATTTTCCCCACGACAAACGCATGAATGATTTTTCCTATATTTATATCTTGTCCTTTTTTAGGAATTTAACACTTCTTCTAAATGTTTAATTGGGCGCAACCCAATTACATACCGTTTTTTTCTCATAGACAGTTTATGTTTTGATACTTCCGCTGTTTTTAAGATACTTAAACTCCATTTTCTAATGATATTCTGATTTTGGGCTGCCATCTTATCTATTGTTGTGTTCGCATCTTCACGAAAGGTTACATCCGGGTGCCAATGCATACTTTCTATACTCCAATGCCCTCTGACTGCTCGGTTTATCAACTCAATATCTTCTTTCAAACTGCTTATAAAATAACGATATTCCTCTTTCTGTATTCCATCTTTCTCCAGGGTTTTCTTCTCCATAACAATACTTTTCAAACCCCTCCATTCTTTCTTTTGTCCCAGCCAGCCTATATCCTCTGTCTGATAATACTCCCTCGTCTCTATCTGGCTGTGGGCTTTTTCCTGTGTCTTTTTATAACATCCTTTTTCTTGAATTTCTTTCAAAAGCCCTTTTTCTTTAAAATATTCTTTCACATCTTCGAACATTGTCCCCTGATTTCCCTTCAAGGCTAGGACATAATCTGCACGTTTTTTCTTAATCTTTTCCGCAATCCCCTTTTGAGTTCCCATTGCATCAATGGTGATAACCTGACCCTTTATTTGTATTTTTTCTAACAATTCCGGAATTGCTGTTATCTCGTTGCTTTTTTCTTCTACTGCTTTTTGACCGAGACAAAAACCATCTTCCTTACTCCATGCTGAGACAATATGAGATGGTTTTTCTTCCTTCCTTTTATTGGCGCACATGGTTTTCCCATCAATACAAATGATTTTTTTCAACAGTTCCCCATCATTTCTGTTTAACCGTTCCTGCCATTTCGCATAAAGCTGCTGTAAGATTTCAGGCGAAATCATCCCCATAACCCGACGGATTGTGTCATGAGACGGAGACCCATTTTTTAACTCAATATATTTTCGCAGATAATCCTGATAATCTTCTGCAAACAGAGCCATTTCTGCCCAGTTGTCTGCATTGGTAAGTGTAGCAAACAATACAATGACCAAAATATCTTTTAACGTATGACGCACTTTTCTTTACTGACATTTGTCTTCATATCAGAAAATAGGATGTTCACAATTTATTTACCCATGCGTTTGTCGTGATAGGAGAAAAATAAGACTAGTCATCCTCTAAACAATCTGCTACAATCATTTTATAGAATTCCTCTGCACACGGAGGAGTAAAATGGGAAGAAAGCAACGTTTAAAGGAACTCACAATCAAGGACAATTTTATGTTTGGCGCAGTGATGATGGATGAAGACAATTGCAAGGGACTTTTAGAGAGAGTCTTAGAACTGCCGATTGAACGAGTGGAAATCAGCAGGGAAAAAAGCATTGTATATCATCCTGAGTATAAGGGCGTCCGCTTAGATGTCTACGCAAAAGATGAAAGCCAGACACGTTATAACGTGGAGATGCAGGTGGAGAAGAAACCGGCGCTTGGAAAGCGTAGCCGCTATTACCAAAGCCAAATGGACATGGAGATGCTGCTTGCCGGAGAAGATTACGCAGAACTTCCAAATACTTATGTCATTTTTATATGCGACTTTGACCCATTTGGAAAGGGCAAGTATCGCTATACGTTTCAAACCACATGTAGAGAATCTCCGAAAGCAGACTTGGAAGACGGTAGAACAATTGTGTTCTTGAATGCTCATGGAAAGAATGAAAGTGAAGTTCCGAAAGAGTTGGTAACATTTTTAAACTATGTGAAAGAAGACCTTGCGGGGAGTGAAAAAGAATTTCACGACCCATATGTGGAACAACTACAGAAGTTTGTCCGCAACGTCAAGAAAAGCAGGGAGATGGAGGAACGCTTTATGATTTTTGAAGAGATGCTGAAAGAAGAACGTGCGGCCGGACGTGAAGAGGGCATTGTGACTGGACGTGCAGAAGGTCTTATACAGGGAAAAATAGAAACTGCAAGAGAAACCTTACTTCTGTTCTTGCAGTCTTTTGGTGCAGTTTCCAAAGAGCTGTCTGAACAGATTCAGAAGCAAGAGAATCTAGAAACATTGAAGCAATGGACACAGATAGCGTTTCAATCCAAATCTTTAGAAGAATTTACAGAAAAGATAAAGTAAGTATCTGTTTCTAGTCATATGGAAATCTAACTTCTCACGGTTTTAGCTGTTCTTGCTGAGACCGTGGAGAAATCGTAACAAATCAATGCCGTTTCAGGCAAATATTCAGAGAAAAAGCAGAGGAATTCTATATACAAATAATAAAAATGACGCCACCTCTCTCAAAAGATGAACGCCATTTTTCCACTTTATTTCGAACCTTTTCTTGCCAACACAACTCCCACTGTCTTAATCAGTATCTTCAAATCTGAAGCCAATCTCCAATTTGATATATACTCTGTATCTAACCTTACAACTTCCTCAAAATCAGTAATATCGCTGCGTCCGCTCACTTGCCATAGACCGGTAAGACCTGGTTTAATAGATACTCTTCGTCTATGGTGAAGCTCATACTGCTCATACTCATCAACAGTAGGCGGTCTTGTCCCGACAAGACTCATATCTCCCTTTAGCACATTCCAAAATTGAGGAAACTCGTCCAAGCTACTGTCACGCAGAAAATGACCAAATGGGAATATTCTTGGATCATTATCCATCTTAAACATAAGCCCTTCCATCTGATTATGTTTCATCAATTCTTTCTTTCGCTCTTCCGCATCCATGTACATAGATCGGAATTTATATATCTTGAACTTTCGTCCATTTCGCCCATTTCGCCACTGTGAAAAGAATACAGGTCCCGGACTTTGCTTCTTAATAATTGGTGCAACAAACAAGAATATAATTCCCATCATCACCACTCCAACCAGTCCGCCACAAATATCAAGCATACGTTTCATCAAGAGCTGTCTGGCAGTAGCCGACTTAAATGTCATTGTCAGTACAGTCTCTCCCGCAAAGTCCTCCATGCATTTATATCCTGCTATCCCTTTCGTCTCAAGCAGATTAATATGCACAGTCACTCCTGCCTCAATATACTTTTCAACTTCACTTTCCAACTTTACCTCTCTGCTCGTGTTGATATAAATCTCATCTACTACATGACCAGTGATATATGAAAGTACTTCTGTTTCTTTTCCAATAACAGAAACCCCCGCGATTGTCTCCGTACCACTATATGATCCTACAATTGCAATTCCGATCGGATAAATTCCGGCATATGCATGCTCTTTAAGCTGCTCCACGTTCTCTTCAGCCTGCTCCTCTGTCGTAATAATCAAAACCGCCCTCGCTTTACTTGCCTGTTTCTTCTTTAAATATGTTTTTAACCCAATACGTGCTATGTAATCAAGAATAATTCCAAGCCACCACAAGTGAAAAATAGTCAATCTTGAATATGTATCAGAATTTTTCACAAGGAACAAATAAATAATCAAAAATCCGCTGCTCAGACTGACATACTTTACCGTTTCCTTAAATTCGATAAAATATCCTCTCCGCAGCACACCACTATATCCTTCCAAGAAAAACCCAACACAAATTCCAACAAGAATAAGCACTATGCTCAATCTAGTATATTCTTTATTCAAATACAGCCCTCCGGTTTCCATTATCAGCAGATAGCCTATATTAAATGCTATCTGCAATATAAGAATATCAAGCACTATGAAATCAAAGTGCTTCATCCAACTTGTTTTTTCTTCCTTATACACTTCACTCACCCATTTTTATAAATATCGCATATTTTTTTTATTTCATCATATACTATAACTAGTTCATATCTTTCAAGGAGGTGTTTATGATTACTTTCTTCTTTATTTGTCTATTGTTACTATGTTTTCTCTGCTGGTGTATTGTACACGTGCAGACAAGCTATGATCGTGAAATCAGCGATAAAGAACAGCTGGATTTTATCAAAAATCATCCGTCATAATTATTTATCTTTGATCTCACTGTGAAGTTCTTGCAATGATCTTACTTCACCACATCCTGGTTTCTTCAATGACTGAATACCACTTATAGTTGCTTTCGCTGCCGCCATTGTTGTCATATATGGTACTTTTTTCTTAATTGCAGCTTTACGTAAATAACTATCATCTACATTTCTGTCTTTTCCAATCGGAGTATTTACAATCAAATCAATCTTTCCATTTGTGATCAGGTCAAGGATGTCTGGTCTTCCTTCCTGCAGTTTATTTACGAGTTCTACTTCGACTCCCGCATCCTGAATCAATTTTCCTGTATGCTTAGATGCAAGAATCTTGAATCCTGTCTCCGCGAAGTCTCTTGCCAGGTCAACTACTTCGTCTTTATCTTTATCATTTACAGTAATAAGCACTGTTCCTTCTAATGGAAGTTTTGTCTGTGTTGCTTCCTGTGCCTTAAAGAATGCTTCCCCATAAAATCTGGAAAGTCCAAGTACTTCACCCGTTGAACGCATCTCAGGTCCAAGTACAGGGTCTACTTCCTGGAACATATTGAATGGGAATACAGCTTCTTTTACTCCATAGTAAGGAACATCCTGTTCTTTCAATTCCGGTACCGGAGATTTTCTTCCAGTCAGTTCACTTGTCACAATATCAATTGCAAGCGGCACCATTCTGACGTTACATACTTTTGATACAAGCGGCACAGTTCTAGATGCTCTCGGATTCGCCTCAAGCACATATACCTTCCCGTTTTCAATTGCGTACTGCATGTTCATAAGACCTTTAACATGCATTTCTTCTGCAATTCTTCTTGTATATTCTTTAATTGTTTTTACGTTTTCTTCAGAAATATATTTTGACGGAATGATACAAGCAGAGTCCCCTGAATGCACTCCTGCAAGCTCAATGTGTTCCATTACTGCAGGTACAAATGCATGTGCTCCGTCACTGATTGCATCTGCCTCACACTCTGTTGCGTGTCCTAAGAAACGGTCGATCAAAATCGGTCGATCCGGCGTCACACCAACTGCAGCATTCATGTATCCAACCATGCTTTCTGCATTGTATACAACTTCCATTCCACGTCCACCAAGTACATATGAAGGACGAACCATAACCGGATAACCAATCTTCTCAGCGATTTCCAATGCTTCCTCTACATTGACTGCCATTCCTGATTCCGGCATCGGAATATCTAATTTTTCCATCATCGCACGGAATAAATCTCTATCTTCTGCAAGGTCGATTACAGACGGAGCTGTTCCGAGAATCTTCACACCATTCTTCTCAAGGTCAGCTGCAAGATTCAATGGTGTCTGTCCACCAAACTGAGCGATAACCCCAACTGGTTTTTCTTTCTTATAAATGCTGAGTACATCTTCCAATGTAAGTGGTTCAAAGTACAGCTTGTCTGATGTATCGTAGTCTGTAGAAACAGTTTCCGGATTACAGTTTACAATAATTGTCTCAAATCCAAGTTTCTTCAACGCAAGTGAAGCATGCACACAACAATAGTCGAACTCAATCCCCTGTCCAATTCTGTTTGGTCCACCGCCAAGGATCATGATCTTCGGTTTTTCTTCATTTACTGGATTTTTGTCTTCCGCATTGTATGTCGAATAATAGTACGCACTGTCTTTTGTACCACTTACGTGTACTCCTTCCCACGCTTCCTCCATACCAATTGCAATTCTCTTTTCCCTTACGTCAGCTTCATCTACCTCTAAAATCTGGCTCAAATATTTGTCAGAGAAACCATCTTTCTTAGCTGCAATCAAAGCTTCATCCGAAGGAAGATTTCCTTTATACGCTAAAAGAGCTTCTTCTTCTTCCACAAGTTCTTTCATCTGTTCAATGAACCAGTGTTTTACTTTTGTCAATTCATGGATTTCATCCACAGTTGCACCTTTACGAAGCGCCTCATACATAATAAAATGACGTTCGCTAGTCGGTGTAATCAACATTTTCAGCAATTCTTCTTTTGATTTTGTATCAAAATCTTTTGCATGTCCAAGTCCATAGCGACCTGTCTCAAGACTTCGGATTGCTTTCTGGAATGCTTCCTTATATGTCTTACCAATACTCATAACTTCACCTACGGCGCGCATCTGAGTACCAAGTTTATCCTCTACACCTTTGAATTTTTCAAATGCCCAACGAGCAAATTTGATTACAACATAATCTCCATCCGGAACATACTTATCTAATGTTCCATATTTTCCACATGGAATATCTTTCAATGTAAGCCCTGTTGCCAACATTGCTGACACCAAAGCAATCGGGAAACCTGTCGCTTTAGAAGCAAGTGCCGACGAACGCGATGTTCTTGGGTTAATTTCGATAATGATATCTCTGTCTGTCTTTGGATCATGTGCCCACTGTACATTACATCCACCGATTACCTTAACAGAATCTACAACTTTATGAGATTTTTCCTGCAAACGTTTCTGCACTTCTTCTGAGATTGTAAGCATAGGAGCTGAACAGAATGAGTCACCTGTGTGTACACCAAGTGGGTCAATATTCTCGATGAAACATACCGTAATCATATTACCTTCAGAGTCACGAACTACCTCAAGCTCTAACTCTTCCCAACCTAAAATAGATTCTTCCACAAGTACCTGACCTACCAGGCTTGCCTGAAGACCTCTTGCACATACAGTCTTTAATTCTTCTACATTATATACAAGACCGCCTCCTGCTCCACCCATTGTGTAAGCCGGACGAAGTACTACCGGATAACCTAATTTATCTGCAATCGCAAGCGCCTCATCTACCGAATATGCAACCTCACTTCTTGCCATCTCAATTCCAAGACTGTCCATAGTCTTTTTAAATTCAATACGGTCTTCACCACGCTCAATCGCATCTACCTGAACACCGATTACTTCTACATTATATTTTTCAAGAACTCCCGCTTCAGCTAATTCTGAACATAAATTAAGACCCGACTGTCCTCCAAGGTTTGGTAGTAATGCATCTGGTCTTTCTTTTGCGATAATCTGCTCAAGTCTTTCAACATTGAGAGGTTCAATATAAGTAACATCAGCTGTCTCCGGATCCGTCATAATAGTAGCCGGATTAGAGTTCACGAGTACGATTTCATAACCTAAATTTCTAAGAGCCTTACATGCCTGTGTACCTGAATAATCAAATTCACACGCCTGCCCAATAATAATAGGACCTGAACCAATAATAAGTACCTTCTTAATGTCTTCTCTCTTTGACATGTCCATTCTCCTCCTATTTCTGTAATCTCATATTTTTATATCACCAAACATTATACATGTTGCCAATACCAATGTCAATTGTTAATTAAACTCCCTTTGTATACTAGAAGTTTTATAAATTTGTTATTTTTTCTACAAATATTTCAAAATCCATGATATACTAAACGCTGGAATTTATTACAAAAGAATATAGGGGGAAATATGAAACACTTAAATGCATTAAAAAAAGCAATTGTTGCGGGTCTTTTAATTGGAATTGGTTGTACCGTATATCTCAATATGGATAACTCAATCGTAGCTTCTTTCCTGTTTGGATTAGGTCTTTTTACAATCATCAATCTGGAACTAAATCTGTTTACAGGAAAAATAGGCTATATCAATAAAAGCAACTACATTGAAATTCTCATTACTTTAATAGGTAATGCAATCGGAGTAAATGTGATGGCATTTCTTATGAAACAAACCCGTCTCCATAGCAAATTGGTGGAAAAATCTGTGCCAATTGTGGATAACAAACTCTCAGACACCTATGTAAGTTTATTTCTTCTTGCTGTTTGTTGCGGGATGCTCATGTTCATTGCAGTCGCAACATTCAAAAAGCAGCCAAACATTCTCGGCACACTTGCAGTTTTCCTGTGTGTATCTGTTTTTATTTTGGCTGGATTTGAGCACTGTATTGCAAATATGTTTTACTTTGCACTCGTCAGCAAGCCGACAAAATTCTTCTTTCCTTTAATTGTTATTATTCTCGGAAACAGCACAGGCGGAATCCTTCTTTCCAAATTAACAAAAGATGGACAATAAAAAAGAGATATGTCTCTTTTTTATTGCAAATAATCATCATAAAACAAAATAAAAAAGACAATACCGCTCCCAAATCGAATTTCCATGGCCATAATCCGAAATACCCCTCATGCCCGGCTTGTATCCCTCCTGTTTCGGGGAATCCCATCACACTATAATACACCATACTTCCAACCAGAATCCCACCCAAAACCACAATGGATTTCCAAATTCCTTTCAATAATTTATTGGCCAAAATCATTGCCAAAGCCAATAACAAAGCAAAAAACAAATGGAACAAGACAGACGAATTTCCTGCAAAAATCAAACGGAGGATCACCGGGGACAGAGTAAAAGCAATCAGACACAGAATCACAACAATGATCCGGGGAGTAAATACGGCTTGTAAACGGGACAATAAACCGGAAAAAGCCAGCAAAGTGAGTATTCCACCTCCGATCATCAGCGAACTATAGATACCTTCGACCCCTATCGAAACCGTCGAAAGAATCCCGATCAGTAACACCGAAGCCGGTCCGATGACTAAAGGCAGCCGATGTCCCCACAACATCTGGACAATCATAGCCAATCCCATGATTCCGAACAGCTTCTGCATATAAAAAATCTGTTCGACCTGATCCGTGTAATGCAAACGGGCTACAATAATCCCGATAATCACCACACAAGGAATAGAAACAATCCACCATTGCAGTCCATACATCAACATCGGGAAAAATCCCGGCCTATCGTTCAAATTAAATTTCATCCTACAAAAAATAAAAATTATCGTCTGTAAATTTACTATTTAAAACCCACAATAACAACAAAAGTATCCCCCACTCTGTATCATCGCCCGGAAACATTAAGAAGATGAAGTTTTCATTTTAAAGTATATCCGTATTTACCGGAAAAAAGTCCCGGACATCGCCATTGGCCGGACTAAAAAACAATCGGGCTGTAATAAACAGACATAACATACAAAAGAAAAAATTGCGATCTTTGCACTGTTTTTTCAGAGAAGCAATATGGAACTAAAGACTATTCTAAAAAGATACCCGGTCTTCATCCTCGGGCTGTATTTCCTGTCCCTGGGTATTGTGCTGATCGTACGTTCTGCACTGGGGACTACCCCCATTTCCAGTATAAACTATGTCCTCAGCATCAACAGTGCGCTTTCGCTGGGCACGTGGACCTTTCTTTTCAACCTGCTGCTGATCGCCGGGCAATTCTGGCTCATCCGGGACCGCTACAGCCGCCGGGACATCCTCGAAATCCTGCTGCAGATTCCTTTCTCTTTCCTGTTTGCAGCCTTCATCGACTTTAATATGATGTTCACCGGACAGTTACATCCTGGCAGTTATGGACTGTCGGTCGCCCTGCTCCTGACCGGATGTGTCGTGCAATCCATCGGCGTCGTGCTCGAAATCAAGCCCCGGGTGGCTATGATGAGTGCCGAAGCCTTCGTAAAATATGCTTCCCAGCGTTACAACCGGGAATTCGGAAAATTCAAAGTCTGCTTCGACGTCACTTTAGTCACCCTGGCCGCAGTCCTCTCCTTCCTCCTCAGCCAACGCATCGAGGGCATACGCGAAGGATCGCTCATCGCCGCCTGTATCACCGGCTACATCGTCACTTTCCTCAACCGCCGGATCATCACCCGCAAAACACTTTACAATCTGCTGCCCATCCTTCAAAAAAAGACCTCCCGGAACGGATGATGCTGCCTTCCCCCTCGGAAAGACTGCATTTCAAACGACCATCAGTTTCCGTATATTCCGACCAATAGCTCCCAGACATGAAACTTTGCGTCTTTTCGCATTCACAGCTAGTTTTCAGTTTTCAATCCTCATCAGATATACAGCTTTCATACCTCATCTTAGTCAATACAATGTTTTCTTATCACAATTCACTAAGATTATAAACCAATATAAACGAAGTTTTATCTTAAAGCAGAAATTACATTATTTTTGCATCGGTAAATGCGAATCCGATAGTTGCGCTTTCTATTCAGCAAGCAATTAAAGGTAAACTGAAAATAAGCTATTTAAAAATAATTATAAAACAGCCATTCCCGTTGTAATGAAAACCGATATAATACCTTATCAAAAAATGACAGCAGAAGCCATATTATATAAAGAAAACGATCCCCTTCTGCGATATGCTATTTATAAAGCATACAAATATCGATGTGCATACACAGGTAAATTTCTTTATGATTACTCATCCATGCATCTTGATCATATTATACCACAGAATACTGCCCCTGAAGTACTTCAGGAAAAAATACGGAAATATCATTTAGCAGACGATTTCACTATTGATAGTCTGGAAAATATTTTACCAACCAAATCTTTGCATAATAACAGTCAGAAAAACCGACATCCGTTCAGTGAACCTGCCGAACGATTTTTTTTGGAATATGCACAACGTGGAAAATGGAAAATCGAACGAGAATATAAAATCTTGAAAAAACAATTTGAACTTTCAAAATTGAAAGTATTTGCTGAAGCTCAACTTGTGGAATTCAATTTATTACCTCCGGAGGTATACAAGGCAAGCAGGAAAGTTACAAACTCGCTTTCAATACATAATCATTTCTGGCGGTCAACAGAAAATATAGCACTTAATGGTTTCCTGCCCTCGAAATTGAAGGAAGAGGGAAGTTGTGTTATTTCTTTTTGTAACCGGACAATCATGATCACCCTGGATCATAAGAGCATTCTTCAACTCATAAACAAACTGGAAACATATTCTCTGAATGATATTATACTTCGGGGACATTCCTATCAGAATACGAAGACATTCGTAGTACTAGGTAACAATGCAGTCCATTTAGAAAATGCAGTTTATGAAGAATTGCTCGATATTCTTCAGGATTATTTAAAAGTGTATTCGGAAGAATACAGCAAATTCCAAAAGTATATCGGGGCAGAAAATTTTTCTTTTTACAAAGATACCAATGATTATATGTTATTGGAAACAAGCCGGGAGAATTGGCGTAAGTTAATCCAATACGCCAGGAAATTCGATACAGAGCAAGGAACAACATCAGAATATTGTTTCAATTCCAATGATCATCA
>OJSO01000282.1_pt1 | contig 51499 bp, 40 predicted proteins | sample 1599521 | NCBI WGS metagenome assembly OJSO01 (sample SAMN04168659, study PRJEB22393) | human gut metagenome | biome: human gut microbiome; feature: stool | host: Homo sapiens | collected 2014-05-12 | reverse complement strand
ACTGTCGATTGAAATGACTTGACCGTAACAACTGACTCATTTAACCTGTCCTTTCAAGCCATTTCAAACCATTTATCAGTCTATAATGAAGGAGTTGTCAGCTATTAACAACTGATTTCTCAGTTATTAATAGCTGGGATGCCAATTGTTAACAGTTGACACACCAGACATTAACATCCTGCAAATCAAAGCATAAAGCTAAACAAACGAGATTAAGTCCATGATGCAAGTGAGAGCAACCGTTTGCCCTCATACCTGCCGCCACAGTTGCTACCACACTGGAAACCACGATGAATAAAGGGATACAGACCGTTTGTTAGAGCATGAGAGCAAAACTGCTATCAAATCACTATGGAGAGAAATACCTATTTATGGGTACTCGCATACTCCCAAAATAGTCATTATTTGCGATTGTAGTATTAACGATATAGAACGAAATTTGCACAAAATTTGTTCTATGAGGTTTCTTACACTTAAAATAATGCTCTGCTTGCTTCTTTCTTTGATCATTTCCAGAATTGAAGCCAATACTAACAATTATTCTATTTCCGGTCGTATATCCGACGAAAGGACGGGTTCGCCGTTGCCCGGCGCATCCATTTTAATCAAAGGCACCTATTTGTGGGCTGTATCCGACCAGAAGGGGGAATTTACGATACAAGGAATACAGGAAGGCAAGTATCAATTGGAAGTTTCCTTCCTCGGTTATGTTCCGGCAACGGTTCCGGTGAATGTGAACAACAGCATCAAAGGATTAAAGATACAACTGAAGGAAAATACACTTGCCCTGAACGACGTAATCGTTACCGCACAAGCTCCGAAGAGTGAGCTGAACACCACGCTCAACATCGGGAGTAACGCACTGGAACATCTGCAGATATCGAATGTAAGCGATATTTCCGCCCTTCTTCCGGGAGGAAAGACGAAAGTTCCGGACTTGACCAGCAACAATATTTTCTCTCTGCGCGACGGAGGTTCATCCGCAGGCAACGCGGCTTTCGGAACGGCGATAGAAGTAGACGGAGTACGCATCGGCAACAACTCTTCTTTCGGCAATATGACCGGAATAGATACCCGCAGCATCTCTGTGGCCGATATCGAATCGGTAGAAGTCATCACCGGAGTACCTTCGGCAGAGTACGGAGACTTGAACAGCGGTATGGTCAAAATCCATACGAAAAAAGGGAAGACTCCGTGGAATGTACTGCTATCCATCAATCCCCGCACAGAACAGGTGTCCTTTTCCAAAGGGCTGGACCTCGGCAACGATAAAGGAATCGTCAACATAAGCGGTGAATGGATCAAGGCTACTCAAAAGCTTAATTCACCCTATACTTCTTATACCCGCAGAGGATTCTCCGCAGGTTACAGCAATACGTTCCGGAAAGTGCTCCGATTCGACATCGGGCTGACCGGTAACATCGGAGGAATGAATACGAAGGATGATCCCGACGCATATACGGGAGAATATACCAAAGTCAGAGACAACGTTTTCCGTGCAAACACGTCATTGGCATGGCTGCTCAACAAGTCATGGATTACCAACCTCAAACTGGATGCATCGGTGTATTACAATGATAACAAGTCGCATGCACATACACCTTATTCTTATGCGTCCGAACAGCCGGCAGTCCACGCTGAACAGGAAGGTTATTTCATTGCAGGCAAACTGCCTTACCATTTCTTTGCCGATCAGATTGTCGATTCCAAAGAACTGGATTATGCCGCTTCGTTGAAGTACGAATGGAACCGTCGTTTCAAGAACGTTACCAGCAATCTGAAAGCAGGCGTGCAATGGAAAGGAACAGGCAATGTGGGCGACGGAGAGTATTATCAGAATCCTTCGCTGGCTCCCAACGGATATCGCCCCCGTTCTTACTCGGCTTATCCGTATATGCACAATGTTTCGTTGTATGCGGAAGAAAGCCTGTCGGTAGCTGTCGGCAGCACCATGCTGAGGCTGATGGCGGGATTGCGTTGGGAGAATCTGTTCATCAGCGGAACGCAATACGACAAGCTGAACACACTGTCGCCACGTTTCAACGCCAGATGGCAGCTGAACGAAAACATAGCGATTCGGGGCGGATGGGGAGTGACCGAGAAGCTGCCTTCGTACTATGTACTCTATCCCCGACAGGAGTATCGGGATATTCAGACTTTCGGAGTCTCATACAATAACAATGAGTCGGCTTACGTCTATTACAGTCAGCCATATACTTTATTACACAACGAGAAACTCCGCTGGCAGAAGAATCAGAATGCCGAAATAGGAGTTGACATCAATGTAGCCCGCACCCGTATTTCACTGGTAGGATACTTTAACCGCACGAAGATGCCTTATAAATATACAAGTACCTATACTCCGTTCGCATACAATGTTCTACAGTTGCCGGAAGGATTCGAGCTGTCCGCCAATCCGCAGATTACCGTAGACAATCAGACGGGCATGGGATATATACGGGACGATGAGGACAGTTACTGGACACCGCTGGACGTAAAGGTGAAAGACCAGACTTTCGTCAGGTCAACCTCTCCCGATAACGGACCGGACATCACCCGCAGAGGAGCGGAAATGATCATCGATTTTCCGGAGATCACTCCTCTCCGTACGCAGTTCCGTGTGGATGCGGCCTATACATATAGCAAATACATAGACAATTCCTTGTCTTATTACTACCAAAACGGATGGTCGCACACCACTCTCGCCAACCGTTCCTACCAATATGTAGGTATATATGCCAACGGCGACAACTCATCCACGACCGCCAACGGCAAGCGCACTCACTCGCTGGATGCCAATATCACAGCGATCACCCGTATCCCGAAAGCAAGGCTGATCATATCCTGCAAACTGGAAGCCTCGCTCATCAAGCGGTCGCAGAATCTCTCCGAATATAACGGTACGTCCTACGCGTTCAACGTCAGCGAGAACAGCAACGAGAAAACAGGAGGCAGCATCTACGACGGAAATTCTTATACGGCCATTTATCCGGTTGCCTACCTCGACCTGAACAACGAGGTACATCCGTTCACCGCCGCCGAAGCCGAAAATCCGGACTTCGCGCATCTGATACGTAAATCGGGCAATGCCTATACTTTCGCAGCCGACGGATATGATCCGTATTTCTCTGCCAATATCAGCATTACCAAGGAGATAGGCGATCATGTTTCGCTGTCGTTCAACGCGATTAATTTCACGAACTCACGGGCGTATGTGAAATCATACGCAACCGGAACCAGTGCAATCTTTACCCCGAACTTTTATTATGGACTAACCTGCCGCATTAAACTTTAGAAATATGAAACAACAGTCAATCTATATCATACTGCTTTTCGTCACATCCTTACTCGGAGGATGTACGGACCTCGACAAAGGCAATCCTTACGAAGACCAGCTGCACACCTTGCAGGTGACTGCCGTCTATCCGGACGATTATGCGGAATACCTTCGGGAAGGCATCACCGTCCAAATCGAAGACATCGCCCGCGGCAACTCCTACAAGACGGTAACCGACCAGAACGGTACAGCGCAATTCGCCCTGACCAACGGCATATACCGCATACAAATCAGCGATAAAGCCGATCAGCATATATTTAACGGACTGGCAGACAAGGTAAAACTCGTAAACGGAGATATCACACTCAACGTTCCGCTTACACACTCCAAAGCCGGTGCCATCATTATCAAGGAAATCTATTGCGGAGGATGTACCAAGCTGCCGCAGGAAGGTACTTATCAGGCTGATAAATACATTATCCTGCACAACAATGATTCCCAGACGCAGTATCTCGACCATTTGTGTTTAGGTACGCTCGATCCTTACAACTCCCAGTCCACCAACGTATGGGTGACGCAGGACGAAGCAACCGGAGCAACCATTTTCCCCGATTTCGCTCCTATCGTCCAGTGCATCTGGCAATTCGGCGGTAACGGCACTTCCTTCCCGCTGGCACCCGGTGCCGATGCGGTCATCGCCGTCAACGGAGCCATCGATCATGCCGCGCAATACCCGCTGTCGGTCAATCTGAACAAACCGGGATATTTTGCCTGCTACAACAATGTTTATTACTGGAATACGATGTATCATCCTGCTCCGGGCGACCAGATCAGCCGCGACCATTATCTGGACGTGGTCATCAAACTGGGACAGGCGAATGCCTATACATTCTCTATATTTTCTCCCGCCACTGTCATCTTCAAGGCTCAGGACACTACGATACAGGAGTATGTACAGCAAACGGGCAGTGTGATACAAAAGCCCGGCAGCACGGTGGATCAGGTCATCAAGATTCCGCTCGACTGGGTGATTGACGGGGTAGAGGTGTACTATGGCGGTTCGTCGAGCAACAAAAAACGCATTTCGCCTTCCATCGATGCCGGATATGTCAGTCAAAGTGCACTGTATGACGGACGCAGCCTGCACCGTCGGGTAGACGAGGAAGCATCGAAGGAGGCCGGTTATGAAATACTGGAAGATACGAACAACTCTTCCGCCGATTTTTATGAAAGAGAACAACAATCCCTGCATGAGTAATATGAAAGGAATATATATAGGATGTATGCTGTTGTGTATAGCAGCCATAAGCTCGGCACAGACTTACGATGTTATCGAACGACGAAATTCATGGAATGCCGGAACAAACGTAACGGGAATCATGATGGACAGCGTCACCGTCTCCTACGCCGAACTGTACGGCAAGAACAATCACGGTGACTTCCGCAACTACTACGAAGCCGGCAAATTATGGAGTGCCGGTGCAGTAGCCAAGTCCATCACACACTTAAAGAAGTATTCTCTGATCGGCTCGTTCTCATTCGACCACACTTCCGGCAAGGATATGAGCGGCTCCATGTTCATCCATCCCGGATTTTATCCGGTAGACCTACTGGAGTTTACCCCCGGCCGAAAGGATTTACAAACTTATGCGTTCATGGGAGGTATAGCAGCAGATGCCGGCACCAACTGGCGCATCGGCGGAAAGATCGATTTCACCTCTGCCAATTACTCCAAACGCAAGGACTTGCGACATACCAACTACAGACTGGACTTAAAAGTAGCTCCCGGCATCATGTATCATTCGGACCATTATGCGATCGGATTCTCTTATATTTTCAGCAAAAACAGCGAATCCGTTTCAGCAGAAGAGATCGGAACAGCCGCTACACCTTATTACGCATTCCTTGATAAAGGACTGATGTACGGTGCCTACGAAGCATGGTCGGGAAGCGGAGTCCATCTGAGCGAATCGGGTATCAACGGATTCCCCATCAAGGAACTGTCTCACGGAGCAGCAGTTCAGGTCCAATGGGGATCGCTTTACGGAGATGTGGAGTATCTGCATTCTTCCGGTTCCGCCGGAGAGAAAGAGGTTATCTGGTTTAAGTTTCCGGCACACCGGATTACATCGCATCTGAGATACCGTTTCGCCAAAGGCAGTACCGAACATTTCCTGCGGATCAACCTCTCATGGTCACGCCAGACAAATGACGAGAATGTATTGGGACAGGAGATATCCAACGGAATCACGACTACCCATGTTTACGGTTCCAACCGGATTTTCGAAAGAAAGGCTTTATCCGTTCAGCCCGAATATGAGTTGATCGCTCCTAAAGGAGAATTGCGTGTCGGAGCCGAGATTTCGTCTTTTAAAAGCATGACTACCCAAATGTACCCTTATGTCGCGTCACAGACAATGACTTGTGGACGGGTTTACGCATCCGGCGTACTTCATGCCGGAAGATTCGATGTGAAAGCTGCCGCAAGTTTATCCATAGGAGACTTCACGGAGAAGAGCAGGACTACTGAAACGACAGCCGAACCGGGCGATCCTCCATACCGCCTGACAGATTATTACCATCTGCAGAATGAGTATGCAACTGCCCCACGGGCGACAGTGAACGTCGGATTACGCTATCACTTTCATCGGGGGATTTATGCCGAAATTCAGGGCGGATATACGCACGGTTTCAACCTTGAATATATAGCAGGTTCGAGCCGTTGGAATGAGACGATTAAGTTAGGTTATACATTTTAAAATTATTCATTTACATAATATAAAACTATCAAATGATGAAAAAGGGGATATTATTTGTGCTGACAGCAGCATTTCTGGCATCTTGCCAGCAGGAGGAAAACGAGGGAGTAGCATCTGTGGACCGGGTGACCATCACTCCTATTATCACACGTGCCACAGAGGTTAATTTCGAAGATCAGGATCAGATCGGATTGAGTGTCACTAAAGAAGACGGCACTGTATATGCCACCAACGAGCTTATGACTTTCAATGACGGAGCTTTCGCCGGAAGTCTGAAATGGTATCCCGAAGGAGCAGACAAGTCTTCATTCGTGGCTTACTATCCTTACAGCGCAACCGGTGTACCGACTTCATTCACCGTGCATGCCGACCAGACCACCAACTACGGAATCTCCGACTTTATGGCGGCAAGCAAATCCGACGTACTTCCTTCGGTGAACTCCATCAGCATGATCTTCAAGCACATGCTGACCAAACTGGTTATTAATGTGACAAACGAAACGAATTTGGATATTTCATCTATAGTGCTCAAAGGCTCTGTTCCTACTGCCAATATCAATTTGGCAACCATGAAGACAACCGTAAACGAGAGCGCCGCCGCCACAGACATCACAGCACAACAAGTGACAAAGAATAAGACTTTTCGTGCCATTGTAGTCCCACAGACGGCTGCGTTCACTCTTGCAGTAACAACTTCAGATAACAATACATTGATGCAAAAGCTCGTATCCACAGATTTAGTTCAAGGCGGACAATACAGTGTCAATATACGTGTATTACCCGATAATATCATCGTTACACTCAGTGGTGAAATCGAGAACTGGACAGACGAGGGAGAGATCAAGGGAGATGAGCCGGAAGTTCCTTTTGAAGAGCATGACGGATATTTCATCTACGACGGCATTACCTACAATACGGTAACTCTCTCCAACGGAACAACATGGATGGCGGAACCATTACGCTATGTACCGGATGGATATACTCCGTCAAGTGATCCGGCTGCAGATTCTCACATCTGGTATCCGTACGAATTGGTTACAGTTGACGGTACACTTACTGCAAAAGCATTGCAGGACGCAACTTCTATCAAGCAGTACGGTTATCTCTACGACATCCATGCCGCACTTAGCGGCAAAGCAGTTACTCCGGAAAACTGCTACGACTTTGAAGGAGCACAGGGCATCTGTCCGAAGGGATGGCACATCCCGACTCGCGCCGAATATTTCAGCCTTGTAGGTAATTCGACCAAAGATGCGGACGGCAATAGTTTGGAAAACGGAAAAGACGCTCTTTTCTATGACACAGCATATGACGGTGGTAAAATCCCGACACTCAACGAGGCTAAATTTAATTATCAATTCTCGGGAGTACGTATGTCAACCGGTTATTCAGCCGTCCCCAAATATCAGGCAACGGCAATAACCAGCAGCAACAGTACGGTAACCGAATGGTTTGGAAAACCCAGTATGAGTTATTACATGACTTCAACTGCATATAAGCCTATTTATAGTACAAGCACCGGCGACCTGACCAATATTCAGTTCTTCGGACTAATGAGCACATTCTCAATGGCGAAGTATCCGGAAGGCAGATTGTCTCTGAGTTATATCAGTGTACTTAGTGGTCAAACAGTTCGTTGTGTAAAGAACCAGAACTAAAAGCCATTTGCAAGTTCATAAAAAAGAATATAAACTACATAAAAACAAAAAGTAACAATGAAAACAAAAAAGCTAAGCATCGCAATCGCTCTACTGGCGGTTGCCGTTATCGGAACCTCTTGTGGAAACAAACAGCAGAAAAGTTCCTCGGACACAACAACAGAACAGACCACTTCGTCTGCTTTAGAAATTGACTCTCTTCTTGCAAATGCAGAAAACCTTGCAGGAAAAGAAGTAACCATCGAAGGCGTTTGCACACATACCTGCAAGCATGGCGCCAAGAAAATCTTCCTGATGGGCAGTGACGACACACAAGTGATCCGCGTAGAAGCCGGCACCTTGGGAGCATTCGACCCGAAATGTGTGAACTCCATCGTCCGCGTCACCGGAACACTGAAAGAACAACGCATTGACGAAGCCTACCTCCAAAACTGGGAAGCACAACTCAAAGCGCAAGCTGCCGAAAAACACGGAACCGGTGAAGCCGGCTGTGACACAGAGAAGAAAGCACGCGGCGAGACAGCCAACACGCCCGAAGCCCGTATCGCCGACTTCCGCGCGAAGATAGCCGACCGAAAAGCAAGCAGCGGCAAAGAGTATCTGTCTTTCTATTTCATGGAAGCTAATTCGTATGAAGTGGAGTAGCAGCATCCGTAAATGGAGTAGGCTGATACACCGTGATTTATCCTTTTTCTTTGCCGGAATGGTCTTGATTTATGCCATTTCCGGCATTGTGATGAATCACCGTGACACCATCAACCCGAACTTCTCCATCGAACGGAAAGAATATAAGATTGCCGAAAAACTGCCGGGCAAAGAGGGAATGAAAAGGGAAAATGTACTGACTCTGCTGCAACCATTGGGAGAGGAAGGTAACTATACCAAGCACTATTTCCCGAAAGCGGACATCATGAAAGTGTTCTTGAAAGGCGGGTCCAACTTGCAGGTAAACGTCCGTACGGGAGAGGCAGTCTACGAATCTGTCACCCGCCGCCCGCTCATCGGAGCAATGGCACGCCTGCACTACAACCCCGGACAATGGTGGACTTACTTTGCGGATATTTTCGCAGTCGGCCTCATCATCATCACCCTTTCCGGAGTCATCATGCTGAAAGGCAACAAAGGTATTATCGGCAGAGGAGGAATAGAAATGATTGTCGGAATCGTGATTCCCATCCTTTTTCTTCTCTTCTTTTGAACAGAATAACTGATAAAATAAAATGGAACAAATCATAGAATGTAACAACCTGACGCACTACTACGGCAAACGGTTGATTTACGAAAATCTTAGTTTCACAGTCCCCAAAGGCCGCATCCTCGGACTACTGGGCAAGAATGGTACGGGCAAGACCACGACCATCAACATCCTGAGCGGATATCTGAAACCACGTTCCGGAGAATGCCGTATCTTCGGACAAGAGATACAGACGATGGCTCCGGCATTGCGCCGCAACATCGGGCTGCTGATAGAAGGGCACGTACAGTATCAATTCATGAGCATCACCCAGATTGAGAAGTTCTACGCAGCCTTTTACCCCAATCAATGGAAAAAAGAGGCTTATTATGAACTGATGAACAAACTGAAAGTAGCTACCGGACAGCGCATCTCCCGTATGTCTTGCGGACAACGTTCACAAGTAGCACTCGGACTGATTCTGGCACAGAATCCCGAGCTTCTTGTATTAGACGACTTCTCCCTCGGTCTCGACCCCGGTTATCGCCGCCTGTTTGTAGACTATCTCCGCGATTATGCACGTTCCGAAGGCAAGACTGTCTTTCTGACTTCGCATATCATTCAGGATATGGAACGACTGGTAGACGACTGTATCATAATGGACTACGGAAAGATACTGATTCAGAAGCCAATTGACGAATTACTGAAAGAAGGACGCCGCTATACCTGTACTGTTCCCGAAGGTTACGAACTGCCCGCATCCGATGATTTCTATCATCCTTCCGTGATACGGAATACACTGGAAACATTCTCCTTCCTCCCCCTCACAGAGGCGGAAGCAAAACTGAAATCCATGTCAGTACCCTATACGGACCTGCATAGCGAACATGTGAATCTGGAAGATGCCTTCATCGGTCTGACCGGCAAATACTGATTCAATAAAATAATTAAAGATTAAAAAGTAAATTAGAAGTCTCATGTACGCTATATTTTATAAAGAATGGATCAAGACACGGTGGTATTTTCTGCTTGCCGTAGTCACTACACTCGGTTTTACAGGCTACTGTATGCTTCGCATCAACCGGGTGATAGAAATGAAAGGCGCCGCGCATGTATGGGAAGTCATGATGCAGCGGGATGCCATATTCATCGATATGTTACAATACATCCCCCTGATTGCCGGAGTGCTGATGGCCATCGTGCAGTTTGTTCCCGAGATGCAGCGCAAATGTCTGAAACTGACTTTGCACCTGCCCTATCCCGAACTGAAAATGACCGGCAATATGTTGTTCTCCGGTTTGGTACTGTTGCTTGTCTGCTTCGCTTCCAACTTCCTTCTGATGGAGGTCTATCTGAGCGGAGTACTGGCTCACGAACTGAAGAATCATATACTGCTGACCGCCCTCACGTGGTATCTTGCCGGTATTTCCGGCTACCTGCTCATCGCATGGATCTGCCTCGAACCGGCATGGAAACGCAGAATCATCAATCTCATTATCGCCGTATTGTTACTGCGAATCTTCTTCCTGTCGCCCACGCCGGAAGCTTATAACAAATTCCTCCCGTATCTGCTGGTCTATACGTTGCTGACCGCGTCTTTCTCCTGGCTCTCCATCGTACGGTTCAAAGCGGGAAAGCAGGACTAGGATAATGAAGAATAAAGAACTAAAAATGAAGAATTAAATAAAGATGAAACGTTTCAGTACCCTACTATTATATGTCACCATCGCCTTCCTGCTTCTCTGGCAGTTGCCTTGGTGTTACAATTTCTTTGTCGTAAAGCCGGAGAAGACTCCTTTCACTCTATATAGTTTCGTGATCGGCGATTTCGCCTTGATGGGACAGGAAGAGGGAAAAGGAACCGTACGTCGCGACGCTGCCGGAAACATTTATTCCGAAGCAGCTTTCGACAGTATTCTGCCTATGTTTTATTTCCGCCAGTTGATGTCCGACGAACGTTTTCCGGATACGATTAACGGGATAGCTGTCACTCCGAAGATCGTGCAGACGGAGAATTTCAATTTCCGCAGCGTACCTACGGATATCAACGCTCCTTCCATCGGTCTTTATCCTCTGTTGGAGTCGATGTCCGGGCGTGTAGACCTGAAGATGCCGGATGATGTTTTCCGCATTACTTCGCAAGGCATTGAGTTTATCGATATGGCTTCCAATAGCGTGAATGCAGAAAAAAGCCTCTTGTTTACAGAAGCTATGACCAAGAAGGATTTCCGCTTTCCGGCCATTGAGATCGCAGGAAACCCGACGGTGAAGAAGGAGTATGACGAAGGATACCTTCTGTTGGATGCCGACCGTCGTCTGTTCCATCTGAAACAGGTGAAAGGGCGTCCCTACGTTCGTGCTATCACTTTGCCGGAAGGATTAACATTAGAGCACCTTTATCTGACGGAATTCAGAAATAAAAAGACGCTTGCTTTCCTGACAGATATCAACAATGCTTTATATGTGCTGAAAAGCCGCACGTATGATGTGGTGAAAACAGGAGTTCCTGCATTCAATCCCGAAACGGACGCGCTGACCATCATTGGAAATATGTTCGACTGGACGGTACGGGTGACGAGTCCGTCTTCCGATAATTACTATGCTTTGAACGCGGATGATTATTCACTGATAAAGAAGCTGGAAAATAATTCGAATACTCATTATATGCCCGGCATCAGTTTCACTTCTTATACGGACAAGTATGTGATGCCGCGCTTTGAGTAATAACAGGAATAATAACTTTTAGGCACGGATTACACAGATTAACACGGTTTTAGCGTTGTGAAAGCATAAAGCTATCGTGTTAATTCGTATAATCCGTATCTTTTATTTCTAACATTCACAGAAAACAATAAAGAACCTTTCGCATTTATTCAACAAGAAACTGTACCTTTGCAAGCATGAACATTATCCGATCCGCAATTGCCTCTGCGTTGAACACAAACAAATACGGTAGATAACAACACTAATTTAAAGCCGTATGAAAATTTGCAAGGCATGTACATTTCTGAGTTTCCTCATTATATTATTATACAGTTGTGCGCTTCCGCCTGAGGATGAAAAAGAGAGCCTTGAACCGGACAGTTCAACATCAGAACTTCCCTGGACAGGAGAAACCGAGAAATTCACGATTAATACCAAAGAAGGCGTACACTTGAATGATCCGCAGGAAGATGCAGGAACAGCATATATCACGATCCCCTCTTCTTCTGTAAGAAGCACCCGATGGGAATTAGGGGTACGGCTCACCTTTAATCCTTCCGCCAATAATTACGCCCGTTTCTATTTAGCCTCTTCATCGGAAATACTTTCCGGAGATCTGAACGGCTATTACATTCAGATAGGAGGAACAAAAGACAATGTAGCACTTTACCGGCAAAATGGGAATCAATCCAAATTACTGGCTTCGGGAAGAGAACTCATGAAAGGAAATAATTCTCCGAAATTATTTATCAAAGTAGAATGCGACGCCAACGGCTACTGGACTTTCTGGACACGCATGGAATCGGAAACCGAATATACGAAGGAGAAACAAATAAAAGACGCAAGTATCACAAAGTCAATCTGCTGCGGCATATACTGCGTTTATACAAAAAGCCGCTGTGACGGTTTCACTTTCCATCATATACAGTTGTCTGATGATGTGATAACAAGTACTGAACCGGACGACATACCGGACGTTCCGGATGAACCGGACAAGCCTGACACACCGGAATCGCCGGAATATCCTGACAATGTGAGAAATATGTTACTATTCAACGAAGTGATGTATGACAATGCCAAAGACGGTGCCGAATACATCGAATTCTATAATCCTGCTGATCAGGATATCACTGTAAAGTCTCTGCGTCTGTTTAAAATGAGAGCAACGGGAGAAATATTCAGTACCACAATACTCAAACAGGAAGATGAAAATACAAACCTTGTTATTCCCGGCAAAGGATATATTTGTTTTACTCACTCCGCAACTACACTGATCAGAAAGCATAAGGTTGACGGCAAAAGTATAACCGAAATATCCAAATTTCCGCAACTGAGCAACGACGGAGGTTACCTTGCCTTGGCAACTGATGAAGAACATCCCCGCACGATTGATACCTGCCGTTTCATAGACTGGATGCACGACACTTCAGTCACTACAGGCATTTCATTAGAGAAGATATCTCCTGAACTTCCTTCTCTCAACAAAAACTGGCACTCATCGAGAAATGATACAGGTGGCACACCCGGAATAAAAAACTCATAAGAAGGATGCATTTATTTGATAAATTCCCTACATTTGTACAATTTGTAGGAAAAGCATATTTGAATATATTCACCCGCGAACGAATTTTAAGCAACAGATATGAGTCCAATTATCTTATCTATTACTATCATAGCATACTTTATGATCCTTTTCGCTATCTCCTATATAGCAGGACATAAAGCGGATAACGAAGGCTTCTTCGTCGGCAACCGCAAATCGGCATGGTATATTGTCGCCTTTGCCATGATTGGTTCCACTATCTCCGGAGTTACGTTTGTATCCGTACCGGGTATGGTACAAGCCAGCGGCTTCTCCTACCTGCAGATGGTACTGGGATTTATCGTCGGACAGTTCATTATCGCATTCGTACTCGTTCCGCTTTTCTACCGGATGAATCTGGTTTCTATCTATGAATATCTTGAAAATCGCTTCGGAGCTTCTTCCTATAAGACAGGAGCCTGGTTTTTCTTTATTTCCAAAATGCTCGGAGCTGCCGTGCGGCTCTTTTTAGTATGTCTGACCTTGCAATTACTCATCTTCGAGCCTTTCCATATTCCCTTTATAATCAATGTCATACTGACAGTACTCATTGTCTGGCTCTATACTTTCCGGGGAGGAGTGAAATCATTGATATGGACGGATGTGCTGAAAACATTCTGTCTGGTAGTCTCCGTCGTACTTTGTATCTACTATATAGCTTCCAGCCTGCATCTGAATTTCAGCGGATTGGTCTCAACGATTTCAGACAGCGATCTCTCCAAAATGTTCTTTTTTGACGATGTCAACGACAAACGATATTTCTTCAAGCAATTCCTGGCAGGAGTCTTTACCGTTATCGCCATGAACGGGCTGGATCAGGATATGATGCAACGGAATCTCAGTTGCAAGAACTTCCGTGACTCACAGAAGAATATGATTACAAGCGGGATTTCACAGTTCTTTGTGATCCTGCTCTTCCTGATGCTGGGTGTCTTGCTCTATACTTTCACCGCCCGACAGGGAATCGAGAATCCTGGTAAGAGCGATGAATTGTTCCCAATGATCGCCACAGGCAATTACTTTCCGGGAATAGTCGGTATCCTGTTCATTATCGGATTGATAGCTTCGGCGTACTCCGCTGCCGGATCGGCCTTGACAGCCCTGACGACTTCTTTCACCGTAGATATTCTGAATGCGCACAAGAAAGACGAAGCGGCACTCAGCAAAATACGGAAACACGTGCACATCGGGATGGCGTTCGTGATGGGAATCGTCATCTTCGTATTCAATTTGCTGAATAATACGAGTGTGATTGATGCGATTTATACGCTGGCCAGCTATACGTATGGTCCAATTCTCGGACTATTCGCTTTCGGCATTTTTACTAAAAAACAAGTTTATGATCCATATATTCCGTTAGTAGCCATTCTTTCTCCTGCACTTTGCTACGTATTGCAAAGAAATTCGGAAGCCTGGTTCGATGGATATCAAATTAGCTACGAGTTACTGATATTGAATGCTGCGTTTACTTTTCTGGGGCTTTGCCTGCTCATCAAAAGGAAATCGTCAGCAGCCCCTATCAACAACTCTTTAATAAAAAAACATTAAAATGAAAAAGAAAATCAATTGCTTCATACCTTTTGGCAATCCGAAAGATACGATACAAACTGTAAAAGAATTGCAAGCTTCAGAATTAGTGAACAAAATCTACCTGCTAAGCGCTGATACCAACAAAGAGTGCTTACCGGGGTGTGAATGTCTCCTCATTAACGGTCTCTACTCTACAAGTACGATTAAAACAATTGCTGACAACGCAGATGATGCCAGCTATCTTTTGCTTTACACGAAACAGACCCCGCTAAAACTAGGATTGTACGCACTGGAACGCATGACACAGATTATACAGAACTCCTCAGAAAATGCAATGGTATACGCAGATCATTACCAACTGGTTGACGGAGTTCTCAAACAAGCTCCCGTTATTGATTATCAACAAGGAAGCCTCCGGGATGATTTTGATTTCGGTTCGGTGCTTTTATTCAATTCCGAAATTTTCACCCTTGCTTCAAGTATTCTGGAGGAAACAGTTTTCCAATATGCTGCATTTTATGAAATGCGTCTGATGCTAGGTAATCTATTTCAAATCATCCATATCAATGAGTTCCTTTACACAGAAATAGAAACAGATACCCGGAAAAGCGGAGAAAAACAATTCGATTACGTAAATCCTAAAAATCGGGAAGTACAGATCGAAATGGAGAAAGTTTGTATCAAGCATCTGAAAGAAATCAATGCCTATGTAAGACCTTCTTCCCGAACAGTAAACCTGGACAGAGAAGCTTTTGAGTTTGAAGCATCTGTCATCATACCTGTCCGTAATCGTATCCGGACCATTCGTGACGCCGTAAATTCTGCTTTGAGCCAGCAAACGACTTTTCCCTTTAATGTGATTGTGATCGACAATCACTCAACGGACGGTACCACCGAAGCCCTCCAGGAATTTAGTGCGGACAATAGACTAATACATATCATTCCCCAGGAGAATGATCTCGGTATAGGAGGTTGCTGGAATGTAGGAGTACACCATGAGAAATGCGGTAAATTTGCCGTGCAACTGGATAGCGATGACCTGTATAAGGATGAGCATACCTTACAGAAAATCGTCGATACCTTCTATCAGCAGAACTGTGCAATGGTGATAGGGACTTACCTAATGACGGATTTTCAGATGAACGAGATAGCTCCCGGTGTCATTGACCATAAAGAGTGGACAGTAGAGGACGGTCCCAACAATGCTTTACGTATCAATGGGTTGGGTGCCCCACGGGCCTTCTACACTCCCATCCTTCGCAAGATCAAATTCCCCAATACCAGTTATGGAGAAGATTATGCCATAGGTCTGAGTATTTCTCGTGAATATACGATCGGTCGTATTTATGATGTAATCTATCTTTGCCGCCGTTGGGAAGGCAACTCTGACGCAGCATTAGATATCGAAAAAATTAACCGGAACAATTTCTACAAAGACAGTATCCGAACCTGGGAGTTACAGGCAAGAATCCGGATGCACAGCATCGATGAAAGTTTTCAGCGTCTCGTCAACGAGATGATAGAAAAACAGAAAAAAGACTGGAAGCTGGCAAAAAAGAATTATAAGGAATTAGAACAGAATCTTAAAAAAGAAAAGACGCTGGAACTCAAACTAGGAGGGGACACCAAGAGAGTCAGATTCTTCCCAAATCCACAACGGGCAATCTCTACAATGGCCCAGACCGACTCTCAGTCCATACAAGAAAGACCTTGTTTTCTGTGCAATGACAATCGCCCGGCAGAACAAACGTCTTTGTCACTCGGACATTATGAGGTATGCCTCAATCCTTATCCGATTTTCCGCCGGCATCTGACCATAATTGAAGAGGAACATACCCCGCAAACCATCAAAAACCGTTTTGAGGATATGCTTTTCCTTGCCGAAAACATGAACGAGTTCCTCATCTTATATAACGGACCGGAATGCGGAGCTTCCGCCCCTGACCATATGCACTTTCAGGCAGCAGGAAAAGAGGAAAAGATTGCCAATCCTTTTGGGATGACTTTCATATCGGACATGCTTAGTTCTGAAGATAGCGTACATAGTCATCTAGAAAACGGGTTCACCACGAGCATTGGCATTTCATCTCCAAACAGAAGAGGGATCATTGAAATGTTTGAGTATCTTTACGATAAGATAGTTTCTATTTATCATGACAAAGAACCTTTAATCAATGTGATTGCCTGGTATGGACTCGAAACAGTAAACCGCACTGGAGGCGATGAAATAAAACAGTGGAACTGTATTATTTTCCTACGTTCTAAACATCGGCCGGAATGTTATTATGCCCAAGGGAAAAAAGGCTTATTGATAAGCCCGGCTATTGCGGAGATGTGTGGCGTATTCCCCATTGTAAGAGAAGAAGATTTGGATAAGATAACAGCTAAAAAAATCACTCAGATTTACAAGGAGGTCAGTTTGTCACAGGAACAGTTAAAAGCACTCACCGATCAAACATCCTAGTAAAGAAGAAATGGAAGAACCTCAGATTACAGTCGGTATCCTTTCGGGAAAAGAAATTGAATTTTCTTTTCCCGAAAGCTTCACTACTCCTGACGGCACAAAGGTTTCAGGGGCACAAAAGGCTGTTTATCAAAAAGAAAAGATATACTGGTCAGGGAAAGAATACGATGAATTGATATTCTACCCTCAGCCAAATGCCGGGATCTTCTTTGAGCTAAAGGATGTCACCATCGGCATCAATTTTCATTGGGAACGCAAAGAAGTACAACGCTTCCAGGGAGCTTTGAAAATCATTGTCGAAGGAGAGACACTGACCGCCATCAATGTAATCTCTATAGAAGATTACCTGACAAGTGTCATCTCATCAGAAATGAGTGCCACCGCCTCTTTGGAACTACTGAAAGCACATGCTGTCATTTCCAGAAGCTGGCTGATCAATAAATTGAGAGTGGAGAATGAAAAATGGAAAGCTACTATACAGCCGGACAGCGCAGCCAACTCTCCACTTTCCACTCTCAACTCTCAACTTATCAAATGGTATGATCATGAAGCGCATACGCACTTTGATGTTTGTGCGGATGATCATTGCCAGCGCTATCAGGGAATTACCCGTGCTTCTACTCCACAAGCTATCGAAGCTGTTTCAGCTACCCGTGGAGAGGTGCTGATGTATGAAGGAAAGATTTGCGATGCGCGATTCTCCAAATGTTGTGGCGGTGCAATGGAAGAGTTTCAGAATTGTTGGGAGAATGTGAGGCATCCTTATCTGACCGGTAAACGAGATTACATACCGGAATCCCATGCTTCTGATTCGGAGAAACAAATAACAGGTCCGGCAATACAGCTTCCCGATCTGACGCAGGAAGAAGAAGCGGACCGATGGATACGAACTTCTCCGGATGCTTTCTGTAATACGCAGGATAAAAAGATTCTGAGTCAGGTTCTTAATAACTACGATCAGGAAACGACTGATTTCTACCGTTGGAAAATCAGTTATAGCCAACAGGAACTAGCTGAGTTAATCCATCAACGTTCGGGAATTGATTTCGGGGAAATCATAGACTTAATCCCTGTAGAGCGAGGAACTTCCGGACGCCTGATACGATTAAAGATAGTAGGTACTTTACGGACACTGACCATCGGAAAAGAATTAGAGATCCGACGTACATTGTCGCCTTCCCATCTTTATAGTTCAGCATTCCTTGTGGATAAGGAAAAAGGAGAAGAGGGAAATGTTCCAACCCGCTTTACACTGACGGGAGCCGGTTGGGGACACGGAGTAGGACTTTGTCAGATCGGTGCGGCAGTAATGGGAGAGCGAGGTTATTATTACAAAGATATTTTAGCTCACTATTATCCCGGAAGCAGACTTGAAAAACAATATGAATAACATCTGAGACTAATGCCATGATATCAACAAGAAATGCCAAGAACATAATACCAAGAAACAATCGAAATCCGTGGAGCTGGATTCCGACTCTTTATTTTGCGGAAGGACTGCCTTATGTGGCTGTGATGACGATTGCCGTTATCATGTACAAGCGCCTGGGATTGTCGAATACAGAAATAGCGCTCTATACTTCCTGGTTATATCTGCCTTGGACGATCAAACCATTATGGAGTCCTTTCGTAGATCTGGTCAAGACAAAGCGTTCCTGGATTATTGCCATGCAGGGTTTGATTGCTGCCGGTTTCGCCGGTATTGCCTTTTTTATCCCGACTCCACACTATGTGCAACTCACTCTTGCATTCTTTTGGCTGATGGCATTCAGTTCTGCCACGCATGACATTGCGGCTGACGGCTTTTATATGCTTGGCCTCAACAACAAAGAACAATCCTTCTTCGTAGGCATCAGAAACACTTGCTATCGTTTCGCCAATATCTTCGGGCAGGGAATCCTGGTTATGTTGGCAGGCTGGTTGGAAACATGGCAATGTTCCAATGGCCTGGAGCATCACTTTCTATCTGATGGCAGGATTATTCCTCGGACTGACACTATACCATCGCTTTATTCTCCCTCACCCTGCTTCAGATGTCAAAAGACCGGGGTTAACACCGGGTAAGTTACTGGAAGATTTCTTTAAGACATTCGTCACTTTCTTTGAGAAGAAAAACCTGGGACTTATGTTTTTCTTCCTGCTCACCTATCGGTTGGGAGAATCCCAACTTGCTAAAATAGCCTCTCCATTCTTATTGGATGGTGCCGAACAAGGCGGATTGGGATTATCAACCGCATCCGTCGGAGTCATTTATGGCACCATCGGCGTCGCCGCCCTACTGATAGGCGGCATCATCAGCGGTTTCCTCGTTTCCCGTGACGGTTTTAAGAAATGGATCATTCCCATGGCGCTGGCCATCAACCTCCCCGACCTTTTATATGTCTGGATGGCAGCAGCTACTCCGGACAACCTCCTGTTAATCTCCATTTGTGTAGCCATCGAACAGTTGGGATACGGCTTCGGCTTCACTGCTTATATGCTTTATCTGATTTATATTGCAGATGGTGAACACAAAACAGCTCATTATGCCATTGGAACAGGTTTTATGGCACTTGGCATGATGCTTCCGGGAATGCCGGCAGGATGGATACAGGAACATCTCGGATACACCAACTTCTTTATCTGGGTATGCGTATGCACCATTCCCGGCATCCTTGCTTCATGGATGATCCGCAATCGACTGGACAGTTCCTTCGGAAAAAAGAGATAAAATTGAATTACTTATAACTTAACACATTAAAAAGTAACAGTCATGAATGTAACAACAAGTAACAAACGCCTATTGGCACTCGATGTGATGCGGGGCATCACCATCGCGGGTATGATCTTAGTAAATACGCCCGGTTCCTGGCAACATGCGTATGCTCCCCTCAAACATGCCGAGTGGATTGGATTAACTCCTACCGATCTGGTATTCCCATTCTTTATGTTCATTATGGGAATCTCCACGTACATCTCTTTGAGAAAGTACAATTTCACCTTCAGTGTTCCCGCGGGTTTAAAAATTCTCAAACGGACCGTGATCATTTTCCTGATTGGAATTGGCATCAGCTGGCTTTCCATTCTCTGCTTCCAGCACGATCCCTTCCCTATCGACCAGATTCGCATTCTCGGAGTCATGCAACGGCTTGCTTTGGGATATGGAGTTACTGCCATAGTCGCTTTACTCATGAAGCATAAATATATACCTTATTTAATTGCTGTACTTCTCATTAGTTATTTTGCAATCCTTGCCCTCGGCAATGGATATGTCTACGACGAAACAAATATTCTTTCCATCGTCGACCGTGCAGTATTAGGACAAGCTCATATCTATGGCGGTCAGATACTTGATCCGGAAGGACTGCTTAGTACTATTTCAGCCATCGCCCACGTCCTAATCGGCTTCTGTGCCGGAAAGCTATTGATGGAAGTGAAAGATATTCATGAGAAGCTGGAACGTTTGTTCCTGATAGGTACTATCCTTACTTTCGCAGGTTTCTTACTGAGTTATGGTTCCCCTATCTGCAAGAAAGTATGGTCTCCTTCCTTCGTACTCGTAACCTGCGGTCTGGGTTCCAGTTTTCTGGCATTACTCGTATGGATCATTGACATTAAAGGTTATAAAAACTGGAGCCGTTTCTTCGAATCGTTTGGAGTAAATCCGCTATTTATTTATGTATTGGCAGATATTCTGGCGATTACGCTGGCAGTCATTCCTATGACCTACCAAGGTGAAGCGACTTCTTTACATGGCTATATTTACAGTGCACTCCTACAACCTGTCTTCGGAGATAAAGGAGGCTCACTGGTATTTGCCCTGCTTTTTGTCCTTCTCAACTGGGCAATAGGCTACATTCTATATAAAAAGAAAATATACATTAAGATATGATACTCATTGCAGACAGTGGTTCTACCAAAACAGACTGGTGTGTCGTACTGAACGGCACAGTTATCAAGCGACTTGGAACGAAAGGGATCAACCCTTTCTTCCAGTCGGAAGAAGAAATCCAACAGAAGCTGACAGCTTCCCTTCTGCCTCAACTGCCGGAAGGGAAATTCAATGCAGTTTACTTCTACGGAGCAGGTTGTACACCCGAGAAAGCTCCCGTCCTCCGACGGGCTATTGCAGACAGTCTGCCCGTTATCGGGAATATTAAAGCTAATTCGGATATGCTGGCTGCCGCCCACGGGCTATGTGGCCAGGAGGCTGGTATCGCCTGTATTTTGGGGACGGGGTCCAATTCTTGTTTTTACAATGGAAAAGAGATCGTCAGTAACATCTCTCCTCTCGGATTTATTTTGGGAGATGAAGGTAGCGGTGCCGTACTTGGAAAACTGCTGGTAGGAGATATTCTGAAAAATCAACTTCCTGCCACCTTGAAAGAAGAGTTTCTGAAGCAGTTCGATCTGACGCCTCCCGAAATCATCGACCGGGTTTATCGCCAGCCCTTTCCCAATCGTTTTTTGGCCAGTCTCTCTCCTTTTATCGCACAGCATTTGGAAGAACCGGCTATCCGCCAATTAGTTATGAACAGCTTTATAGCTTTCTTTCGCAGGAATGTGATGCAGTATGATTACAAGCAATATCCGGTACACTTCATCGGATCGATAGCCTACTGTTACAAAGAGATTCTACAGGATGCTGCCCGACAAACAGGTATTCAGATAGGTAAGATTCTCCAAAGTCCGATGGAAGGATTGATTCAATATCATAGCCAATTATCATTCCATCCTTAATAATAGAAGAACATTCTAAAGACTAAAAGCACAAATTATACTTCAATCTTTTAATGCCACGCAGTTATGTAAAGAATGATAACCATTTATTGACCCGTGTTTAGGGCCAGTCCGTAAAACACTGATTCTCAACAGATAAAAAACATCTAGAATTTCTTTAAAAGAAAAGATCTGTTGGTTTTAAAGGAACGGTGTCTTGGTTTTAAAGGAACGACCCGTTGGTTTAAAACCAACGGGATCATTCTTTCTTCATATTCTCAATACAATGGGCTAAGCGGTTGATTCTGTAAAATAAATTATCTACATTTCTACCAAGATACGGAATACCTTTCCCGGATCAGCTGCCCATTCTTTCATTGCCTCCAAAGCATCTTCCGGTTTTGCAATCTTTGAGATCAGTTCTTCTACCGGACACTTACCTTCTTTCATATAGTTGATTACCGCACGGAAATCAGCAGGCAATGCATTTCTGGAACCACGAATATCCAGTTCTTTCTGGACGAAATACTTGGTCTGAAAAGCGACTTCTTTTTTGGCGTAGCCAATACAAACCACACGACCGGTAAAGCCAACTTCATCCACAGCCATTACATAAGTCACAGGACTGCCGACAGCTTCAATCACGACATCAGCTCCAAACCCTGCGGTGATTTCCTGTATCCGCTCATGTACATTCTCTGTTTTAGAGTTTACTGCGTAAGACGCTCCCACTCTTTTGGCCAGTACCAGTTTTTCATCATCCAGATCGACCGCAATCACCGTCGCTCCTCTCAAGGCAGCACGTACAATAGCGCCAATCCCAATCATACCACAGCCAATCACCATCACATACTCATTATCGATGACCTGAGCACGGGAAACAGCATGAAATCCTACACTCATCGGCTCAATCAGAGCACAGTCACGGGATGAGATATTACCTGCCGGGATAATCTTCGTCCAAGGAAGCACGGCGTATTCGCACATCACTCCATTCCGTTGTACGCCTAATGTCTCATTATGCTCGCAGGCATTGACACGCCCGTTACGGCACGAAGCACATTTACCACAATTGGTATATGGGTTCAATGTTACATTCATCCCTTTCTCAAAGCCAGCCGGAACATCCGGACCGATCTCTTCAATCACTGCTCCTACTTCATGCCCCGGTATTACAGGGAGTTTCACCATCGGGTTACGCCCCAGAAAAGTGTTTAAATCGGAGCCACAGAAGCCGACATACTTGATTCTTACCAATACTTCACCGACACCGACGGCCGGCTTTTCCAGTTCAACCACCTTCATTTCGGAGGGATTGACAATTTGAACTGCTTTCATTTTATTTGTTTGAGATAAATTTATTAATCAATTACTTTATAGCCCTTCCAACCGTAATAGGCACAAAACGCAAAACAAATCATCGGTATGCCATAAGCGACATAATAAATATGTTCATTAACGTGCATGAAGTACGCTGTCAACTGAGGAAGACAGGCATTACCGACAATTGCCATTACCAAAAAGGCCGAACCGCTCTTTGTCTGATTTCCGAGTCCTTTCAGTGCCAAAGAGAACTGTGTAGGATACATGATAGACATAAAGAAAGAGATGGCGAGCATCGCATACAGTCCGATCATTCCTCCCCATAGCATCACGACACCACACAAAAGGATATTCATCAAAGCATACACCAGCAACATATCCTGCGGACGGAACTTGACCATCAATCCCGTACCAATCCAGCGCCCTAGCAAGAAGGCCAGCATGTACAGTCCAAAGAAAGTGGTAGCCGTATCTTCCGGCAAACCGGCATAGGTGCAGCAGTAAACGAGAAACAGACTGTTGATAGCTGTTTGCCCACCATTATAAAAGAACTGCGCGATGACTCCCCAACGTAAATGCGAGCGTTTCAGCACATCGAAATCAATCAGTTTTTCTTTCTTTCCGGATGCAGGTTCCGCTCCTTCATCTCCAATCTTCGGCAATTTTGAGAAAACAAATACGACCGCTATCGCAAGAAGCAACAGAGCCAATATCAGATAAGGAAGTTTCATCGCATCCGTTTCCAGTTGTATATAAGCCTGCCAGCCTCCCGGATAATCAACAGGAAGCGTCTCGCGTGTATAATGGGTACCGCTTAGAATCAGCTTGCTCAGAAACATCGCTGCGATAAAAGCGCCTAGTCCATTGAAGGATTGCGCCAGATTCAATCGGCGCGGAGCCGTTTCGGGAGCTCCCAGCACGGTGACATAAGGATTGGCGGCTGTCTCCAGAAAACACATTCCGGTAGCGATAATGAAGAAGATGCAGAGATAAGCCCAATATTCTTTCAGCATGGCAGCAGGAAAAAACAGCAATCCGCCGACAGCTGCCAGCAACAGCCCGAAGATGATTCCCGCCTTATAGCTATAACGCTTCATGAACATAGCTATCGGGATAGGGAAAATAAAGTAAGCCAGCCAATAAGCGGTCTCCGTAAAAGAGGCCTCGAAAGTGTTCAGTTCACAGGTTTTCATCAACTGCCGGATCATTGTGGGAAGCAGATTGCTGCTGATCGCCCACAAGAAGAAAAGGCTGAAAACCAGTGCGAGAGGAATGGTATATGTATTCTTTTTCATGTGTACAGTGATTGTTTAGCGGTATAGTGGCTGTTTCCTTTCTATTCCGACATATTTTTAATGTACGGGAGTTCCGGAAGTTCTGCAAACCCGTAGAATTTCCGCGCATTCCCGCCCAGGAATAACGTTTTCTCCACTTCCGACAATTCCAGGGATTTCACCACAAAGTCATAAGACATCTTATAAGTAATGGCTGTTATCGTGCGCGGATAGTCCGAGCCCCACATCAGTTTCTCCATACCAACCAGTTCTGCGGCTTCACGAATAGCCTTTATGGCACCTTTAAACGGATAAAACTCGTCATTGAACAGCCATGTGATACCACCGGACTCAATCATCACATTCGGATGACGTGCCAACTTAATCTGCTCCTTCCAATCCGGAAGAGTAACCATCCCGAAATGGCCGACGGCAATCTTCAATCGAGGACATTCCTGAATAATCTCTTCCATCTCCGGAACCTGTATCGCCCCCTCTGCCAAGTCGACTGACAAGATCACTCCCCGCTCTTCCATCCACCGGAACATCTGCATCATTTCAGGACAGTTCAACATTACCCGTCCCTCTTTCAGAAGTAAGCGCTGGGCAGGAATCTTAATCGCTTTAAATCCCTTCCCGATCAGTTCTTTCGCCTGTCCCAGATAGCCCGGCTTGCGAAACTCACACATTCCGCAAACAAAGAAACGGTCCGGATAGCGTGAAACAACCTCCATCAGATAATCGTTCTGAATGCCGTCTATAAATTCTTGTGTAATAACCGCAGCCGAGACTTGGGCATAATCCATATTGGACAGAAAAACTTCCGCACTATTCACCCCGTCAATCATAAAAGGAGGAACCATCTGCCGAATCTCCCCCATAAACAGGGAGCGGCCGTTCTCTAAAGTACGGATAGGAAAACCATCGACCACCGTATCTTGGCGAAGCCACAGATGGGCATGCGCATCAATAATCGTATAATCCATAGAATCGACCGTTTTTTTAAGAGTTTGCCCAACTTACACGCTGCTGTTCTCCGATAATTTCCCGCACTTCACGCACGAGTTCCCAATCGACCGGTTCTTCAATAAAGCCGATATTTTTCTTCACATTCTCCGGATTAGTGGTGCTGAACAGGGTAGTCGCAATCTTTGGATTACTCACCGAGAATTGCATAGCGAGCTTTTCTATCGGATAATTCTTTGCTTTACAATGCTCCATCGCTTTGCGACAGGCATCTACCAATGGCTTGGGAGCCGGATGCCAGACCGGAACACCACGTTCGCTCAGCAAGCCCATCGAGAGAGGAGAAGCATTGATGACACCGATTTCTTTCGATTCGAAATAGTCAAGGAAGTCAGCCAATTTATCATCACACAGGCAATAGTGACAGAAGCTAAGAACAGATTCAATGGTACCGCTTGGCGAACGGTCTATCACCCATTTCAAGTTTTCGAGCTGCAAATCAGTGATTCCAACATGTCCTACCACTCCTTTCTCACGCAGTTCGACCAAAGCAGGCAATGTCTCATTAACCACCTGATTCAGGTCGGCAAACTCAATATCATGCACATTGATCAAATCGATGAAGTCAATATTCAGACGTTCCATACTTTCATATACACTCTCCGTCGCACGCTTTGCCGAGTAGTCCCATGTATTGACTCCGTCTTTGCCATAGCGTCCGACTTTCGTAGAAAGATAATAACGGTCGCGAGGAATATCCTTCAGCGCTTTGCCTAGAACAGTCTCTGCCTTATAATGTCCGTAATAAGGGGAAACATCGATAAAGTTCATTCCGGCTTCGATGGCTGTAAACACAGCCTGAATGCCTTCTTTTTCTTTTAAATCATGGAAAACTCCTCCCAGAGAGGAAGCTCCGAAGCTGAGAGACGATACTTTCATCCCTGTCTTTCCGATTTCATGGTATTGCATACGTATAGGGTTTTAAATTATTTTGTATGCGACAAAAGTAAGGGGTGAACCCTTCTCAACGGACAAGAGAGGGGCGAAAAAGCTACGTAACGGTTTACGTAAAAAATCTTTCTTTAAATGCGGAGATTTATCAGGGAATATGCTTTCTTTGCAGATAAATCTAAGTTGGAGACCTTCAGATGGAAAACCGGAAACATACTTCACTCAAAGACCTCGCCCAAGCATTAGGCGTATCCATCCCTACTGTATCCCGAGCGCTGAAAGACAGCCCGGAAATCAGCCGTGAACTTTGCGCCAAAGCCAAGAAGCTGGCCAAAGAGATGAATTATCGTCCCAATCCTTTCGCTATGAGTCTGCGAAAGAATGCGCCGCGCATCATCGGAGTGATCGTTCCGGATATTGTCACTCATTTCTTTGCCTCCATTCTGAACGGGATAGAGAACATGGCGATCGATAACGGATATTTCGTCATTATCACGACATCGCACGAGTCTTTCGAGCATGAAAAAAGGAATATAGAGAATCTGGTCAATATGCGGGTAGAGGGGATTATCGCCTGCCTGTCTCAGGAAACAACTGACTTTTCTCATTTTGCTGCATTGAAAGAGATCAATATGCCGCTGATTCTGTTCGACCGTGTTTGCCTGACCGATCAATTCTCGTCAGTAATAGCAGACGGAGCACAATCCGCACAAATGGCTACCCAGCATCTGCTGGACAATGGAAGTAAACGGGTGGCTTTTATCGGCGGTGCCAATCATCTGGATATTGTAAAAAGAAGGAAGCATGGTTATCTGGAAGCCTTGCGCGATAACCGGATTCCGATTGAAAAGGAATTAGTTGTCTGCCGGAAAATTGATTATGAGGAAGGACAGATTGCTACGGAAACATTATTATCTCTCCCCCAGCCTCCCGATGCCATCCTTGCCATGAATGACACATTGGCTTTTGCCGCTATGGAAGTAATCAAAAGGCACGGACTTCGTATTCCCGACGATATCGCCATCATCGGATACACGGATGAGCAGCACGCCAATTATGTGGAACCCAAGCTATCTGCCGTATCGCATCAGACTTATAAGATGGGGGAAACAGCCTGTCAACTGCTGATTGATCAGATTAAGGGAGACAGGACGGTCAAGCAAGTGGTGATTCCGACACATTTGCAGATAAGGGAGAGCAGCATAAAAGAAAAATAAGTCCTGTATTTTATATCATTTACTTTTTACCGTTGATTTTTTATCCTCCTAATTAACTATATTTCATTTAGAAATAGTTATTTTTGTAGAAACAAACACTTTATGAAATCAAACTACACAATCTTTTTAATAGTACTATGCATTACATTAAATGCATGTCATAAATCTGATATTATCCCTCAACTCCAATTAGCAGATTCATTAATGCTTAGTAAACCTGATAGTGCTTTAAACTTATTAAGAAGTTTTTCTATTCAAGAAATACCCAGTAAATCAGCTAAAGCAATGTATGCATTGCTCTTAACACAAGCTTTAGATAAAAATTACATTCAACATCAAAATGACTCTATAATATCGATAGCAATCGACTACTATAAAAATAAAGATAACAACAATTTAAAAGCTAAATCATATTTTTATCTTGGAAGGGTATACCAAGATAATGAAGAATATGTAAAAGCAACAGAGGCGTATTTAACAGTTCTGAAATCTACCCCGACTGATAAAACCTTTATATTACAGGTTTACAATAATTTAGCGATGTGCTACGAAAATCAAGAATTTTATATTCAGGCAATAAAAACATATAAAGAATCTTATTCTACTGCTGAACTATTAAAAGATAAATATGGTATTCTTCATGCGACGCGAGGCTTAGGTAACATTTATGCAATACAAGACGATGAAGACAGCGCACTAACTTATTATCAAACATCCTTAGCCATAGCACAATCTATCAATGATTCCATATGGCAGACTGCCATATTATGTGATATAGCAAAAGTTTATGATAATTTAGGAATGCATATAGAAGCAAAAAAGAATATAGAACATGCATTAAAATATGCACCTTATAATACAAGTTTTTCTTCCATTTACTTTTGGAAAGGGATTATTTTACGCAATTTGGAAGAAACAGACTCTGCTATTTGTTATTTATCCAAAGCTAAAATCAATGCAGATATCTGTAAGCTTCCGATAAAGTACACATTGTAGCTTCAATATAAAGAAACTCTTCCTGTCAACTTTGCATTTGTTTATAGGAAGAGTTTTCTATTTATTGGATTCTAACTAAACTTCAATTGGTTTTTCGTTGGATTTCTCCAACTTCCAGACATCCGGTAGCAAGTTGCGAACATTCTTACCGGATCCTTTGGCTAAATAGTGTGGTAGTTGGGCTATAACATCATTCAGCCATTCTCTTGGATTGATTTCTTGAGCCTTGCATGTGGCAAGTAATGAGCAGATAATCGCTGTGTTTTCTGCGGCTTCATGATTTCCACAAAACAGGAAGTTCTTTCTCGATAGCGTCAAAGGGCGGATCGCATTTTCTGCCAGGTTATTATCAATTTTAATACATCCGTCGTTAAGATAGGCTCTCATTCTGGGCCATAATGGATATGCATAGGAGATGGCCTGGCCCAACCTGCTTCGGGGCGGAACCTTGACGTAGGAACTTTCCATCCATTTCTCAAAAGAGTCCAACAACGGTGTAGACTGATGTCTTCTCAGTTCACAACGTTCTTTCGGAATATATTCCTGAGAGTCGGCCAGATGTTCTATACGGTAAAGGTCCTGTATTGTTTTCAAGGCATTTTCTGCCAGACTTCTGTTTTCTTCCAAAGCCTGTTCAAAATGTCGTCTGATGTGGGCAAGGCAAGCGATAAGACATACCCCTTCGGTGCCTTCAAACACATTGTAGGCACTGTAACCGTCACTTTGCAAATATCCCTTGAAGCCTTTCAGCAGTCTTTTGATAGTTTTCCCTGAACGGGAGCCGTCATCATAATGGAAAATGACCCACTTTTCCTGAACCGCCCTGACCATCCACAGATATTCCTTATCGGCTTTCCCTTTTCCTTTGTTGATCACCCTTACAGTAGTCTCATCTGCCTGGACATAATTACAACCGACAACCAGTTGTATCAGTTCATTATATAGAGGCTTTAGCAGTTCACAGACAGGTTTGAACCAGCCACTCAATGTGCTTTCGGAAAGACGGACACCTAAATGACGATATTCCTTGACCTGCCGATAAAAAGGGACATGATATTCATATTTCTGCAAGAGCACCTCAGCCAGCATGGTGGAACCGGCCAGGCATTTATAAATGGGAGAAGGTGGAAGCGGAGCAATGATAACACCGCTTTCACCTTCCTTGGGAAGACTCAGATTGTCTTTCAGTCCATATTTAGGACGTATGGTCTCTTTTACATACAACTTGCCGGGTTCAAACTCTAACGTACGGGTACGTTCCTCGCCAATCCTTCTGTAAAGGCTCAGATCCACCTGCTCAGGTTCAACCACCACTTCTACAACAGGAAGTCCTTCCAGCAGTTCGCGGTTACGGCGGGTTTCCTTCTTTTTTCCGTCAGGTCTAATCTTGACAGGAAGAATCCCATTTCCGCTTGTGTCATGGGTATCCGCATCCGGACTGGCAACAGGGGTACAATCAAACAAAGACAACTGATTGGGATCCAAGGCAGCCAGCTTCTCACTTTTCCGTCCAAACAACTGACGGTTCAACCAGGCTATCTGCGAAAGCAGTTCCTGTATTTTATGTTGTAGCGTACCGATCTGTTTAAGCAGCTTTTCATTGGACTCCACAAGGGAACGGTTAGTCGTCAGAAGACTGGATATCTGCTCTTGCTGACTCTTGATTATCTGTTCCATTGTGTCCGGCTGAATCATCTGTCGTTGTATCTTTATTTGATGTGAAGATACTGATTCTTCAGCAGATACGCAAACAAACGTAAGTGAATTCTTTCAATAAAAGCCATCTTTTCTACCGGCTTTCAACCTCCTTAACCTCTCGTTCGGATTGTCTCTGATACCTTCTACCATCAGGACCAAATCTCTCCATTCCATAGGATAAGACTTGCTTTCACTGTCATAGGCCGGCAACCGGAACGTACCCTCTTCCAGACGTTTTACATAGAGAACCATGCCTCCATCCTCAGCATGAAGAAGCTTCATGGTCGTTCTGCTTCGGTTTATAAAGATGAAAACATCACCGAGCCGGACATCATATTCCATCCGGTCATGAACCACTCCGCACAAGGAGTTGATCCCTTTGCGCATATCCGTCTTGCCGGGACATAGGAAATAGCGCATGGAATCATTCAGGCAGAACATGGCCGCATAATTTATGGATGAGTCCCAATAGCAGCTCCGGATTTCCACGGCTGTCCAGATGAATCTTGATACCGGATGGAAATTCTATTGTCATGTCAGCAGTCGGACCGGATGGATGATCGCTGCTGTGATGTAGGTTTAAAGGAATGAATGTATTATTAGGAGCTTTATTCAGATTACTGGTATAAGCACGACTTAGACCGAACTTCTTTTTCCAATAATGAAAGCAGGATGCAGAATACGCTTCATTCTCACAGAAATCTCGTATCGTTAAACCACTGGATTGCTGCTTTTCATAAACAGACAGGAACTCTTCTTTACTCATTATACGTTTCATGTTTTTTTGTTTGCAAAGTAATAGAAGAGTTTTTGGCTTTACAATGTGTACTTTATCGGATGCTTACAGATATCTATGCAAAAGCATCTATCTACCAAACATTATACGAAATAGATAAAAAAAGAAAAAAATATGAGCAAGCTATTTTATACAATGATACAGCATTAGTTTATTATGATTCTATACAAAAGATGGTTCATCATACAGAGATTAATAGTCTCATAAAAAAACACTCTACAGAAATGTATGAACAGCGCGTAGAAAGTCAGTACCAAAAAGATAAAGCAGTATTAATCATTTGCATATTATTGACAATATCCTTTGCCATATTTATACTAATGTACATCAGCAACCGCAATAAAATAAAATACATATATCTACAGCAACTTCTTATGAAAAACCAAACAGAAAAAGCTGTATTAAAAGAAGAAATTAAAACAATATCACACACTAACAAAATTAACGAACAAAAGTACATAGATATAGTAAATAAAAGATTTGAATTATGGCATCAAAGCCTTCAAACATGTGTACGTCTATTCAAAACCACCACATCCTATAAGAAAATACAATTAATTGAAACATCTAAAATAAAAAGAGAAAAAGGAGTATCCCAAGAAGATATTTCATTAATTTATCAAGAAATAAATGAAGTTTTCACGGAAGCAATGCAGGAGCTTCTTAACCAATATCCAAATCTAACGCAGGAAGATCTCTATTACTGTATACTTAATTATCTTCAACTTTCTAATGATACTATCAAAAAATGTATGAGGGTTGAAAGTCAATATGCGCTCAACCAAAGAAAGTATCGCATAAGAAAGCAACTATCCAATCAAACTTTCTCTGTAATATTTGATCTTAAAAACGATAAAAGATAGTCCTGCAAAAGAAAGTGTTATCATTATCTCATTTTTGTTATATCAAAAACGCAACACCCTGATTATCAAGATCGATTATCTTTCATATTGTTATTTCATGTTATTGTTCCGCATACGCAAACATCGTAATTTTGCAACAAACCAATAACATAAAATCAATATGAAACGAAATCTACTTTTATTCTCTCTTATGGTTATTTGTTCAAATCTTATCTTTGCAATGCCATTAGATACAAGAAAACAAATCAAGATGAAGGTCAGAGTAAAGATAGAGCACCGCTCTGCAAATTTACCATCTCCTGTACAAGCCTATGTAAATAACTCATTATTAGAAATAGAATTCGAACATCCTAGCAATGATGTAACAATACTCATAATTAATTCAACTACCGGTGAAACAGTTTACTATGAAAAAACAACATCTTTCGAGAAAATCAAATTCATCAACTTAGATAAACACTACAAAACTACAGAATATACTCTTAAAGTATCCTCTCCTTTATGGGTAGCTGTAGGAGTAATTTCCATAGAATAATAAAGTTATGAAACGTACCAAATATTCTATATTTATCATACTGTTTGCATTACTTTGTCCTTCATGCAACTCTAGAAAAAAATCATCACATAATGACAGAGAGATAATTGCAGAATTAGGAGAAGAAGTACTTTATACTGATGAATTAAATACGATCATTAAACAAGAACTCTTTGACGAACTAAACAAAATTTATGAAATAAAGAAGAAGGCAGTTGAGCAATTAATAAACGTTAAGTTACTACAGAAAGAGGCTGATAAAAAACAACTATCTTATCAGCAATATATTGATAATTATACAGATAATCAAATCCAGCGATTGGGAATAGATTCTCTTTCAAAACGTTATAATCTGAAATCAATCATAGAATTTCGTGATGCTAATATGTATAATGTAGCCACAAACTCTCCCACTGGAAAGATATCAGGATTATATCGCTTGAAAGGATTTATTATAGATAATTTGCTAGATTCTTTAAAACAAAATAAAAGAATAGTGCAATATATTTATCCTCCTAAAAGTCCATCCATTGATTTAAGCAATCTGCACACTTATTATAGAGGAAATCTTCAATCAAAAGTATCTATTATCATTATATCTGATTTTGATTGCGAATCTTGTATTAATGCTCACAATCTATATGAAACAATATATCAAAAATACAAAGAAAAAGTCAAATTTGGCTATATCCACTATTCGGCAACACCAACTTTTGCCCAAATAGCAAGTGAAGCAGCCAATAGACAAAATAAGTTTTGGGAATTCCATGACTCATTATACACGCATAAAGGATACATAGATTCAATAACTGTATATAATATAGCACATAGTACATCCATGGATATTAACAAATTCAAGAAAGATATTGAAGATGATGCAGGGAAAAAATTAATTGAAAAATCGATAAATCAATTAGTACTACTCGGTGTTTATGCAACCCCAACAATTATCGTAAATGGACGTTTGATTGTTAATTCCAACTCAAAACGAGAGATTTGTCATCTTATTGACGAAGAACTATCAAAATAATTTTTATTTATCCACATTTATTAAAAACTGTATTATGAAAAAAGTTACTTTTTTTTGTTTCAGCATTTTATTAGCTTCTTGTTCTCTAAATGAAGAAGAAAGAGCGATGAGTGCAAGTGAAAACACACAATTATCTGACGAACTAGAAAGTGTAGTTGCTGATTACGAATTAACATTAAAAGGATATTCTTTTGATGAGTTAAACAAAGAGAAAGATGAATTAACTCCTACTACACAAGAAGAAACATGCGCGGAACCCGAATTAATCAAGGCTATCCAAGATTCATTAAACAAACTAATCTTAGCTTATGACAGTAAAACACGAACTGACACAAGAGCTTATGGCGGAAATGCCCCCAAAGTTGGAGTATTTAAGTATGGTACTTGCAGTGGTAATCGAGAATTTGTATACCGAATGGACTGTGAAGATGGAGGAGATACACATGCAACCGGCAATGTTGGTTCTACAACCGTTGATGGAAATGTAAGATTTAGATTTTGCTTAGTAGATCCAGGTAATTATGGTGGAGGTACTCTGATTTTATATGATTATGTATGGAATATCAATGAAGGTGATGTAGATCTTGTAAAGAGATATCATGACAATGAGGATCATAAAAATAAAAACAGCTTAGAGGATAACGGAAGTTTAGTATCCACTGGTTTATCTAATTTCGGGCATAATACAACTCTTTACTGGAGATTTAGTGACAAGCCTGCACAAAAATTAGGCTTTCAACATGGAGTTTTAAGAAAAGCTAGTTCAACACCTATTCCTAATGCAATAAACAGCATATACATAGACGACGAAAATGGAAAGAACGGAAATGAAGCTATCTTGTGGACATATAGAGCTATCAAGAATGGTCCAACAGGACCTCTTGTTCCACAAATATCTAGTCGTAATTTAAACGGTGAAACATTTAGGGGCATTACGACAGGCAATAACACAACTTATTATATCGATATAATGAACTTATAATATGCTGTTTCCAGACAAGTTCCTCAATATTGAAAATTATTAGATCACTCTCCAATAAAAATTCCCTTTATTTTAGTATAATTCTCAATAGAATCAACTAAAATAAAGGGAATTTTAATATTTTAAGTACGCCGATTACAAGGACTACTAAATTTCTATCCTACCAAACTTTACTTGTAATCAGCTCATAAACATACTTATTTTCAACAATCTAATAATCTGAAACTACCGATTCCAGTTTTATATCAAAGACCAAAACAGAATATCCGGGCATACCATCCCGGTCACTAGTTCCATATCCCATATCCCAAGGTAAATAAACAGTCCATCTCTCTCCTGTCCTCATCCTCTGCAATGTTTCGATCCATCCATCCACTGGTATAATATGAGGAGGATTAGACATTGAAATAGGATTCACCCAGAATTCTGTTGGAGAATCAAAGTCCCCAGGATCTTTTCCGGTAAAGTTCTGATCAAACACCTCACCTGTATAATAAGATCCACGATAATACGCTGATACAACATTCGGTATTACAGGACGTCTCCCCTCGTCATTTTTCACCGTTCTCTTATAGAAAATCTTCATTCCCGGATCCGTAAAAGGTACAAAGAATTCCAATTCAGGATCAGTTTTTGCATCATACACCTGCTGCAAAGAATCTAAAAAGGCCTCGTTACGCGCCCGCCAATTGGCAAACTTTCCCTCTTCTTCGGTTTCGCTACAAGAAACAAAAGCCAAAGCCAGTAATACTAAGGAGAATAAATAGATTTTTTTACTCATTCGTTAATGGTTTATTGTAAAGTTTTCAATAATGAGGTGATGCTCACTCTGTCTGCAATGATATTGTTCAGTTCAGAGATAGCTACACGCTCTTGCTGCATGGTGTCGCGATTACGCAATGTCACGCAGTTATCTTCTAATGTCTGATGATCCACTGTTACGCAGAACGGAGTACCGATGGCATCCTGACGACGATAACGCTTGCCGATACTGTCTTTTTCGTCATATTGGCAGTGGAAATGGAACTTCAGAGCATCGATGATCTCACGGGCCTTTTCAGGCAGACCGTCTTTCTTGATCAACGGCATAACAGCCAGTTTCACCGGAGCAAGGGCAGCAGGCAATTTCAGCACAACACGGCTTTCTCCGTTTTCCAGTTGCTCTTCGCAATAAGCAGCGCTCATGATGCTCAGGAACATACGGTCTACACCGATAGAAGTTTCAATCACATACGGAGTGTATGATTCATTCAATTCCGGATCGAAGTATTTGATGCTCTTGCCGGAGAATTTCTCATGCTGAGACAAGTCGAAGTTCGTACGGGAGTGGATACCTTCCACTTCTTTGAAACCGAATGGCATCAGGAACTCGATATCTGTTGCAGCATTGGCATAATGAGCCAATTTATCGTGGTCGTGATAGCGGTAGCTGGCATCACCGAAGCCCAGCGCTTTATGCCATTTCAGACGAATCTCCTTCCATTTCTTGAACCAATCCAGTTCCGTTCCCGGTTTTACAAAGAACTGCATCTCCATCTGTTCGAACTCACGCATACGGAAGATGAACTGACGGGCAACAATCTCATTACGGAAAGCCTTACCAATCTGGGCAATACCGAAAGGTACTTTCATACGACCGGTTTTCTGCACATTCAGATAGTTTACAAAGATACCCTGTGCCGTTTCCGGACGAAGATAAATCTTCATGGCACCGTCTGAAGTCGATCCCATTTCTGTAGAGAACATCAGGTTGAACTGACGGACTTCCGTCCAGTTCTTAGTACCGGAAATAGGACATACGATCTCTTCATCAACAATAATCTGACGAAGTTCATCCAGATTATTATCATTCAGTGCTTTTGAGAAACGAGTGTGAAGTGCATCACGCTTAGCCTGATGTTCCAACACACGTCCGTTGGTAGAACGGAATTGAGCCTCATCGAATGAGTCACCAAACTTCTTGGCAGCTTTTGCTACTTCTTTATTGATTTTATCGTCATACTTTGCCAACTGATCTTCGATCAATACATCAGCACGATAACGTTTTTTAGAATCCTTATTGTCAATCAAAGGGTCATTGAATGCGTCTACGTGTCCGGAAGCCTTCCAGATAGTAGGGTGCATAAAGATGGCAGAGTCGATACCGACAATGTTCTCGTGCAACAGCACCATGCTGTCCCACCAGTATTTCTTGATGTTATTTTTCAATTCAACGCCCATCTGACCGTAGTCATACACAGCGCCTAGTCCGTCGTAGATATCGCTCGAAGGGAATACGAAACCATACTCTTTGCAATGCGATACAAGCTTCTTAAAAACGTCTTCTTGTGCCATTTTCTTTTCTATATCTATTAATTTGAATTACCTTTTTTCGTAAAAAGTGCCACAAAGATAGGCATTTATCTCATAAATAAGACAGGGAGGGTATTAATTTATCTTATTCTTCTGTTTGTTCCTGCTCCTGATCTGCTTTCTTCATCTCTTTAGTCAACATACTTTCGGGCATATAATATTTAAAAGGGATGCGCATACACTTTGTTTTCTTCATGCGGTCACGGAGTGCGCTGTTTGCCACAAAATAAACGCGGGATACTGATACTTGTCCCGGTGTCACTTGTTCGGGACGTTCAAAGCCAGGACTGGTCAGAGCCGTTTGGAATGTACCCAGCCCATCAATCGTCACAGACTGCCCCATAGAAAGCAAATAGCGGATGGCATCCGCCACTTCCACCAATATGCCTTCAACCTGACCACGATGGAAGCCTCCCCGCATCTCCACCACTTGGGCTAGTTCTTTGTTCTGTACTCCACCTCTATCCTGTATTTTACTTGGTACACCATACCATAACTCTTTTCTTTCTCCGGACGTCAAGTCCGCTTTCTTTCTTACTACATAAGGGATTGCCATGTCTTATTACTCCTTTCTTGTTTCGTTTATATTTTCATTCTGTACCACACCCGGGTGTCAGCACGTATGACACCCGGATGTCAGACATCACAACACCCGGGTGTCGTACAGCACGAGACCCGGGTGTCATACATATCTTCTTCGCAACAAAGTTAGACTATTATAGAAAGAAAACAAACTAATATTTATATATTTGTTTCCATAAACTTTAATATACCCGCACACACTATGATAAAAATACTACTGCTGATCGATTATTCCAGTGAATTCGACAGAAAATTGCTCCGCGGACTTGTACAATATTCCAAAGAAAACGGACCTTGGCTTTTCTATCGGCTTCCATCCTATTACAGCGGCATGTATGGAGAAAAAGGTATTCTCAAATGGGCTAAAGAATGGAAAGCTGACGCCATCATCGGACAATGGAACAATGACACCGTCAATCTACTGAAAGAACTGAATATTCCGATCGTATTGCAGAATTACCACCATAGAAGCACTACTTACTCCAATCTGACGGGCGACTACAAAGGAACGGGCAGAATGGCCGCCCAATTCTTCGCCAAGCGGATGTTCCACAACTTTGCTTATTTCGGCATAAACGGGGTTGTCTGGTCTGACGAACGTTGCGAAGGCTTCCGTCAGGAAGTTAAACGGATAGGCGGCAACTTTTATTGTTTCGAATCCGATAAGCATGAAGACGAAATCAGAATAGAAGTAAGCCAATGGCTGCAAGAGCTTCCTAAACCCATAGCGTTGTTCTGCTGCGACGACTCACACGCACTATTCATTTCGGAAACCTGCAAGATAAGTAACATACACATACCGGAAGAAATCTCCCTGTTAGGAGTCGATAATGATGACTTGATCTGCAATATTTCCGATCCTCCCATCTCCTCCATAGAACTGGAAGTAGAAAGAGGAGGATATTCTATAGGCAGGCTCATTCATCAACAAATCAAAAAGGAACATGAAGGGACCTTCAATATCGTCATCAACCCTATCCGCATAGAATTGCGGCAATCCACAGAAAAGCATAATATAAAGGACCCTTACATTCTCGAAGTTGTAAAATACATAGAGAGTCATTACAATTCCGACCTGACCATAGAGTCTTTGTTGGCACAGATTCCGCTCTCACGCAGAAATTTTGAAGTGAAATTCAAAAATGCGATGCATACTTCCATCTATCAGTATATCTTAAACTGCCGGGTCAACCATCTGGCCGATTTACTTCTTACTACAGATCGTTCATTGGCAGACATTGCAACGGAAGCCGGATTCAAAGACTATAATAATATCTCCCGGATTTTCAAAAAGTTCAAAGGCTGTTCCCCTTTGGAATATCGGGAGAAAAAAATCACGAACAGATAAAAAATAAATTATTCGTTTTTCGAATATAGCTTTTCGTTTTTAGTACCGGAGGCATTACTAAAGTGGCATATCTTTGTTCGGTAAATGTTAACTCTTAAAGTCAATCAACAACTTATGGAGCAAAAGAAAATCGTGCTATTCATCCTGATCGTTCATCTGGCAGCATTTCTAGCAGGATGCAGCAGAAACAAAAATAGCGGAAACAATGACTCCTCTGATCTATGGAACAAGTTATCGAGCTACTTCCGCCCGCCCGCAGAATACGAAAATGTATATGGGAATTTTCGCTCTCCTTTATTATATTATAATGGGGATACAGTCAGAACCGTTGAAGACTGGCAAAGACGACGAACTGAAATCAAGGACAGATGGATGAGCCTGTTAGGACAATGGCCGCCTGTCATTACCGGACAAACACTGGAAATTCTGGATACTCTTCACCGCGAAAACTTCATGCAATACCGTGTCCGCTTCTACTGGACTCCCAACGAACAGACTGAAGGTTATTTGCTGGTTCCGGACAAAGAAGGCAAAAAGCCTGCCGTTATCACTACCTTTTATGAACCCGAAACGGCTATCGGATTGAGTGGAAAACCTTATAGAGACTTTGCATATCAATTGACGAAGAGAGGATTTGTCACATTATCAATAGGAACAACGAAGACCACAGAGAATCAGACATATTCCATTTATTACCCCACCATTGAAAATGCAACTCTCCAACCACTTTCAGCATTAGCTTATGCAGCCGCAAATGCATGGGAAGTATTAGCCAAAGTACAGGACGTCGATTCTACAAGAATAGGCATCACAGGGCATTCTTATGGTGGAAAGTGGGCAATGTTTGCCTCATGCCTATACGAAAAGTTCGCTTGTGCGACATGGGGAGACCCCGGAATTGTATTCGACGAAACAAAAGAAGGATATATCAATTACTGGGAACCCTGGTATTTGGGATATTATCCGCCACCATGGGAAAATACATGGAGTAAAAATGGGCATGATTATGCTAAAGGCATTTATCCGAAGCTCCGCAAAGAAGGATATGATTTGCATGAATTGCATGCACTGATGGCACCTCGCCCATTTCTTGTTTCCGGAGGATACTCTGACGGAACAGACCGGTGGACAGCGCTAAACCATACAATAGCGGTCAACCGGCTCTTAGGATACCGCAATAAAGTCGCAATGAGCAATAGAGTTAATCATGACCCAACCCCTGAATCAAACGAAATTGTATATGATTTTTTTAAATGGTACTTGTATTCAGCAAATAAATCTACCAAAGAGTAGAAAGATGCGTTTTTTGAATACACTTTTTCGTTTTTTTGCGCAAAAAATCGACTCTGGATGCCTAACTTTGTTCTATCAATTCATCCAAGTAACCTAAATTACTTGATTAAAATGATTAGCCTATGAAAAATATACACTAGAAAACATAAAATGCCCCATCTGCGAATGGGGCAATATTAATGCCATATTAATAAAACTAATCATAAATTATCACCCAATTAATAAATAACGCAATAATAAATTCACAATTAATAAATTAAAAGTGCTAACTCAAGGAAATTAATAAAGCTAGCAAATAATTCCGAGTTAGCAATAAATATTAAACTATTAAAAATTCAATAGGTTAAATATATACTAAAAAGAGTAGAAACTAAAAAAAGTAAACTATGGAAGCGAATAATCGCAGAGATTTCTTAAAGAAAGCCGCATTAGCGGGAGCCTCCGCCCTAATGGCTCCCACACTACTGGCCGCTGAAGGCAAAGATGAAAGTGAATTCGTTCTCTCTCCGAGCAAAAGGACGGACAGCAAATTAATTGTACCGAAAAATAATGGTCTGAAAATCACAGGCACTTTTCTGGATGAAATATCTCACGATATTCCACACCAGAACTGGGGAGAAAAAGAATGGGATCTCGACTTTCAGCACATGAAAAGGATTGGTATCGATACCGTTATTATGATCCGTTCCGGATATCGCAAGTTCATCACTTATCCATCCAAATATCTATTAGGAAAAGGATGCTATATGCCTTCCGTGGATTTAGTAGATATGTACTTACGACTGGCTGAAAAATATAACATGAAGTTTTATTTTGGACTGTATGACACCGGTCATTATTGGGATACACGTGATATGTCGTGGGAAGTGGAATATAATAAATATGTGATTGACGAAGTATGGAATACTTACGGCGAAAAGTATAAGAGCTTCGGAGGCTGGTATATCAGCACGGAAATCAGCCGCAATACCAAAGGAGCTATCGGTGCATTTCATACCATGGGTAAACAATGCAAAGATGTATCGAATGGGCTCCCTACTTTTATATCCCCTTGGATTGATGGTAAAAAGGCAGTCATGGGAACCGGAAAAATGACAAGGGAGGATGCTGTATCCGTAGAACAACACGAGAGAGAATGGAATGAAATTTTTGATGGTATACACGATGTAGTAGACGCTTGTGCGTTTCAAGACGGACACATCGACTACGACGAACTGGATGCTTTTTTCACTGTAAACAAGAAACTGGCAGACAAATACGGAATGCAATGTTGGACAAACGCGGAAACATTCGACCGCGATATGCCCATCCGGTTCCTGCCGATCAAATTCGACAAACTCCGCATGAAACTGGAAGCGGCAAAACGTGCCGGATATGATAAAGCAATCACTTTTGAGTTTTCTCACTTTTTAAGTCCGCAATCAGCTTATCTGCAGGCAGGACATTTATATGACAGATACAGAGAATACTTTGAAATCAAATAAACTATATGAAAACAACAATTAATCTGGGTTATATCATATTCCTTTCAGTCGTTGCTGCTTTAGGAGGCTTTCTGTTCGGTTATGACACAGCTGTCATATCCGGCACAATAGCTCAGGTGACACATCTGTTTCAGTTGGACACCTTGCAACAAGGATGGTATGTAGGATGCGCATTGATCGGATCGATTGTCGGTGTTCTCTTTTCCGGAATATTGAGCGACAGCATCGGACGTAAAAGAACAATGATACTTTCTGCCATTCTGTTTTCTACATCAGCAATCGGCTGTGCTTTTTGCATTGACTTTAACCAGTTAGTTGTTTATAGAATCATAGGTGGCATCGGAATTGGTGTTGTTTCTATTGTATCTCCTCTTTACATTTCCGAAGTTTCCGTCGCACAATTCAGAGGCAGGATGGTCTCCCTGTATCAACTGGCCGTAACTGTCGGTTTTCTAGGAGCTTATCTTGTCAACTACCAGTTATTGGCATATTCAGAGAGTGGAAACCACTTACCTATCGCCTGGTTAGAAAAAATAGTAGTTACAGAAGTGTGGAGAGGTATGTTAGGCATGGAGACATTACCAGCCGTAATATTCTTTATTATTATCTTTTTCATACCCGAAAGCCCCAGATGGCTGATAGTAAAAGGACAAGAAAGGAAAGCCACTTATATTCTGGAAAAGATCTACAATTCATTTAAAGAGGCTGATTTCCAGCTAAACGAGACAAAATCCGTCCTTGTTTCCGAGACCCGTTCAGAATGGTCTATCCTTCTGAAACCAGGTATTCTGAAAGCAGTCATTATCGGTGTATGTATTGCTATTCTGGGACAGTTCATGGGGGTTAATGCAGTTCTTTACTACGGGCCTTCCATTTTTGAGAATGCCGGTCTTTCAGGAGGGGATTCTCTGTTCTATCAGGTTCTTGTAGGACTTGTGAATACACTGACCACTATCCTGGCACTTCTCATCATTGACAAAGTAGGACGCAAGAAACTGATATATTATGGGGTATCCGGAATGGTCGTTTCATTGATACTCATTGGCAGTTATTTCCTCTTCGGAAATGCCTGGAATATTTCCAGCCTGTTTCTGTTAGCCTTCTTTCTGTGTTATGTTTTTTGTTGCGCCATTTCCATTTGCGCTGTGATATTCGTACTTCTCTCTGAGATGTACCCTACCAAAATACGCGGATTAGCAATGTCCATTGCCGGATTCGCTCTTTGGATCGGTACCTATCTGATCGGACAGCTAACCCCCTGGATGCTCCAGAATCTTACTCCAGCCGGAACATTCTTCCTGTTCGCCATCATGTGTGTACCGTATATGCTCATTGTCTGGAAACTCGTACCGGAAACTACCGGAAAGTCTCTGGAGGAGATTGAAAGATACTGGACCCGTTCGGAACGGTAAAATAGACCTTATTAAATAAAAAACTAACAATTATGGATTTAAAAAAATTAGCAAACCAATACAAAGACGAACTACTGAATAATGTTCTTCCATTCTGGTTAGAGCATTCTCAGGATCACGAATTCGGTGGCTATTTCACTTGTCTGGATCGTGAAGGCAACGTATTCGATACAGATAAATTTATTTGGCTGCAAGGACGCGAAGTTTGGTTATTCTCAATGCTTTACAATAAAGTTGAGAAAAAACAGGAATGGCTGGATTGCGCTATTCAAGGCGGTGAATTTCTAAAAAAATACGGACATGATGGAAACTATCATTGGTATTTTTCTTTGGATCGGGCAGGTAATCCTCTGGTAGAACCATACAACATCTTTTCCTATACATTTGCTACAATGGCTTTCGGGCAACTCAGTCTGGCTACAGGCAATCAGGAATATGCTGACATTGCAAAGAAAACGTTCGATATTATTCTCTCAAAGGCAGATAATCCGAAAGGTAAATGGAACAAAATCCATCCGGGCACACGTAATCTGAAAAATTTCGCCCTCCCGATGATCCTTTGTAATCTGGCACTTGAAATAGAACACCTGTTGGACAAAGAGTATCTGGAAAAAACAATAGAGACTTGTATCCATGAAGTGATGGAAGTGTTCTATCGCCCGGAGCTAGGAGGAATTATTGTTGAAAATATAGGAGTGGACGGCAATCTCGTAGACTGTTTTGAAGGACGGCAAGTGACTCCCGGACACGACATCGAAGCCATGTGGTTTATTATGGATTTAGGAAAACGCCTGAATCGCCCTGATCTAATCGAAAAGGCAAAAAATGTAACCTTGACGATGATTAACTACGGATGGGACAAAGAATATGGTGGCATCTACTATTTTATGGACCGCAAAGGTTGCCCTCCCCAACAACTGGAATGGGACCAAAAACTTTGGTGGGTACACATTGAAACACTTATTTCCCTACTAAAAGGTTACCAATTGACAGGTGACAAACAATGTATGGAGTGGTTCGAGAAAATACATGAGTATGTATGGACGCACTTCAAAGATGCTCAATATCCTGAATGGTTCGGTTACTTAAACCGCCAGGGAGAAGTACTTCTGCCACTTAAAGGAGGCAAATGGAAAGGCTGTTTCCATGTCCCCAGGGGCTTATATCAATGCTGGAAAGTACTAGAAGAATTACAATAAATCTAATACCCAAAAACTTTTTTATTAACCAATTAAATTTTATCTTATGATGGAACAATGCTTTAAGCAAAAAAGTAGTTTCCGAACAATCAGAATCATACTATTCTCATTGTCGATGCTTTTTGCGTATGCCACAAATGGCTATGCCCAGAACATGGTTAGGGGAGTCGTCACAGACGTGACCGGTGATCCGTTGCCAGGAGTCAGCGTCGTTGTCAAAGGTACGACCACAGGTACCACTACCGATATTGACGGTAGATACTCTATCAATGTACCTTCCACAGGTACATTAATCTTCTCATACATTGGTATGGCCAAACACGAAGTTAAAACACAAGGACAAACAACCATCAATGTCAGCTTGTCAGAAGATGTATCAAGTTTGAATGAAGTTGTTGTAGTAGGCTATGGAACTCAAAAGAAAGTCCACTTGACAGGTTCTGTCGCTTCCGCTTCCTCAAAGGAAATATTAAAAACCACAGCAAGTAATATTTCACAAGCCTTGGTCGGGAAATTACCAGGTTTAGTAAGCCAACAATCTACCGGGCAGCCTGGAGCTGATGATGTATCTTTCTTAGTACGAGGTTATTCATCTTACAACGGTGCTAGTACCCCATTAGTATTAGTTGATGGAGTAGAACGTGAAATGGCACGTATAGATGCGTCAGATATAGAATCTGTTACTATTTTAAAAGATGCTTCGTCTTGTGCTGTGTACGGTATGAAAGGAGCCAATGGAGTTATATTAATTACAACCAAACAGGGAACAGAAGGTAAGCCTGTAATCACTTATCGAGGCAGTGTTACTTTCAACCATGCGACTAACCTCCCTAAAATGATGAATGGTACACAATACATGCAATACTACAACTTAGCACGTCAACTAGACAATATAGCAAATGGCTTGGAACCTGGTGAGGGATTTTTCACTGATGAAGAGATTGCAGCAACCTACAATGGGGACCCGACGGACGGATATGAAAATACAGACTGGACATCGCCCATATACAAAACTACTATGATGCATCAACATAACCTTTCTGTCAGTGGAGGTACAGATAAAACTAAATACTTTATCAGTGGTGGATTCCTACGCCACAATGGTATCATCAAAGACCATAAAAATCAACGTGGTAACTTCCGGTCCAATATCACAACAGAAATCAATAGAAACCTCAATGTTCAGTTAAATATTGCTGGCAATATACAAGATTACTATCGGCCAGGAGGATATACTTATGAAAACCAAAAAGGTTACAATCTCTTCCATTTAATGTTATATTCACTACCTTATGTTCCTCAAGAATATAATGGGTATCCCACCTCCGGTTACCGTCAATCCGGTAGTGCAGCCAATGCTGTATATGGATCAGCTAACTCAGGATTTGAAAAAGCACGTAATGTCCGACTGGAAACATCTGCCAAAATAGAATACTCATTCCCCTTCTTAAAAGGTCTAAAAGCAAGTATGTTTGCAAGTTGGGACTACTATGATGGAGATGGCAAAACATTTACTTATGCCTATGATATAATGGCATTCACTCCAGCAGATAAAAACAACGCTAACAAAGGGAATGGATATTCACTGGTAAAAAGCGCAAATCTTTCACCAGAAGGAAATATGTATGTAGGGAATAACAAGAGACAAAAGGTAATGCTGCGTCCTTCTATCTCTTATAACAACAAAATTGGTTTGCATGATATAGGAGCATTATTTCTTTACGAACAAAAGAAAGAAAACTCAAGTTCATTTTCAGGAAGCCGCAAGGATTTTGATATATTTGACCTTCCTGAATTAAACTTCGGTGATGCCGCAACAGCTATCATTAACGGGTCATCTGGTAAATCTGCATATGCCGGATACGTGGGACGTTTAAATTATGCCTATGACAACAAATATCTTGTAGAAGCTTCTTTCCGCTACGATGGTTCCTACCTTTTCGCTGAAGGTCAGCGATGGGGATTCTTTCCTTCCGTCTCTTTAGGATGGGTTGCCTCTGAAGAAGACTTCTTCAAAGACTTATTTCCAAAAATCGATTACTTTAAACTTAGAGGTTCAGTCGGAATATTAGGAAATGATAATGTAGATCCTTTCTTATATCGTAAACTTTATGAACTAAACAGCAATAATGTAGCATTCGGAACCAGCCCATCTTCACAAAGCACATTATCCAATAAGGTCGCTTATCCAATGACCGACCTAACGTGGGAAAAATGTCGCACAATCAATCTCGGATTTGAAATGAATGCCTGGAATGGATTATTAGGAGTAGAATTTGATGTATTCTATAAATATACTTATGACATTCTCCAGAACATTACTTCCATCTATCCGGCATCTCTAGGAGGTCATGTACCCACCCGAATGAATGACGGAACTTTCGACAACAAAGGTTTCGAATTAATACTAAAACACCGCAATCAAATTAGTGATTTTAACTATAGCTTAACCGGAAATTTAACATATGCACATAACCGTATATTAAGCAAAAGACAAGCTGACGGTACATTACCTTGGCAAAGCACCTTGGGGAGTTCAATAGGAGATGTATGGGGGTTGAAATCGATGGGGTTATATCAAACTCAAGAGGAACTAGATAATGCTCCCAAACCTATTGGAACTAAACCACGCTTAGGTGATATCCGCTATATGGACATCAATGGAGATGGCCAGATTAATTCACAAGACCAAGTGAAGATTGCACGTAATTCACGTCCTGAACTGATGTTTGCCCTAATGGCCGATGCCAATTATAAAGGATTCGACTTATCTATTCAACTACAGGGAGCTGCCCTTTGCGACAAAATGCTGCAACAAAACTGGTATAATCTAAACGGTGTTACAGACCAAACTCCTTTAACCAAGCCTTTCTACGCAGGAGTAGACAATGCTCCACTTTATTTAGTAGAAAACAGTTGGAGACCTGACAACATTAATGCAGAATATCCACGGCTATCAATAAGTCCTGGAACCAATAACGCCCAGATTTCAGACTACTGGAAAAGAAATGGCGCATACCTACGTTTGAAAAACGTTGTGTTAGGATACACATTCCCTAAACAATGGATGAATAAACTTGGCGTTGGTAGCCTCAGAATATATGCAAGCGGTCAGAACCTACTAACTTTTACAGAATTTAAATACCTGGATCCTGAAAGTGCCAACGTAATTACCGGTTATTATCCGCAACAACGTACTTTCAGTGTAGGTGTTGATGTTTCATTCTAAACAGACTATTCATATGAAAAATATAAAAAAATACATATTAGGCATGGCTACAGCTTTATGTTTATGCCAGTCATGCGACGTATTGGATATTGATCCTACTGGAAATTACAGTGAAACTACCGCTTTTAATTCTATCAAAAATCTAGACTTATATGTAAAAGGTTTTTATAGCATATTCTACGTAAACTCACAATTATACGTAGATGCGAGTTGTTTGATGGATGACGGAGCTAGTGATTTGATCAAATATTCATGGTATGGAGTAGATGGAGGTAAAATGAATCGTTTCTTCTATCAAAGTAACTTCGTAACTCCTCAAGGCAATTTCCGTTCTAACTGGAATGATATGTATACTCGTATCCGCCAGTTGAATGAATATTTTTATGACTTAAAAAAATATGGAAACGGATTAAATCCGGAAGAAGTAGCTGCACGTACTGCAGAGGTCCGTTTCATGCGTGCTTTTGCTTATCAAGAATTGGTTATTCGACATGGAGGCGTAATTCTACGCACATCTGAGGAGTATATAGACGGCCCAGAAGAAAGAGCAAAAGCTCGTTCATCGGAAACCGAATGCTGGGATTTCATATTGGAAGAATACAAAAAAGCCGCTAATGATTTACCTGAATCATGGGCAAATAGTGACGCCGGACGTTTAACTAAAGGAGCAGCTTATGGCATGCAAGCACGTGCAGCCTTGTATGCGAAACGCTGGGATAAAGCAATTGAAGCGTGTGAGGAAGTATTAAAACTAGACTATACATTACTTCCTGGCACGAGTTATGAAAGCTATTATAAGATCTTCACATCTGTCAATAACAAAGAACTAATATTGCCCGTATATTACGAAAAAGGACAAAATAAGAAACAACATAATTTTGATACATATTTTTGTCCGCCATTTGACTCTAAGCCATGGACGGGTGGAGCTAATAACGGAGCTGCAGCTACTCCTTCAGATGAATATGCATCATCTTTTGACATTAAAGTTAATGGTGTGTATCAAGCTTTTGACTGGGATAAGCTTAACGTTTATGGAAACAAACCTTTTGATAATCGCGAGCCTCGCTTTTACGCTTCTATTTTATATAACGGGGCTTCATGGAAAGGACGCACTCTACAGCTATATGTTGACGGTGATGACGGATATATGGACTTCTCCACAGCTGGACAAGACAATGTTCATAGATCAACTACGGGCTATATCTTTCGCAAATTCATGAGTAATGACCCTGAATACAACTTCACTAATGTCTTAAGTGGCCAATATTGGATAGAAATGCGATTGGCAGAAATATATCTGATCCGTTCAGAAGCATATGCTCGCAAAAATGAGTTCGAAAAAGCATATGCTGATTTAAAAACAATTCGTGACCGCGTAGGATTACCCCAATTAGAACAAAAAAATAATTGGAGTGACTACCTAACTGATTTAGCCAAAGAACGTATTTGTGAATTAGGTCTGGAAGGTCATCGTTATTTTGACTTGATCCGTTGGGGGATTGCCGTACAAACGCTTAACCAAAAACGTCTGCATGGTATCAAGATAGAGAAAAAAGGTAATGATTTCGCTTATGAAAAAGTAGAATGTGACACACAAGATCGTTTGTTCCCGGAAAGGTATACTATCTTCCCTATTCCTTTTAGCGAGTTGCAAACTAACATTCTTTGCGAACAAAATGATTTGTGGAAATAATATTATTTAAAAAGAAGAATTATGAAAATGAAATATTTATTTCACGGTTTATTAGCTTCAATCCTTCTCATTACTGCATGTCAAGAGCCAGATGATTTGGTAAGAAGCGATAGTGAAAACATTAATATTCTTTCTGTTAAAGGATCTCTAATATCCGATGCAGACAAGCAATATGATGCTATTGTCGATGAAGCAAATGGTACTATCACAGTACAGGTCCCTTATTATATCTCGGATACTGAAAAAATTCAAGGAGACTTGACTCAAATGAAAGTTACTGCAAACATGCCCACAGGTGCAAGATTCGAGCCTGAAATCTCTGGCATTCATGATTTGGTTGCAGGCTTCCAATCTACATTAATCAAAGAAGATGGAACAAAAACCCTTTACACTTTCAAAGCAATTTATGCTAAATCAAAATCAGCGCTCATTACTAAAATAGTGTTACCGGATATACCAAATCCATTGATCACAATCAAATCACCTGAGAACGAAGGTGAAAATGGGATTATCGTTATTTATAAAACATCTTCCTCTATTGATGCTGCTATACGTTCGGCACAACTATTTACCTCACCATGGGCTACTATTGAATCAACAGCTATGGATTCAGAAGGTTATATTGATTTAAGCCAAATGGCAGACATCTATGTTATCGCACAAGATGGAGTTACCAAGCAGAAGTATACTGTCGAAATCCAAACTCCTTCTTTCGTTGCTCCGGGAAGAATCGGCTATAAATCCTTATTATTCGGATTCCAAACAACCCCTGCTGATCCTAGAGGTTTCGTTCCTACAAATAACCGTAGTCTAGCCATAGTTAACAATTATTTGATAGTAAGTAGTACAACCTTAGACTTTGTAGTCCTAAACCGTTATAGCGGTGAACATCTGAAAGATATACAAGTTAATACGACAGGATTGCCTACCGGACTTATCCATGCAATCACACAAGATGATGCCAATCACATGGTAGCCATAACTTTCTGTGCAGCTAATAACCCATGGAGCAAAAATCAGTTATTCGAGATTTATGTTTGGAAAAACGGCATTACCAATCCACCAACAAAAATTATGTCCGAAGATATTCTCACTAGTGATGTTTTTGCTCAGTTCCGTAGTACCAATGCTAGTGTTGCAACTACAGGAACGTGGGATATGGGACGTACCGTATCTATAAAAGGAGACATTACAAACGGAACTGCCATATTAATGTCATTAGCAAATAGTGTAATGAACCGGGTTCTTCGGGTAAAAACAGAAGATGGAAAAGTTATCTCCGTACATGGCTCAGCCAAAGGTCTCTATAGCTGGTACCTGCAAAGTAAACCTATTCCTATGACAACAGAAGACGAATGTGATTATATTATGAGCTCCAACAATGCCCGAAAGAATGTGATCTATACTCCCAAAGAAGGAAGTCAGATAATATTTGATCCTAAAGGTAATTGGTGGGGTGGTAGTCTGATTGGTACAGCATATACCGAATTTAATGGTGTAAAACTAGTGGCTGTCCAAAATTCCAACACAACTTCCAAACCTCAATATTGTCGCCTTTGCATAGGAAATATAACTTCTATGACTACGACGGCAATGGCAGACGCACAAATAATGGATTCACGCTTGGACAATTATGACCCTGCATTCGGACCAACTGGACCCAATGGGAATAACAGTTCTCTAACCGGAATGACTTCATTCTATAATGCAATCGGTGAAAATCCAAACTCAACAGGCGACATAGCTATCGGTCATAGTGCTGACGGTAACTCTATACAAGTTTACATGTTAACTACTGACCATGGTATTATAGCATATGAATTAACGAAGTATAATCTATAATCATTGTTTCAATCAAAAGTCGATATTGCCCCAAAAGCTTATCGACTTTTGATTTCCTAAAATTGGAATTGTTTATCTATATTCCTGTAAATATTATAATTGGTCATGAAAATAAAAGTTGGTCTGATAGGTTTTGGGCGCATGGGACAGTTTTATCTAAAAGAAATGCAAAAAAGCGGTCAATGGGACATTGTATACATCTGTGATGTAAATACAGATGCTCTAGAACTTGCCAAATTATTATCACCCGAATCCAAAACCATCACAGATGAACGTATTGTCTTCGCAGATAAAGATGTACAGGTAGTAGGTCTCTTTGCACTCGCTGACTCTCGAAAAAGACAAATCGAGCAAGCTATTCAAAGTGGAAAACATATCATATCAGAGAAACCAGTGTCTGATACCATTGATAAAGAATGGGAAGTAGTAAATCTCACAGAAAAGTATGATCGCTTCTCCACTGTCAATTTATATCTACGCAATTCTTGGTATCACCAGACTATCAAACAGTTTATTGAACAAGGTGAAATCGGAGAATTAGCAATTCTTCGTATTTGCCATATGACTCCCGGACTTGTTCCTGGTG
>OJSO01000164.1_pt1 | contig 72884 bp, 72 predicted proteins | sample 1599521 | NCBI WGS metagenome assembly OJSO01 (sample SAMN04168659, study PRJEB22393) | human gut metagenome | biome: human gut microbiome; feature: stool | host: Homo sapiens | collected 2014-05-12 | reverse complement strand
AACGGGGCAAAACGGCGCGGGGAAAACCACCCTTGCGCAGATCCTCTGCGGGCTGACAAAGCAGACAAGGGGACATATTTTAATAGACGGGAAAAAAGCAAGAGCGGCCGTCCGGCGCCAGGAGATCTATTACTGCGGCAACGACACGTCAACACAGTTTTTTACGGCAAGCGTGGCGGAGGAGCTGCTGCTGAATACCGAATTGACAGAAGAAAACAAAGACCGTGCCAGACACTTGCTGAAGGAATTTGGCCTTTACGAATACAGGGCTGCGCACCCGTCCGCCCTGTCCGGTGGGCAGAAGCAGCGGCTTGCCATTGCCTGCGCCATCTTTTCCGGCCGCAGGATATTGATACTCGATGAGCCCACCAGCGGCCTTGACGGGCAGAATATGCGCCTCGTTGCGGAAAGGCTGAGAAGCGAAGCACGGAACGGCAGAACCATTCTCGTGATCACCCACGACAGGGAACTGATCGAGAGCTGCTGCGATAACGTTGTGGAGGTCGGTACAAAGCCCAGCGAGGTACAGTGAACACCTTTTGCCATTGAGCCAAAGCGGGTCAAATGCACGAATGTTAGAATGACATTGACTATTATTGACGAGAAAACTCTGTTGTATTAGAATATCCTTATGATGGTAAGTGTAAGTACCCTCCAATTAAGGAGTGATATACAAGGAGTAAACCATGAAAAAGCTAATATGCGTTATGGCCCTCGTGTGTATCGGAATTCTTCTGGTGTCGTGCGGGTCAAATCGCCCTGGCGATCCCAAGGCGCAGTTTATTCGGGACTTTGGCTTGCATATTGATAAGAAAGACTGTGTGCTTGAGGAACTCTTCAATAACTACGAAGGGTTTCCTTATGAGGGAATAGCACTATATAAGCTGACCGTTGGGGAGGACGTGCGTCAGGCGTTCCTGCAATGGGAACGCTTTCCCCTTCCCGAAGCGGCTGAGAACTTTCTGGAGAGCCTTTCCGCCTATGTGGAGCTGCCCTCGATCGCGGACGGCTACTGGAAAATGGTAGATCGAAACCCGGGAACGAGCGCATACACAAATGTTTCCCTGTGCGTATACGATGAGGCAACGGGTGCCGCATACCTCTTGACAATGGACATCTAACGATAAGCAGCAGTCCCCCGGACAATGAAACGTCCGGGGGACTGCTGCTTATCTCGTAATCGAAACGCGGCACGGAATTTCCGGTTGATACAGCCCACGCTGCCTCAGTTCACAAACGATGCGTTACCCAGCCGGTAGTACCGGCAGCCGTCCTCCTCGTACCATTCAAACGTACCCACCACGGTGATCTCTGCCCCCAGCTCCGGATAATCATCGGGATAGACGGGCTTTCCGGCGAGGGCAAACTCCAGCCCCTGTGCGCAGCAGGCGGTGGCATCGGCAATCATGCAGGCAAAGAACATTTTGTCCGGGATAAAAGCACCGTTTTCGTCGGTGGCCTGGTATATGGTGAACTGCCCCTGCATTTTGACAGTTTTTCCGATGTAGTTATCCGGGAAGGAGATCATGCTGTTGACCTCGGAATAGACCATGATGCCGCTGAGTGCGGTCAGGTCAATGTCGACCGCGGCGGTGCCTTCTGCATCTTCCGCAGGGGGCTTTTTTGCGGTGTCCTCATGGCCGCAGGCGGCGAGAGTGCAGAGCAGCAGGGCTGCCAACAGAAAGCATAATAGTTTTTTCATCTGCGAACACCTCCCAATACCGTGCCTGCCAGCCACGACAGACCGAAAGCACCGATCTGAACGGCGACGATTGTGGAGCCTACCGGCGTACCGGCGAGAATGGACGCCAGAATGCCAAGCAGCGCACAGAAAACCGAAAGGACTGCCGCGCAGACGGTCACGCTGCGAAAGCTTTTGAACATCCGCATGGCGGACAGTGCCGGGAAGATCACCAGTGCGGAGATCAGTAGGGAACCCACAAGGTTCATCGCCAGCACGATGATGACCGCAACGACGACGGCGATCAGCAGGTTGTAAAGCCCCGCCCTCGTGCCGGTCGCCCTTGCAAAGCTCTCGTCAAAGGTCACGGCGAAGATCTTATTGTAAAACAGGATGAACACCGCCACGACCAGCACCGACATTCCCACGCACAGCCATACCTCTACGGGGGACAGCGTCAGAATGGAGGTGGAGCCGAACAGCGTGCTGCACACATCGCCCGAAAGGTTGGATGAAGTTGAAAAAATATTCATCAATAGGTATCCGATTGCCAAAGAACCGACAGAGATCATGGCGATGGCGGCATCGCCCTTGATTTTCGTATTCTGCCCGGTGCGCAGGAGCAGCACGGCGCTGAGGATGGTAATGACCATCACCAGCGGCATTTCATTGGTGATCTGCAGCACGGCGGCAATCGCCATCGCGCCGAACGCCACATGGGACAGACCGTCACCGATGAAGGAAAACCGCTTCAGCACCAGCGTCACGCCCAGCAGGGAGGAGCAAAGCGCGATCAGCACACCGACAATGAGCGCATAGCGGACAAAGGGATATGCCCAATAGAGAGTCAGCTTTTCCAAGATAGCGGTCATTGGATGTCACCGCCCTTCTTCACATCAAACAGCCGCCCTTGCGGGCTTTGAAGATAGTCCGCCCTTGTCCCAAAGAAAACGGTGTCGCCAATATGCAGAATATGGCTGGCGTATCGGACGGCGGCAGCCACATCGTGAGAGATCATGATCACGGTGATGCCGTCCTCACGGTTGAGCTTTTCGATGAGCGTATACATTTCCGCCGTCACCTTGGGGTCAAGTCCCGAAACAGGCTCATCAAGAAGCAGCATTTTTTGCGTGGCGCACAGCGCGCGGGCGAGCAGCACCCGCTGCTGCTGTCCGCCGGACAGCTCGCGATAGCACCGCCTTGCAAGTTGTGTAATCTGCATTTTCTCCATGGCGTCCACCGCAAGCTTCTTTTCTTTTTTGTTATAAAAAGGACGGCTGCCGCAGCGTCCCTGGCATCCGGAGAGAACGATCTCTCTCACGGCTGCCGGGAAGTCCTTTTGTACCACTGTCTGCTGCGGCAGATAGCCGATCTCGTTTTTCCTCAGCCCATCGCCCGTCAAAATTCTGCCGCTGATGGGTGTCTGCAAGCCGAGGATCGTTTTCATAAGGGTACTCTTGCCGGAGCCGTTTTCCCCTACGATGCAGAGATAGTCGCCTGCAAGGAGCTCAAAGCTGAGGTCTTGGAGAACGGGCCGTCCATCGTAGCCGGCACAGAGATTTTGACAAGTGAGCTGAGCCATAGACCTACCTCCTTACCCCAACGCTTCCTTCAGCACGGAGAGATTTTTCTCCATAACGGAAAGGTATGTAGCGCCGTTTGCCACGTCCTTGGAGGTGGTGGACTGCATGGAATCCATGGTCAGCACCTTCTGATTCTTCCCGGCGGTGTTCTGAACGATGGTTTCCGCGATCCTGTGCTGTGCGCCCTCGATGGTCAGCACGCAGGGAAGTCCCAGCTCATCCACCTTCTTAGCAAGGAACGAAACGGTTTCAAAGCTGGCCTCGGTCTCGGCGGAGCAGCCCGCAAAGGCGGCGTAGTAGCGCAGACCGTAATCATCCACCAGATAACGGAACGGGAAACGGTCGCCAAACAAAACGGTCTTATGAGCAGCACCGTCCACAGCCGCCTTATAGTCTGCGTCAAGAGCAGCCAGCTTGTCCCTATACGCCGCAGCGTTGGCGATATAGGTGTTCTTGTTGTCCGGGTCGATGGCACACAGCGCGTCCGCGATCGTCACGCAAAGTGCTTGGGCGTTCTTCAGGGACAGCCAGATATGCTCGTCCTTTTCCTCCCCATGGTCATGCCCCATCAGCTCATCAAGGATGTCCTCTGCGGAAAGCGCGTCCTTCACAAAAAACGGATTGGTCTTGCCGCTCATCAGCGCATCGAAGTCGTCGTTGCCGAAGTAGATATGGAAATGCTCCGCCTCGCCCGGCTCGTGGCCGTGGTCGTTGAACTGCACATATTGGGGCGCATCGGCACTGGTGGTTTCGAACTGATAACGGACGCTGCGGATCTTGCCCTCGTCATTCCGCTTCGGCTGATAACCGGCATAGGTGTATTCAGCGGAAACGGTTTTTCCGTCTCCATAAGTGAAGGTGATCGTGTTCCCGTTGATAGAGATCTTCTCAGCGTCGCATTGCCACGAAGCCTTAAACTTCTCCAAATAGGTGTCCTTTGTGGTTGAGCTGTCCTCGTCCTCCTCCGCCCTGTGTTGGCAGAATTTGTCCAGGTCGCCGTTCAGCAGATAGGGGTGCAGGGACTTCCACGCACCGGCGAAATCCGAGAGGGTGCGATCCCTGATGTCATCCTCCGTGAGCTGTTCATCGTGACTGTGACCGTGACCGTGGTCGTCCTCCTGCATGCCCTCAACGGTCTCCTCCGTTTTCACGGAATCACCCAGCACCTCCAGCAGGTTGATGACCTTCATATTCCTGTTGGCGGCGTTTTTCAGAGCGTTTTCCACCCAGCCGTCGGACTCGCCGCCCACATAGACAAACAGGTCGCAATCGGAGATCTTGACAATATCATCTGCCGTGGGCTGATAGCTGTGCAGGTCAACGCCGTTATCCAGCAGCATGGTGACCTCGGCGTTCTCCGCCTTGTCGCCCAGGATCGCCCTGACCCAATCGTATTCGGGGAAGATGGTCGTGACGACCTTCAATTTGCCGGCTTTTCCGGTATCCTGCGGCTTTCCGCAGCCGGCAAGGACGCCGGCCAGCATCATAAGCGCAAGCAGCAGCGCAGTTATCTTTTTCATAGGCTATATGTACCTCCAGATTATGATAAGAACGTAAAAATGGGCGCAAAAATACAAGGGTGACGGCAACGCCGCGAAAGCCTATCCGAAAACGGATAGACTACACCCTTGTAAATAGTTCTTATTTAATCTGAGAGCTTGACCTTGAGTGAAACCAGAGTAAACGTGCGAACAACCTCCGCGCAGGAGGGAATGATCCTGCACGGGGCATACCTGACCGCCGCGGCGAAAACCGCGGCAGCACCGGCAAGCCCAATGCTCTTGAGCAGATTTTCACAGACCTGCAGCTGGTGGCAGATGGCGCAGTCCTCGCCGGAGCAGTTGTGGTTGGCTTCGACCGCAATATAGACAGCGGAGGACAGCATGACAGCCGCCAGCACGGCTGCCAGCAAGCCTGTGATCAAACGAGATTTCTTTGTCATGGTCTGTCCTCCTTCCAAATATTATTCTTCCCGGCAGTCCGCGCAGATGCCATAGAGAACTGTGTCGGCGGCGTCCAGCGTGAATTGCTCGCTCTGCGCCAGGTGCTTTGCAAACAGGGCGGCGTTGCCGCTTGCCATGTGAAAGGTCCTGCCGCATTTTACACAGCTCATGTGCAGCGCACCCTTGCAGCTCTCGGCGTCAAGGTACTGAAAGTAGACCTCCCGCGTGCCGCTCTTGCTGCTGCGCCGCACTTTTTCTTCCGCCTCTAACTGCGCAAGGTTCCGGTATACGGCGCTGAGGCTGATTTTTTCATCCGCCAGCGCGTCCGCAATTTGCCGTGCGGACAGCAGCTCATCCGGGTGCCGGCTCAAATAGGCAAGCAGAGCCTTCCTCTGCCGCGTGCTGTAACTGGACAAGTCACCACGCCTCCAATTTGCAATTCATTTGCAATTCAGCATAACATGATGTCGCCCCGATGTCAATATGCAAATTCGTCGCAAATTAACCGTCAGCGCGGATAGTGTCTGCTCCGCTGAAATGGGCTGCGGCAGAGCTGAATGATCCGCGCTCTGTTTTCGGCGGCGAAAAGGCAGCGGCAAATGCCAGGTGAAAAAGCGGTAGAAAAACGCAAAAAGATATGCTTCACACTTATCAAACCCCAAAAGCTCTTTCAGAGCAAAAGACTTTCGTTACGAACAGCAGCTGACCCTCCGTATGCTTCAGCACATACGGAGGGTCAATCGGATTGTGCGGCCTGCTCAATCGAACAGGGGCTTTTTTCTGCTGCGTCAACGTATTCGTCTGCGGCTTATCCCTCAAACAAATTCAACAGGTACCCGTAGCCCTCGGACTCCATCCTCGCGTAAGGCACGAAGCGGAGGGCGGCGCTGTTGATGCAGTAGCGCACACCGTTGGGCGACTCCGGATCGCCGGTGAACACATGACCCAGATGGGAGTCGCCGGCGCGGCTGCGCACCTCCGTGCGGCGCATGCCGTGGCTCAAGTCCTCCCGTTCCACCACAGCAGGACTCTCGATGGGCTTTGTAAAGGCAGGCCAGCCGCAGCCGCTTTCAAACTTGTCCGTGGAGGAGAACAGCGGCTCGCCGGTGACAATGTCCACATAGATGCCCTTTTCGAACTTGTCCCAGAACTCGCCCGTGAAGGCGCGCTCCGTGCCGCTCTCCTGCGTGACGCGGTACTGCTCCGCCGTCAGCGTGTCCCGGATGGTCTCCACCGCCGGCTTCCGGTAGTCGCCCGGATCGATGCGAAGCCGGGAAAAGAGCTCCATCTCCGCCCGGGGGATGTGGCAGTAGCCGTTGGGGTTCTTTTCCAGGTAGTTTTGGTGATATTCCTCGGCGGGATAGTAATTCCTCAGCGGACCGATCTCCACAAAGAATTTCTCGCTGCGGCCCCGCTCGATGTCCGCGATGCGCTCCACCGTTTCCCTGGCTTTGTCGTTGGTGTAGTACACGCCGGTCTGATACTGGCTGCCCCGGTCATTGCCCTGCCGGTTCTGCACCGTGGGGTCGATGACGTAGAAGTACGCCAGCAGCAGGGCATCCAGGCTCACCTGCTCAGGGTCATACTCCACCCGAACGGTCTCCCGGAAGCCGGTGTCGCCCTTGCAGACGGTCTGGTAGGTGGCGTCCGCCTCGCAGGTGCCGTTGGCGTAGCCGCTCTGGGCGTCGATGACGCCGGGGATGGATTGCATGAGCTGCTCCATGCCCCAGAAGCAGCCGCCTGCCAGATAGATGACATTTTCCGTGGTGTCCATATACATACCCTCCTCGCCGGACATATCCGAGGGCTGTCCGGCCATGTCCGTTCCCTGCGTGTCCTTTTCCCGCGGTATATGCTGCCGTCCTGCGGCGCAGCCGCTGAGCAGCAGTACCGAGGCGAAAAGAAGGGCCAATACGCTTCGATACATGGCGTTTCCTCCTTTCAGGGGGAGCAAGGGTCACTCCGCCCCGTCGCCGTCCTGTCTCTTGCCGCGGCCGGGCCGCAGGACGGTATACAGCAGCGACCCAAGGACGCAGCCGAAGCCGGTGGAGAGCCACGGGCTGGACGTAACGGCGCAGGTGCCGGTGGCGCAGCCCACATAGCGGTAGTACAGCCACCCTCCGGCACTACCCACCAGGGGCAGGGCAATGACGCGCAGAATGCTCGTCAGCTTACAGTTCTTTTCCTTCATAATAGCCTCCCTTTGAAGATATTGGATCAGCCCATATCGGCAGCCAGTGCCTTGTCGATCTGGGCTTGCAGTGCATCGGCCTGCGCCTTGCTGGTGATAGCCCCCACAATGGGATCACCCACGATGCGGCCGCTGCGGTTGACCACGTAGGTGGTGGGATAGGCGTAGATGCTCTCCACGAACTTACCCGCCTCGCTGCCGGAATCGAAGTACACGTTCTGATATGTGGCACCGCTCTGAGTCAGCACATCCTTGGCGTCAGAGATAGCCGCCTCGTTGCCGTCCAGCGTAAAGGCGTTGATGCCGATCAGCGCACCGCCCTTGCCGGAAAGCTCCTTGTTCAGCGCGTCCAGATCGCCCAACTCGCCCACACAGGGACCGCAGGTGGTGAACCAGAAATTCACCACGGTGACGGCATTGCCGGAGAACAGATCGCTGCTCTTTACCGTATTCCCGTCCAGATCCTTGCCCTCAAAGGCGGGGAACTTCGGCAGGCTGCTGTCATCCGTCTTGCTGCCCGTGCTGCCACTATCGGTCTTATTGCCCGTGTTTCCGCTGTCGGTTTTATTGTCCGTACTGCCGCTGTCGGGCATCATGTCCATATCCTTGCCCGTCGGCATATTCATATCGCTGTCCAGAGATTTTTGCATGATCTCGGGATACTTTTCCTCCAGTGCGGCCAGCTTGTTTCCGATGTCGCGGATCTTCTCCGCCTCACTCTGAAGCAGCTTCAGCTCGTCTGATGAAAACTGATCCTTGGCGGCGTCGATGGTTTCCAGCAGGAAGTCGCCGTAGTTTTTGCCGTCCTCCATCATGATCTTACCCTTGTCCGCTGCCATAAAGACCTTTTCCCAAAGTGCTGTGTTCTCCGCCAGAATAGCAGCCTCCTGCGCTGTCAGTTCCTTGTGCATGGCGGCTGCCTCCTCGGCGTTCTTCGGCTCGTTGTCCATGCCGTCCATGTGATCGCCGCCCTTTGCGCCGCAGGCGGCCAGAGAGAGCACCAGCACGACTGCCAACAGCAATGTCATTAGTTTCTTCGTGTTCATGTTCGTTCCTCCTTGCTCTTTGTCGTCGTTCTTCTGCGGCGTTTCTGCCGCAAGGACTGTTTATTTTTACTGTCTCCACGGCCGCAGCGGAAGAGGGCGACGCTGGTGGGACAGACACGCTGCATTCTATTACCATAATAAAGCGAATGGGTTAAAATCTTTGTTAAGAACGGGGATTTAATGGAAATATATCTTATATTCTCTGAAAATAAAGCGATTGGAAAAAGGCAGGGGCTGCAAGAAGAAAGCCCCCGCGAAAAAGAATCAAACCTAAAAGCTGCGCGGCTGCGGAGAGCGTTCTCCCCGCAGCCGCGCAGCTGTTTTCGGTCTTTATCGCTTGTCGCTTGGCTCCTGCCTCTCAGAAAGCTCACGCCTCCTCAAAGCTGTCCTTACCCACGCCGCACAGGGGACATTCAAAGTCCTCCGGTACCTCGCTCCAGGGCGTTCCCGGCGCGATGCCGCCCTCGGGATACCCCACGCTCTCGTCGTACTCCCAACCGCAAACGGTGCAAACGTATTTCATAATATTTCTCCTTTCGTGTTCTCCTGTGTTTTACTCTTCCACCAGCCGGCCGTCCACCGTGACGGTGACCACCTGCCACGGAATGAACTTCCCGCTCTGCTGGAGTGCCTTTTTCGCCGCCAGCTCCAGCCCGCCGCAGCAGGGCACCTCCATCCGCACGACGGTGACGCTCTTGATGTCGTTCTCCCGGATGATCTCCGTCAGCTTTTCGGCATAGTCCACGCTGTCCAGCTTGGGACAGCCCACCAGCGTGATGTGTCCCTTGATGAACCGCTCATGGAAGGCGGCGTAGGCGTAGGCGGTGCAGTCGGCGGCGATCAGGAGCCGCGCACCGTCAAAATAGGGCGCGTTCACCGGCACCAGCTTGATCTGCACCGGCCACTGGGACAGGCGGCTTGCCTGCTCAGCGCGGGGTGCTTCCACGGCGGGCGCGGCCTCCCACTGAATGTTCCGGGACTGGCTGCCGGGGCAGCCGCAGGGCAGCGTCATGCCCTGCTCCCGCATTTTCCGCTGCTTGTTCTCCATGACGGCTTTTTCGTCGTAGGCGGCGGCCTCCCGCTCCACAAAGGTGATCGCCCCGGTGGGACAGGTGGGCAGGCAGTCACCCAGCCCGTCGCAGTAATCGTCCCGCATCAGCTGCGCCTTGCCGTCCACCATGGCGATGGCACCCTCGTGACACGCCTCGGCGCAGGCACCGCAGCCGTTGCACTTGTCCCTGTCGATCTCAATGATTCTCCGTACCATATTTTTGTCCTCCTTGCGGTTCTTCTTGACTTTGTGGTTTCATTTTACTATCATAATTTATGAAAGTCTGTTGGCACGCCAACGAAAAGGAGAAAAATATGCGGATCAATTTGGGGAACACCCCGCTATTTCGCGGCATGACGGTGCCGGACATCGAGGAAATGCTGCGCTGCCTGCGCGCCGTAGAGCGCACCTATAAAAAGGGCGCGGTCATCCTGCCGGAGGGGAAGCCCACGGAGCAGCTGGGCGTGGTGCTGTCCGGCCGGGTCATCATCGAGATGGGGGACGTGTGGGGCAACAACAGCGTCCTCAGCAGCGTGGGCGCAGGCGGCATCTTTGCGGAGGCATATGCCTGCGTGCCGGGCGAGCCGCTGATGGTCAACGTCACCGCCGCCGAGGACACGGAGGTGCTGCTATTGCACATCGGGCAGGTGCTGGAGCCCTGCGCCAAGGTGTGTCCCCGCCATCTCCGGCTGCTGCGGAACCTGCTGACACTCTCCGCCGGGAAGAATTTGCAGCTCTCCCGCCGGGTGCTGCACACCTCGCCCAAGTCCATCCGCAAGCGGCTGCTGTCCTATTTCTCGGAGTGCATCAAGCGCACCGGCAGCTATGAATTCGACATCCCCTACAACCGCCAGCAGCTGGCGGACTACCTGAACGTGGAGCGCAGCGCGCTGAGCAATGAGCTGTCCCTCATGCAGCGGGACGGGCTGATCCGGTATGAGAAAAACCACTTTGCCGTGACGGAACAACTGGGGCAGCGGTGAAGAAAAACAGGGAAGCGTGCGGCGTGGTAGGATGGTTCGCTTTTGCCGGCGTGTGCGCTATAAGTGTGCTGCGAGCCGGCTTTTTGAGATTTGTTGACCTTTCAACGAAAAAATTGACTTAATTAGGCAAATAATAGTATTCTACTATGATGGCCGTTTTGCTATCCCTGCCAAACTCATGTTCTGGGGAAACATTCTATTTCCGGCCATTACATTACTTTGGTCTGGATTCTGGCTGATTAGAAAGAGAAAAACCGGCGTTTCTACCCTACTTCCGGGACTGCTGGTATGCACAGTTCTGAACACGGTTATGGCCGCCAGTGTGCCGGCTTTGACCAGTCGATATTGCGGAGTTCCTGTCCGACTTTGTTTCCCTCTACGGCGAAAAGCGGTGGGGCGTGTCCATGTACGACAGCCAAAAGTGGTCTTTCACTCCCTGCGCCATTCCAGCACGACTTATAAGCTGAAACTTAATCACGGCGACATCAAAGCCACACAGGGCGACACAGGGCATTCGCAGGCCGATATGGTCACAAAGGTCTATGCGCACATTCTTGATGAAGACCGCAAGGTCAATGCCCAGAAGTTTGAAAGTGCGTTTTACGCAAACCCAGATCTGCGCAGTGTGAAAGCGCCTGATGAACCACAGACTGCATTGGACGTGCAGAGTATCATCGTACAGCTCCAGCAGTCCCCCGAACTCTTAAGTGCGCTCACATCGCTCATATCGAACCAGGGTTGCAAATGACTGATTTGTGCCATGGTGCCAAGGTGGTGCCAAACGGCGAAAAATACAAAAACCGGTTCGATATGAAAAAGGGGTGCCAAACAAGATGTAGCGGCTGAATTTCGGATGCTGCCGCTGCCATTGAAACAACGCACTCAAAAGCGAAAAAACGCCGCGATCCGTTGAGATCACAGCGTTTTGGTACGCCTGAGCGGATTCGAACCGCTGGCCTTCCGCTTAGGAGGCGGACGCTCTATCCAGCTGAGCTACAGACGCATATTGTGAAATTGTAGGGGAATTGGTGCCATTGGTAATTGATGTCCCTGTCCTTAGGAGGCGGTCGCTCTATACAACTGAGCTACGGAGGCGTGTGCAACTGGTATTGTACCGTAGACGGCGGCATTTGTCAACGGCGCTGCGGCGAAAAAGTTGACGAAAGGGCTTGCAATCGGTCCTTTGCAGGCATATAATACAAAGGTTAGTGAATTTACCCGAGAGAAAGGGGTTTTTACCTTTGCAGAACGAAAAACTGAGAAACGTGGCCATTATCGCCCACGTCGACCACGGCAAGACCACGCTGGTGGACCAGATGCTCAAGCAGGGCGGCGTGTACCGCGAGAACCAGGAGACGGTGGAGCGCGTCATGGACTCCAACGACCTGGAGCGTGAGCGCGGCATCACCATTCTGGCCAAGAACACCGCCATCCAGTACGGCGACACCAAGATCAACATCGTGGATACCCCGGGCCACGCCGACTTCGGCGGCGAGGTGGAGCGTATCCTGAAGATGGTCAACGGCGTCATCCTGCTGGTGGACGCCGCCGAGGGCCCTATGCCCCAGACCCGTTTCGTGCTCAGCCGCGCGCTGGAGCTTGGCCATCGTGTTATTGTGGTTATCAACAAGATCGACCGTCCCGACCAGCGTATCCACGAGGTCATCGACGAGGTGCTGGAGCTGTTGCTGGACCTGGACGCCACCGACGAGCAGTTGGACAGCCCTATGCTGTTCTGCTCCGCCCGCAACGGTACCGCCAGCTATTCCCCCGACGTGGTGGGCACGGACCTGAAGCCGCTGTTCGATACCATTCTGGACTACATCCCCGCGCCGGAGGCCGACCTGGACCAGCCCTTCCAGATGCTGGTCAGCTCCATCGACTATAACGAGTTCGTGGGCCGTATCGCCATCGGCCGTATCGAGCGCGGCGTGCTGAAGCAGAACCAGGAGATCGCCGTGTGCAACTACCACGACCCGGACGCCCCTGCCAAGAAGGCCAAGGCGGTCAGTATGTACGAGTTCGCCGGTCTGGGCAAGGTGCCCATCACCGAAGCGACGGCGGGCAATATCATCGCCCTCAGCGGCATCGGCGATATCACCATCGGCGATACCATCTGCGCGCCCGACTGCGTGGAGCCGCTGCCCTTTGTGAAGATCAGCGCCCCCACGGTGGAGATGACCTTCTCCGTCAACGACAGTCCCTTCGCCGGGCGCGAGGGCAAGTTCGTCACCAGCCGCCAGCTGCGTGACCGCCTGTTCCGCGAGACGCTGAAGGACGTGTCCCTCCGCGTCAGCGAGATCGAGGGCGTTATGGACGCCTTCAACGTGGCGGGCCGCGGTGAGATGAGCCTGTCCATCCTCATCGAGACCATGCGCCGCGAGGGCTACGAGTTCCAGGTGTCGCCCCCTCGTGTACTGTACCAGACCATCGACGGCAAGAAGTGCGAGCCTATCGAGCGCCTGGTGGTGGACGTGCCCGCCGAGAGTGTGGGCGCGGTCATCGAGAAGCTGGGCGCCCGCAAGGCGGATATGCAGGAAATGACCCCCATCGGAAGCCGCATGAAGGTGGAGTTTCTGGTGCCCAGCCGCGGTCTGTTCGGCTACCGCAACGAGTTCCTGACGGATACCCGCGGCGAGGGCATTATGGCCAGCGTGTTTGACAGCTACGCCCCCTATAAGGGTGAGCTGACCCGCCGCAATACCGGCTCTCTGGTGGCCAGCGAGACCGGTGAGTCCATCACCTACGGTCTGTTCAACGCGCAGGAGCGCGGCGTGCTGTTCATCGGCCCCAACGTGGGCGTGTACGAGGGCATGGTAGTGGGCATCAGTCCCAAGCAGGAGGACATCGTGGTCAACGTCTGCAAGAAGAAACAGCTGACCAACACCCGTGCCGCCGGCAGCGATGACGCCCTGCGTCTGGTGCCGCCCCGGAAGATGAGCCTGGAGCAGTGCCTGGAATTCCTGGCGGATGACGAGCTGCTGGAGGTCACCCCAAAGAACCTCCGCATCCGCAAGACCATCCTGAACCACGAGCGGCGCATGAAGGCGCAGCACGGGAAGAAAAACTAAATTATGTAAACCAAAAGACCGGCGAAAGCCGGTCTTTTGGTTTATGTGGGGAGAATGTAATGTCTGGCTGCGGCGATTGTAAGCAGTGCTGTATGACCCGGTGCGGAAATTCTGGTACGAGAAAGTCGTGGACACAGAGGATAGATTAACATAATAAAAACGTTATGTGCCCAACCCATTGACATTTCCCGGCGGGTGTGGTAAAAGAATAGAGACGCGTAGCGCACAGAAGTGCCTGCGAAGCGTATCGCCCTCGGGCGGTGCGCTTTTTATTTTTATGGAGGAAACTGCAATGCCAAAGAACAAAACACAGGGGATCATTTTCGGTATCATCATGTCGTACAGCATGGCTGTCGGCATGGAGATATACAACAACGCTATCCAGCAGGGGGTACATTTGCAGCCGGGAGGGTTTACCAACCTGACCTACGGTATCGTGGGCAAGGCGCTGGTGGAGGCGCTGTTCATGGGGCTCATCGTCATCATCGTGTCGGAGCTGTGGGGCAACCGGCTGGGCGCCCGCTTTGCCGCCAAAGTCAGCGACCCGCAGCGGGATAACCCCTATTTCTGTCGGTTGATGCGGCAGGCGGGCACCGTGTCCGTTATGTGCCCCACCATGAGTCTGGCGGCCACCATTATTTTCAGCATGATCTTAGGCGGTGCGCCGGTGTGGCAGCTGCCTGCCATCTGGGCGGGGACGCTTATCAAGAACTTCCCCATGGCGTTTTTCTGGAATATGTTTGCCGCCGCACCCTTTACCAACTGGGCCTGCGGAAAGCTGTTCGAATAAAAGAGCGCTCCCCCGGCGGGGGAGCGCTCTTGCTTACATTACCGGCACGAACTCCACGTTCAGGTCCACGATCTCGTTGACGCCGTCCAGCCGTGCGCCGTGGTCATACTGCCACACATCAAAGCGGTAGTAGAAGTCCGGATAGTCGCCGGGATCAGCGATCCACAGGGCGATGTTCCTCATAGAGGGCAGATCATAGCGGTAGTAGCCCTGCTGGCGGTTCATGTACACCCCGGCCTCATAGCCGCCCTGTTCGATCAAGGCGCAGAAAGTCCGGGCCTGGGAGGTCAGCAGGAATTCGTTGTTGTGCAGTGTGCGGGAGTCCTCCTGCTGTACCGGCTCCCAGTCGTAGTACACCGGCAGGTCCAGGTCGCGGCCATCCAGCAGCTGCAGGGCGTACAGGGCCTCCTGGGCGGCCTCCTGCACGGTGGCGGCCTGGGAGAAGAAATACACGCCCACTTCGATGCCGGCGGCCCTGGCCCCGCTGTAATAGCTGTCGAAGGACCGGTCCGGGTACAGAGAGCCCTTCTCGCCGTAGCCCCGCAGACCCAGGCGCAGATAGGCAAAGTCGATGCCCTGCCGCTTCAGCGCCGCCCAGTCGATGGTGCCCTGGTGGTTAGACACGTCCACGCCCCAGCGGGTGGCGTATTCCGCGCCCAGATAGCGGACGCGGACGCCGTCGCTGCCGTCGTCGTTGGTGTCCCGGCGGAAGTCCTCCTGCGCCAGGCCGCTGGCGGGGATACCCTCATGGGGCGTCATCCACACCATGTTAAATCCGTCGTTGATATATACCTGCCCCGCGTGGGGATCGGCCTCCGGCTCCTGCCGGGCGCTGCCGCCCCGCAGGGACAGAACGACCGCCGTCAGCAGTGCGCCCACCACCAGCACCGCCGCGATCAGCAGCAGCACCGGCAGCAGACGCCGCCGCGGCCGGCGGCGGGGCGGGGAAATTCGATCCATAGTTACCTCTCCTTTTCGAAAACGTGTATGTCAAAGGCGATGCGGCAGTCCAGCTGCGTGAGTTTACATAATTTTTCAACGCCGGCCTTCGGCGTTTTCCAGCAGTAGGGCGTCATGCCGAACAGCGCCTGTATGTCCGCCGGGTCCTCCAGATGGATAACGTCCGTTATGTGCCGAATACTCACATACCGGAAGCCCTCATAGGGCGTCTCCTTCACCTCATTGACATAGGGGTGGTCATAGAGCACCTGCTTCATCTCCCACAGGTGCATTTCTCCGGGCACCACATAGATAAAGTGCCCGCCGGGCCGCAGCACGCGGCGGAATTCCTCGATGGCCAGCGGTGAGAAGCAGTTGATGAGCAGGTCTACGGACCCGTCTGCCGCCGGCAGGCGGTAGGAGGAGGCCACAGCGAACTGCACATTTTTCTCCCGCTTAGCCGCCAGACGCAGTATGGGCTTGGAGATATCGATCCCGGCCATCACCGGCGTCTTCCCGGCCTCACACAGGGCACGATAGATGCCCGCGGTGTAGTAGCCCTCGCCGCAGCCGTTGTCCAGCACCGCCGGGGCATCGCCGGTCAGCTCCACAGCGAGTTGACATAATTCTTCGCATAGCGGGGCGTAGTAGCCCTTTTCCAGAAAGGCGTGCCGCGCTGCGGCCATAGCCTTGTCGTCGCCGGGGGCCCTGGAGTGCTTCCGGTTCACCGGCAGCAGATAGGTATAGCCCTCCCTGGCGATGTCGAAGCAGTGGCTGGCGGGGCAGAGATAGCTGCCCTCCCGCCGCGTCAGCGCGCCGCCGCACAGGGGGCAGACGAACAGACTGCTCATCGCTCACCCTCCGGCAGTGTCACGTCGTGTATCCATTTACGGGACCGGATGCGCCACAGGCAGATGGGACACTTGATAAAGCTCTCCGCCTGTATGGCCAGCGACACGAACCAGGGATCCGCGTCCAGCACCAGCGCCAGCAGGGCCGTCAGCGGCAGCGCCACCAGCCACTGGGGTGCCAGATCCAGCGCCGTGGACCAGAACACATCGCCGCCTGCCCGCAGGATACCGGTGACGGCGGAGATGGAGTAGGCGTGGAAGGGGATGCAGGCGAAGCCCGTCACCGCAAGGGTGGTGGCAAGATGGGCACTGAGGTCGTACAGCTTGAACAGTGGGAAGACCACCGGCTGGAACAGCAGCGGCACCAGCGCCAGGGCGATAACGGCCAGTGCGGCGCCCACCAGTATCGTCACCCAGGACAGCGTCCTGGACAGGTCCATCAGCTCATCGTGGCTCTGTCCCTCACCGATGGCCTTGCCGATCATCACGGCGGTAGCGGCGCCCAGACCAAAGCACACCACCAGGAACAGGCGGTTCAGGTTGCCCATGACGGCGTTGGCCGCCAGAAACTCTACCGAGATGGTCATGTGTCCCAGAATGACGGTGAGCAGGCTGTTGCCCAGCCCCCAGAACAGCTCGTTGGCCATCACCGGCGAGGCGTATTTCACGAACCGGCGCAGCATCTCCCAGCCCGGACGGAAGAGCGCCTTCAGGTCCAGGGGGATGACCCGGCTCCGCAGGGCGCAGAACAGGCACACGGCGAACTCCGCCACGCGGGAGAGCAGTGTGGCGATGGCCGCGCCCTCCACGCCCAGCATGGGAAAGCCGCACTTGCCGAAGATCAGCAGGTAGTTCATGCCGGTATTCAGCACCGTGGACATACCAAACAGCTTCATGCCGAAGCTGGCGTTCTCCACGCTGCGCTGCGCGCTGACGTAGATAGACGAGAGCATATTGAACACATAGGAGAAGCCGATGACCCGCAGATACGGCGCGCCCAGCAGGGACAGATGATGCTTGTTGCTCATCAGGTCCATGATCTGCACCGGCCACAGGAACAGCGCCAGCGCGATGACCAGCGCCAGAGCCACGCCCAGCCCCGCCGCCACGCCGATGGCACGGCTGATGCTGGGCAGGTCCTTTTTGCCCCAGTACTGGCTGATCAGGATGCCTACGCCGGACTGGACGCCGAACACGATGGAGATCAGCAGGAACACCGGCACGTTGGCGGCCGTTACCGCCGCCATCTCATCGTTGCCCAGCTGGCTGACCATCAGTGTGTCGATCAGGCCCAGAGAGAAAGTGATCAGGTTTTGCAGGGCGATAGGGCCGGTCAACCGGAGCAGATACCCGTAAAAGGCCCTGTCGCGCTTAAGAGCTTTGAACATAGTCCACCTCAAAATATCGTTGTGCCCGCGCCGCAGGCGTATATCACAGCATGGGGAAGCGGCTGTCCCGGTGGGACTTCAGTGCGTGGCAAAGCGCGTCCACGTCCGCTTCCGTATTGTCGGGGGAGAAGGAGATGCGGATCACGCCGGCGGCAGTCTTTTTGTCCAGCCCCAGAGCGGAGACCACATGGCTCGCCTTCCCCTGATGGCAGGCAGAGCCTGCGGAGATGCAGATGCCCTGCGCACCCAGGTCCGTTACGATGTTGGCGCTGGGATACCCTACCAGCGACACCGCCAGAATGTGGGGGGCCGTACCCTCGCCCACGGGGACCACGCCGCCCATGGCCAGCAGCTTCTCCCGGCAATAGGCCTTCAGCCCGGCCATGTGGGCCAGCTTGGCGTCATAATCGGCCAGCCGCAGCTCCACCGCCTTGGCAAAGCCGGCGATCTGGGCCGTGGCCTCGGTGCCAGAGCGCGCGCCGCGCTCCTGTCCGCCGCCGGGCAGCAGGGGGCGGGGGTTCCGCACCCGGGGACCGATGTACAGCGCGCCCACGCCCTTGGGCCCGCCGACCTTGTGACCGGACAGGCTCATCAGGTCTACGCCCCAGCCCTCCGGGTCGCAGGGGACCTTCAAAAAGCCCTGCACCGCGTCGCAGTGCAGCAGGGCAGGGGAGCCCTTCTCCCGCAGCAGGGCAGCGATGTCCGCCGCGGGAAAGACGCAGCCCGTCTCGTTGTTCACCAGCATCACAGACACCAGGGCGGTGTCCTCCCGCAGGGCATCCGCCACCTGTTCGGCGGTAACATTGCCGTCCCGTCCTGGCTTCAGATAGGTGACCTCATACCCCTGCTGGGCCAGCAGCTTGCAGGGCTCCAGAACGGCGCTGTGCTCCACGGCGGTGGTGATGATGTGTCTGCCCCTGTGCCGGTTCTGCCACAGGGCGGCCTGTATGGCCCAGTTGTCGCTCTCCGTGCCGCAGGAGGTGAAGTACAGGCGCTCCGCGGGGCAGCCCAGCGCCCCGGCGATGACGGCCCGCCAGCCCTCCACGGCTTTTTTCATCTCCACCCCTATGGGGTATTGGGAGGAGGGATTGCCAAAGTGCGCCGTCAGCACCTCGCACATGGCGTCGGCCACGGCTTTGGGCACCGGCGTGGTGGCGGCGTTATCAAAATAGACCATAGAGAGCCTCCTGTTTCACGAACGGGTCTTGAAAGACACGGTAAAATACAGTATAATAAACCGATCAAAAAGCGGGGGTGAAAAACAGCTTCACCCGTGAAACCTTATTATACGATAGAATAGGGGAAAGTGCAAGATGCGTGTTGCCATCTATACCTTGGGCTGCAAGGTGAACCAATACGAGACACAGGCCATGGAGCAGGAGCTGCTGCGCCGCGGTCATACGCTGGTGCCCGCCGAGACAGAGGCCGACGGCTATATCGTCAACACCTGCTCCGTCACCGCCATCAGTGACAAGAAATCCCGGCAGATGATCCGCCGGTGTCATAAGCTGAACCCCAACGCGGTGGTGGCCGCCTGCGGCTGTTATGTGCAGACCCACCCGGAGGTGGTGGCGGCACTGGACGTGGACCTGCTGGCCGGTACTGGTGACCGCATGGCGTTTCTGGACCTGTTCGAGCAGGCAGTCCACGAAAAGGAGCCGGTGAGACTGTTGGACGACGCCCTGCGCCGCCGGGAATTCGAGGTGCTGCCCGCCGGCGGCATGGCCGAGCGCACCCGGGCCATGCTGAAGGTAGAGGACGGCTGTGTGAATTTCTGCACCTACTGCATCATCCCCTACGCCCGCGGCCCGGTGCGCTCCCTGCCGCTGGCGACGGCCGTAGCCCAGACGGAGCAGTTGCGGCGCGAGGGATACCGTGAGCTGGTGCTCACCGGTATCGAGATATCCTCCTGGGGCCACGATCTGAAAAACGGCCAAAGCCTCATCGACCTGCTGGAGGCGGTATCCGCCGCCGCGGGGGATATGCGTCTGCGGCTGGGGAGCCTGGAGCCCCGTACCATCACCGAGGACTTCTGCCGCCGGGCGTCGAAGCTGCCCAACCTGTGCCCCCACTTCCACCTGTCCCTGCAGTCCGGCTGTGACGAGACGCTGCGCCGCATGAACCGGAAGTATGACACGGCACGGTTTTACGAGTCCGTCACACTGCTGCGGCAGTATTTCCACCGGCCCGCCGTCACCACCGACCTGATCTGCGGCTTCCCCGACGAGACGAACCGGGAATTCGAGCAGACCATGGCCTTTATCGAAAAGTGCGCCTTCGCGGATATGCACGTCTTTCCCTATTCCGTCCGTCCCGGCACCAAGGCGGCGGAGCTGGTGCAGTTCAGCGCCGCGGTAAAGGAGGAACGGACCCGCCGCGCCGTGGCCGTGGCCCGGACTATGCACCGCGCCTATCTGGAGGGCTGCGTGGGGCAGACCTACCCGGTGCTCTATGAGCAGGAGAAGGACGGCCTCTACACCGGCCACGCCCCCAACTACTGTGAGGTGTGCGTCCGCGCCGAAGATTTACATAATAAAATTATCGATACAAAAATAGTCGGTATAGATGGTGATGTACTGATAGGAGAGTTGACATAACATGAACCACTTTTTCGCCTATATCAACCGTATGCGCTTCATCCAGCGCTGGTCGCTCATGCGGAACAGCTACACGGAGAATATCCAGGAGCACAGCCACCAGACAGCGGTGCTGGCCCACGCGCTGGCGGTGCTGCGCAACGAGCGCTTCGGCGGCCAGGTGGATGTCGGCGCCGTGGCCGTGGCGGCGCTGTACCACGACGCCGGCGAGATCCTCACCGGCGATATGCCCACCCCTATCAAGTATTACAATCCCGGTATCCGCGAGGCCTACAAGGCCGTGGAGCAGGTGGCGGAGGACAAGCTCCTCTCCATGCTGCCGGAGGACCTGCGCCCCGCCTACGAGGACGCCCTCCGTCCCGCGGACCCGGAGATCGAGCAGCTGGTCAGGGCGGCGGATAAGCTCTCCGCCCACATCAAGTGCATCGAGGAGCTGAAGGCCGGCAACACCGAGTTCCGTCAGGCCGCCGCCCAGACCGCCGCCGCCATGGACGCCATGGCCCTGCCGGAGCTGGACTATTTCCGTGAGCATTTCCTGCCCAGCTATTCGCTGACATTAGACGAGCTGGAGTGAAAACCGCGCCTCCCGCGCCAAAACAAAAACCATCCGAAAGGAGTATATAGTTATGAAAGCGATCGTTACCGTTGTGGGTAAGGATCAGGTGGGCATCATCGCCGGTGTGTGCAACACCCTGGCGGCCAGCTGCATCAACGTCCTGGATATCAGCCAGACCATCATGGAGGGCTACTTCACCATGATGATGGTGGTGGACCTGACCGAGTGTCAGGCGCCCTTTGACGCCCTGCGCGCCGATCTGAAGGCCTACGGCGAGAGCCGCGGCCTGTCCATCCGCATCCAGCGGGAGGACATTTTCGACGCCATGCACAAGCTGTAAGAGGTGGGGAATATGCTGAGTCTGCAAAACATCTTCGACACCATCGCCATGGTGGACAAGCAGCACCTGGACATCCGCACCATCACCATGGGCATCTCCCTGTTGGACTGCGCCGATGAGGACATGGACCGCTGCTGCGACAAGATCTACGACAAGATCTGCTCCCGCGCCGAAAAGCTGGTCCAAACCGGCTGCGATATCGAGAGCGAGTTCGGTATCCCCATCGTCAACAAGCGCATCTCCGTCACGCCCATCGCCATCGCCGGCGCGGCCTGCAAAAGCGAGGACTTCGTCCCCCTGGCCCTGACGCTGGACCGCGCCGCCAAGACCTGCGGCGTCAACTTCATCGGCGGCTACTCCGCCCTGGTGCAGAAGGGCTTTACCTCCGGCGACCGGCGGCTCATCGCCTCCATTCCCGAGGCGCTGGCCCGCACAGAGCTGGTCTGCTCCAGCGTCAACGTGGGCAGCACCAGGGCCGGTATCAACATGGACGCCGTGGCCCAGATGGGCCGCGTCATCAAGGAGACGGCCCACCTGACCCGCGACCGCGACGGCCTGGGCTGCGCCAAGCTGGTGGTGTTCTGCAACGCCGTGGAGGACAACCCCTTCATGGCCGGTGCCTTCCACGGCGTGGGCGAGGCCGACACCGTCATCAACGTGGGCGTGTCCGGCCCCGGCGTGGTGTACCACGCCCTGCAGGGCTGCAAGGGCCAGCCCTTCGACGTGGTGGCCGAGACTATCAAAAAGACCGCCTTCCAGATCACCCGCATGGGCCAGATGGTGGCCGCCGAGGCCAGCGCCCGTCTGGACGTGCCCTTCGGCATCGTGGACCTGTCCCTGGCTCCCACCCCGGCGGTGGGCGACAGTGTGGCCCGCATCCTGGAGGAGATGGGCCTGTCCGTCTGCGGCACCCACGGCACCACGGCGGCGCTGGCGCTGCTGAACGACGCCGTGAAGAAGGGCGGCGTCATGGCCAGCGGCCATGTGGGCGGCCTGTCCGGCGCCTTTATCCCCGTCTCCGAGGACGAGGGCATGATCGCCGCGGCCCTGGACGGCACCCTGACCATCGACAAGCTGGAGGCCATGACCTGCGTGTGCTCTGTGGGTCTGGACATGATCGCCGTGCCCGGCAGTACCACGGCGGAGACGATCTCTGCCATCATCGCCGACGAGGCCGCCGTGGGCATGGTCAACAGCAAGACCACCGCCGTCCGCATCATCCCCGTGGAGGGCGCGGACGTGGGCGATACCGTGGAGATGGGCGGCCTGCTGGGCAGCGCGCCCCTGATGCCCGTCCACGAGGCCTCCAGCGCCGACTTCATTGCCCGCGGCGGCCGTATCCCCGCCCCGCTGCAAAGCCTGAAAAACTGATATGATCCGACCTGCGACAAGCTTCGACATTCCCCGCGCCCTGGCGATCTACCACAGCGCCCGGCAGTTCATGCGCCGCAGCGGCAACACCGTCCAGTGGGTCAACGGCTACCCCTCCGAGGCCCTGCTCCGGTCGGACGTGGCCGCCGGCCGGCTGTTCGTCATGGAGGACGCGGGCGGCGTGTACGCCGTGTTTGCCTTCATCATCGGCGACGACCCCACCTATCAGGTCATCGACGGCGCGTGGCTGGATGACGAGACGCCATACGGCACCCTCCACCGTCTGGGCAGCGACGGTACCCATACCGGCATGCTGGCCGAGGCCGTGGCCTGGGCGTGGACGCGGTGTCCCCATCTGCGGGCGGACACCCACGAGGATAACCACCCCATGCGCCGCTGCCTGGAACGCGCCGGCTTCGCGTACACCGGCATTATCCGCGTCGCCGACGGAACCCCACGCCGCGCCTACGAGCGCATATGACCCCCGTTGGCCTTCCCCCTTGGGGGGCCGCGGTGTTGAATGACAGGCCGGTGGCCTGTCAGACCCGCGGACCGTGAGAGCAAAATTATTCAAAGAAAATCTCAACAAGTCCTGCCAATGCTCTGAAAATTCCATCACGGATTTTCTGCGGTCCATCTTTTTTATTGCTCTGTATGGAAACGCATGATATGATGGATTTGGCAGCGGTGAAAGAAACCGGCAAATCGGAATTTGTCAAAGGAGGTTGATTGTATGAAAAAGTTGATAGCATTAGTTTTAGCAGTGGTTTGTGTGCTTGGCTTGGGTGGGTGTAACAACAAGACAGTCAATATTGATTTGCCTTTTGAGGTAGGTGATGTTGAAAATATAGAAATGTATCACTTTGTTGGAGCACCTGTGTCAGCAGAAAAGAAGGTCATTGTTGCTGAAGAAACCATAAAGAACTTGTATGATATGTTTGAGGGGCTATCCTTGGAGCTCAAAGAAGTAGAGGAAACCGCTGGAGCAGAGATAACCAGTTTCAGATTTAACCTTTCTGATGGAACAAGTTATGAACTGATTTATGGCTGCTATGGAGTAAAGACAGGCAATCTGAAATCTTCCACAGATAATTTTGAATACTTTACAAGTGCAGATATTAGCTCTTATTGGAGCAACACCGACTTAGAGGCAGTTCCCGTTGAAGAAAGCGAGTTGCCAAACTAAGCAGAACAATTCCAGTTTGATGAAGTACAAGGCCATCTTCGAGCGCAACGCCGACCGTCTTGTGAACGCCAACACCATTTACGAGGGACAGGTCATTGTCCTGCCCGCGAAGTAAGCACAAGCAATCCACATAACGAAAGCATAAAAAATGCCCACCTTGAAAAGTCGAGGTGGGCTTTTTTTCGTGTGCGCGGATTTGCTTAACTTAATGACATTGCCCGAAAGGGCTTTCTTTTTTACCCAGATGTACCGCTGAGATATCAAAAAAGGAAAGCAAATGTATATAGCTTGAACGCAAAGCTTCATAGCTTTCGCGTTCTCCCGCCGTGGACATTTGCGGGGAAAATGTTGCAAATTGCCGTTGTGCAATTTAGCAAACGCCCCCGGCGTGCGAATTCGGAAAAGCAAAAAAACGCAGCAAAAAGTGCGAAAAAGGATTTCTGCTATATTTTTTAAGGAAATGGTACCAATACAAGTGAAAAAGTTGCATAAAAAAATTTTTGTACCTGAAATACCGTGGGATATCGTGGCGAAAAATACATTCTAAACGTATGGTACATCTTCCGCGGCTGGGGAAAAACCGGATGTAAATGCCACAAAATGGGAAGTTTTTTCACAAAAAAGTTGCGGGCAAAATAACGAAAAGAACCGGACACTTTTTCAGGCGTACCCAAAAAAAGTGTGAAAATTTGACGTGCGCGCTGTTTTTCTTTATAATATTTCAGGAACAAAAAAGAAGATTTCGAATTTCTCAACAATTCGGAACGGAAAGAGAGAAAAACATGGAAAAATACCTTGTTTTGGCAACCTTTGCAGGGTCTGTCATCGCACTCATCTTCGCCTTCGTCACCGGCAAAAAAGTGCTGAGTTTTGACGAAGGCACCCCACTTATGAGCAAAATTTCGCAATCTATCCGTGCGGGCGCCAACGCCTACCTGAAGCGGCAATACACCGTTGTAGGTGTGTTTTTTGCCTGTATGATCGTGGTTTTGTGCATTATGGCGGCCTTAAAGTTGCTGACTTGGTTCGTGCCCTTCGCGTTCCTGACCGGCGGTTTCTTCTCCGGCCTCAGCGGCTTTGTCGGTATGCGTATCGCCACCAAGGCCAACTGCCGCACCGCCAACGCCTGCCGCGACGGCCTGAACCGCGGCCTCCGCGTGGCTTTCTCCGCCGGCTCCGTTATGGGCTTTACCGTGGTCGGCCTCGGCCTGCTGGATATCAGCGTGTGGTTCATGCTGTTGCGCTTCGTGTTCAAACTGGAGGCCGCTGACATCACCAGCGCCATGCTGACCTTCGGCATGGGCGCCAGTTCCATGGCGCTGTTTGCCCGCGTGGGCGGCGGCATCTTCACCAAGGCGGCCGATGTGGGCGCCGACCTGGTGGGCAAGGTTGAGGCCGGTATTCCCGAGGACGATCCCCGCAACCCCGCTGTTATCGCCGATAACGTAGGTGACAACGTGGGCGATGTGGCCGGTATGGGTGCGGACCTGTATGAGAGCTATGTTGGCTCCATCATCTCTGCCTCCGCCTTGGGCGTGGCGGCATTCAGCGATCAGGCCTTCAAGGCCATGGCTATTCCCATGGTCATGGCGGCGGTGGGCATCATCTGCTCCATCATTGGCTCTTTCTTCGTCAAGACCGAGGAGAACGCCGACCAGCGCACGTTGCTGAAAGCACTGTCCCGCGGCACCAACCTGGCGGCTATTCTGATTGCTATTATCTCCTTCTTTCTGGTGTGGGCCCTGCTGGGCATCGAGCACTGGGGACTGTATGTGGCCATTCTCTCCGGTCTGGTGGCCGGCGTGCTGATCGGCAAGGCCACGGAGTATTACACTTCTGATACCTACAAGCCGACCCAGGAGCTGAGCAGCAAGAGCCAGACCGGCTCCGCTACCATCATCATCGGCGGTCTTGGCCTGGGTATGCTTTCCACGGCGGTGCCTATCGTGATCGTGGCGGTGTGCATCCTGTTGGCGTTCTTCCTCTCCGGCGGCGCAGCCAGCACAGGCATGGGCCTGTACGGTATTGCTTTGGCGGCAGTGGGTATGCTGTCCACGCTGGGCATCACCCTGGCCACCGACGCCTACGGCCCCGTGGCCGACAATGCCGGCGGTATCGCTGAGATGGCTGGCTTGGAGCCGGAGGTTCGCAAGCGCACAGACGCGCTGGACTCTTTGGGCAACACCACGGCAGCTACCGGCAAGGGCTTTGCCATCGGCTCAGCCGCGCTGACGGCTCTGGCACTGATGGCTTCCTATATCGAAAAGGTCAAGGAAGTGGGCGCGAATGTCACCTTTGAGGACTTCTCCCTGATGAACCCCGTGGTGCTGGTGGGCCTGTTTATCGGCGCGTGCCTGCCCTTCGTGTTCGCAGCGCTTACCATGAACTCCGTGGGCCGCGCGGCCCAGAGCGTGGTGCTGGAGGTACGCCGCCAGTTCCGCGAGATCACCGGCCTGATGGAGGGCAAGGCAGATCCCGACTACGCGCGCTGCGTGGATCTGTGCACCAAGGCCAGCCTGAAGGAGATGGTGCTGCCCACCGTTATCGCGGTGGTGACGCCTATTGTGGTAGGTATGATCCTGGGTTTCAAGGGTGTGGTCGGTCTGCTGGCCGGTGCCACCGTTACTGGTTTCCTGATGGCTATCTACATGGCCAATGCCGGCGGTGCCTGGGATAACGCCAAGAAGTATATCGAGGCAGGCAACTTCGGCGGCAAGGGCAGTGATTGCCACAAGGCCGGCGTGGTGGGCGACACCGTGGGCGATCCCTTCAAGGACACTGCGGGTCCGGCCATCAACATCCTCATCAAGCTGCTGAGCATGGTGTCCATCGTGTTTGCTGGACTGATCGTGAATTACGCTATTCTGTAACGGGAAAAGGGGAAAAAGAACAAGCAGCACCCCCGGCTTCTCTCTCTCTCTCTCTCAGATGCGCTAAGTAATTGATTTTTTTGAACAGGCAGGCAGTGGCGTGAGCCGCTGCCTGCCTGTTCTTTTGTTGTTTTTACTATGCGACTGTGGGACTTCCTCAGGTGAGGCCATCGCTTGGAGTGAGAAGGATTGGGCCACGGCAGAACTGCCTGCCGACAATCGATTTGACTATCGGGACGTTGCAGCAGCAGGCAAACGAAAATCGCCGTGCAGAGGTCGTGTGCAGCAGTGGCTTCAGCGCATTTTCCCGTGAAACGATTCAGGAAGATGCCGCCTTCTTGACTGCTGAAGAAGCGCAGATGATTGAGGTTGTAAACGATGAGCAGAATAAACCATACACTTTTTCGGCAGAAGACGCGCTGAAGGATATCGAGCTTCTTCCCAGAATCCTGCGGAGTTCTTATGGTGCCTACTATCTGTATGAAAAAGCTGATTGGGATGCAGCGGCTGATTCTATGTGAGACTATATCCAAAACTCCGCCGCGAAGGAATCCTCTACCAATGAGTTGGGCAGCGAATTGCTGCGCGCCTACAGCTTTGTGAATGACGACCATTTCCGCGCACAATGGCTACTCCACCATTGCTGCCAGCAACGGATATCTTTACTACAACTATTTGAAAGATGTCTATTTCTGGCAGGATGCACGGGGCTATTTCGCATGGAAAGATGACCATAAATGGTATGTTACCGCGATAAATGGCAGCGATAGGCGAAGTGAAAATAAAGCGCAACTCATCAATTTGAGAGAACTGCGCCTTCAATTCCTGAAAGGCATAGATGGAGAAGTAGGCCGCCGCAATGGACAGTTTGCTGCCTTGCTTGATTTCAACGGACAAATCGTCCTTAAGAGTTTTTGTTGTATTATTTATAAGCGCCATAAGGAGGTACCCCAATATGGCTGAGGAAAAGAAAGTCGTCACGCTGGACGATTTTGAGCAGCGTCTGATGGTCAGCAGCCTGATGGATTTTCGGAACGATCTTCTCCGGGACGAAAAGCCCACAGAAGACATTAACGATTTGATCCTGAAGGCCATTGATGCCCCAACAAAGAAAGAGAAACGGAGAGCCGACTGTGAGGCAAGATAAGCTCTCCAAGCAGAATGTGATCCTTTATCTTTGCGGCATAATTCCGGTTGTGTGGCTCGGCCTGTTGATTGCTCCTTGCTTAAAGGATGGATTGCCCGGACTGGTTCAGCAGTTCGGATCGGTGATGCAAAACCCATTCCAGATACAGCTTTGTGAGGACAGTGTAAAAACTGTCCTCACTTTGCTTTTGGTGTACGGGATCGCCATCGGCGTCTATCTTTCCACGGAGCACAATTACAGACGGCGAGAAGAGCACGGATCGGCCAAGTGGGGCACGGCTGGTTCGGTCAACAAGAAATATGCCAACAAGGATAAAACGGAAAACAAGCTGCTGACGCAAAATGTCGCCATCGGCCTGGACGGAAGAAAGCACCGCAGAAATCTGAATGTACTTGTATGCGGCGGTTCCGGTGCAGGTAAAACACGCTTCTAGGCTCACTGCTCGGAACGCATCGAAGGTGTGCTGCTTATGCCGGTAATGTCTCACCTCCCTTCGCGCCGGAAGGCAGGTCGTGGTTTCCCCTTTCACCCCTTACTGGTTTTCCAAATGGCCCTTTTGGCCATTTTTTCGGAAACTTCTCAAAAACATTTTTTTCGCGGCTCATGCTGCGCTCCTTTCGTCCTGTTCGGGTGGATGTTCCTTCCAGAACGGAGGACGGTGGGGAGCGGCAGCCCACGGCGAAGAAGTGCCGTGGATGACAAAAAGCACCCACACAGGCATAAAAGTCTGTATGGGTGCTTCGGTACGGTTCAGTATGGTAATTGTCGGCGGATATCGGAGGGCATAGGTATCCTACGGTGTCCGGGTATCGCCCGTCTATGTTCCCGGCGCGGCTCGTTGCCGCAGCATCAGCGGCACCTCCCGTACTCTTTTGTCATAGGCTGATTTCCTTTCTGCTCAAATCGGATAGAAATGGCGAAAGGCGGTTGTTCAAAAGAGCAACCGCCTTTCCTGACGAATGAAGCCGAAAAGGGGCGCGGGGCTATTTGCCCGCGCCCCTAAAGGTGAGCCTGTTTACTTTTCGATGCTTTGCAGCGATTTTTCCTCACGCCGCCGCCTGATCTGCCATGTAGTCAGCGCAAGGCATCCGGCAAGAGATGCACAGAGGGAGATCCCCCACAAGCCTAACACGCTGCTGTCGCCGGTCTGCGGGACTGTGGTCACGCGCCAGCCTGCATACACGGTCATATCCTTCGTCAGATAAACGCCGGAAACCTTGTTTGTCAGGCTGCGTTCGCTGTACCAGCCGGTAAAGGTGTGGCCGCGCCAGGTGGGGACATATTGGGTCAGGTCAATGTAGGCATTGTACGTTCCCCGCACGCTGGGAATATCACTGTCGCCGCCTGTTTCAAAGCGCAGCGTATAGTAGGTGACGTGCGGATTGTAGCCGCCGCCGATGTACGTCCAGTGGGCGCAGACTGTGGTATTTGCAGAGAATACGGTATCCGTCGTAACCTTCGTACCGCCGCTCTTTTCTGTGTACCAGCCGTCGAAGCTGTAACTGCCGCTTCGGGAGGCGCTGGGCAGAGAGGGCAGCTTCTGATTGGTGGTGGTCATGCTGCTGTCAGAGGGCGTACCGCCGTTGCCGTCAAAGGTGATGGTAAACTCGGTGGGTGCAGGCGGCGTGACGGTGCGCTCGTAGCCGCAAACATCGCAGGTCGTATCCGCGTCATCGGTGTAGTCGTGCGCGGCCTTGTCCGTGATGCTTTCGTTCCTATTCGGGCAGTCATCGTCGGCGCATTCGTGCCAGTGGCTCGTGCCGTCCTTGCTCCAGTCGCCGTAGCTGTGAGTATGCTCACCGCCGCCGGTTGCCGGGATGGTTTCGGTTGCCATCGTATAACCGCAGACGGTGCATTTCTTATGCATTGTGCCGCTTGTGGTAGCTGTTGCTGGGGTGTCGATGATCCATTCACCGGCGGTATGCGCCGCCTTGCTGTCCTCGATGATCACGCCGCAGCCGACAACGGTGCACTCTTTCCAGTGATCGGTATTATCGTACTTCCAGTCGGAAACGCTATGACCTGTTGCCGCAAGGATTACGCTTGTCTTGTCGGTAATTTCGGATGCACCGGTTGCATCCTCAAACCACTTGTCACAGCCGTTGCAGGTGTAATATGCCGTGTTGCCTTTCTCCGTGCAAGTAGGAGCCTTTGCGGGAACGAGGGTCAGATTGTGCGTATGCGGTACGGTCTTGTCATATCCACAGGTGTCGCAGATGTTATCGCTGCCGTAATCGTGAGCCGCCTCGTCCTTCTTTTCGTGGCAACGAGAGCATTCTTTCCAATGATTGTCTGTGTCCTTGCTCCAATCGCTTGCCCATGCGTGCCCGAGCTGTGTACCGGCTGCCGTAAAGGTTTCTGTTGTGCTGATCTCTCCGCAGGAGCAGCTCTTGAAATATACTGCATCGTTGGTGCAGTCGGCAGCCGACTTGAGGGTTTCCGGCTTCTGAATTTCCTGATCGTAGGTATGGGTATGGGGAATTGCCTTGTAAGTCGCTTTCACGCTGACTTCACTGTCAGGCATTATGAAAGTAGTGGTTTCACTGTTCGCATCTTCAAGAGTAGCGCTGCCGCTTTCTACTACCCACTTATCAAACACCTTACCGTCAGGAGCCGCATTTGCGGTCAGAGTAATGGGTGTGCCTTGCGCCGCTTTACTGATTTCGTTTCCTGCACCGATTGTCGCTTTGCCGTCTGTTACGATGATGGAATACTCTTTACTCTCCCAGATTGCATAGAAGGTAGTATCCGAGCTTACTTCATAGGTCGTGCCGGAAATAACCGAACCGTCGGCACTGGTTGACCAGCCCTTGAATTGCTTGCCTTCCGGTTCAGTAAAACCGCAGGCGGGCAGGGTGTAGCTGCCGGAAACGCCGGTAACATCTGCCATTGTGCCGCCGCCACCGTTGGCATTGAATCTGACGGTATACTCGGTGGGCGCAGGCGGCGTGACGGTGCGCTCGTAGCCGCAGGTGTTGCAGATCATATCTGCATCGTCGTCATAGCTGTGTGCTTCCGTTACCCGGCCCTTGTCATCAGAGGTGCAATTCTCATCTGTGCAGACACGGTAATGGCCGGTTTCGCCGTCGGCAGTCCAGTCACCGTAGCTGTGCTCATGGTGCCGCCTGTATATTCTGACTGTCGCCCTAGTCTCATTTCCCGCGTTGTCAGTTGCGACCACGGTATATTCCGCTCCCGCGTCATTGTTGCCGCCATCCGGCGCGGGGAGATGATAAGTGGGGCCGTCTTGCGGCTCACCGTTGATGGTCACGGATCTGACGCCGGAGGACGTCTCTCCCGATGCAGCCGGGTCGCTCACGGTGAAGGTGTACGCGCCGGGCTTTCCATCGAGGGTATCCTCGACGGTGTAGCTTTCACCGTCCGTCAGAGTTTCCATAACCGGGGCTTTCGTGTCCCTCTCAAGCACATGATCGCACACAGTGCAGAGCTGCTTCTGATTGCTCCAGTCGTCGGGAATGTGTTTGGCGTTTTGTTTGGACATTTCCGCGGCGGGGTCTCGTGCGCCGCACTTCATGCAGGCCCAGATGTGGCAGCCGTCCCTGTTCGCCCAGCCAAATTCATGGTTACATGTGCTTTCCTCGCAGCGCAGCTCCAGCTTGCTGATTACTCTGCCGTAATTGTAGGCATACGGCAGGCTCAGCCGCTGCAGGTCCACGCGCCCATTTTCGTTGGGTATGAGAAGCTCCGTCGTGGTGCCCCAGTCCTTCTCATACGGTCCCTGGCTGCGGCGCCACTGCCACCCTGTCGCACTCAGCCGCACGGACTTCCCGTCCGAGGCTCCGATTTTGATGTTCTCTTCTATAGTCATTGCAAATTCCTGATCTTGCATCACTACCCAGTAGTGCGCCCGGTTTGAGCCTCTTCCGACCGCGACTGCAGGACCACCTCTAATGGCGTCGTCTTCATAATAATGGGGGTCCGGATAAAGCGGAATGGACTGCGCAGTCAGCGTTGTGTCCTTGATCAGAATGTTCCCGCTGTTGCCGTTCATGCCGCCGCCGATGCCCGCGCCCCAGTAGCCCTGCGCCCTCACCACGCCGCCGGTGATGGAAATGTCACAGCCCGAACCGCCTCTTCCGCCACCGATTCCTGCGCCGGCAAAGTTACTCCAAGCTTCGACCGTTCCACCGGAAATCTCGATATGATGCGCATCTTCCGACTTGTTCTGTCCGTCTTGATCGCCGCTGCCGATTCCTGCTCCGCCTGACTCGCTGCCGGCATTCACCGTGCCGCCCTTGATATAAATAAAGCGTCCGGGGCCGCCCTGACCGCCACCGATCCCTGCGCCTTCCGAAACGGACCGCACCGTCAGCTTGCCGGAATACACATAAATCTGCTCGCCGACGCCGCCCTGACCGCCGCCGATACCCGCACCGTATACGCCGCTGATCGCAAGAATCTCACCGCCATAGATATTCGTCGCCAGAGAGCCGAAATGAAGGTTCACGCCGTGTCCCTCCGAGAATTTCTTGATTCCGACCTTTGAGCCTCCGATGCCAGCGCCATACTTGCCGCCTTCACACGTGAGCTTTGTCCCCGTCTGCACCAGAACACGGAGATAACCATCGGTTTTGTTTTTCTGCAGCGCAGCGAAGTTCTCCGCGCCGATCAGCTCGCTGTTCCCGCCGATAAAGTACAGGCAGGCGGAGGGACCGTTGTAAAGCTCGATGGCAGGGCCATCATTGGGTGCCTTAATGCGGACGCCGTCCAGAAAGATGTGCGGCGTATTGTTTTTGCCATCAATTTTGATCCGGTGTTGAAAATACCAGTTCGGATCTGCGGAGCCCTTAATCAGATAGGTCTTGCTGTCCTTGATTTTCAATTCTCCCTTCTGCTTTGTAAGCTCCACTGTCTTGTCAAACTTCGTTGGGACGGAAAGCTTGACATCCGGTAGCTTACCCGCAGCAAAGGCCGCTGTCGGCAGCAGCGTCAGCACCATGCAGCATAGGAGCAGTATGCTGAGTATTCGTTTCTTCATTGGCTTTTCTCCTCCTGTTCGTGTCGGTTCGGTTTGTCCGCCCCGCCTTTTTTCCGGTTTTCTCTGATTCTGAGCCGGAAACACAGCGCGGTGATCGCCACCGCCGCGGCAAAGGAGACGACGGCTACCAGCACATAGCCGCCCGCGTCCTCCCGCAGCAACATCGCGCCGAACACGCCCCATGCTTCCGGTTGCCCCGGCCCGGCGACCGTGCCCACCGCCTGCATCAGCACCGCGAACAGCAGCATACACATAGCGCTCAGTCCATATATGCCGCGCCGCTGCCTTCGGCGGGTGTTTTCCCGCACCCGCTGCTTGACGAGTGCGACCCGTCTTGCGGTATCGTACATATCGTTTGAACCTCCTCTCTGGATTCTTTGAAATGCGGCTTAAAAACCCCTTCACTTATATAGGTACAAAAAATCGAAAAAACTCTCACCCAAAACGCAAAATTTTTCAAAAAAATTTGAGAGCCGCCAAAAAGCAGCTCTCAGGGAGTGGATATTCGGTTATTGCTTCCGTGATAATCGGAAAACGGATAGCCTTCCTACCGCCACCAGCAGCACCGGCAGGGCGTAGGCGATGTACTGCGCCGCGCCGCCGTAGGCAATGAGCAAATTGTAGATGGCGTGGAGGGTGATGGCCGCGCCCAGCAGTCCGCAGGTGCCAGCTATTTTAAGCCACGTCCGCCGCCATGTGTATGCAAGCCCGCCTCCTACGATCAAGCCGCAGAGGACGTGCATAGCTCCTGTGCCGAAGCCCCGGAAAAAGATAAAGGAAAAGCGGTCCGCGCCGTTCTGAATGAGATAGCATACGTTTTCAAAGGTGGCAAAGGCGAGGGCTACGGTGATGGCGGCAGCCTTGATTTTATCGCCCTCCGGCTCGAACACCAGCAGATAGAACACCAGCGGCAGCAGCTTCATCATTTCCTCCACCACCGGCGCGATCTCCGCCGTGGCGGCAAGGGCGTCCGCCTGACACACCGCCGCGAGGAAGGTATTGATGTAGGCCGAAAGCAGGCACACCCCCATCCCGGCAATGCAGAACAGGAAGAAGCGGAGCTGCCGCCTACCCATGCACAGGGCGGCCACCAGCAGTGGGGACACCATGCACAGGAAGATGTTTTCGATGTAGGTCATGCGTCCACCGCCTTTCTCGTGGCGGGCAGCAGCCCCAGAATCGCAAACGTCAGCAGCAGATCGCACCAGAAGGTGGGGCTTGCAGGAGAGGTGTTCGGCCAAAAGCAGCCCACCGTCCAGAGCAGATACTCCGCAAACACAAAGCACAGCACACCAATGTGGAAATACCGCATATTCCGCGCCGCGCCCGTCTGCCCATTGGCGTAGACCAGCCCACGAATGGCGCAGAAGGAGAGCCATATCATCATGCCGCACCAGATCAGGTTGGAGAGAATGTCCCCGAAGGTGCAGTACAACGCCAGCAGCGGCACGCCGAACGCAGGCGCAAGCCATGCCCTGCGGCAGCGGAAGCTGCGCTTATCTGTTCCGGCCAGCGTTGCCTGCAAAATGCGCAGGAAAATTACGCTCGCCACCCAGCCGAACTCCGACACATAAAAGACCCGCGGCGTGGTATCGAACAGCAGCAGATACAGCGTCCAGTAGAGCGCGCCGAGGGCAAAGCAGCCGTAGAAGCACAGCAGCAGAAAATACGTCTGCCTGCGGCTTTTGCGGTAGGATATGCCCGAAAATATAGCGCCAACGAATGTGACCAGCAGTTGCAGCAGGTTCTCAATCAGCTCCATGAATCCCCTCGCTTTCCCTGTCCTGTTCGTCCTCCCGGCTCATCTGACGCAGCCGGAAGCACAGAACGGTCACGCACACGCCAAGTAAAAACGCCAGCAGCCCGATGATGATGTATCCCAAAGCCGCGCCGCCGCCGTACATGCTGGCTGCCGTTTCAAAGCTCGCATAGTCGCCGGTCTGGATTTTCGCGGCAATGCCGGGCATGGCGAGGGACGCGCCGATGAGCAGCACAAGGCACGCCGCCACGGCGGCAGCCATGGTGATCGTATCGCGCCGCCGCCGTTTTTCCCGCTCAATTTGGGCGATACGCCGCTTTGTCTCCGCGACGCGCTCTTCATGACTCCGCATTTGTGATTCCCTCCCGTTCCAAGAGCCTTCGCAGGCTCTCTTTTCCGCGATACACCATGTTGGTGATCTGTTTTACCGTTTTTCCCGTGACCTCCGCCGCCTGCGCGTAGCTCATATCCTCAAAATAGGTGAGATAAAGGACTTCCCGATAGTCCGGGTTCATTTCATCCATGCAGAAATGCAGGATGCGGTTTCGCTCCTCCGTCCGGATGACCTCCTCCGCCAGCAGCCGTCCGTCCGGCTCGTCTGCAAGCGCATCAAGGCTGAACAGGGGCTTTCGCTTGCTCTTATGGCGCAGCGCCATATTCCGCGCGGCCTTATAGAGATACGCCTTGAAGCCGCCGTCCCGGATCTTCGGCTTTTTGGTGAACAGATAGGCAAAGACGTCGAGCATCAGCTCCTCCGCCTCGTGAACGTCATGCAGATAGCCGTCAATATACAGGGTCAGGGGGTCACCGTATTTTTTCATCAGGGCATTAAGCCCTTCGTCATCGCCGCTCAGATATTGGCGGTACAAGCTCTCGTCGCACGCCATGCCGTTCACTTCCTTTTTGCGGATGCTTCCAATGTAGCCAGGTGTCTGTCAGGTGCTTGTCCTGCCGGAATCGCGGTTATCCTGTATCGCCGCATGGATAATACTCAACACAATAAATTATATACGAATATCCGAAGAAACACAAGGCATCCGGCGAAGTGTTCAGCGAAAAGTTACGGATAGGAGCGACATTTTTTGAAAAAGTCCTCCGAAACTGGCCAAAACACCCTGCTCGGATTGTAGTATGGGTAGAGGGGGAAATACGGGGGTACGAAGTAGTCAGCAAGCACAGCAAGCGAGTACCCGCTTGCTGTGCTTGCGCTGTTCAGGTCCCCTGCCCGAACAGTCAAAATTGCTTGCTGGGGCGCAGGAACTCAATGAGCAGATCTGCGGCAACTGTTACGATCACGAGTATGATGGCTTTGTGTTTGTGGACGAGCTGGGCGAGCGGATGCGGGCCAATTATTTGACCTCGGCATTCCCAAAATTCTTGGAGAGCCACGGCCTGCGCCGGATGCGCTTTCACGATCTGCGTCACAGCTGCGCCAGCTTGCTGCTGGCCAACGGCGTTCCCCTCAAGCACATTCAGGAGTGGTTGGGACACAGCGACTTTACCACCACGGCGAACATCTACGCCCACCTGGATTACAAGTCCAAGATCACCTCGGCACAGGCAATGGAGACAGGGCTTGCTCTACCGGAGGGCGGCGACTTCAGCAGCCGCTGGAGTTCGATCAGTGCCGGGGAGAACAGCTGATTTTCTCCCCTGAAAACCGAAAATCGTGCGGGCTTTGCCCTTTAGGCAAAAATTAAAAAGCCTGTAAACGGGCTTGTTTACAGGCTTTTTGTGGCGGAGAGTTAGGGATTCGAACCCTAGAGACCTTTCGGTCTACAGCATTTCGAGTGCTGCACCTTCGACCACTCGGACAACTCTCCGTGTCTATTTTCGTCCGGTTTTCTTTCCAGAAATTTGCTCAAAAATTCGTTGGAGAGAAAACAGGAGAGACGGCAAAAAATATTCGATTTTGAGATTTTCTGTGTTGAGGAATATCAAGGAGAATCAGGGGGACGAAATTTCCAGCTTCTGCCGAAATTTCGAGTCAGCCCCGTTATGACCACTTCGATACCGCTGCTTGTCACGGGGTGTATCATACCATACTTTCCGCTGGGGTGCAACTTCTTTTTCTGCGGGGTATATTTTGACGCGGCGGCGCATGTACTGATGGGAGAGGGGGGACGGCTATGGAGAAGCGGGTGCTGATCTGGGATGATGGCCTAAATTATGTAAACTACATGGAAGTGCTGCGAGCAGTGGACCTGACGCCGGTGGTAGGGCGCGAGGCGGCCGGCCCGTGTGCTGCGCTGCTGCTTCCCGGCGGTGGGGATATCGCGGATCGGCTGCCGGAGGATGAGATCCGGACGATCAGAGCCTATGCGGCAGCGGAGAAGCCGATTTTGGGTATCTGCCGGGGAATGCAGGCGCTGAACGTGTTTTTCGGCGGGACACTGTATGCACGTGTGCCGGGACACCAGGTCAAGGCGGGCGATATTCTGCATGATACACGGGCGGTGGGTGAACTGGCGGAGCTGGTGGGTACCACGCCGCGGGTCAACAGCAACCACCACCAGGCCATCTGCCTCCTGGGGCGGGGGCTGGGTGTGCGGCAGTGGGCGGCGGATGGCGTGATCGAAGGGATATGTCACAGCCGCCTGCCAGTGCTGGGGGTACAGTGGCACCCGGAGCGCCAGGCATTTGCGCTGCGGCGGGGGGAGGCTGCGGACGGTGCGGCGGTGTTCTGGTGGCTGCGGCGGCAGGCAGAAAAGAACAGCGGCGGTTGACAAGGGCGGTCAAGTATGCCTATAATGGAGAAAACTGACAAGCGAGGTATACCGCGATGGAAAAGCTCCGTGCCTTTCTGAAACGAAAGGACATCGTTTTCTCCGCCAAGCGCTACTTCATCGACGCCATGGGTGCGATGGCCCAGGGCCTGTTCTGCACCCTGCTGGTGGGGACGATCCTCAACACCCTGGGTCAGCAGTTCCACATCGGCTTTCTCAACGCCGTCATCGTCACGCTGGGCAAGGGCGACGGTGCGGTAAGCTACACCATCGGCGGGCTGTGCTCGGCGATGGTAGGCCCCGGTATGGCCGTGGCCATCGCCCGGGCGCTGAACGCGCCGCCGCTGGTGCTGTTCTCACTGATCCCCGTGGGTTTTGCCACCAACTACATGGGCGACGCGGGCGGCCCTCTGGCGGTGCTGTTCGTGGCCATTGTTGCCGCGGAGCTGGGCAAGGCCGTCAGCAAGGAGACGAAGATCGACATTCTGGTGACGCCCATCGTCACCGTACTGGTGGGCGTGGGCTTCGCCGCGCTGATCGCCGCGCCGGTGGGCACGGCGGCCTCCGCCGTGGGACAGGCCATCATGTGGGCAACGGAGCTGCAGCCCTTCTTCATGGGCATCATCGTCTCCGTGGTCATCGGCGTGGCGCTGACGCTGCCCATCTCCTCCGCCGCCATCTGTGCGGCTCTGGGGCTGACAGGCCTGGCCGGCGGCGCTGCCGTGGCGGGCTGCTGCGCCCAGATGGTGGGCTTCGCCGTTATGAGCTTCCGCGAAAACCGCTGGGGTGGCCTGGCCGCCCAGGGCCTGGGCACCAGTATGCTGCAGATGGGCAATATCGTCCGCAATCCCCGGATATGGATACCGCCTACGCTGGCTGCCGCCATCACCGGCCCTGTCGCCACCTGCCTGTTCCGCTTGGAGATGAATGGCGCGCCGGTGTCCTCCGGCATGGGTACCTGCGGCCTGGTGGGGCAGATCGGCGTCTACACCGGCTGGGTCAACGATGTGGCCAGCGGCGCAAAGGCCGCCGTCACCGGCATGGACTGGCTGGGCCTGGTGCTGATCTCCTTTGTGCTGCCCGCCGTGCTGACGTGGCTCATCGCCGTGCCCCTGCGGAAGTGGGGGTGGATCAAGGACGGCGATCTGAAGCTGGATCTGTAAAACACAAAAAGGCGGCGTTAGCCGCCTTTTTTGCTGAGTCGAAGCAGGCCGGAGCTGTCTAACTTTTGGGAGCTGACTCACGGTTGCTTCTATCCCGTTTTTGCGCTTTCCGTTTCGCTCGTTCCTTCGCTTGACGTTTCCTCTGCACAGCCGGTGACAGGAAAATGTCGTATGCGCTAAGCGCAAAGATGCCGGTAAATACAGCGCCGATCGAAATGAGAATTACCCGGCTGGTTTTCCGCTCTCTGTTAGAATCACGCAGTGAAAAACACAGCGTACCATCAGCTTCCAGCTCTGCGATTTCAGGAGTCGCATCCCAAGGCCGCCAATTATAGCCGGTATAGACGCGGATACGAATCGAATGAGGAGTGCTGTTGAAATCGGAAGGAAGCTTCTTATAGCACGAAAAGCCGAAGGTGTATTCCGTTCCGTCCGTGCATATCAACAACAGAATAGGATATAATCTGCGGCTGTAAAGAAAAGACTCGTGTTTGAGACGCGGTACAAAAGCGGCTCGTTCGTCCGGTTTGGCTTGGTTTACAAGACTTGCACAATATGGTATAATCATCTATCAGCAACGAGGAAAGGAACGACCACAATGGAATTATCGGCAAAGCTGGTGCGTTCACAATTGAATTTTTTTAAGCCCTTTGTGGCGGGTTGCTCACTGGAGACTACCCGCAAGGGACAGGATAAGCTGGGCGAGCTGATGAGCGCCCTGCACAAGCGGGAGGTGATCTTCCGCGACCACGACTTCGAGCAGTTCAAGGGCGCGTGGGTCATGCCTAAGGACGAGCGCCGCAGCGGCGTGGTGCTGTATCTCCACGGCGGCGGCTATACCTGCGGCAGTCTGGACTATGCCAAGGGCTTTGCGGCTACGCTGGCCAGCGAGTGCGGTGTGCGCGTGTTCTGCGGGGCGTACCGCCTGGCACCGGAGAACCCCTATCCCGCCGCGCTGGAGGATGCGCTGACTGCCTACGACTATTTGCTGAAAAAGGGCTACGCGCCGCAGCAGATTTTGCTGTGTGGCGAGAGCGCCGGCGGCGGGCTGATCTGCGCTCTGTGCCTGAAGCTGAAGCAGCTGGGCCGGGAGCTGCCCTGCGGGCTCATCGCCATCTCGCCCTGGGTGGACCTGACCGGTTCCGGGAAGTCCTACGAATTCAACCGGGACAACGATCCGTCCCTGACGGAGGAGCTGCTGCAATTCTACGCCAGGTGCTATACGCAGGACCCCACGGACCCGCTGTGTTCGCCCCTGCTGGGCGACCTGACGGGCTTTCCGCCGACGCTGATCTTCGCCGGCGGCGATGAGATATTGCTGGATGACGCCCGGGGATTGCATGAACGGCTGAAAAAGGCCGGGAGCAAAAGCAGGCTGATCATCGCGCCGGGGCGCTGGCACGCCTATGTGCTCTATTGCCTGCAGGAGAACATGGAGCAGGATATCTATGAGATCAACCGCTTTATGACGCAGAACCTGTCCCCGGCCCGGAGCCTGCGGTGGATGCGTCTGGACAACGCGGCCAAGATATATCCCGCTGCCAAGCGGCGCAACTGGAACAATTTTTTCCGCATCTCCGCCACGCTGGCAGAGCCGGTAGACCGCGCGGTGCTGGCAGCGGCGCTGGATGTGACGGTTCGGCGTTTCCCGTCCATTGCCGTAAGGCTGCGGCGGGGTGTGTTCTGGTACTATCTGGAGGAGATACCCCACACGCCGCCCATACAGGACGAAAAGAGCTGCCCGCTGGCCCATGCGCCGTTCCGCCAGGTGCGGCAGTGCGCCTTCCGGGTGCTGGTGTATAAGGACCGCTTTGCGGTGGAGTTTTTCCATGCGCTGACCGACGGCACCGGCGCGCTGGTGTTCGTCAAATCGCTGCTGGCGGAGTATCTCAGTGAGAAGTACGGTATCTCCGTCCCTGCGGAAAAGGGCGTACTGGGACGGTTAGAGGAGCCGTCGCCGGAGGAGCTGGAGGACAGCTTTGCCCGGTATGCTGGGGATGTGACCGCCAGCCGCGCCGAGGCCACGGCCTGGCACCTGACCGGCACACCGGAGACAGATGGCTATAAGGACCTGGTGACACTGATGGTGCCGGCGGATAAGCTGCGTTCCTGCGCCAAAGAGCACGGCGTGTCCGTGACGGAGCTGCTGTGTGCCGCCATGATGCAGGCTATTCTGGAGCTGCAGGCGGAGAAGGTGCCCAACCCCCGCCACCGCAAACCGGTGAAGGTGCTGCTGCCGGTAAATCTGCGAAAGCTGTTCCCCAGCAAAACACTGCGGAACTTTGCGTCCTATATTACCCCGGAGATCGATCCGCGGCTGGGGGCGTGCAGCTTTCAGGAGCTGTGTGCCTTGGTGCACCACAAGATGGGACTGGAGAACAACCGCTGGACCATGCGGGCCAAGTTTGCCGCCAATGTGGCCAGCGAACGTTCGCCCGTGCTGCGGGTCATGCCGCTGTTCATCAAGAATATCGCCATGAAGGCCGTGTTTGACACGGTGGGCGAGTGCAAGTCCTGCTTGTGCCTGTCCAACCTGGGCCGCGTGGAGCTACCGGACGTGATGGTGCCCTATGTGCGCCGTATGGATTTTATCATCGGTGTACAGGCCAAGGCACCCCACAACTGCGGTGTGGTCACCTGGGGGAACACGGCCTACATCAACTGTATTCGCAGCATTCGGGAGCCGGAGCTGGAGTATCACTTCTACCGCGTGCTGCATCGGCTGGGACTGCCCGTTAAGGTCGAGAGCAATATGCGCTGACACAACGGGAGAAAGGAGCCTTTCTTATGTATTGCATCAAATGTGGCGTGGAGCTGGCGGACAGCGAGCGCGTTTGTCCCCTGTGCGGCACCCGGGTATTTCATCCCGATCTGCCCTGCGGACAGGGTGAGCCGCCCTACCCGCCGGCTGACCACCCCCGCCACGAGGAGGTCAGCCGCATCGGCGTGCTGTTCGTCATCTCTGTGTGTATGCTGCTGCCGGCGGTCATCACCGTGCTGTGCGACTGGCGCATCAACGGGACCATCGTCTGGTCCGGCTTTGCCGTGGGCGGATTGCTGCTGCTGTATATCCTGGCGGTGCTGCCTCTGTGGTTTAAGCGGCCCAACCCGGTGATCTTCGTGCCCATTGACTTCGCGGCCATCGGCGTGTTCCTGCTGTATGTGAACTACGCCACCGGAGGCCACTGGTTTTTGACCTTTGCGCTGCCGGTCACAGGCGCGGCAGGGCTGCTGGTGTGCGCCATGGTGACGCTGCTGCGGTATCTGCCCGGCGCGGCGCTGTACATCTGCGGCGGGGCGCTGATCCTGTCCGGCGGTATGGCGGTGTTGGTGGAGTTTCTGCTGAACCTGACCTTCGGCCTGCACGAGACGTTCCTCTGGTCCTTTTACCCGCTGGCGGCGGGGGTGGTGCTGGGGGCCATGCTGCTGGTCATCGCCATGTGCAAGCCCCTGCGGCGCAGCCTGCACCGTAAGTTCTTTATCTGAGAGGTACCCCATGCAGATGATTTTTATCGACATCGACAACACCCTGCTGGATTTTGACGCCTACATCCGGCAGACCATGCGGGAGGGCTTCGCGCACTTTGGACTGAAGCCCTACGAGCCGTACATGGAGGCCGTGTTCCACCGGGAGAACGGAAAACTCTGGCGGCAGATCGAGCAGGGCACGCTGACCTTCGCGGAACTGGAGGCGATACGCTGGGACAGGGTGTTCGCCGCGCTGGATATTGCCTTTGACGGCCGGGTATTCGAAAAGTATTTCCGCGCGGCCCTGTACGACAGCGCTATCCCCGTGGACGGGGCCATGGAACTGCTGGAGGCGCTCCACGGCAAGTATCCGCTGGCGGTGGCCAGCAACGGACCATACGACCAGCAGCTCCACCGGCTGGAGCTGGCGGGCATGAAGCGGTATTTCGATTGGTTCTTCGTGTCGGAGAGACTGGGTGCGTCCAAGCCGGCCCGGGCCTTTTTCGATGGGGTGTTTGCGGCACTGAACGATGGGCGCGAAACAGCCGTCATGCCTGCGGACTGTGTGATCATAGGGGATTCCCTGACCTCCGACATGGCCGGTGGCCGGCAGTATGGCATGAAGACCTGTTACTACCGCCGCCCCGGCGCGGCAGAGGGTACGGATGTGACCTGGCAGGTGACGGATCTGCGGCAGATACCGGCATTGTTGGAGGGTACGGCATGATGACCATCAATGAATACCAGCAGCGGGCCATGGCTTCGCTAAATCCCGAATTGAAGGGCCGGGATGTGCTTATCAACAGCGTCATGGGCCTGTGCGGCGAGTCCGGCGAGGCCATCGACATCGTGAAGAAGTGGCTGGCCCAGGGCCATCCGCTGGACCGGGAGCATCTGGCCAAGGAGTTGGGGGACGTGGCCTGGTATCTGGCCGAGGCGGCCACGGCGCTGGACCTTGATCTGGAGGACATCCTCCGGGCCAACCTGGAGAAGCTGGAGCGCCGGTATCCAGACGGCTTTTCCACGGAAAAGTCCGTGGGCCGGGATAAGAACGATCTGTAAGAAAAGCGGAAGCGGCGGCTTCCGCTTTTCTTCTTCACGGGGACTTGACACCGGGATTTTTTGTGATACACTGAGGCGGTGCGCATTTTTTGCTTAGGAGGGATAGCCGTGCTGCAATCATTCCTCACCGTGGGGCAGCAGATCCTCACGCTGTACCTGCTGCTGGTGGTGGGCTTTGTACTGGGAAAGGTCAAGCTGCTGGATGACCGCGCCTCGGTGGCCCTGAGCAGCCTGGTCATGTACGTGGTGTCCCCCTGTATGATGGTGGTGGCGTTTCAACGGCCGCTGGAGCATACGGCACTGCACAACTTCGGCGTAGTGACGGGTGTCTCGGCCGTACTCCATGTGGTGTTTATTGCGGCGGCCATGCTGCTGATCCGCGATAGAGACCGTGAACGGCAGAACTGCCTGCGCTTCGCCGCAGTGTTCTCCAACTGCGGCTTTATGGGCTATCCCCTGATGGCCGCGCTGCTGGGCAGCATCGGCGTGTTCTATGGTTCGGCCTACGTCATCGTATTTACTATACTCAGCTGGACATGGGGCGTCTATGTCATCACAGGCGACCGCAGCCAGCTGCGGCTGAAGCCCCTGCTGCTGAACCCCGGCGTTATCAGCGTGGTGCTGGCTATGGCGCTGTATCTCGGGCAGGTGACGGTGCCGGAACCCCTGATGGTCCCCGTCAACTATCTGGCGGACCTGAATACGCCGCTGCCCATGCTGGTGGTGGGCTATCAGCTGAGCCACGCCAATTTCAAGGCGGCGCTGCAGGGTATCAGCTCCTGGGTGACGCTGGTGCTGCGGCTGCTGGTGCTGCCGCTTGCCTCACTGGGCATCTGCCTGGCGCTGAACGTGTCCCATGACCTGACGCTGGTGCTGCTGATCGCGGCCAGCGCGCCGCCGGCGGCGCTGCTGAGTATGTTCGCCGCCCGCTTCGGCAAGGACACCGCCCTGACCTCGTCCCTGGTGTCGGTCCAGACGGCGATCTCCGCGTTGACCATGCCGGTATTGGTCGGCCTGGCAGAGGTGCTTGGATAAAGAAACATCCCCCGGCAGAGCCGGGGGATGTTTCTTTATCCGCGGTGCAGTATGGCGTCCAGATCCTGTTGGGGATGGGTGATGGGCTGCAGCTGATAGGTATCCACCAGCGTCTTGACCACCGTCTCTGACAGGAAGGCCGGCAGGGTGGGCCCCAGGTAAATGCGCTTGATGCCCAGAGCCAGCAGGGTCAGCAGGATACATACCGCCTTCTGCTCGTACCAGGACAGCACCAGCGTCAGCGGCAGGTCATTGACGCCGCAGCCAAAGGCATCGGCCAGGGCCAGCGCGATCTGCACAGCGCTGTAGGCGTCGTTGCACTGGCCTGCGTCCAGTATGCGGGGAATGCCGTTGATATCGCCCAGATCCAGGTCATTGAAGCGGAACTTGCCGCAGGCCAGCGTCAGGATCAGCGAGTCCATAGGCGTGGACTTGACGAAGTCCGTGTAGTAGTTGCGTCCGGGGTGCGCGCCGTCGCAGCCGCCTACCAGAAAGATGTGCTTCACCGCACCGCTTTTGATGGCGTCGATCACCGCCGGGGCGCTGTCGCCCAGCGCCTTGTGGGCAAAGCCGGTGGTCAGGATATGTCCGCCGTTGATGCCGCTCATGCTCAGGTCGGTGCTGTATCCGCCCAGGGCCAGCGCCTGGTCGATGAGGGCGGAGAAATCCTTGCGGCCCTGCCGATCCTCCGGGATGTGCTTCAGTCCGGGATAGCCCACCACCGACGTGGTATAGATACGGTCGGCATAGCTGGGACGGGGCGGCATGATGCAGTTGGTGGTCATCAGAATGGGTGCGGGAAGGCTGTCGAACTCGCTTTGCTGGTTTTGCCAGGCGGTGCCGAAGTTTCCGGCCAGCTGCGGGTATTTTCGCAGCCCCGGATACCCGTGGGCGGGCAGCATCTCGCTGTGGGTGTACACGTTGACACCGGTGCCTGTCGTCTGCTCCAGCAGCTGGTGCAGGTCCTCCAGATCGTGGCCGGATACCACGATGAACGGCCCCCGACGGATGTCCGTGTGGACCTTTGCGGGCGCCGGGTCACCGAAGGCGGCGGTGTTGGCCTTGTCCAGCAGGGCCATGCATTGATAGTTTACCAGACCAAATTCCGTGATGAGGGCCAGCCACTCCTCAACGGTGTGCTCCTGCCGCAGGGCGCACAGCCCCTTGTAGAACCACTGGCTGACCGCCTCATCCTCCTGCCCAAGGCGGAAAGCGTGATGGGCATAGGCTGCCATACCCTTCATGCCGAACAGCAGTGTGGCGCGCAGAGACACGATGTCCGTATCGCCGCGCCATAGCCAACTCGGGTCCTGTATCGGCAGACGCTGGGGCGTCAGCTTTTCAGCACGGCGGATATAACCCTGCAGGGCCGCATCGTCAAAATTTACGTTGGTCAGCGTGGCGAACAGACCGTCCGCCAGCAGGTGTGTGACTTCCGGAGGATAGTCCTCCTTGGCGGCATATATCTCCGCCAGGTGGATGAGGGAGCACACCAGATAGTCCTGCAAATTGGCGGTTTTCGGCTGCTTGCCGCAGACGCCGGTGCGGACGCAGCCGCTGTTGCCCGCCGTCTGCTGACACTGAAAACAGAACATTTCAGACATAGAATATAAACCTCCCGACAGTATAGCAGCGATAGTCTGCCCTACCGGGAGAAAATATATACAAAAAGGGAGACGCGCAGCGTCTCCCTTTTCTCAGAATTTCAGCAGAACGCCCACCAGGGCGGAGATTCCGATGAACACGATAGGGTGCCACTTTTTCACCACAGGTACCCAGTTGGTACACACCAGCAGTACGGCCGCCAGGGCGATAGCCGGCCAGTTCAGCGCGGCCAGACCGGTCATACCACTGTGCAGCAGGGCGATGGGTACTACGGAGATGCCCGCCGCAGCCACCAGCGCGGTGGAGGCGGGGCGCAGGCCGTAGAACGCAGCGCTGACCCACTTGCTGTCGCGAAAGGCCTTCAGGAACGCCGCCACGATGAGAATGACGATAACGGAGGGGGTTACCAGCCCGATGGTGGCCACCAGCGCGCCGCCGATGCCACCGGTGGTAAAGCCCACGTAGGTGGCCATGTTCACGCCGATGGGGCCAGGAGTGGACTCGGACACCGCCAGCATATCCGCCAGCTGCGCATGGGTGAACCAGCCGGTGCGGTCGGCCATGTCCTGCAGGAAGGGCAGAGTGGCCAGCCCGCCGCCTACGGCGAACAGGCCGGTCTTGAAGAATTCCCAGAACAGTTGGAGGTACAGCATTATTTCGCCCTCCTTATCACGTTCTGAATGACGATGCCCAGCGCCGCGGCCGCCGCCACGAAGATGACGGGGGACAGGTCGGTGAGCAGCGCCGCCGCCAGCACAGCAAGGAAGATCAGCCCGGCGGCCCAGTCCTTCACAGAGCCCTTGAACAGCTTGACCACCGCGTTGAAGATCAGCACGCACACGCATACGCGGATACCCGCAAAGGCGTGCTGCACCCAAGCCAGATGGGAGAAGCTGTTGATGACGCCTGCCAGTGCGGTGATGATGATCAGCGATGGGAACACAATGCCCAGCGTGGCCACGATGCCGCCGATAATACCGGCCTGCTTCTGCCCTATGAAGGTGGCGGTGTTTACAGCGATGATGCCGGGGGTGCACTGGCCGATGGCAAAATAGTCCACCAGTTCCTCGTCTGTAGCCCAGCCCTTGTCCTCCACGACCTCGCGCTGGAGGATGGGCAGCATGGCCATACCGCCGCCGAAGGTCATGACGCCCACCTTGGCAAAGGTGAGGAACAACTGAGCGAGAAGTTTTGTGTTCATGCTCGTATCACCTCATTCTATATATCCGTACAGTCCCCGCACTGAGACCTCGCCGCTGCGGACTGTCTCCGTTTCGCCGTTTTCATACTGCACCGTCAGGCCGAACTGTTCGTCTATGGCCAGCGCCGTGGCCTGCCGGACGGTATTGCCTCGCAGGACGCGCACGGGTCTGCCCAAATTCACGCACCGCCGCCGGTATTCCGCCAGCCATTCCACTGGGTCGGTCAGCACAGTCCGCATGGCTGTCAGCTGGGCCAGTATGGCATCTGCCAGCGCGTCCGGCGACACGTCAAGCTCTTGTAGGGCAAGGGATGTGGCCATGTCCGCGATGTCCGGCGGAAAAGAGGCCTGTCCCACATTGACACCGATACCTACCACCAGCCACGCCGCGCTGCCGTCGGGGAGCAGGGAGGACTCGGTCAGAATGCCGCAGAGCTTTTTGCCGTGCAGCACCACATCATTGCACCACTTGATGCCGCAGTCCGTGTCGCAGAGGCTCTCAACAGCGCGGCACACAGCCACCGCGGCCAGCGGTGTCACGGTGAGCAGCTGCCCGGCCGGGCAGCCCTGCCACAGGGCGGAAAGATACAGGCCGCCCTCCGGTGATTGGAACGAACGGCCCAGCCGGCCCTTACCAGCGGTCTGCGCCCGGGCGATGACGGCGGTGCTGTCCAGCCCCTGCGCGGCAAGGGCCTTGCATACGTTGTTGGTGGAGTCCACGGTGTCATAGCGCAGAATATCCCAAGTCACGGCCATCATCTCCTTTCGGTCGAAAACACATTGTAGCACTGTATTCCGCGTTTGTAAATAGTTGACAGGTGTTAAGGAATTTAGTATCATCATGACAGCTTTTGGAGGAGGGACGCCTATGAACACCCGTACCCGCAAGCTGGTCTATACCGCCCTGTTCGCTGCGCTGACGGCGGTGGGTGCATTTCTGCGTATTCCGATGGTGTACAGCTCCGTAACGCTGCAATATCTGTTTACGGCCATGGCGGGGCTGCTTCTGGGCCGGAGGTGGGGCGCTTTGAGCCAGGCGGTGTACGTCCTGCTGGGGCTGGTGGGCCTGCCCATCTTCACCATGGGCGGCGGCTTTGGCTATGTGTTCCAGCCCACGTTCGGGTTCCTGCTGGGGCTGATCCCGGCCGCATGGGTGGTGGGTGCCGTGGCAGGGGAGAGTCTGGACCCCAAACGCATGGCACTGGCGTCGCTGGCGGGACTGGCCGCGCTGTACGCCGTGGGAATGCCCTACATGGCCTTGATACTCAACGCCTACATGGGCAAGGGTATGACGTTTTCCGCGCTGCTGTGGGCGGGGATGCTGCCCTACCTGCCGGGAGACGCAGTGAAGATCATCGTGGCGGCGGGCGTGTGCCCCGTTTTGCGGCGGCGGTTAAGATTGGCGGATGGCAGCGATAAGCGGGGCGAATGACCTTGTGCAATACAGCCAAACCGTCTTCTGAAATTTTGACAGGATATTGGCACAGAAATGTATTGCATTTTGCGGCCGAGCCCCGTATAATAGGCAAGAAAAATGAGAGGAGGGACACGCCATGACCTGCAAGACGATCGTGAAAAAGCGGACCGACGCTCCCTCTGTTTTTGTTTCTGATATTGTTTCCATTTGACCGGTGATTTTTCACCGGTCATTTTTTTAGGCTGTTTGTAAGTAAGTAAACATATACGGATGAACGAGAAAGAGAGGACAAGTCACATGAACAAGAAATTAGGACACGACGCCATCTATGACGCCCGGGAGCTGGGCGTGCCCCGGATGCTGCTGCTGGGATTGCAGCACCTGTTCGCCATGTTTGGCGCCACGGTGCTGGTGCCCATCCTGGTGACGGGCTACGGCCTGCCCCTGTCCATCCAGACAACCCTGCTGTTCGCCGGTATCGGCACGCTGCTGTTCCACGTCTGCACCAAGTTTAAGGTGCCCGCCTTCCTGGGCTCCTCCTTCGCCTTCCTGGGCGGCTTCCAGGCGGTAGCCAATCTGGATAGCGGCAAGTTCGCCGCCATGACCGGTGAGGAGAAGCTGCCCTACGCCCTGGGCGGCGTGGTGGTCGCGGGTCTGCTGTATCTGGTGCTGGCCCTGCTGTTCAAGCTGGTGGGTGCCAAGAAGGTCATGCGCTACTTCCCCCCCATCGTCACCGGCCCCATCATCATCCTCATCGGTCTGAACCTGTCCGGCACCGCCGTGACTAATGCCTCCACCTGTTGGTGGCTGGCCCTGGTGGCTATCGCCATCATCATCGTGGCCAACATCTGGGGCAAGGGCATGATCAAGATCATCCCCATCCTGCTGGGTGTGGTAGGCGCGTACATCGTGGCGCTGATCGCCGGTAAGGTGGACTTCACCGAGGTGGCCGGCGCCGACTTCGTGGGTCTGCAGAAGTTCGTCCTGGCCAAGTTCGACGTGACCTCCATCCTTGTCATGGCGCCCATCGCCATCGCCGCCATGATGGAGCACATCGGCGACGTCTCCGCCATCTCCTCCACCACAGGCAAGAACTTCATCGAGGATCCCGGCCTGCACCGCACCCTGCTGGGCGACGGCCTGGCTACCGCCTTCGCCGGTATGTTCGGCGGCCCTGCCAACACCACCTACGGCGAGAACACCGGTGTTCTGGCCCTGAGCCGCGTCTACGACCCCCGGGTCATCCGTCTGGCCGCCCTGTACGCCATCATCCTGAGCTTCTCCCCCAAGTTCGACGCACTGGTGAACTCCATCCCCACTGCCATCGTGGGTGGCGTCAGCTTCGTCCTGTACGGTATGATCTCCGCCGTCGGCGTCCGCAACGTGGTGGAGAACCGCGTTGATCTGACCAAGTCCCGCAACCTGATCATCGCCGCCGTCATCTTCGTGTGCGGTCTGGGCTTCGCCTCCACCGGCGGCATCACCTTCACCGTAGGCAGCGCCGACATCACCCTGACCGGCCTGGCCATCGCCGCCCTGGCGGGCGTGATCCTGAACGCCGTCCTGCCCGGCAACGACTACGAGTTCGGCAAGAGCGTCGAGGGCGACGCCAGCGCCGACCTGGGCAGCTATTGAGCCATATCTTGAATGGATACCGGGCCGCGCGGCCCACACCCCGGGGACGCACGGACAAAAGGCAGGCATCTTACGATGCCTGCCTTTCTGTTGCCTGTTTCCGTGCAACACCGGAGAAAAACACCCCGCATAATAGGGCGGCATACACTGTAACGGTGCCGCTGAATAACGTGTGGGGAGGACACAAAGGATGAAAAACGAAACTTCTGTTATGGCAATTCTGGCGGCGGCGCTAGGTGCGCTGTGCAGCTACGCCTCGGCGCTGGTGGTGCCGCTGGCGGTGCTGATCGCCGTAATGCTGGCGGACTACGTCAGCGGTATGGCAAAGGCCTGGAGCGCGGGCAAGCTCTGCTCCAAAACCGGCCTGCGCGGTATCCTGAAAAAGTTGGGCTATCTGGTGCTGGTGGGTGTAGCCGGTGTGGTGGACTGGCTGGTGCGTTACGGCCTGACCCAGGTGGGGGTGGAGGTCAGCTTTCAGTTCCTGATGGCGGCGATGGTCATCGTCTGGCTCATCATCAACGAATTGATCTCCATCCTGGAAAACGTGGCGGCGCTGGGCGGCCCGGTGCCGGGCTTTTTACGCAAGCTGTTGACGCGTCTGAAGGCCACCGTTGAAACAAAGGCAGGGGAGGAAGACAAAAATGCAGATCAATGAAGTTGCCTATAAGTGGGCGGGCCAGCTGGCCCGACGGACGGCTACCCGCCGCATCATCCTGCACCACGCCGCGGCGGTGACATGTACGCCGCAGCAGGTCCACCAGTGGCACCTGGCCAACGGGTGGACGGGGATCGGCTATCACTTTTTCGTCCGCAAGGACGGCACGGTCTACCGCGGCCGTCCGGAGGACACCGTGGGCGCCCACGCCGGGAACAATAACTACGACAGCCTGGGCGTCTGCTTCGAGGGCAGCTTTGACCGCGAGACCATGCCTGACGCCCAGCTGCGCGCCGGACAGGAGTTGGTGGCATACCTGAAGCAGAAGTACGGCATTTCCACCGTCCAGCGCCACAGCGATGTGAACGCCACCGGCTGTCCCGGGGACAATTTCCCCTTTGATGCCCTGGCGGGCGCGCAGGCTGCAAAGCCTGCGGTGCCGGCACCGGTGATCTCCGGCACGACGCTGACACTGCCATTGCTGACTACCGCCAGCCGCGGCGATACCGTGCGCTGTGTACAGGCAGCGCTGACCGGATTGGGCTATGATGCCGGCGGGGCGGACGGTATCTATGGGACCAACACCGCCGCGGCGGTCAAGCGTTTCCAGGCATCCCGGGGCATTGCCGCTGACGGCTTGGTGGGCCGTGATACCTGGCACAAGCTGCTGGGTGCGTAGAAAAAATAGCGTGCGGAAAGAGGGCGGCATCGGCCGCCCTCTTCTCTTGTATCCGAAAAGCCCCCATGCGTCCGCATGGGGGCTTTTCATTATGCCAGAATGTTCTTCAGGTCCGTCAGACCGGGTACATTGGTCACCACCAGCACATGATCTCCCGGCTCAATGGTGGTCATGCCGCCGGGGATGATCGTCCGGCCCTCCCGTACGATGGCGGCCAGCAGAACGCCGTGGCGCAGGGGCAGCTTCATCAGCGGCGTGTGCAGTATGCCGTTGCCGTCGTTGCTGGCAGTGAATTCCAGAGCCTCCACCTTGCCGCCCAGCAGCTTGTACAGTGACTCCACCGCCATGCCCTGGGAGTTGGCCAGCGCGCGGACATAGCGGGTGATCTGGTTGGCGATGATATCCTTGGGACTGATGATGCTGCCCAGTCCCGTCTCCTGTACCAGCTCCATGTAGTTGGGACGGGTCATTTTCGCCAGCACCTTCCGTACACCGGCACGGCGGGCGGCCAGGGCCATCAGCAGATTTTCCTCGTCACGGCCCGTCAGTGCCACGAAGCCGTCCGTACCGAACAGGTTTTCCGATTTGATGAGGTCGATGTCCGTGCCGTCGCCCTCGATGATCATGGCGCCCGGCAGGTCCTGGGACAGCCGCAGGCACTTATCATGGTCCTGCTCCACCACATGGACCCGCGTGCCCGCCCGGGCCAGCTCCCAGCTCAGGTACATACTGATTCGGCTGCCTCCCAGGATAGATACATCCTTTACCCGCTGGAGGCTGCGGCCCATGCTCTTGAGCATTTTGTGCAGCTCGGCCTTGCTGCCTACCATGTACAGCCGGTCCTCCAGCTGGGGCACGAAGGCGCCGTTGGGGATGATGAACTCATCGCCCCGCTGGGCGGCGCAGATCAGTACCTCTGCCACGCGCTCCCGGTGAAAGTCGCTGAGGCTGCGGCCCAGGATGGTATCCTCCGGGTGCAGCTGAAAGCCGATCATGTCGATGCGCCCGCCGGCAAAGGGCTCCACGGAGATGGCCGCTGGGAAGCTGAGGATCCGCGCGATCTCCTGCGCCGCGGCCAGGTCGGGATTGATGACCATATCCAGGCCGATCTCCCGCTTGAGCATATCCGCGTCCCGCCGGTATTCCGGGTTCCGCACCCGGGCAATGGTGTGCTGTGCGCCCACGCTTTTGGCGATCAGCGCGCACACCAGGTTCGTCTCGTCCACGCCGGTGACGGCGATGACCAGGTCAGCGTCCCGCGCCCCGGCCTCCATCAGAACGCTGATGGAGGCGCCGTTGCCGTGGATGCACAGCACGTCCAGCGTGCTGTCCGCACGGTTCAGGTGGGCGGCCTCATCGTCCACCACCGTGATGTCGTGCTTTTCCTGGGTCAGCTGCTGGGCAATGGCATAGCCCACCTTGCCGCAGCCTACGATGATGATCTTCATGCGTCCTCCTCTCCGCCCGAGGGGGCGGCGGTCTGTCTCTTTTCCAGCAGGGCGGCGGCAAACTCCGCGCCCAGTATCAGTATCTGTCCCGACATATACAGCCACAGCAGCACCACGATCACCGTGGCAATGGAGCCGTACAGCACCGAGTAGCGCCCCAGGTGCTCTACGTAGTACGAAAACGCCATGCTCAGCACCATCCACGCCGCCAGTGAACCGCCCACGCCGGGCAGTACCTCCCGCAGCGGCCGGCGCTGGCCCTGGGAGAGCATATACAGGATCACCAGCGTGATAGCCATGACCACCGCCAGCAGCACGAAGCGCAGGGAACTCCACGCGGTGATGAACGAGTCGGTGATGGTGATGAACCGTCCGACAAACTCCAGCACGGACCGTCCCACCACCACCAGCACCAGCGTCACGGCGATAACGACGATCAGCCATACAGTGAACAGCAGGATCCGCAGCTGGCTGCGCCACAAGCTCTCCGGCGCGCTGCGGCCAAAGGCCTTGCGGAGCGAGTGCATCAGGCACCCGGAGGCCCGCATGGGGAACCAGATGGAGAAGATGAGACTGAACCACAGCAGCTGACGGCTCTGGTTGGAGGAGACGTACTCCAGATATGAGCGCACCACATCCACCACGTCTGCCGGCAGCAGCGGCTCCAGTACGGAGGTGATATACGCTACGTCCAGCTCCAGCAGACCCAGCAGGGTGCTGATGAAGATCAGCAGGGGGAAGATGGCGAACAGCAGATAATACGTCAGCGCCGCGCTGTCCCGGGCTACGTCGTGGGTATAGTACCGCAGCACCATGTCGGCGGCCAGCCGACCAGCGTGGGTGCGGGGGAATTTTTTGTTACCACTCATATCAATATACCTCGGATGTTTAGTATACCATGATTGTTGGTAAAATCAAAGCATAATTTATCGGCGCGGCTATTCCCTCCCGGCGGGCTCAATTTTTTACAAAAAACCGAAAAAATAAATTTTTTATTAAAAAAAGTATTTCAGGTTGTCGAAACGTGAAAAGCGTGTTATAATATTATGAGCGTAACTGGAAATAATAGGAAATCACTTTATCATTATTATACATGAGTGGAGGACGTATTATGGATAATCTGACTACCATTGTTCGTGACGAGATCTCGCGGCAGTACCGGAGCGTGCGGCAGTTTGCCTTTGCGGTGGGCGTGCCCCTGTCCACCATCAACAGCGCCCTCCACAACGGCGTCGGCGGTTCTTCGTTCGATACCGTCATGCAGATCTGCAAGACGCTGGGCATCAAGGCGATGGCCGATGACGCCGCCTTCTATCTGACCGATGATACCGAGCAGCTGCTGACCCAGTACGCCAAGCTGGACGACTACGGCCGCCACACTGTGGCCTCCGTCATGCAGGTGGAATACGAACGCTGCTCCAAGTTGAATAATCTGGACGACTGACACGTACGGCCCACCGCCGATAGGCGGTGGGCCTGTTTTTTCCGCCGCCGCTGTGCGGCGGCTTTTTTCGCTTTTTTATTGCAAACACCGCCCTGCTGCGATACAATATATACGATAGATTTGTTGATGAATTTATATTATATTAGGTGTTGATATTACCATCGATTGACAAGGATTTGATTGCCAAGCGGGAGTCGCTTTGCTGAGTACAATGGCCGGCCGGCTGCGGAGGAAGTCTATGGAACAGTTCACCGTCCAACTGAACAACGCGACCTGCACGGTGTGTATCGGCGCCGGTGTTCTGGGGCGCGCCGGCGCGCTGCTGCGGCAGCACGTGCCGCAGGTGCGCCGCTGGGCACTGGCGGCGGATGAGGCCGTCTCCGCCTTCTACGGCGAATGGGTGCAGGGCAGCCTCCGTGCCGCCGGGCTGGAATCGAGGTTGTTCCTGCTGCCCCAGGGCGAGAGTGCCAAAACGCCGGAGGCCTGGGTGTCCCTGTGCCGCCGGATACTGGACAGCGGTTTTGACCGTTCCTGCGGCGTGGTGACGCTGGGCGGCGGCGCCTGCGGCGACGCGGCGGGCTTTGCCGCCGCGTCGCTGCTGCGGGGCGTGCCGTTGGCCCATATCCCCACCACGCTGCTTGCCCAGGTGGACAGCGCCTTGGGCGGCAAGACGGCTCTGGACTTGCCGGAAGGCAAAAACCTGCTGGGCGCGTTCCACCAGCCGTCTCTGGTGCTGTCGGACCCTGCCTGCCTGGCGACGCTGCCGCAGCGGCAGTTTGCCTCCGGTATGGCGGAAGTCATCAAGACCGGGCTGGTGGCCGATTCCGCCCTGCTGGCCGCCGCCGAGCAGGGCCTGCGGAGCGACAGCGGCGAGGCCCTGACGGCCCTTATTGCCGCCTGCGGACGGGCCAAGCTGCACTTGGTATCCGGTGATGCGGAGGACCACGGCGCGCGCCGCCTGCTGAACTTTGGCCATACCTTCGGCCACGGCTACGAGGCTGTCGGCGGGTATGACACCTGGACCCATGGCGAGGCTGTGGCCGCCGGGATGTGCCGTACCCTTCGCTGGCAGATAGCCAATGGCTATGGCGGCACCGATGTGCTGGCACGGCTGGAGCCGCTGCTGACGCGGTACGGCCTGCCCACGGCCATCGACTGTGACGAGGCGGCCCTGCACCGCTGCGTGGGCCACGATAAAAAAACCGCCGGCGGTACGGTGCAGTTGGTCATCGTCCGCTGTATGGGACAGGGTGAACTGGTGACGGTGCCCCTGTCCGATTTATGGGAGGATAAAGCATGAAGCTGTTATTGACGCCTTCGTCTCTGCGGGGCACCGTCACGGTGCCACCCTCCAAAAGCCTGCTGCACCGTGAGCTGATCTGCCGGTTTCTGGCGGGCCAGGTCACGGAGCTGCCGCCCCACGCGGCACAGGATGTGCTGGCGACCTACCGGGGACTGGCCTGCCTGACCGCCCCAGCGCCGCTGGTGGACTGCGGCGACAGCGGCAGCACCCTGCGCTTTTTGCTGCCGCTGTTCATGGCCCTTGGCCGTACCGACGCGGTGTTCACCGGCTCCGACCGGCTGCTCTCTCGTCCTATCCCCGGGGATCTGGGCCTGCGGCGCACGGAGCAGGGCCTTGCCCTGACCCGCCCGCTGACAGCGGGCCACTGGTCGCTGCCGGGAGATGAGACATCTCAGCTGATTTCCGGTATGCTGCTGGCGCTGCCGCTGCTGCCGGGGGACTCGGACATTACCGTCACCGGAGAGGCCGTCTCCCGGCCCTATGTGCAGATGACTCTGGCGGTCCTGGATCGCCACGGCGTCACCGTGGAGAAAATCACCGATGGCTGGCATATCCCCGGCGGGCAGTTCTGTCGCCCCGCGCCGCTGTTGGATGAGCCGGACTGGTCCGCTGCGGCCTATTGGCTGGTGCTGCGTGCCCTGCTTCCCAGACAGAGAAGAGAGGCTCTTCGTATCCCGTTGGCGCCGCCGCCCTATCTCCAGGGCGACGCGGCCATCCTACGCTATCTGGACAAGCTGCCGGAGCAGATCGATATCTCCGATACCCCGGACCTTCTGCCGCCGCTGGCCCTGTACGCCGCGCTGCGCCCGGGCCGCAATACCTGCTTTACCCACGCCGCGTTCCTGCGGCAGAAGGAGAGCGATCGCCTGACCGCCGTCTCCGCTGTGCTGAACGCGCTGGGCGCTTCGGCAGAGGTGCAGCCGGACGGACTGGTCATCCACGGCGTGAGCGCGCTGCACGGCGGAGATGTCTCTGCCTGCGGTGACCACCGCATCGCCCTGCTGGCTGGCTGCGCCGCTATGGTGGCCGACGGCCCCGTGACACTGTCCGGCGCTGAGACGGTGGCGAAGTCCTACCCCGCCTTCTGGCGCGAGCTTGCCGCCCTGGGCGGAAACTGGGAGGTGCTGGAATCGTGATGCACTACACGCTTTTCGGCGAGTCCCACGGTCCGGCGGTGGGTGTCCTGCTGACGGATGTGCCGCCGGGTCTGCCGGTGGACGAGGTCTTTATCCGTGAACAGCTGCTGCGCCGCATGGGGCAGGGGGGACTGACCACCGCCCGGCAGGAAAAAGAGGAAGTGCACTTCCTGTCCGGTGTCTATCAGGGTCACACTACCGGCGATCCGCTGGCGGCGGTCATTTACAACGGTGATGCCCGTTCCGCCGACTACGACAGCCTGAAGAACAAGCCCCGGCCCTCCCACGGAGACTATACCGCCGCGGTCCGCGCCCTGGGCTGCAACGATCCCCGGGGCGGCGGCCATACCTCCGGGCGGCTCACCGCGCCGCTGACCGTGGCCGGCGCGCTGGCGATCACATACCTGAAGACGGCCCATATCGCCGTTCACGCGGATGTCCTGGATGAGGAGGCTCTGCGGGCACGCGCTGCCGCTGCCAAAGCGGATGGCGACAGTGTGGGCGGCGTGATCCGCTGCACCGTCAGCGGTCTGCCCGCCGGTTTGGGCGGTCCTGACTGGCGGGATACCGTGGAGGGCACCATCGCCCGCCATGTGTTTGCCATTCCCGCTGTCAAGGCCATCGGCTTCGGCGCAGGGGAGACCTTCGCCCAAATGCGCGGCAGCGCGGCCAACGACCCGTTTACGATTGCCCGTGGCGCTGTTCGCACAGCGACCAATCATGCCGGCGGTGTCAACGCCGGCGTCACCAACGGCATGGACGTGGTGTTCGACGTGACGTTCCGCCCCACACCGTCCATCGCTAAGGAACAGCGGACCGTGGACCTGACTACCATGACGGAGACGACTATCTCCGTCCCCGGTCGCCATGACGCATGCATCGCGCTCCGCGCCGCCCCGGCGGTAGAGTCCGCCGCCGCCCTGGCGGTGTGCCAGCTGCTGCCGGACGTTCCCTCCGACCTGAACGGCCTGCGTCAACGGCTGGACGAGACGGACGCGGCGATCCTGGAGCTGTTTGACCGCCGTCAGCGGCTGTCTGCCGCCATCGGCGCGTATAAGAGCGCCCACGGTCTGCCGGTCCGGGATAAGGCCCGGGAGGCGGAAGTCCTCCGTACCCGGGGCGATATGCTGCCGGAGCGCCGCGATCAGGCGGAGCGCCTGATGACCCTGCTGATGGCGCTCTCCCGGGAGGAGCAGGCATGACGGGGCGGATCATCCTTATCGGTATGCCCGCCGGCGGAAAGACCACCATCGGCGCCGCCCTGTCCTGGGCGCTGTCCGTGCCCCTTTACGACGCGGACGCACTGACGGAGCAGACGGTGGGCTGTTCCATCCCTGAGATCTTCGCCGCGGAGGGCGAGGCTGCCTTCCGTGCCCTGGAACGCCGGACACTGGAAGCGCTCTGCACAGAGACGGAAACACCCTGCGTCATCGCCACCGGCGGTGGTGCGGTGTTGACGGAGCAGAACCGTGAGCTCCTGCGTCGAAGCGGCACGGTGTTCTGGCTGGACCGGACGGTAGATAATATTATGTCGACTGATTACGCCGCCGGACGTCCGCTGCTCGCCGGGGGAGAGGCGGCCCTGCGGGCCCTGTATGCCGTCCGCTGCCCGCTGTACGCGGCCTGCGCCCATTATCGGGTGCCTGACGGCACTGTTGACCAAATGAAGGACTTTATTCTGCGACTATGGAGGGATACGCCATGAAGCTGCTCATCCTCAACGGCCCCAACCTGAACCTGTTGGGCCAGCGGGAGCCGGACATCTACGGCAGACAGAGCTATGACGATTTATGTAAACTGATTTACGAGCACGCCGCCGCCGTGGGCTGCCAGGTGGAGCTGTTCCAGTCTAACCATGAGGGCACGCTTATCGACGCTATCCAGGCCTCCCGGGCCGGCTTCGGCGGCATCGTCATCAACCCTGGGGCCTACGCGCATTACAGCTACGCCATCTATGATGCTCTGCGCTGCGCCCCCGTCCCGGCGGTGGAGGTGCATATTTCCGATATCAACGCCCGCGAGTCCTTCCGGGCCGTGTCCGTCACCGCGCCGGCCTGCGTTAGAGTCATCACCGGCCACGGACTTGCCGGCTATCTCGAAGCCATGGACTATCTGCTCCAACACACCAATGACACTGCGGCTGCGCCCACCTGCGGCTGCACTGGGGAGGCACTTGTATGACCAACAAAAAGCTCTATCTTATCGGCGACCCCGTGGATCATAGCCTTTCGCCGCTGCTCCACGGCGCCATGATCGCCCAGACCGGCGTACACTACACCTATGAAGTCCGCCGCGTTCAGCCCCGCGATCTGGCTGACTTCGTGGCCGAGGCCAAGGCCGGCGGCTGTGCCGGGTTCAACGTCACCATGCCCCATAAGGAGGCTATCCTGCCCCTGCTGGATGAGCTGAGCCCTGCGGCGGCCGCCTGCGGTGCGGTGAACACCGTCTGCATCAAAAACGGCCGTGCTATCGGCTATAACACTGACGGCCGGGGATTTGTGGACAGCCTGCGCGCCCGCGGCCTGGAGCCGGAGGGCAAGACCGTGCTGCTGCTGGGTACCGGCGGCGCCGGAGACGCCATCTGTGATGCGCTGGTCGGCGCTGGTGTGAAAAAGATTTTCGTCACCAACCGCAGCGTCTATCCGGCCCAGGATCTGGCCGCGCGTTACCCGGATAAGGCGCAGTTCATCTACTTCGGCATTTTCCCCGTCCGCCATGCCATGGCCGAGAGCGACCTGTTCATCAACGCCACCTCTCTGGGCATGGCCGGCATGAAGGAGTTTTCCGACCTGGGCTTCCTGCGTGACGCCCCGGCAGGCGTCACCGTCTACGATCTGGTCTATAACCCCCGGCAGACCATGCTGCTGCGCGAGGCCGAAAAGCGCGGCCTGCCCACCGTGTCCGGCATCGACCTGCTGCTCTACCAGGCGGCCCGTGCCTTCAAGATGTTCACCGGCAAGGACGTGGATATGCCCGCCCTGTTCTCGGCGCTGGAGGGCAAGCTGGACTGAGGTTGACACCCGTCCCGCGCGGTTATATAATACCCGAAGGCTTTTCACCTTTTCTTTGAGGTATTTTCTATGAACTTTCGATTGCTCTCACACACAATGGGCTACATCCTGTGGGTCGAGGCAGGCTTCCTGCTGCTGCCGGCACTGACGGCCTGTATTTATGCCGAGACCTGCTGGCAGCAGTTTCTGCTGACGGCGCTGCTCTGTGCCGCGGCGGGCACGGTGCTGCATCTGATCCCGGTGAAAAAGGCACAGATGCACAGCCGCGACGGGTTCGTGGCCGTGGCGCTCAGCTGGGTGCTGCTGTCCCTGTTCGGGGCGCTGCCCTATGTGTTCACCGGCGCCATGACCAGTTATATCGACGCCCTGTTCGAGACGGTCTCCGGCCTGACCACCACCGGCTCGTCCACCTTCACCGCTGTGTCCCATCTGCCCCGCAGCGTGCTGCTGTGGCGCTCGCTGACCCAGTGGATGGGCGGCATGGGTGTGCTGGTGCTGTTCCTGGCGCTGACGCCGAAGCTGGGCGAGGGCGCGGTGTTCCTCATGCGCGCCGAAAGCCCCGGCCCCATCAAGTCCAAGCTGGTGCCCAAGGTGGGCGGTACCGCCAAGATACTCTATCTGATCTATGTGGTGCTGACCCTCTGCGAGGTGCTGGCCCTGCGTCTGGCGGGCGAGAGCTGGTTCTCCGCCGTCTGCCACAGCTTTACCACCATGGCCACCGGCGGCTTCTCGATTTATGATACCTCCCTAGCGGGCGCGTCCAAGGCGGTCATGTGGATCGTCACCGTGTTCTCCTTCCTGGCCGGCGTGAATTTCTCCCTGATGTTTCTGGCCGTTCGCGGCAAGCTGAAGGAGGTGCTCCGCAGCGAGGAGCTGCGGATCTACGTCGGTATCGTGGCGGCGGCCACGCTGCTGCTGTGCATCAACCTGCGGGTGCAGGCGGGGGTGCCCTTCCGGGATTCCATCACCGACGCCGCCTTCCAGACTGTTACCATCATCACCACCACGGGCTTTGCCACTGTGGACTTCGCCCTGTGGCCTACCTTCTGCCGCATGGCGCTGGTGATGCTGATGTTCACCGGCGCCTGCGCCGGCTCCACCTCCGGAGGCATCAAGATATCCCGCGTCGCCATTCTCTGCAAGAGCCTGAAGCGGGAGCTGAAGCGGCTGGCGCACCCCCACCATGTCAGCGTGCTGAAGGTGGACGGACAGGCCGTGGAGGAGCGGGTCGTCTCCTCCGCCGGCGCGTTTATCGCGGCATACCTGCTGGTGCTGCTGGCGGGCGCACTGGTGGTCAGCTGGGACAACTATGGCTTCCAGGAGTCCTTCGCCGCGTCACTGACCTGTATCAGCAATGTGGGCCCCGGCCTGGGCATCCTCGGCCCCATGGAGAATTTCTCCATCCTCTCGCCCCTGAGCAAGCTGGTGCTGTCGCTGGAGATGCTCATGGGCCGTCTGGAGCTGATGCCCCTGCTGGCGCTGTTCCTGGGCAGCACCTGGCGTGACTGACGCAAAAAAGCACCCCGCGGGGTGCTTTTGTCATTTCTGTGCCGTGCAGTATGCCTCATATTTTTCCTGGAGCCAGGCCTTCAGCGCCTCCACGCCCGCCTCGTCCCAGGTGAAATCCCGTTCCTCCTTGTCCTGCGCCAGCTCGTAGCATACATTGCTGTATACGGCGGTGTGCAGGATTCCCGCGTCCTTATCCCCATCGAAGCGGTAGCGGAACTCCCCGATGGAGCCGGTGTATATGAACGCCCGATTGAACCAGTTGGGCGTCAATTCTGCGAATTGTGGGTGCATGACGGTCGCTCCTTTCGTTTATCATAGGGATGATACCACAAAACCGACGGACTGTACAGGCAAAAATTTGCCGCGGCTCGCCGAAGGACTTGAAAACAGACCAAACGTATGGTACAATATGCCTGCATATTCAGGGGCACCGCCCCTTGACAAAGTGAGGGAATAGCGTATGAAAAACGCAGTCAAACGTATCGGCGTGCTGACCAGCGGCGGCGACGCCCCCGGCATGAACGCCTGCATCCGCGCCGTGGTCCGCAGCGCCAACGCCCGGGGCATCGAGTGCGTGGGCATCCGCCGCGGCTATCAGGGCCTGATCTCCGGCGACATTGTCGAGATGGACAACGCCAGCGTCAGCCGCATCATCAACCGCGGCGGCACCATTCTGTACTCCGCCCGCTGTGACGAGTTCCGCACCAAGGAGGGGCAGGAGAAGGCCTACGCCACCTGCAAGCTCATCGGTCTGGACGGCCTGGTGGCCATCGGCGGCGACGGCACATTCCGCGGCGCGCAGGACCTGTCCAAGTTCGGCATTTCCGTGGTGGGTATCCCCGGCACCATCGACAACGACATCGTCTGCACCGACTACACCATCGGCTTCGACACCGCGGCCAACACCGCCGTGGAGTGTATGGACAAGCTCCGCGACACCATGCAGTCCCACGAGCGCTGCTCCGTGGTGGAGGTCATGGGCCACCGCGCCGGTTATCTGGCGCTGTATGTGGGCGTGGCCATCGGCGCCACCGCCGTGCTGGTGCCCGAGCGCCCCTACGACTTTGAAAAGCACGTGGCTGAGAAGATCCGCCGCGCCCGTATCAGCGGCAAGACCAACTTTATGATCGTGGTGGCCGAGGGCGCCGCCAGCGGCATGGCCGTGGGCGAGCAGATCAAAAAGGAGCTGGGGCTGGATCCCCGCGTCACCATTCTGGGCCACATCCAGCGGGGCGGCAGCCCCACCGCCAAGGACCGCGTCACCGCCACCCGCATGGGCTACGAGGCGGTGCAGCTGCTGGCGGAGGGCAAGACCAACCGCATCGTCTGCGCCAAGGGCGACCGGATCAGCAACGTGGACATTGACGAGGGCCTGGCGATGACCAAGACCCTGAACCACGAGGAGTTCGAGGTCATGACCGTCATGACCGGAAGATAAACCGTGAAAGAGAAGCAGGAGGCCGTGCGGCCTCCTGCTTTTGTCGCGGCAAAAATGGAAGGAAATGGAAGTATTTTACAATTTTGCGATGAACATAGGACAAAATCTGGTAGAATTTACAAAAAGGGATGGACAAACGGAAAATACTTGTTATAATTAAAGTATCCGCAACGACGTCGTTGCATTGCGTTTTAATAACGATTTTATTAAAACGCAATGCAACGACGTCGTTGCATTGCGTTTTAATAACGATTTTATTAAAACGATGGGGTCTGCGGAAATATAAATTTCTATGGGGAGTGTTACAATGAAAAAAGTATTGGCAACCATTCTGGCGCTGATCATGGCGCTGGGCCTCACTGCCACTGCGTGGGCGACCGAAGGAGGCACCGAAGGCGGCGCGGGCACGACATCCGAGAATTTTTATCAGGACACGGAGAATGAACACGTGTGGCATATCAAGAACCTCGAAGGCCTTAAAGAGTTCCGTGCAAATCTGAAGAATGCCGAGTGGCAGGCCGTGGGCAACTACTGGAGTGAGGGACAGAATGAAAGCCTGAAAAATGAAGCCTATTACGGCTATACCATCGTGCTGGATAACGACATCGACATGAGCGGTGAAACAAATTGGGATCCTATTGGCGGCGTAGATGACCCGTGGCGCTTCAACGGAACGTTTGGCGGGCAGAACCACACCATTTCCAATATGAAGATAGATAGTAATGGCGACGATGTTGGATTCTTTGGGTTCCTTAAGTCCGGCAGAGAGCAGGGACTGCGTATCCAGAACCTGAAATTCAACAATGCCAATGTCAGCGGCGGGGAGAATGTGGCCGTGCTGGCGGGAACTGCCAACCTGTTCAGTGAGTTCAACAACATTACCGTCACAAACAGCACGGTAAGTGGTACTAAAAATATTGCCGGTATTGTAGGTTATACGCTAAACGGCGAGAAAATCAACAACATCACCATTGAAAGCACGAAGTTGTATGCGTCTGAAAAGCGTGTAGGCGGCATTGCGGGCTATGTATGTAATTCGGCTAACCGTGTCAGTGACGGCTGCGGCGGCGCATATGAGAAGTGCAGCGTAAAGAATCTGACGATTGCACAGGGCGCTGCCAACAACGCATGGCCTGCAGAGAGCGGTTATCTGTTTGGACTGCTCAACTCGGATGGCGGTACGACCTTATATAAGCTGACAAACTGCCGTGTTAACGGTAAGTTGGTGCCCGCAGCGACGGTGGTGCAGGCCGGAGATGGCACTCGAGCACCGCATACGGCGCTGGGTGTGACAGTGTTCTGCTATGGTGCGAACTATGTAACGAATGTCAGCATTATCTGCACGGAGACTGACCCCACCCCCTCCACCGGCGGCTATTACTACTATCCCTCCACCACGACCAATGACACCACCAAGGGCAGCCCCAAGACGTTTGACGCGGGCGTGGGTATCTACGCCGTGACCGCTGTTCTCAGCGTTACCGGCATGGCCTGGACCGCTAAAAAGCGCGAAAACTGACCAGCATTTCCTGCGGTGTCTTACCCCGGCGCCGCGCGAAATAAAAAAGGCACCCCGTCAGGGGTGCCTTTTTCCATTTTGTTTTTCACTCCATATGGGGTCGTTCGTCGCCCATGAAGAACACAGCCACGGTGCCCTGTCCGGCATGGCTGCCGATGATGGTGCCGATGTCGCACAGGCGTACCTTTCCCTTCAGCTTCGGAAAACGGTCCTCCACGGCGTCCATGACCAGCCGGGCGTCCTCCGGGCACTGGCTGTGGCAGATAAAGCACTTGCCGTCATAGTCCCGGCCGCCCTGGGCGTGCTGCTCCATGGTGTCCACCGTAGTCTCCACGGCTTTTTTCTTGCCCCGCACCTTGCTGTATGCCTTGATGGCGCCCTTGTCGTCCAGCCGCATGATGGGGCAGATGTTCAGCACCGTGGCTACCGTGGCCGCCGCGCCGGATACCCGGCCCGTCCGGCGGAACTGGGTCATATCGCTGGAGAAGAACTGGTGATGCACCTTGTTCCGGTTGTCCAGCACCCACTGGGCCACGGTGTCGATGTCCTCGCCCGCGTCCCGCATATCGGCGGCGTAGTCCACCAGCAGGCCGTAGCCGCTGGATGAGCACAGGGAGTCGATGACGATCAGCTTTTGCCCGGGGTACTTGTCCTTCAGCTCCTCTGCCGCCAGATAGGCGTTGTTCACCGAGCAGGACTGCCCGGATGTGAATGCGATGTGCAGCACGTCGCCGCCCTGCTGCAGCAGGCGCTCGAAGAAGTCCATATACCCCGCTACGTTGATCTGGCTGGTCTGGGGCAGCTTGCCCGCCTTCAGAAAGCCGTAAAACCGGGGCAGCGCCGCCGGATCGCGGCCCATATCGTCGTCATAGGTCTGTCCGTCCACCACATAGGTGTAAAACAGCACGGGGATGTCCCGGCTCTCCATGTACGAATAGGGCAGGTCCACCGTGGAGCAGCAGCTCAGTGTAAATTTCCGTTCCATTATTTCTCCTTTTTACTCCTTTGTTCTGCTGTGTCTGCGGCAGGGAAGGGGGCACGCAGAACGCCCATTTGTAATACAAGTTCATTATATGGCTCTGCCTGTTTTTGTCAATATGCGCTTTTCACGGATTGCAAAAACCGATGGGATACGCTATAATAACCACCTGACTACAATACAGGGAGCGATCCGTTATGATACTCGTACTGCAAAAGAACACCCCGGAGCCTGCCATCCGCCAGCTGCTGGCCCAGCTGGCTCTGCAAAACGTCAAGGGCGGCTGCGTAGCGGGGGAGACATCCATCCTTCTGCCCCTGGTAGGGGAGACGTGGCGGCTGGACCCCGCCGCGCTTCAGGCCCTGCCCTATGTGCAGGAGGCCCGCCGCCTGACCCCGGCCTATCACCTGGCCGCCCGGAGCGCTCATCCGGAGAATACCGTGGTGCCGGTGGGCGATGTCCGCGTGGGCGCGGATTTCTGCCTGATCGCAGGGCCCTGTGCCGTGGAGTCCGCGCACCAGATACAGACCGTCGCCGCCGCCGTAAAGGCCGCCGGGGCCGTCATGCTCCGCGGAGGCGCCTTCAAGCCCCGCACCTCGCCCTACACCTTCCAGGGTCTGGGTGAGCAGGGCGCGGCGCTGCTGGTGCAGGCCGGCCGTGATACGGGCCTGCCCACCGTTACCGAGATCACCGATCCCGCCCAGCTGGACACGCTGGCTGATGTGGACGTGCTGCAGGTGGGTGCGCGCAATATGCAGAACTTCGCCCTGCTGAAGGCTCTCGGCCGTACCCGCAAACCCATCCTGCTCAAGCGCGGCACCTCCGCCACAGTGGAGGAGCTGCTGCTGTCCGCGGAGTATATCCTGTCCGGCGGCAATACGCAGGTCATTCTCTGTGAGCGTGGTATCCGCAGCGGCCTGACCCCCGCCCGCGCCGCCCTGGATGTGTCCGCCGTTCCGGTGCTGAAGCGCCTGACCCATCTGCCGGTCATTGTGGACCCCAGCCACGCCGCGGGCCGCGCCGATCTGGTGGAGCCACTGGCGCTGGCCGCCGTGGCCGCCGGGGCCGACGGACTGTTGGTGGAGGTCCATGACCGTCCCGCCACCGCCCTGTCCGACGGCGCCCAGTCCCTTACCCCCGCCGCCTTCGCCCAGCTGGCCCAAAAGGTCCGCTGCCTCCGCGAAGCCCTGCAATAAGCAAAAACGACCGCCTCGGCGGTCGTTTTTTACATCCAGCAGCCTAAAGCCTTTTTCCACGGCCGGTACAAACCGTAGCCGATCAGCCCGCCAGCAGTGTTGCAGATCAGGTCGGTGATGTCCGACATCCGTGCTGTGGGCAGCAGAGGCTGGACCAGCTCGATGCACAGGCTCAGCAGAAACGCCGCCCCCACCGTACGGAACACCCCCGCTTTTCCCCGGCGCACCACCGGCCACAGAATGCCGAAGGGCACTGTCATCAGTACGTTCAGCAGCAGCTGCCTTTCCGCGTTGCCGTACCCCAGCCGCAGATCCCGGAACGGCTCCAGGTTCATGGGCGCGTAGGCATGGTGTGTCCCCAGCATGGAGAGCACCGGCAGCACCGTCACCCACAGCACGCCCAGCATATACACGCTGAACACCGTGTACACCAGCACCCGCCGTCGCCCTTGCTTTTTCCACCGGCCCAGCAGCAGGAGATACAGCCCCAGCAGCACGATCAGGTCCGGCGCGTACTTGGGCAGCGCCCGTATGAAAATGTCCGCCATGACCGCACCTCCCATCAGTATAGTATGCCCTATTATGCCCGCCTGTCCCGTGAAAGTCAACCCGGTCAAGCAAATCATAAGGCCCCCGCCGTCAGGCGGGGGGGCATGAGGGGAGCGCAAATGCACGGCCGGGGGGACAGCTTTGAAAAATCTCCGATCTTCAGCATGGGGGCACCTCCATCGTCTTTCCTTGAGCTCGTACCTATCCTATACCCTTCCACCATGGCAGAGTCAATAGGGGATATGAAAAAGTTTTCCCCGCCCGCAGGCGGGGAAAATGTATGTCATTCCGCCGGGATCCGCACGGTGAATGTGCTGCCCTGCCCGGGCACGCTCTCCACCTCCGCCGTACCGCCGTGGAGCCGTGCGATCTGGCGTACCATGTACAGCCCCAGCCCGGTGCCCTCGCCGCCGCTGCGGGCCGCGTCCACCTGATAGAAGCGCTGCCATATCTTTTCCTGCTGGTCCGGTGGGATGCCCGCGCCATCGTCGCTGACGGACAGCACGGCGCAGCCGCCCTCCCGGTGGACACTGACGGTCACGTGCCCGCCGTCGCTGCCGTACCGGAAGGCGTTGGAAATGAGATTGTTCAGCAGCCGGGTCATCAGTATCACGTCCATCCGTGCCTCCACGTTCTCCGGCGCGTCGCAGGTCAGGACCACGCCCTCCGGCGCGATCATTTTCTGCTGCTCGCATACAGCCTCCGCCAGCGCGCTCAGGTCGCCGCGCTCCATGCAGGTCTTCTGGGTGCCCTGTTCCAGCCGCGTGATATGCAGCAGCTGCCCGATGAGCCGGGACATTTGCTCCGCCTGCCGATGAATGACCGTCATGCCCTCGACGTAGTCCTCTGTGGTCTCCGCTGTACGCTCCAGCGTCTCACATTCTGCCAGGATCACCGTCACCGGCGTCCGCAGCTCGTGGCTGGCGTCCGAGGTAAACTGCGCCTCCGCCTTAAAGGAGCGTTCCAGCCGGTCAAACATATCGTCAAAGGTCCCCGCCAGCCGGTTGATCTCACTCCTGCCTCTGGGCAGGCCGATGCGCCGCGACAGGTCCTCGCCGCCGGAGATGCTCTCCGCCGCCGCGATGACCTTCTCCATAGGCTTGAAGGAGCTGCTGGAGATGAGCCAGCCGCCGCCCACGCTCAGCACCACCAGCGCCGGCAGCACCGACCACGCCAGCGGCACGATGACCTCCATCACGCTGCCCCGGGCCGCGCTGTCGATGGTGCCCCGTACCCACAGGCCGCTGCCGCCGATCTCCAGCCAGCAGTCGTACACCAGATACGTCCCGCCGCTGCTGCCGACGACGGTGTGCAGCGCGTTTTTCTCCTTCGGCGCGCCGTCCGATACCTCCGCCGGCGCCGTGCCGAACAGCCGCTGTCCGTCCTCGTCGAAGATCTCCGTGTACACCCCGTGGGCGTACTGCTCCACGTCGCTGAAATCCCAGTCTCCGTGGTCGAATTCCACATCATCGGCGTTCCGGCCCACCATGTACAGCAGCTCCGCCTCCGGCGGCCGCGTTACGGTGTTGCGGTTCATCAGCATCACGAACACCAGCATCAGTGCCGTGATGGCGATCATCAGCAGGGAAAACCACAGGGTCATCCGCCATTTGATGGATATGTTCCTCATGCATCCTCCTTCAGCACCCAGCCCATGCCCCGCACCGTGTGCAGCAGCTTGCGCTCCCCGGGCAGTTCCAACTTCTTCCGCAGATAGCTGATGTATACGTCCACCACATTGGTGCCCCCGGCGTAGTCCAGGCTCCACAGGTTGTCCTCGATCTGCTGCCGGGACAGCACCACGCCCTTGCTGCGGATAAGGTATTCCAGCAGGGCATATTCCCGCGCCGACAGCTCCAGCGTCCGGCCGCCCCGCTTCGCTGTCCGGGCGGCGGTATCCACCGTCAGATCGGCCAGAGTGTAGACATTGGTGCTGCCGCTGCCTTTTTTCCGGGTCAGTACCCGCAGCCGCGCCAGCAGCTCGTCCATGGCAAAGGGCTTGATAAGATAGTCATCCGCGCCCGCGTCCAGCCCGTCTACCCGGTCGGCTACGGCGTCCCGGGCTGTCAGCAGCAGCACCGGCAGGGCGCTGCCCCGGGCGCGCAGCGTCCGCAGCACCGTCAGTCCGTCCACTTTCGGCATCATGATGTCCAGCACCGCTGCGTCGTAGGCTGCCGCGTCCAGATAGGCCAGCGCCTCCGCGCCGTCCGGTACGCCGTCCACGGTGTAGCCCGCCGCCATCAGGTTCTTCACCAGCATCCGCCGCAGTTCCGGTTGGTCCTCCGCGATGAGAATACGCATACGCTGTGTCCTCCTCCACAAACTGCCGTCCGGCGGCAATCAAAAATATCCCGCCCGCCCATCGGCGGGCGGGATCTCTCGCTCACACCCAGTATACCAGAAAACCGCTGCCCTGACAACCCTTACGCCGTCAGCATGGGCAGGTCAGCGGCGTCCACACCGCTGTACTTCCGGGTCAGATAGTCCTCGATATACGCCGCCTCCTCCACGGAGCGCAGGTCGGCGAAGCTCTCCAACTGCTTTTCATAGCTGGCGGACACGGTCAGCGTCTCGCCGCAGTGGATCAGCTTCAGCACCACGCCGTTGTCCAGGGTGCGGCTGCTCTCCAGCGCGTAGTTGACGGGGGAAGCCTTTTTGATGATGTGAAAACGTTTCATGTTCTTTACCTCCTGAAACCGTATTGTATATGTAGATGGCCTTGTGTTGATGTGTTGTGTACTTCCTTAGGATAGCCTTATCTTACGTCCGGTTTATTAGAGGAACATTAAAGAAATGAAAATAATTTTTGAACGTCCTGTTCCGCAGCTTTTCAAATCCCGCCCGCGGTGGTACAATACCCATAACAGAAATTTTGCCGATAAGGAGGCATTCCCTATGAAAAAGTCTGTTCTCCGTTCCTACGCCCGTCTCATCGCCCGCACCGGCGTCAACATCCAGAAGGGGCAGGAGGTGTTCATCGCCGCCGACCTGGACCAGCCGGAGTTTGTGGCCATGCTGGTGGACGAGTGCTATAAATGTAAGGCCAAAAAGGTCGTGGTGGACTGGAACTACCAGCCTCTGCAGAAGCTCCACGTCCGTCACCGCAGCCTGACCACGCTCTCCAGAGTGGAGGACTACGAGCTGGCCCGCTGGCAGCACTATGTGGATACCATCCCCTGCCGCATCTACCTGCTCTCCGAGGACCCGGACGGCTTGAAGGGCATCGACCAGGAGAAGCTGGCCAAGAGCCAGCAGGCCAAGTTCCCCGTCATCAAGCCCTACCGCGACCAGATCGAGAACAAGTACCAGTGGTGTATTGCCGCTGTCCCCGGTGAGGCCTGGGCAAAAAAGCTGTTTCCCGGTCTGCGTAAGTCTCAGGCGGTGGAGAAGCTGTGGGAGGCCATCCTCTCTACCTCCCGTGCGCTGGAGGGCGATCCCCAGGCCAACTGGGCGGCCCACAACAAGGACATCCACGACCGCCGCGACTACCTGAACAGCCTGCACATCCGCCAGCTGCGCTACAGGAGCGCCACCGGCACCGACTTCACCGTGGGTATGATCCCCGAGGCCCATTTCTGCGGCGGCAGCGAGCGCAGCCTGCAGGGCATTGTCTTCAACCCCAATATCCCCTCCGAGGAGTGCTTCATCTCCCCCAAGCGGGGCGAGGCCGAGGGTATCGTCTACGCCACCAAGCCACTGAGCTATCAGGGGCAGCTCATCGACAAGTTCTGGATTCGCTTCCACGCGGGCAAGGCTGTGGAGTGGCACGCCGAGCAGAACAACGACCTGCTGACCAAGCTTATCACTATGGACGAGGGCAGCGCCTATCTGGGCGAGTGCGCCCTGGTGCCCTACGACAGTCCCATCCGCCAGTCCGGACTGCTGTTCTACAACACGCTGTTCGACGAAAACGCCGCCTGCCATCTGGCCCTGGGCATGGGCTTTGCCGACACCATTAACGACTTTGAGCACAAGACCTTGGCCGAGTGCCGCGCCCTGGGCGTCAATGACTCCATGATCCACGAGGACTTTATGATCGGCTCCGAGGATATGGACATCGACGCCGTCTGCGAAAACGGCGATGTGGTCCCCGTGTTCCGCCATGGCAACTGGGCCTTCTGAAACAACAAATATCCCCCGGCTGCCGCCGGGGGATATTTCTTTTCTGCTGATGCATATACTCTCCCAAAAGCAAAAGGGAGGAACGACCATGGCACAGATCGAGCCCATCACTTGGTTCCGTAATGCCCACCCGGAGCAGGGCAGCCTGCGGGTGCAGGTATCCGCCGCCCAGGGCATATTCCCCATCCCCGGCGCAGCGGTGGAGGTATACCGCGACTTCGGCGCGGTGCGGGAGACGTTCTACTCCGGCGTGACCGACAGCTCCGGCATTGCCGATAGGATACTGCTGCCGGCGCTGCCCGCGTCGCTGGGACTGTCATCGGACACGGCGGGCATCAGCGGAACGGCCTATACCGTGGCGGTGAGCCACCCGGACTACCACTGTCCGGAGCACCAGCAGGTGCTGGTGTTTCCCCGTATTGAGTCCGTGCTGGCGGTGACGCTGCCGCCGCAGCGAGAGGAGGGCTGAGCCGTGCCCTATCCTGTTGTTCCGGAGTACATCACCGTCCATCTGGGCGCGCCGGACGCCCCGGCGGAGAACGTCACCGTCACCTTTCCCCGCTATATCAAGGGCGTGGCCGCCAGCGAGATATACCCCACGTGGAACGAGAGCGCCATCCGCGCCAACGTGCTGGCCCAGATCTCCGTGGCGCTGAACCGGGTCTATACGGAGTTCTACCGCAGCCGCGGCTATGACTTCGACATCACCAACAACACCCAGTACGATCAGGCCTTCTCCCCGGATAAGGAGACATTCGAGAACATCAACGCCATCGTGGACGATATGTTCAACAACTACATCGTCCGCCGCGGCAATGTGGAGCCCCTGTACGCCCAGTTCTGCGACGGCGTCCGCACCCAGTGCCGGGGGCTGTCTCAGTGGGGCAGCCAGGAGCTGGCGCAGCAGGGACGCACGCCCTACGAGATATTGCAGTACTACTACGGGCAGGACATCGACCTGGTGTACAACGCCCCGGTGGGGGACAGCACCCCCTCGTACCCCGGCCGGCCGCTGACCGTGGGCAGCGTGGGCGAGGACATCCGCACCATCCAGCGGGAGCTGAACCGCATCCGCAAGAACTACCCGGCTCTCCCCGCCGTCGGAGAGACCAACGGCGTCTTCGGCGCGGATACCGCCGCCGCCGTCCGCGCCTTCCAGCGCATTTTCAATTTGACCCAGGACGGCATCGTGGGCAAGGGCACATGGTATCGCATCAAGTCCATCTACAACGGCGTCAAGAGCCTCTCCGAGGTCACCAGCGAGGGCCTGACCATCTCCGAGGCCCAGCGGCAGTTCCCCAAGGTCCTCCGCCTGGGCGACACCGGCATCGGCGTCCAGACCATCCGGTTCTATCTGGCGTTTCTGGGCTTCTTCCTGCCGGAGCTGCCGCCCATCCGCATCACTGACGTGTTCGACGAGGAACTGCGGGACGCGGTGCTGGCCTTCCAGAGCACCTATGGCCTGACGGTGGACGGCGTGGTGGGGCGGAACACATGGAACGCCATCCGGAACGTCTATGAGCAGACGCTCTACCAGCTGCCGCCGGAGTACCAGACCTTCGCCCGGCAGATATACCCCGGCCGTTTTCTGGTGGAAGGCGACACTGGCGCGGAGGTGACGCTGCTTCAGACCCAGCTGAACCGGCTGGCGCAGCGGGACAGCGCCCTGCCCTCCGTGACCGCGGACGGCATCTTCGGCCCCGCCACCGCCGCCGCGGTCCGCACCCTGCAAAGCCGCCTGGGGTACAGTCCCACCGGTGCCGTCGGCCCGGTCCTTTGGTCCTACATCATCACCCAGGGTCAGGGCTACGGCGTGTTTTGAACAAAAAAAGAACCGCCCTCGGGCGGTTCTTTTCCGTCTTTCACACCATGCGGCAGCTCTCGCAGTCCTCGCAGGCGGGGAACTTACTCTTGTCGTAGGCGATGCCGTTCTTGTCGTAGTAGTCCTTTACCGCGGACTTCACGGCTTCCTCCGCCAGCACGGAGCAGTGCAGCTTGTGGGCAGGCAGACCGCCCAGCGCGTCCACGACCTCCTTGTTGGTCAGCGCAAGCGCGTCCTCGATGCGCTTGCCCTTGATCATCTCGGTGGCCATGGAGCTGGAGGCGATGGCGCTGCCGCAGCCGAACGTCTCAAACTTCACGTCCTCGATCTTGTCATCCTTGATCTTCAGGTACATCTTCATGATGTCGCCGCACTTGGCGTTGCCCACCTCGCCCACGCCGTCGGCGTCGGCGATCTCGC